>ERZ834382.261-NODE-261-length-74356-cov-116.250885_pt1 | contig 74356 bp, 64 predicted proteins | sample MGYA00519692_ERZ834382 | MGnify/ENA primary metagenome ERZ834382 (study PRJEB31850, sample SAMEA3708751) | human gut metagenome | biome: human gut; feature: human-associated habitat; material: faeces | place: China | collected 2014 ...
TTTAAATGAGTGTGGAATTTACTTCTGCACTGGAATTTACTTTTTCAAGTTAGCATTTTCCAACTCAGTTTTTCAATTCAGAAGTTACTGTTCACAACTAACAGTGTGACCGGCAACGATTCAGATTCATAAATCTTATTTATTTACTATTTACGCCATAACGTAAGGGACGATTCGCGCGAGCACCGCGGTGGGCTGCATACACTCCGGAGTCCGCGAATAGCGAAGCTGCTTAGATACTGTCGAATTATGCACATGCTACACAGAAATGCCGAGGCATGGACGCCGAGGCAAGGAGAAATCGAGCCATGGATGGCGAGTTTCGACGGTTTCGTCATCCTATGAAAACCTACAAAGCATAATTTGCACAGTATCTTGGCTGCGCAGCGTAGCGGACACCGGAGTGTATGCAGCCCACCGCGGTGCCCGCGTGAATCGTCCCGTACTATAATCTCAATAAAGTAATATTCCCTCTCTAGAGGATTACCGGCTGGATCTGTCGTCCTGCCATCACTTCATTTATTGTGCCGACAACCTGTTTTCCATCACACACGAGTGAATTCGGTTTCTTCACACAGTCATCCTGCCCAAACGGCACAAAATAAATATTTTTCATATTCATCAGCTTTCCGATATTCTTAAAGTTGATGCCGAGCGCATCATTTGTGGAAATCCCGATAACAAGCGGTCTGCCGTTTCTCAGATGAGCCTTTGCCGCGAGAAGAACCGGTGTATCCACTATGCCGTTTGCAAGCTTTGCCGCTGTGTTGCCGGTGCATGGGTAAATCACCATCACGTCAAACAGCTTTCCCGGGCCGACACGCTCTGCCTCCTGCAGTGTCCTGATGCCCTCATCCCCCGTGATTTCGGAGATAGTATGCATAAAGTCTCCCGCCTTTCCAAAGCGTGTGTTCATCATCTGTGCATTATAGGAATATACAGGTGTCACATGTGTGAAGCTATCCACAAGCCTCTTTGCAACATCCTTAGTCTTTTCAAAACTACAGAAGGAGCCTGTAATTCCCATTCCTACGGTGCAATCCGAAATAACCATAAGCCCTCCGTCATACCTTTTCTTTTCATACAGTCATAAAGTATTTTTGCACCGGTTTTCGGACAGTATATGCCCGGAAGGCCGAGCGCATGCGTACAGTTTATCTGATACCTCTTACAAGCCTCAAAATCACAACCGCCGGGCTTAGATGCAATGTCTATAATTATCGCATCTTTTTGCAAAATCATGATTAAACTTTCATCTATAACCCTATCCGGTACTGTGTTTATGAGAAAAAGTGTTTCAAAACAAGCCTTGGCAGGATCATTAAAATCCACCGTTTCATAGCCCAGTTCAGCGGCCTCATGCCTTGCCTGTTTTCTCCTTGCCATCACCATGACATGGGCTCCCATAGCAGAAAAAACGCGGGCAATTGCCTTTCCGCATTTTCCAAACCCGCTCACAAGTACCTTTGAGCCGTATATACCATGTATGCTTTTTTGTATTGCTATGGACGCAGTGGCCTCGGCCGTAACAATGGCATTCTGCTCTATGACAGTTTCATCTCTCATAAAGTCACAGCCCCTGTCAACGCCGGGAAAGCACTCCGGCATCATGCCGCCCCACACTGCAATATTGTTAATTATTATATTATGTTTTAATTTTTCTATATCACTATTTATAAGCTTAAGCTTTGAAAACGGTGTAGGAAACACAATATTCCCAACACGCTCATAATCAATCCCGCCGCTATTTCTGCAATCTGTCTGTTCTCCTCCCAGCATATCAGCGAGGTACTTTTGCCTCTGATCCGTAACATATATTATAGTGTCTTTTTGCATAATAACTTCTTCCTTTCGCTATAATATATGCGCATTTCCAGCTTATGTGAGGGTATTTTGTTTTCTCGCTTAAAGCTTCCTCATAAAGCTTTTTCAAAGCTTTACCTATTCAAAAAAATACAGAGCCTGGCATATATTTTGCCAAGCCCTGTATATTTTATAAATTCTACATTTAATTTTTAATTATCCTATTCAATTCCGGTTCCAACGGATAATCTCTCTGTAGCTTATTACAGCTGTGTGACAACAAAAATATCGTAGATGGCTTTTATTGCCTTGTCAAAGTCATCATTGCTTACACCGATGATGATATTGAGTTCTGATGAACCCTGATCAATCATGCGCACATTGATATTGGCATGTGCAAGTGCAGAGAAAATCCTGCCGGCTGTACCACGGTTTGACTTCATGCCACGGCCAACAACAGCGATAAGCGCGAGGTCTGACTCGAGGTCAATGATATCAGGATGAGCAAGTCTTCTGATTGAGCTTATAACCTGCTGCTCCTTGCCCTCAAACTCTGCCTGATGTACGAATACTGTCATAGTATCGATACCTGATGGCATATGCTCTATAGAGATACCGTTCTCCTCAAATGCCTGGAGAGCCTTTCTACAGAAGCCCACCTCTGAGTTCATCTTGTCCTTGTCGATATTTACCGCAACAAAGCCCTTCTTTCCGGCGATACCTGTGATGGTATAATCAGGCTTTTGGCATGTGCTCTCAACGATGAGAGTACCAGGTGCTTCCGGGTCGTTTGTATTTCTGATATTGATTGGGATGCCTGCCTTTCTTACAGGGAAAACAGCATCCTCGTGGAGCACTGATGCTCCCATGTATGAAAGCTCTCTGAGCTCTCTATAAGTAACAACCTTGATAGGCTGTGGATTGTCAATAATTCTAGGATCAGCTACGAGACAGCCTGAAACATCTGTCCAGTTCTCGTACATGCTGGCATGACATGCCTTTGACACGATGGAACCAGTGATATCCGAACCACCTCTTGAGAAGGTAACTACCTTTCCATCAGGTCCTGCTCCGTAAAAGCCCGGAATAACAGCCTTTTCTGTCTGCTCAAGCTTCTTTGAGAGCACCTTGTCTGTCTTTTCCGCGTCAAAATTGCCATTCTCATCAAAAAAGATGACTGTTGCCGAATCTATAAACTCATATCCGAGATAGTTTGCCATGATGATTCCGTTTAAGTACTCACCACGAGAGGCTGCATAATCTGCACCTGCCTTTGCCTTGAAATTCTCAGCGATAATCTTGAACTCCTCATCAAGTGCCAGCTTTAAATGAAGGCCATTTATGATTGAATCATATCTGTCCTTGATTTTTCTGAGCATAACCTTGAAATCCTGATCATTCTCAGCCAGATCATAGCATGCATAAAGCATATCTGTTACCTTTGTGTCTTTGGAATTTCTCTTTCCCGGTGCACTCGGCACAACATATTTTCTTGACTCATCGCTTCTTATGATGTCGCCAACCTTTGTGAACTGCTCTGCACTGGCGAGCGAGCTGCCGCCAAACTTTACTACCTTTACCATTTGTCTATTTTTCCTCTGCTTCCTATATAAATAACTGTATTAGCCAATATTATACCGCTTTGATAAATCATTCGTCAATACTCAATATAGTCAACATCAAGCTTCATAACATCATGTTCTTTGTCAAATGTGATGATACCATATGACGGCATGCAGCCCCAAAGCGGTGCACCGATGCTTCCCGGATTCATCATCGCAAGACCATTGTGCTTATCATAAAACAGCTTGTGTGTATGTCCAAAGAGCGCCAGGTCTGCCCCGACTTCTTTCGCATGAAGCTCCAGATGCATATATGACATCTTTACTCCATATGTATGTCCATGGCACATGAGTACCTTATAGCCGTCGATATCAATAAGTCTCTCTGTGTCTCCCCGTGAAAAATCACAGTTTCCCGGCACATTGACCATGGTTATATGAGGAAACTCTATCCTAAGGGCATCCGCATCCACCACGCAGTCTCCCAGATGAAGTATCATATCAGGCTCCTCTCTTTTGACCGCCCGAATCATATTTCCCACATTACCATGTGAATCACTCAGTACCAAAACTCTCTTCATGCGCGTCTCTCCTATATCTTGTTACTATATTATATATATTATCATAAGTTTTCCGCGTGTAAAATATTTTTTTCTTTATATACGCAAAAAGCTCCATGCCGACTTCATTGTCAGCCCGGAGCTTTAATCTTTAATTTTAACTATGCAAGCCTCTTCCACTGCTTGCTGCACTTATAATAAGAATAGAACATACATCTTTCTGCCTGCTCGCATCTGACCGGTGCACTCTCGATATTGCACTGGCAATTTACAATAGCATCTGCTTTCCCCTTACATGAACCCTTAATCATTACATCGTCTAATACTTCGTCTGACATTCTCTTTCTCCTCACATTTGTTTGATAGTATATTTACCTATTACAATACTGATATATTTTATTATTTTTCTCTGTACGGGCTATGCTTTATGTACTCTTACCATCGGCTTAAATACTAACATCTTGTCCGCAACAGTTGTGATTATACTATATATTGTATTTTAAATCCATATGTCATTTCTAACAAAACAAATGATTTTTTATGTCACATTTTTCACTTGACGAATTTCATTTTCATGTTCAAGCCCAAAAATCAAGGATATCTGAGTAAAACTTTTCCAATGTATCATCATCTGCATTAAATATCTCATGCTTTGAATCAGGGTAGACCTTCTTAATGCCCTGAGGGAGCTTCGCAATAAATTCATCCTCAGCGGTATTTGAAACCAGATAATCCTTTCCTGCCTGACATAACAGCACCGGTATTTTAATTTCCTGCGCGTGCTTTTTTATATATTTGGATGCCTTGCGTCCGGCCCTGCACCATCTGTAGGTGGCACCATTTGTACGGTAGCGTTCATTCTCCACCTTGCACTTGTATATGTAGTCATAGCGCGCCTTTGACAGACAACAGCTCGATTCAAAATCATACTCATCCGTATACTGTGTCTGGCTCGGCAGATATTTATCGTTCCAGTTAAGCACACCTGCGACAAACAGTATCGCCTCCACGGCAAAATGTGAAAAATTGCCATAAAGCATCTCTATCATAGGGCTTGAAAGTACTGCCTTTGTAAATACCTCAGGATGCTTCTCAAGATACATGGCAGCTATCGCGCCTCCCATAGAGTGACCGTACAGGTAAAGCGGTCTGCGCCCCTCACGCTTCATCACAATCTCGCGGATAAACATATCAAGGTCACTCACATAATCGTCAAAGCTGTTTACAGTGACCATGCTCATATCTGATACACTTCTTTCCGAAAAGCCGTGTCCTCGATGCTCCACCATATATACTGAGTATCCGGCCTTTGCGAAATAGTAAATCATCTCATAATATTTAGGCATACACTCTGTAAATCCATGTGATATGACTATGGCAGCCTTTGGTACAGGTGTCGTCACATAGCCGTAATGTATGCGTGTGCCATCTGCACTTTTCATATAGCCATCTTCAAAATTAAGCCTAATAAAAGGCAAAACATATCTTGTTAATTCCTCATTATATTTTTCTTCTGTAATAACCATAGCATTCCTCACTTTTGGTATTTGATATTTTGTAAGTAACTATATCTCAATCCGGTCAATAAGATTCAAGTCATATTTTCTGACTATATCAAGTGCCTTTTCATAGCTTTCCACATCACATATATTGTCCACTGTATGTGCATCAAGCCCAAGTATCACTTTGTTGCCGATGTCATGCGGTATACACCAGAAGCGCTCTGTCGGATAGTGCTTTCCTGCACTGATACCAAGCATGTTTATCTCAAGCGGTATGTCAAGCTCCTTAAGTGCCTTGCACATCCTCGTCATCTCCCATTCGTAGACGGAATCAAGTCCCTGATAATTTATTAAATCAGGATGTGCTAAATAGCTGTACATGCCTGTTTTCATTCCCTCTATAACAGTATCCACATACTCGCGTATACGGCTCTCATCATCTGTCGGTGTGCCTGTATACGGGCCTGTCTGCTCTGATTTCATAAAATGCTGGCCCATTATCATGTAATCACAGCCAAGCCTGTCAAACATAGCCTTCTGCTCCCTGAAAAACTCCGGTATGTACTCCGCCTCAAAGCCAACGTAGAGCTTTATGTCGGATGCATACTCCTTCCCAAGTTCCCTGATGGCATACACATACTCCGGTGCCTGCTCCATCGTCATCCGGATGCCCGACACATAGCCATCCTTAAAGTGGCACGGCACATGATCTGAAAAGCCAAGCTCTGCGATACCCATTCTGATAGCCGCCTCTATATATTCTCGCTCGCTGCCATATGCATGCCGGCACCTATAGGTGTGCGTATGGTAGTTTGCCTTTAAAAATCCCGTCATTACTTAAAGCTCCAAAAATCTATCTCTTATTGCTGTTCAAACAGCTATTCAAATACTACAATTTAGACCAATTTTATCACTTTTTGTACTTTATTACAATCTCATATTTTTGGGACTTTTTTCTCTATGAAATATATATGCGTTATGTTATAATCCATTGATATATGATAGTCATAATAATTCTGTCCACCACACAATCATAAATGAGGGGCAAAATACCTTTTGACCCTCATATCATTATATTTTTATATACGGAGGAAATAATGTTCAAAAAAGGAGTGGTTCCCTCCCAGGGACTGAGAATTATCATCGTCGGATGCGGCAAGGTAGGCCGTACTCTCGTTGAGCAGCTTGGCAAGGAGGGGCACGACATAACAATTGTCGACAAAAACAGGGAGAGGATTTCCCAGGTATCCAATATCTATGATGTAATGGGTATTGCAGGAAATGGTGCCAGCTACAAGATACTGCAGGAAGCGGGTATTGATGATGCCGACTTAATCATCGCAGTCACAGGCTCTGATGAGCTGAATCTGCTATGCTGTACCATTGCCACACAGGTCGGCAACTGTGCTGCTATAGCCAGAGTCAGAACGCCTGAATACAGCCAGGAGGCCAAATATCTGCGCGACAAGCTTGGTCTTGCACTCATTATCAACCCTGAGCTTGAGGCAGCTATTGAGATGGCTCATATTCTTCATCTGCCGTCCAGCCTTGAGGTGACAAACTTTGCTCACGGTCAGGCACAGCTCATCAAGTATGAGATTCCCGATGGCAGCATCCTCGACGGAACAAAGCTCATGGATCTGGGCACCAGACACCATGCCAACATACTTATCGGTGCAGTCGAGAGAGATGATGAGGTCACTATCCCATCAGGTGATTTTGTGCTCCGCAAGGGAGACAAGCTGTCATTTGTCGGCGAACGCAGACATACAAAGGAGTTTTTCAGCCACATCGGAGTCAATACGCACAGTGTAAAAAACACACTGATTATCGGAGGAGGCAAAGCCGCATATTACCTGGCAAAGCAGCTCATATCACGAGGCATAAAGGTCAAAATAATCGAAAATAGCTTTGAGCGCTGTGAAGAACTTTCCATACTGCTTCCGGATGCTGTCATCATAAACGGTGACGGAACAGAACAGGCACTCTTAAAGGAAGAGGGCATAGAGACCTGCCAGTCATTTGTACCTCTTACCGGTATAGACGAGGAAAACATCATGCTTACGCTCTATGCGAAACAGGTTTCCAATGCAAAGGTCATAACAAAGCTTAATCGTATAACTTTTACCAATGTCATAAACAGCCTGGATCTTGGCAGTGTAATCTCGCCAAAATACATCACCTCAGAAGCCATAATTGCCTATGTCCGTGCAAAGAAAAACTCTATGAACTGCAATATAGAGACTCTCTACCACATGTACGACTCAAGAGTTGAAGCAATTGAGTTCTTTGTATCAGAAAACTCAAATGTGACAGACATACCGCTTCGAGACCTAAAGCTCAAAAAGCATCTGCTCATCTGCTTCATCAACCGAAACGGCAAAATTATTATACCTACAGGTAATGACTGCATACAAAAAAATGATACTGTCATGATTATAACAACCAATACCGGCTTTACGAATCTTCAGGATATTATGGAATAGTGGGGGAATGATATGAACACTTCAGTAATCCGATATCTTTTGGGATATATTTTAAAGCTTGAAGGCTTTTTGCTGCTTCTGCCATGTATTGTTGCCGGTATTTATTATGAAAAAAGCGGCATCTACTTTTTGATTGTTGCACTCATAAGCATAGCTATCGGTTTTATTTTTTCGGCTAAAAAACCGAGGGATTTTACCTTTTACCTGAAGGAGGGCTGTGCAACAACCGCACTGGGCTGGATTGTACTGAGTATATTCGGCTGTCTGCCGTTTTACATATCAGGAGAGATTCCAAGCTTCACAGATGCTCTTTTTGAGACCATCTCCGGCTTCACCACGACAGGAGCGAGCATCCTGCCTGAGGTAGAATCACTCTCCTATTGCATGAATTTCTGGCGCTGCTTTACGCACTGGATTGGCGGTATGGGTGTGCTTGTATTTCTTCTGGCAATCATCCCGCTTTCAGGCGGCAGCAATATAAACCTGATGCGCGCAGAAAGCCCCGGGCCTTCGGTTGGAAAGCTCGTTCCAAAGATGAGGCATACCGCCAGGCTTTTATACATAATATACTTTGGTCTTACGACTATGGAGATTATTTTCCTGCTTTTCGGAAAAATGCCTCTGTACGATGCCATCTGTACCTCTCTCGGCACAGCCGGAACAGGAGGCTTTGGTATCAAAAACGACAGCTTTTGCGGCTACAATGTTTATCTGCAGTGGGTTGTTACCATATTTATGATACTTTTCGGAGTCAATTTCAACGCTTACTACCTGCTTTTCTTCGGTCACATACGTGACGCACTTAAGGTGGAGGAGGTCAGATACTATTTCGGTATCATAATAGCATCCGTTGTAGTCATAAGCGTGAATATCGCACATATGTGTACCGGTGTGTTTGACGCAGTCACAAAGGCAGCGTTTCAGGTTGGCTCAATCATCACGACAACCGGATTCTCGAGCACCGATTTCGACAGATGGCCTGAGCTTTCAAAGACACTGCTTGTGCTTTTGATGTTCATTGGCGCATGTGCAGGAAGCACAGGCGGAGGTATCAAGGTATCGCGTATTGTCATCGCTATAAAGACAATACTTAAGGAGTTAAATGGCTACATCCACCCAAAGAGTGTGAAAAAGCTCACATTTGAGCACAAGCCTGTAGACCATGATGTTATCAGGTCAATAAATGTTTATTTCATGACGTATGCCGTCATTTTTGTTGTTTCAATGCTGCTTGTTTCCGTTGAAAACTATGATTTTACTACCAATTTCACGGCTGTCGCAGCTACATTTAACAATATCGGACCGGGTCTTTCTCTGGTCGGTCCGACATGCAATTTTGGCTTTTTTAATAATTTCTCCAAATATATACTGATGTTTGACATGCTTGCCGGAAGACTTGAGCTGTTTCCACTGCTCATCCTCTTCCATCCGTCAATCTGGAAGGAATTATTTATTCAAGCAGATAAAAAAGTAAAAGGGAATAGAAAGGAGAAACAAAATGTTCGCATGTAAAAATTGCGGCGGAAATGTGAAGTTCGACATCAAATCAGGCCAGTTAGCCTGTGAATACTGTCATTCACTTTTCGACCCTTACGCGTACGAGGACAAAACCTCTGATGCCGAGGTCCAGAAGGACTTCGAAGCAACCATTTTCACATGCCCTCAGTGCGGAGGAGAAATCCTGAGCACAGACGATACCGCTGCCGGCTTCTGCAGCTTCTGCGGTGCATCAACTGTGCTCTACAGCCGCATGCAGAAGGAGCACAGGCCGGCTTATATCATACCATTTGCAAAGACCAAGGATGACTGTAAGCAGGCCTACATGAGCCTCATGAAAAAGGCTATTTTCGCGCCAAAGGAGCTTAAGGATCCTAAGTTTATCGACGGATTCAGAGGTATCTACATGCCTTACTGGACATATTATGTAACCCAGAAGGCTCCTATTTCACTTCCGGCGAAAAGATCCCACCGTTCAGGAGATTACATTATCACAGACCATTACAGGCTTGAGGGAAATCTCGATGCCTACTACAAAGGCCTGTCCTACGATGCATCATCATCCTTTGATGACAGCATCAGCGAAAAGCTCGCACCATATGATGTGAAGAATATGAAGCGCTTTACACCGGCATTCTTAAGTGGTTTTTACGCTGATACAGCTGATTTACCATCAACGGTTTACGCAAGTGACGCAATGGATGCAGCCTGCACAAACACAGTAAGCGAAATAAGTAAAGAGCCTGCCTTTACCGGCTTGTCAGTCGACAGTGACTCCGCTGCTCTTTCGCCTTTAAGTCTTGGCACTACTGTAAAAGAGACAGATTACTCGATGTTTCCGGTATGGTTTTTGTCATACCGCAATAAGGATCGTGTGGCATATGCCACAGTAAACGGTCAGACAGGCAAGGTTGTTGCAGATCTGCCTATATCTGTCGGTAAATTCCTGCTAGGCTCACTCATTGCGGCAATTCCGGTATACATTTTATTATGTCTGCTGACGGTTCTCACTCCCGGAATGACTCTCACCATAGTCGGTGTGCTTGCGATTATCGCAAATATCTGTTACTCACAGGAGCTGACCATGATTGCTGTAAAGGAAGCCGGTACCGAGGATAAGGGCCGTATCGCAAAGGAACAGCCGGAGGCACTTGGTGCAATCAACAACCGCAGACGCCTTAAGGCTGCAAAAAAGGCCACGAAAACCATAAAGAAAAAGACAAACACATCGTTTATAGCTTACTTTATACTTTTTATATTTGTCATTCAATTTGTTCCTGCTCTGTTTGCAATCATTGCAGGTATCGGAGGCAGCTTTGGCAATGCAGACGGCAGCCTGATTTTATTTGTTATTTTGACTATCATATCATTTATTTTTTCAATCAGAGCCTTCTCAAGCTTTGACAGGATGCCCGGACACAAGGGAGTTGCCGGACTCATTTTTGGCATGGTATCCATGCTTATTGGCGATGCTGTTCTTTTGTTCCAGCCAGTGCTCGATGCATGGTACTATGGCGCAGCTTTTATCATCATCGCCTCAGTGCTTATCACACTGATTAATGTCATCCGCGCATTCAACGTGCTTACAACGCGCAAGCTGCCACAGTTTGCCACACATAAGGGAGGTGATGACCGTGCATAAAAATAATTATAAAAGTCGTTTTTTGCATTGTATAAAATACAGGTGCTCAGCTTTGTTTACATTATTTTTGCTTGTTACAGTCCTTGTTTTGAGCAGCTCATCAAATGTATATGCCACTGAGACAGCCGCAGCTTCCAATCTAAGCGGTACAAACAAGTCTACCGGCTACGAGTACATCCTTGAGGACTCTGCCAATTTCATTGACGATGCCGTAAAAGGCAAGCTCATCTCACAGATGAAAAAGACAACCGACTACTGCAATATAGCCGTTGTCACCACTACCTCACATCCTTACGGAAGCACTGAAAGCTATGCAGTCAATACCTTTGAAGACTATTTCGGAACCGGTGCAAATGGTGTCATTTTCGTGATAGACAGAGATTTAGACGAGATTTATCTGGCTTGTGAGGGAAGCACGCAGAGAACCATTCCAAACTCAAAATGCAGCTCTATCTGCGACAACACTTATATATATGCCACCTCAAGTCATGATTACGACTATTTCACCTGCTGTATGGAAACAATAGACCAGGTCAACACAGTCCTCGCAGGCGGACATATATCACAGCCTCTCAGATACATTTCCAGTATCTTTATCGCTCTCGCTGCCGGCATGATTTTTTGCTTTGTATATGCATTATCCCTGTCAAAGGGCCGCAAGGCTAAGAGCAACGAGCTCATGGGTGCAGCATTTACAAAGGTAGAGATTCAAAATGCACGCGCACGCTTTATGAGCCAGACAAGACACTACAGTCCACAAAGCTCAGGCTCAAGTGGCGGTCACAGCGGCGGTGGAGGTCATAGTGGCGGCAGTCACAGCGGCGGCGGTCACCACATCTAACCTCTGATTTTGATAAATACAATACCATCATCAGCCCCGGCAAATGCCGGGGTTGTTTTATTACAAAAAAACACTAAAAAATCTCAATTTATGATTGTTTTTAGTACAAATACACTATATAATATTCGTAGTATTTTGAATTATCTTTTAAATTGCTTTTAAATTAGACTAATTTGGTTGTGGAGCGGATATGATTAAACGTAGATATATGAGAACGCGACAATTGAAACCCGGCATGATTATTGATCAGGTCATCAAGGATCCTACCGGACGTAACCTGGTGGTACAGGGCTCAGCTATCGATGATTATATCATTGCTTCACTGCTTAAGCTTGGTATTATGTCAGTATACATCCGCGAGGGAAGTGCAGCCCCTGACGATCCTGATGCCATACTGTCTCCCAAGGCTGCTGCCATGGTCAAACAGCTGCGCACAGACGACCGTTCCAAGGTCACCTTAAGCGACAGTGTCAGGCAGCGTGTATCAACCGGTGTCCAGTACATCTTCAACAACACAAGCTCAAAGGAGCTTACACAGACTACAAACCAGATTGCCGACTCGCTTATGGAGGCTATCAACGAAAACGATGCCATAGCTGTCGATATCAGTTCTCTCAAAACAAGCGATGAGTACACCTTCAAGCACAGTGTGGATGTGGCCACTATTTCGATGATTCTTGCCAAGCAGATGAAGCTGTCTGACAACGAAATCCACGACATAGGAGTTTCCGGCCTGCTGCACGATATAGGCAAGACAATGATCCCCAATGAGATTCTAAACAAGCCGGGCAGGCTCACGGATGATGAGTTTAATATCATGAAAAAACATTCCCTGTACGGCTACAATATGCTAAAAGACCGAAAGGATTTAAACAACTCTATACTGATGGGAGTGCTGCAGCACCACGAACGCATTGACGGAACCGGATATCCACTAGGCTTTGATGCACCCAAAATCTGTCAGTTTGCAAAGATTCTGTCTGTCGCAGATGTCTATGATGCGCTTGTCACAAAGCGTCCGTACAAGGATGCCTTCTCACAGCGCGATGCCGTTGAGATGCTTATGTCCATGACAAACCAGCTTGATATAGGTGTCATGCGTGCTTTCATGAGCAGTATGATTCTATATCCTGTTGATTCAATTGTACAGCTTAGCAATGGTGAAAAGGCAAGAGTTGTAAAAAACAGTCAGTACTACATTCTCCGACCAACTGTTGTCGGCGTAGATTCCGGAAGAGTATACAATCTGGGCGATGATTTGAAGTGCGCAAGTATTATTATACTTTAGACATAATGATCTGAGCCACCTTGAGAATAAAAAGCTGATGCGTCATGCTTACATGCAGGCATCAGCTTTTTGTTCTAAATGGCTTTATAGTTATTAATAGCTTGCAAAAATAAAAAACCCTCAGCACTGTGTACTGAGAGCTTTTTGTTTTAGCAGTCCGTACGGGAATCGAACCCGTGTTTCCGCCGTGAGAGGGCGGCGTCTTAACCGCTTGACCAACGAACCGTGTATTATAATACCATGGTCAATCGGATAATGCAAGCTTTTTTTAAAATTTTTTTAAAAATTTTTATTTGTTATTTATCTGCCTTTTTCGCCTTCTTTGCTTTCTTTATACGTTCTCTTTTAAAACGTTCCTTCAGACTCTCTGTAAAGGTATCGAGATACCTGTTCTCCACCTTTGGATTTCTGAAGCCCTGCGCCCTGTTAAGCGCAGATTTCTTTAAAGCACCCATTGAATCGATAACTCGGTCCGCACTGGCTCTGATACGTTTTCTCTTTCTGCGCTCCTCGACAGCCTCCGCAAGCTCCTGTGACCTCTCCTGCGACCTTTCATCTGCCGCCTTCTTACGCTCTTTAACCTCTTCCACAACCTCATCCATATAGGTGTTGAAATTATTCTGCAGATTGACGATTGTTCTACTGAAATCTGTAAGCGCAGATACTGTGATTGCAGTGTCTACAGCTAAAAAGCCCATGAGAAGCAGTGAGAAAAACTCATACCATATAGGTGACATCCAGCCTGTTATGAACTTCGTAAATGGTGCAATAAAATATACCACTATAAGTCCTGCCACCCCAAAGCCTACAGAATACGGAAAACACACCCTGCCGTTTATATTAAGCGGCATGCTGCTGTAATCCCACCAGTATGCGTGAAACAGCTTCTCAAGCGCCCACGATGTGCCATATTCTAAGACAATGCTTCCCCAAAATGCCACCAGAAATATCTGCCACCATGTAAATGTCGCATCTGTGTGAGCCGAAATGAAATCTGCTATCGCAGTGATCGCAACACCTCCGGCTCCGTAAATAGGACAAAGCGGTCCATAGAGAAAGCCTCTGTTTTCCCATTTTTTTGCCCTGATGGTACAGTAGATGCTCTCATATATCCAGCCCATACAGCTAAATATAATAAAATACACAAAATATCTTGATAACCACATATATAATCCTTTCTCCCCGGATAATTTATAATATACAGCAAATGACATTGATTCCCTTATGTCTGCAAATTAAAAATCACTCTCCGGATACATCTCATCTAAGTATATATCATACCATTTTGTACACTCATTTGTCCATGAGTCAACAGCATTTTCGTATTGCTGTCGCAGCTTATCGACATTTTGCTTAGTCCAATCCGCGTTTATTATGTTTTGATTTAATTTTTCTGCTTCTTCAGCCGCCTTCGCCACCGGCTCCGCTGCAAGTGCAAGCTTCCACTCGAGGTACGCCTCATCTGTTGAAAGCTGTCTGGTCTCATGTCGCTCCCTCTTTGGTACAGCCGCAAGTGCCTCGACCATCGCAGCATCCTTTGCCTGCATGAGTGCCGGCAGATTGCCATCCTGTGATGCCTTAAGCCTTGAAATATAATGGTCATAGCCAAACGGATAGTACATCACTTTGTCCTTTTCAAAGACCAGTATGGCATCAGCCACCTGCTTTATGAAATACCTGTCATGCGATACAAAGAGCATGGTGCCGGTATATGCCTTAAATGCCGATTCAAGTGTCTCCTTCGCCGGAATATCCATGTGATTGGTCGGCTCATCGAGTATCATAAGGTTCGGACGGCCTGTCAGAAGCTCTGCGAGCACAAGCCTGGACTTCTCACCGCCTGAGAGCGAGCTGATACGCTTTGAGGCATTTGCCCCTCCAAACAGATACATGCCAAGCGTCTTTCTTAAGTCCTTTTCCACAAGTGCCGGAAAAAGCTCGTGAAAATGATCTCTCACGGTCTTATCGCTGTCTATAAGTGCCGACTGCTGGTCAAAATATCCCACCAGCAGATTGCTGCCGAGCTGGCTTGTGCCCTTTATTGGTGGAATAAGTCCTGCCACAGTCTTTAGAAATGTTGATTTTCCTATGCCATTGTCACCAATAACGGCAATCTTCTGACCACGCCTTATACGAAGCGACAGCTCAAGCAGTGCCCTGCCGTCGTGGCCAATTTTTAATTCCTTCGCCTCGTAAACCCATTTACCGCCCGGAAACTGTGGCTCGATATTGCCTGTAAAAATATGAGCTTCGTCTTCAACCGGCTTTTCTATCAGCTTCATGCGTGCCAGCATGGTCTTGCGCGAGCGTGCAAACGCAGCTTTCTTAGGCTTATGCTTGAATTTGTCGATAAGCTCATTATTGTGCGCAATCTCCGCCTGCTGGCGCTCGTAGGCTTTGCGCTGTATCTGCAGATTTTTAAGCCTCTGCTGCCTGTACTGAGTGTAGTTGCCGGCATATCTGTGCAGACTGCCATTTTCAAGCTCATAAACACCAGTCGCAACTGCATCAAGAAACGCCCTGTCATGGGACACAATGACAACAGCCTTTGGATAGTTTATCAGATAATCCTCCAGCCACTCGACAGTTTTCATATCAAGATGATTCGTCGGCTCATCCAAGAGCAAAAGATCAGGCTTCTTTAAAAGCAGCTTTATCAGAGAAATCTTCGTCTGTTCACCTCCAGAAAAACTGCCGAGTGTACGGCTTTTTTCTTCTTTTTCAAAGCCAAAGCCTGTAAACAGCCTGTCGTACTCCATCTCGTAGTCAAACCGCTCTTTTGAAAAGGTATCTTTATCCGGGCAGCTCTCAAGCAGTATCTGTTCTATTGTCAAATCCTGATTTGATTTATCCGCCTGTCTAAGCATATCAATTGTGATATTTCTGGACATTGTGATTCCGGTTTCCGGGTTTCCCGACGGTTTCTTCTTTTTTGCTCTTTGAGTTCTTTTTGCCGTGCCATCTAAATCACTGCCTGCAGTGGCAGCTCCCGTGACCATATCATTGCTTCTGCCGTAGCTGCCCCTGCTGTCATCCCTGTCCGGTGTCAGTTCTCCAGCAAGAAGCCGAAGCAGCGTGGTCTTTCCAGCACCGTTTCTGCCGACTACAGCTATTTTTTCTTTTTCCTTTATATAAAAATCAACATGGGACAGAATCGTCTGACCTCCTGCCGAAACTGTCCCATCCTTAATCTGGTATAACATATTTTACCTCTATTTTAAGTCGTTAAGACTCTCCAAAAGCTCAAGATCCGACTGTAAAACCCTGATATTGGACGTAACAGGCTCCTGTCCCGGCTTTGTAACTGTGATTTCAATAACAGAGTCTGCCGGGATGCCGCTGCCGAATGCATACTGTAAAAAGGATACAAACTTTGGGTGGTTTGCTGTAAATGTATTTTTTGCTTTCATCATTTTCATTATGCTTGCTGGGTTCATGTATTTTCTCCAATCTTATCTATATGATATCTCTTTTGACGCACATATCTTTACGTTCGTTATATTATACCATGAGTTAATTCTATAATCTATTATTTTAGAATTATTTAATTTCTTACGATTCATCATAATAATTAAAGCGTACGCTATATCATATAGCATACGCTCTATTATTTAATCACTTAAGTTATGTATTATAATCTCACAACCACTATTCTTTATCTTTAATATATTTAATTATTATAGATGCTATAGTTGATATTATCATAAATCCAGTAGCTATCTCTATACTATACTTATATGATATTACTAATGTTATTGAATCAAGAATTAAAATAATAATGGATCTAACAGCCCTTCCTCTATGATATTCTTTAATCGCATTTTTATCATCTACGTTATACTCATAAAAATATCTATTTATGGATATTCCTATAATATTGATTCTAAAACCATGTAATATCACTTTAGTTATGCAAAAAATCCATAATAATACAAAAAACTGCTGAAGTGTTATAACTATCATTACTATCTACTTCCCATCTCTGCTACCTGTGCATTCAATACAATCATGCTCGGACTATCTCCTCTATTAGATTTATAAGATGCATTATTTATACTATATGACATTCTACCAGTAATTTTGTCATAAGTAATAGTATATCTTTTAGTAATATATGCATCGGTAAATATATTTTTACCGTTAATTACCGGCGCATATCTAACCTTTTGTGTAGAAAAACATACTTCCCCAGTTATCATATCTACAATAGCCCCTTCTACAATTACAGTTCCAAAGGCTTTTACAAATGTCGCTATTGTAATTTCTCCTCCTAGAAAAACTCCTACTGCTGCTATTATAATACTCACAGCTGTACCTGCGCCAAAAGAAATACTTTTTCCAGAATATTTATTATCATATGGATTTTCATCGAAATTTCTATAATACAATTTACACGGACGCGAATTTGGGTAAATTCCAGCTTTAGGATAGCTACCATACAATGCCCAACCACTAGTATCAAATGAGGTTAACGAAATATCATCATCCTGTTTTTGTAGAACTTCTACATTATCTTTGATCAAATCTGAAATATTATAGTATTCAACATCATTATTTAATACTCTTTCATCTAAATCATTATATTGTATATATTGTATTATCCCCGTACTAAAATCAGCTATAGCTCTCTGAACAATTCTATTATTTTGATACAAGCAGACAATATTACTATTATCACAGTGTCTAAAAGTAAAATAATAATCTACTCCATTTTCGTCTTTAAAACATTCCGAATATTCTTGTGCACCATTTTCTCCATTTACACCACTTGCATGTACTACATTAGGTGCACAGGTCATAACTGCGCTAATACAAATACATACAATAAGAATCGATAATAAATATTTTCTCATAAGTCCATCCTTCCTTTCACATGCGCTTTCAGATTATAATACATACTAAGTATAATATAATTGTGTAAAACCTAAATTAATTTCCCTACAAAAATATGTAAATTATAGATATTTTCTGTGTATCTGTCACGATTAATGTCTAAGTCGATTTAATCATCAATCATACACTGCTCTGCCATTCAACAGCCTTTAATTATTAAAATGCTCTGCCTGCGCATTAAGCATATCAACTACCTTCTTATTCTGTGCTACCTGCTTTGAAATAGTATTTATATCGTTTGAAAGTTCCAATGTGTTGGATGCCGCAAGGTTGATACCATCGTAGCCTTCTTTTACCACACTCGTTATATTGCTGATATAGTCCATAATGTGCTCCGTGCTCTGCTTAAGCTCAAACGACATCTTATTGAAATTACCTACAATATCATTTATATGCACTGCATCGTTATTGTACTGTTCCCCTGCTTTGACAAAATTATCATAATCCGGCAGGATATTTGACTGGATATATTCTGCAAGTTCTGCTGCATTATTTATAAGCTCCTGAACCGTTTCTATCACTGTATTGTTGATGTTTTGTATATTTACAGCTGCCTGTCTGCTAGACTCTGAAAGCTGTCCTATTTCAGATGCCACCACAGCGAAGCCTTTTCCTGCTTCACCGGCTCTTGCAGCCTCAATTGAAGCATTGAGAGCAAGCAGATTAGTCTGTCCTGCTATACTCAGGATATCATTCGTCAGCTCACTTACCTTTTCCACCTGCTTGCTGTCCTCGATTGTCTGTTGAAGCTTTGCAATGATTTCTGAAGCAACTTTACCGGTATTTTCCTTATTGGCAACAGCTTCTTTTTTAAGCTCCTTGGCATTCTTATCCATTGTATCAGAATACTCTAACAGCCCATTTGAGTTCTCGGCAAGCTCCTGCGCCTTATTCTCTATTTCCTGCATATTGTCTGTAATGCCTGAAACAGTCTCTGTAACCGACTCCATGGAAGCAGATAATTCTTCCATGGCTGATGATATATCATTTGAATTGTCATTAGAAAGACACACCTTATTGTCCACTTCGAGAATAACCCTGTTCATCTCTGCTGCACTATCTGTAATGCTTGCCATGATATCCTGCAATGTATTGATAAAGGCATTTACGTTCCTTCCAACACTTCCTATCTCATCGCCACCTGTAACCTCAAGTCTCATAGAAAGATCGCCCTTATTTGCCTTGATATCATCGACCATTTTCTGCATTTTTATGCTGATATACTGCATAGGTGCCACAATGCTTCTGAAACAGGTGATAAGTGCAAATGCAATAACAAGTATTGATACTACTATAAATACTATAGCCGATGTTATCGCAAAATTGTACTCTTTTTGCTGCTGGCTTAAAGCAGCTTCCATCGCAGTCTTTCTCATATTAATAAGGCAGTCTATTTTCTTTGTCAAATAGTCCTCTGCCGGCTTCTGCTGTACGTTTATAGCTTCTATTGATTTATCAGTATCCCCTTTTGAGCTTGCATCTAAGACAGCATTCATTCCATCACGGTATTTGCCAAATTTCTTTTCAAATGCACCAAAATATTCCTGTTCTTTGTCTGTGAGTGGCTGCTTTTTGTATTCCCCAAAATAGCCCTGCATCTCTTCCATTTTCTCATTTATCGCTGTTGCAAAGTTGTCCTTTGTGATAGTTGTATCCGCATCACAATGGCCGTACATATTCTTTCCCATAGACTCAATATCTAGTGACATATCCATAAGAACCTCTATGCTCTTTGAACAGTCATCAGATATCACAACACCCGCATCGAGAAGTCTTCTTGAATTGGTAAGGCTTAATACACATGCTAACAAAACTACGATTGCAAGCAAAACTATCGGAATCATTACTTTTATCTTTATGCTCACGTTATTTAATAATTTCATATTGCCGTACCTCCCTGTACTAGTGTGTAAGCTCCGGATTAAGCGCTTTCATACGATTGTAGAAATCCTCCATTGCTTCATCATACGATATATCACCCTCGAAATAAGGATGAAATGCCTTCTGTATCTGCTCATTACAGTCTTTATCATAATCACAGATATTACTCATATCAATCTTCTTTGCAGCCTCTGCAAAAAGCGCGATATGATTCTGTCCGCCAAGAAAATCCGAGCTATAATCACTGCCCGCGATTTCTTCCATAGCAGTCTGGTTATTTGTGTAGTCCTGGGTATCAAGTGTGATCTGCTTCATTGTATCTGCTTCACATGTCAGACGATACATCAGGTCGTGAATGAATGGTACATTGTCTGTTCCCTTTGCAGCACATATCCATGTACCACCCCAGTAATATGCCTGTGGTCCCTCACATACCGCGTAGTCTCCATATATTCCGTTTCCAACCTCTGCCGGTGCATTAGAATCAGCAAGCGAATTTCCCATTAGTGTGAAGTTTATTCCCCACGTAGAATAGAAAAATCCAAATACGTTTCCATCCGGTCCCTGATCCACACTCCACTGCGGACTCCAAAGCGTTGTTCTATTGTTATAGCCTTTTTCAGAATAATCCTTTGTCTGGTCAATCCATTTCTGTATACTTGGATCTATAACTATTTTTCCATCCTGTACCCATTTTCCAGATACATTATTTGAAAATGCCCTGTATGAATCATCATAACCGGAGAGCATATAATATCCCGCATTATGCATCTGCGCTGCCACATTGTCAAAATCACTCCATGTGCCAAGCTTCTTTTGCACTTCATCGGGATCATCTGTTCCTAAAACCTGCTTTGCGATAGATCTGCGATACGCAAAAAGTCCCGGTGTTGCCTGCCATGTCGTACCTTTAAGTTTGCCATCATCTGATACGATATCCTTTGTATACTGATACTGTGCTGACATATCATCATCAGTCAGCCCGATATCCTTTTTTACATCCAGTGACGCATCTGATTTTACATATTTTCCCGCATAGTCTGCCTCAATCATAAACAAATCTACTTTATCATCGTCTATAGCTTCATCCTGATCCGCAAGTGCCTCATCAAGATTTGTCTGATATGCATTGTTGTCGCTTGTTATAATGACAAAATTCACATCTACTCCATGCTGCTTTGCTATATCCGCCGCATATTTCTCGTAAATTCCCTTAAATTCATCATTCCAGCAATATATATTTACTACACCGCCTTCATTAATTGCAGCGGTGGAATTTTCTGTATCCGTGTTTGTGGTCATACCACAACCAGCCAGTAATACCGAGCACAAGGTCATCAGACTTGTAAGCTTTATGATTTTCTTTTTCATATGGTGCTCCTTTTTCTTCTTTTTTCTGTTTTTTACCTGTTATTATAATCTGTTAGTTGATTTATTTCCTAAATAAAAAATATGCTGTACCTCATATTTCAATATACTCAAAAACAGATGACCCACATAACATATATGCAAGCCATCTGCTCTGATGCTAAAACTAATTAAATCGTTTACTCCTTCACGCCTCCAAGTGTGACACCGGCAATAATATATTTTGATAAGAGGAGATATACAACAATAATAGGCACGATAGCTACTGTTATCATCATATAGATTTTTCCCATATCGAAATTCATATAGTCCGCTCCTCGAAGTGTGGCAATCAAAATCGGTACTGTCATCTTGTTCTTTGACTGGATGATCAGGGCCGGTGTAAAGTAGTTGTTCCATGAACCGACAAATGTGAAAATTGCCTGTACTGCAATTGCAGGTTTCATGATCGGCATTACAATGCGGTTGAATGTCATAAACTCATTCGAACCATCGATTCGTGCAGCCTCTACAAGTGATAGAGGAAGTGATGACTGTAGATAGCTGTACATGAAATAGAATACCGCCGGCGATGCTATAGACGGGATGATAAGCGGAGCCCACGAATCATACATTCCCATCTTGGTTATCAAACGAAGGAAGCCCATTGCCGTAACCTGTGTTGGCATAACCAGTATCGCCATGATAAATGTAAATGCAACTTTCTTTAATTTAAAATCGTAAGCATAAAGTCCATATGCTGTAAGCGATGAAAAATATGTACATAAAGCTGCACATGAGCCCGATATAATAAGGCTGTTTACTATTCCCCTAAACATAGGGAAGGTTCCGTCATTAGCTACAGATTTCAGGTTATCCAGAAAATGCCCGCCCGGGATAATCGAGAAGCCTTTCTGTAGCTGTGCATGCGAACGAGTCGCATTGATTATAAGTATTACAAAGAAGAACAGGCATAAAAATGATAAAATTATCAAAACTAAATGCGCTATGATACTACGTATATTTACTTTATGTTTTGGTTTCATTATTTAGCTGCCTCCTTTTTCTTTCTTTTCGCCTCTTTTGCAGCTCTTTTTGCTGCTGCTTTGGTTCCGTCCGGATCAGTATCGTTTGTCATTCTGTATACAATGAAGCAAAGAATAGCGCTGACTATAAACAGATATACTGACAATGCTCCGGCCATACCATAGTTCTTACTCTTAAGATGGTTGTTGAGGAACATAATGAGTGTCATTGATGTTCTGTCCGGATTTCCCTGTCCATTTGTCAGAATCTGAGGTACATCGAACATCTGAAGACCACCGATAATTGATGTGATGAGTGTATATGCAAGTATTGGTCGTATGCTAGGTAATGTGATATAGAAGAATCGCTGTATTGCATTACATCCATCAAGGTCAGCTGCCTCAAATACCTCTGTGCTTATACCCATAACTGCTGCCATGAGCATGATAGTTGTATTACCAAACCACATAAGGAAGTTCATGAATCCGATAAGTGATCTTGTTCCGAATGCACTTCCCATAAAATCAATAGGTTTGCTTATCACGCCTATTGACTGAAGGATTGAGTTCACAGGTCCACTGTTTGAAAACAGTGTAAAGAACAAAAGTGCAAATGCAGATGCCATGATAAGGTTTGGCAGATAAATAACTACCTTGAAAAACTGTAATTTATGAATTTTTAAACGTGCATCGGTAAACCAGTTTGCGAGGATAAGTGCCACTACGATCTGTGGGATAAATCCGATTATCCACAGAATAAGTGTGTTTTTTCCGTACGCAATCATGTCTGATTTAAGAAGCTCCGCATAATTTGCCCATCCAACAAAGTTTGGTCCTATTTCCTTGATTCCGGATCTATAATATTCATAAAAACTAAACCTTACCGTATCCGCCAACGGAATCAAAGAAAAAATAAAATATGTTATGAAAAATGGAAGAATAAATATATAGCCCCATTTTGCATAGCTGACGCTTTTTCTTTTCTTCTTCATGAAACTATTCCTTTCTGCCAAAGCTGTTTTCTTTGACATCAGTCCGGCAAATCATCGCCGGACTGTGCAAAAACCTGTTTATGTATCTTTATTTAGGCCATGTTACCTGTTTGATATCAGGATAACGCTCTACGATAGCTGTCTCGAAGTTTGACTTAGCCTTGTCATAGTCTACATTGCCCTGGAGGTAATCGCTGAATGAGTTCTGGATGAGCTCAACACATCCCTGATCGTATGCTGAAAGAGGAGCAATCTTGATGTTCTCAGCAACCGGTGCAAAGTATGCGAATGGATTCTGTCCACCAAGGAACTTTGATGCAAAGGAATCATCTGTTGCAGCTTCCTTCATTCCTGATTTTGTATTTGTGAAATCAGAGTAATCCTTAGAGATCTTAAGTAAGTTGTCTTTGTTTGCTGTTAAAGCAAGGATGATATCCTTAACATGCTCCGGGTTGTCTGTTCCTGTTGCAGCGTGGATATAAGATCCACCCCAGTTGTACTCCTGTGGTGGTGTTGTAACAGCCCATGATCCTTCTGCTCCATCCCAGTTTGGTGCAAGTGTGAAGTCGATTCCCCATGCCGGGAAAAGGAATGCGAATACTTTTGACTCAGAGCCCATTGCTTTGTTCCAGTCATCGTTCCACTGTCCTTTAATGTTGGCATCTACATATCCTGCGTTAAGCCACTCTTTTGAATCGTCAACCCAGTTTGTGATCTTCTTGTCAACTACAACTGTATCTGATCCCGGCTGTACCCATGAATCATCGATGCTGTTTCCATATAAACGGAATGTATCAGCATAAGAAGAGAATGTGTAGTATCCCTTAGCCTTAAGCTCTGCTGCTGTAGCTTTTAATGTATCCCAGTCTTTTGTCTTCTCGCCGATTGCCTCAGGATCGTCTGTTCCGAATACATCCTTTGCAATATCACGACGGTAAACTAAAAGTCCAGGGCAGCACTGCCATGTAGAGCCTCTCTGTACTCCGTCTGAGTCAGAAGCTGTTGTTCTTGTGAAATCGTACTGGTCTGCGAACTCTTTGTCGCAGTCAATTCCGAGATCCTTAAGAGGCATTGCTACGTCTGCATCTTTGTCTGTATATTTGAATACGTAATCTGTCTCTGATAAGAAAATATCAATCTTGTCATCTGCTGCTGCGTCTGCCTGATTTGTAAGAGCCTCATCAAGTTTCTGCTGGTAAACGCCATCCTGGTTAGGATTTACTATCCAGTGAATCTCGCAGCCATCTTTTAATTTTGTAACTGTACCATCCTTTGAAGTTGACTCAACCTCAGGGTAAACAGCCTCAACTCTTGTACGGAACTCATCATTCCATGAATAAACGTTGATAACCTTTCCCTCGTTTGAAGAGCCTGCGGCCCCACCATTTTCTGTTCCATTTCCTGCTGTTGATCCACATCCTGCAAGGAGAGCTGCCCCCATAGACAGTAACAGCATTGTGCTAATCACTTTCTGTTTCATTTTTCATTTCCTCCCTAGAAATTAACTGTTTAGATATCCGTTTGTATTCCGATTGGATATCTCGTTTACAAGTGTTATATTACAGCTTAATCCTTTTCGTTTATATTAAATCAATTGTAAAAATGTCAAATTCATGTCATAATATGATTAAAGGGTCAAAAGCATACCTTAACAATACTTACTGTCAGGAGAAAAGAAACATGGCACTTTCAGAGGAATGGTACAATAGCGAATACACAGACAGCGAGAACGATACTGAGCACCGTTCTCCCAATATAGAATATGCCTTTTACAATGCCGTAAAGACCGGAGATATGGATTACGTGGTAGAAAACTGCAAAGAGGACGCATTTATACAACTTGATGGAACCGGAGTTTTGTCCCGCAATCCTCTAAACAATATCAAATATCATTTTGTTGTCACAACAGCGATGGTCACTCGCTACTGCATTGACGGAGGACTTGAGCCTGAACAGGCTTATCGTCTGAGCGATTTCTATATACTGAAAATGGACGCATGCACCACAGTGCGTCAGGTTGCAGACCTGCATCACGAGATGACCAAGGATTTCACAGGTAAGATGATTCTTCAAAAGAAAGCTTCTATCCTTTCAAAGCCTGTCACACAATGTGTAGACTATATTTACAGCCACATCAAAGAGCGTATCACCATTGCCGATCTGGCTGAGTATACGGGGCTTTCAGAGAGCTATCTTTCGAGGGTTTTTAAACAGAATCTGGGTGTTTCGATAAGTGATTATATTCGCGAGAAAAAGATTGAGAAAGCAACTCATCTGCTGAAGTATTCTGACAAGTCGATAATAGATATCGCAAACTACCTGTCGTTTTCTTCACAGAGTCATTTCATTCAGATTTTTGAGGGATTTACGGGGCTTACGCCAAAGAAGTATCGTGATAAATACTATAAATCTATGTGGTAGACCGGTGCCAGAGCGGTACTGTTTACAGCTAATTGCTTCTTAGCGGGATGCGCATCGTTGTTCCAAAGGTATTTCATATATAGCAAAAAACTGCCCTGACCTTATGGTCAGGGCAATTTTTATGTCAAATATAAATCTGTATTATATGGCGCTGTCCGGTTTGCAGCTTGTCGATAGCTGTTCTTGCAAGACGGATACCGTCTGCCGATATATCAGTAATCGCCGTATCGTCGCAAATCGCACTGCTTATCTGTGCTTCTTTAGGCATTTTCTTATCAGGATTGTGAATTAAAATATCAAATTCATGACCTGCGAACGACAACGAAACCGATGCATCACCGTTTTCGTTATATTGCTGTGGCATGAGTTTTGGTGAAATAACAAGATCCCCCAGCTCTCCCCGCACTCCGTATACGGCTGTTATCATGGTAAGCATATACCAGCTTGCAGCTCCTGTAAGATATGAGTATAGCCCACGGCCGTCATTGTCAAAGTACTCAGGTATTCCCGGATACATCCTGCTTCTGTCGAAGTCCTTTGCTGTATCAAGCAGGTTTTTAAGTACTTTGTAGCCCTCTTTTATAAAGCCCTGCTTGTAAAGAGCATTCGCATACATGACTGCCATGTGTGAAAATACTGCTCCATTTTCCTTTTCACCATATGCAAATCCAAACATTCTTCCAAGGTCGAATTTTTCCTCGTGGAAATCTGTGTTCAGGCGATAGCCTCCGGCTTTTTTATCATAGAGATATTTGTCTGCACTCTTACAGATTGCCGCGGTCTGCTCGTCTGTGGCTGTACCGCTCATTATCGCAAATACCTGTCCTGTAAGCATCATGCGCACATCCGTGCCGTTGCATCGTTCTACCTGATTTCCGTGGTTGTCGTAATAACCATTGAACCAGCCACCATCTGTTGTGTCTTCTATCCACTCGTTTTCACGGATATTTTTCATCATCCATGCTGCTTTTCTTTCTAAATTCGCGCAGATACTTTCTATACGAATCACTGCTGTGTGTTCACTTACGCAGTTCTCACAGGCTTTGGCATAATCCATAAGCAGCTGCTGCTTCTTTGCAGGACTGTTGTAGAGTGCTTCATCATCCACAAGCAGCATTTCGAGTTCTTTTAACACTTCTATTTTGGTAACGCTGCTCATTTTCTCTACGGCACGCAAGCATTTTGCTATATCGATTAAGTTGCCGGCATATGCACATGTAAATGCCACGCTTTCGCCTTTATCCCACGCCATATCAAGTGCATCATTCCAGTCAGCACCATGTAGGCGCATCTCGTTGTGATCTCCCACATCATAAAATGCACAAAGATTCTGGAGAAGTATATGCTCTATCACAGTTCCAAAATATATGTGGCCTGCTACTGTTCTCTGCTTGTCACCATATGTTGTGTTCCATGCTTTATCGTGACTGCTGCCACGCATTGACTGATAATCCTTGAAATACGACACCTTCTCAAACAGTATATCCATATCTCCGGTCTGGTCTATGTAAAGCTTTGTCGTGACAAACGGCCAGAACGCGTGATCCATCCACACTCTTGTGATATTGTTTCTGTCTGCTATGAACTGCCCCGGAGCACTTCCTATAATCGTTGCGTTAGTTCCGTCTATCCTGACTCCGCCGTAGTTGTTTACTATCATATTTCTGACAGTAAGAGGCTCCATGATAAGAAGTGCCAGACAATCCTGCCATAAATCTCTCCAGCCTCTTCCTCCCTTGCCGTAATCATGATGTGGCAGAAATGAACAGCCATAGATTCTTCTTAATATTGGCTGGAAGCATATCCATTTGAGATAATTGTCCTCGTCCTGATTTCCTGTGGAAAAATCTATATTTACCTTGTCAATCCAATGATTTTTGACTCTATTTAGCGCTTCTTTTACTTCTACCGTCGTGCGGTAATCATCCGTAAGTGCATCAATGTCATTTAGCTTGTTTGTGAGCCCTGCAAGCATTATGTAACTTGCGCTCTCTCCCGGTGCGAGCTTTTTATTTTCAAATCTGATAGCACCTACGGCTTCTTTTCCCTGAATGCATTCGCCTGATTTTCTTCCGGCTTTATCACTTCTTACAGCCTCAGGAATCAGATACGATCCGCCCTCACCTATAAATTCCTCAACTGATGGGTAAAACTCCATCGGCTTTCCGCCTTCGCCCGTAGAACCATAAACAAAATAGCTGATGTCATTTCTCCGGTGACCGCGCTCATCAAAGGAGAGTACCGGTGTCACCTCAACACCGTAATCTGTTGTTTTTATTCTGTGCAAAAGTGATGTCACATGTCTGTGGTCCCTGATATTGTCTGCACTTCTGCCATAGATTGGAATTGCACCAATCGGTGCAATCTCCATATCGTCTTTAGTATTGTTAGTGATTTCAACAAGCATTACTTCCATGCTTCCATCAATTGTGACAAATGATGTTGTGTCGGCCTCTAACCCATATATTTTTGAAGCGCGATGAAGCTTCTGCCACATCATTCCGGCTTCAAGTTCACTTTCATCCTGTTCACCTGTAAATTTTGCAGCTTCCTGTTTCGCAGATGAACCGCAGACTGACCAATAGCCTTTCCCCACGATCCGGCACCAGAAATTCCTGGTGCCACGATTATTGTGGAGATTTTCTATACTCACAGGTTCCAGAAGAAAGGTATTCTGGCTTGTTTTGCTATCACCGCCAAGATTTGGGGTGATGCTTGATTTCAGTCCTTTTTCTCCTGCTATCGGAAGATAAAGACCGCTGTAGTTTTCAGGATTTTTAAGCCTGAAGGTTCCATTTTTATCTGTAAATTTAATTTTTGACATGATATTTCCTCATACTTGCTCAGATAGTTATGCTGTAAAGCTATTGCTTCATACGATGTTACTCAGTTGCACGCTTATCCGTTATGAATATAAATGTACTACATAGTAAGCTCTATCTTAGTCTGCTCTGTAAGAAGCTCTGCCGGGATATAATCTCCCTCAACAGGATTTCCGTTTACCAGAAGCTGTGTACAGCCTGACTCTGCGTGATTTGGATTTTTTACAACTATATGCAGATGTTTTCCTCTGAAATCTTTCTCAATCTCAAATCCGTCCCACTCCTTTGGAATCGAAGGTGCTACATGCAGTCCGTAGAAATCAGGACGCATACCAAGTATTCCCTCTACGCAGCCTACCATAACGGTTGAGGCTGTACCTGTAAGCCAGTGTACATGCGAACGTCCGAAGTTCGGACTTGCTTTACCCTCCGTAAACTGTCCATAGCAGTAAGGCTCAAGTCTCCTGATCTCGGCTCTGTCGTTTTGCGCTGCCGGAGCATTCTCGATAAAATATTGGAAAGCTCTCTCTCCATGTCCTCTTAACGCTTCAGCAAGGATTATCCAGCCCTGTGACTGTGAGAAAATTCCTGCATTTTCCTTGGTTCCGGCGTTGTATATTACCGCAAGTGCTCCTTCAAAGGCATGTGCATGATATGGAGGATCCATAAGGATTGCACCGTATTCGGTATTTAATCTGTCATACACCTGCTGCAGCGCTTTATCCGCCTGCTCATCGTTTGCAAAACCACTGATTACTGCCCAGCTCTGTGGGTTTAACCACATATTTGCCTCGGGATCATCTCTTTTTCCTATCACCTCGCCGTTTTCAGTAAATCCGCGGATAAATCTGTCCTCGTTCCAGCAAAGCTCCTGAATGAGTTTTCCGAGTTTTTCCTGACTCTCATCAAGGTATTTGATGTAATCATCATCATTTTTGTATGCTGCGAATTCTTTTAAAATAGTCATCGCATAATAGAACTGCAGAGCTACGAAAGTTGACTCGCCGTCTGCTCCAAGTCTGAGACAGTCGTTCCAGTCTGCATAGAGACCTGCCGGCATGCCGTGCTTTCCGAGATGATTCATTGAGAAATCAATTGCTCTCTTTAAATGCTCATACACGGTTCCCTCATCCTTGTTTGCAAATGGGATCACCTCATCTATAAACGCAACATTTCCTGTCTCTGATACATATTTGTACACTGTCGGGAAAAGCCATAACGCATCATCTGCTCTGTATGCCGGATGTCCTGTCTCCTGTACATAGGAAGCATCGTCCGGTGTATCCTCATGCCCCGGATTGTGCGTGAATTTGACAAGCGGAAGTCCACCGCCATTGTCAACCTGTGCCGAGAGCATGAATCTGATTTTTTCAACAGCCATCTCAGGTGCCAGGTGAATGACACCCTGAATATCCTGAACCGTATCACGATATCCGTAACCGTTTCTAAGTCCGCAGTATGTAAATGATGCTGCTCTTGACCAGATAAATGTCATGAAACAGTTGTATGCATTCCATGTATTTATCATTGTATTGAATTCATCGCTCGGTGTCTTAATCTGGAAATGAGATAACTGCCCATGCCAGTATGTGATAAGCTCTTCAAGCTCTCTGTCGCATACAGCCTTGGTGTCAGCATAGGAATCCACTATCTCTCCTGCCTCTTTGTTGTCTATCATTCCAACGATAAATGCTATAGTCTTTGTCTCGCCCGGTGCAAGCTCGATTGTTGTGGTTATAGCACCGCAGCCATTTTCATTGTAATTTCCATGGTTGTTAAGCTCCCCTGCCTCAACACCTGCAGGATTGCCATATCCGTGATACCTTCCGAGGAATTCCTCTTTATCTCCGCACCAGCTTGAAACTTTTGCCCCCGCAAGACCAAGGAATCTGTTTACCACATCCTTGTTGTCAACTTCCTTGCCTTCCTCTATCTGGTCAAGGTTTGCATGAATCATCTGACGTACACGGTTCTCCACAAAAACAGTCTGTGTGATGTACTGTGAATACTGTAAGTTTACCTGATCCTGTTCGTAGTTGCTGTTGTTGGTAAACTCAGCATAGCCTGTGATATTGAGACTTCTTGCTTTATCGGAATTGTTTGTAACGCTTAAGCTCCAAACCTCATATATCCTGTTAAGCGGAACATAATATCTGACCTCAGAGTGAATACCACTGTAATCAGCCATCATTCTGGTGTAAGCTGTTCCGTGATGGCACTCGCTCTTGTATTCGCTCAAGTCTTTGCCTACCGGCTGCCAGGATGCTGACCAATAATCCCTGCTGTCATTGTCCCTGATATAGATGTATCTGCCCGGCTCATCAAACTGGTTGAATACATATCTTAAGATTCGTCCGTTAGCTCCTGATTTTGCAAAGCTGTATCCACCGGCATTGTTGGATACGATAGCACCATACTCCGGTGAACCAAGGTAATTTACCCATGGTGCCGGTGTATCCGGTCTTGTAATAACATATTCTTTTTTTGATTCATCAAAATATCCGTATTTCATATTCCTTACTCCATTCTCTACTTATTATGTGATCTACGGTTATAACTGCCTCCAACGTATATTTAGCAGTGAGCCATTTTCGTAATATAATATACATTTTTGCAGCAGTGTATTATACAAAATTATTTCTTAAAATATCAGATTCATGACATAACTAAACTTATCTCACAATATATAAAAAAACCGGACGCATACGCGCCCGGTCCTTGAAAGGAATATATATTTTACTAAAACTGTCCGAGATACGGTATACGGAGCAGTTAAAGTACGTGGTTAGTTATTAGTTTTCTTTCTTTTTTTCAGGAATGAAACCGCTAAAATAAGTGCTCCAGCCATAGCACCAAATACATAAGCCATAATCGGTGAATTGTCACCTGTTTTTGCAGTTTTTGATTCCTTTACTGCCTGTGTTGTTTTAGCCTTATCTGAATCAGAGGTCTTAATTACCGGTGTAGATACCTTCGGCTGCTCATTTTTTATATCTGTCTTGATATCCTCTTTCGGGTCGTCCTTTGGATTGTCCTTGATGTCATCTTTCGGGTCGTCCTTTGGATTATCCTTGATGTCATCTTTCGGATCATCCTTTACTTCCTCAAGTGATATGTCATCAATGCGTACCTCGTGTTGTGTTGTTATCTGGTTATCCCCGATTTTACCAAGGCATGCACTGAAAAAGGCTGCTGTGTCTGTATCCTCATTCATTGTAAATGTATCCTCAAAGGTCTGGTACTCATTTGTGAGATCTACTATATTGTCACTTGAATACACTGACCATCCGCGGTTTTCCTGTCCCTGCATCACAACTCTGATCTGCCTGTCAAGACTTGATTTTGCTTTAAATTTAAGCTTGTAGGTCTTACCCTTTTCAAGTTTTATATTTTCCTGCTTAATCTGTACTTTCCAATCCGCATCGCCTGTATCGTTTATTGTTACAGCCAGTGCATTGTCATCCTTAAGGCTGTCAACTACATATGATGCTTTTGCTGATGAATCTACATATATTGTATAGCCTGTTGTTCCATCATTGAAGGATCCGTTTTTGACGAGTGCATTCTCGACAAGGCTTACATTGTCAAGCCATGTAGTTTTCTGCATTCCAAGTGTTATCGAAATGTCGTGGTTTACATACTGTGTATCCGAAGGAAGTTCAACCGCGAAATCTTTTGTCTCTCCTGCTTTGATATCAAATGTGTATACATATCCTCCTATGTTTGCCGTAATAGTATTATCAGCATCTGATGAAGCGGTAAAACTGAATTTGTATGGTGTTCCTGTCGCAAATGCCAGTTCTTCCTGAGACATAACTACAGCAGATTTCTCATTTCCGCTCATTGTAACCTTAAATCTTCTTCCATCAGAGAACGGAGTGACTGTCACATCTGCATTTTCAGCATTTGATATATTCCAGTATCCTAAATGTTTATCTCCCTCCTGGAAGCTTCCATTGTATACATAGTTTCCATTAGCCAGAACAGTTTTCTCCTCTTTCTCATTTGGATCTGCTTCCTTGATCTTCTTTACTGATACATTGCTGATATAGATATCTGCTGTAGAGCCTTTTGCTCCCATATTATACTCAAGGCGTCCGTTTGCATCACTTGCATCACCCATCTTGAAGGTGTAGGTGTAAGTCTGCTTTTTGGTTGTAAGCTGTACATCCTGATGTGGCATATAGCTCTTGTAACCATAATCCGGTGCCTTTACATCAACTCCCATCTCTCTGTCAGCATATGCATATGCATCAAACTGTACCTGATATGTAGCACCTTTCTCAAACGGAAGATCTGCCTGTACAAGCTGTACACTATAGTCTGCCGTACCTGCCTTTGTAGTCTTTACAGTCATAGTTTTGTTGTCTATAGAAGCTTTTGCATCTCCTTCAAGCGCTGTAATGAATTTCCAGTTTGTTTCATCGGAAAGATCCTCTTTCGCAGAAAAATCTCCATTATTGATATAGTTGCCGTATGCGTCAGGATTGCGAAGTGTAACTTCCTTTACCGGGCGTTTTACATCTTCATTGTAGCTGTCCTTCTGGTATACACGGACATAATCGATCACATATGGGTTATTCTCAAAGCTTGTCTCATCATTTGGATTTCCAACCCAGCTTCCACCAACAGCAAGATTTAAGATAACGTAAAATGGCTGGTCAAATGGTGCCGGATATGTAAGTGTTCCCTGTCCTACTGTTGTTGAGTGCCAGTCGCTCTCCTCGTGGTATTTAACTCCATCCACATACCATGTGATTTTCCCCGGCTCCCAGTCACAGGTAAATGTGTGGAAATCGTCAGAAAAATCGGCTCCATCCGTTATAGTATATGTACCCTGTGACTCTGAATGAGGATTTCCGTAATGGATGGTTCCGTAAGCCTTGTTTGTCTCCTGTCCCATTACTTCCATGCAGTCAATCTCGCCACATCTTGGCCACTGACCATATACATTCTCATCATTTGCCATAAGCCAGAATGCAGGAAGGTATCCCTGTCCTTTTGGAACCTTTGCACGACATTCAAATCGGCCGTAGGTGAAGGTCTGCTTATTCTGTGTTGAAATTCTTCCTGATGTATAGGAAGCTGCTTCTTTTGTTGAGCTGGTATCACCATCAGTCGCATTCATATCAACAAATTTTATAGCAGAAATTGTCACGTCTGATGCCGGTGTGTCTTTTGTGTACTCCCCTTTATCATCTGCATATTTTCCAAGAGAAATATAGAAATCTGCAGGTGTGTCCTTTGTCATTGTAAATTCAAAACTGATTTCCTGCTCCTTATCCTCTTCAAGCTCCGGTTCACATCCTCCGTACCATTCATATGAAGCACTCATCACACCTGTTTTGAATTTACGGGTTGCTGTGGACTTGGCCTTAAAACTTACTTTATATTTATGTCCGTTTTGCAGTGAAATATTTTGCTGCTTTAACTGGACATTCCAGTCCTGTGTTCCTGCGTTTTTAATACTATAGATGATCGAACCATCAGCTGTCTTTGCTGAAGCATCCGCTGATCCATCTGCACCACCCCAGTTTGCTATTGTCTGAGTCCAGCCTTCCATTTCCTCCGAAAAATCTGAGTTTTTCAAAAGATTTGAGACATCTTTATTTTCTGTTTCAGCAACTTTTTTGACCGGATTTATCACTAATTTTCCATCTTTTACCTGAATGTTTTCATTCGAGTCTACATACTCCTGCAGCTCATTATTTACCCATCCTTTTTCATGTGTCTCCACATTCCAGTCAGCACGGTTTAATGAATCACCATTAAACTCATCGCTCCACACTTTTTTGTAGCCATCATAGCTTAGTTTGCCTGTCTGCTGCACCGTATCCAACGCTCCCTCTGCAAACGTCTGTGACGGCATGGCTGTCATTGCCATAGCAGCCACAAGCATGGCTGATAATACTCTTTTTTTCATAAAGTACCCCTTTCATTTATAGTTATTTGCTATCTCGCATCATGTTACTGTCTACACCTTTCAGTGTAACCCGTAACCACAGCATTACTATAACGATTAAGCACCCTTAAATATACAAAAAAAAACACAAAAACATCAAATTCATGACATTTTAATTTTCCTGTAATTTCCGCAATTCTCTCGGTGTCATGCCAAACTGCGCCTTGAACATCCGGCTGAACACCTTATAATTCGTAAATCCATTGTGCTCCAGTATGTCCGTGATGGAATCCTCAGTTGCCAGAAGCTCCTCATGTATGTGATTGATTCTTACCTGATTGACATACTCGAGAAATGTAACTCCCATGCATTTTTTGAACATACGGCAGAAATAATCCTGATTGAGTGAGGCTATGTCTGCCGCCTTCTTTAATGCTATTGGCTCCTGATAGTTTTTCGCCACATATCTAAGGACATCCTTAAGGCGCGCTATCTGTCTGGATTCTTTTTCCACATCCATCTCTTTGTACGAATAATTTGTAAACAGAATATATAAGAATTCGTTAACTTTTGCCATAAGCCGAAGTTCATAGCCCTTGCCCTTTTTCCGGTATATATGCGCTATCGACTTAAGAAGAGACTTCATCTGCTCATATTTTTTGCTGCCTTGCACGGTCTCATAGCACTCCCGGAACCTTATATGTCCGTAATCGTCTATGTAGCTGTCCAGATATGCATACGGTATCTGCACCAGAAGCACCTTGACTCTTTCATAGCTTTGCGTGCCATGTATCTTATTTGAGTTTATGACAAAAAATTCATTTTCTTGTAATGTATATTCATTTTCACCGCAGACAACCTGCAATGAGCCGGAAACTACATAGATTATCTCTATATGGTCATGCCAGTGCCTCGGTGAAAACTGCCTGTAGTCCTCGTATCTGTTGCAGTAGATTGGAAGATGTGGTATTGATCTGACTTTTTCGTGTGTGTATTGCTGCATAATTTTCTCCCTAACTTACTAAATCAAACCTCATATCATTAAATGCTATAGTAGCCTGAGTATATCCAATTGTCCGAAGAAAACAATACTCATAGTTTGAGATTCCCCCTCAAAATATACACCTCTCACTCAAAAAGTCAATATCGACCTAAAATAATGTCAGTATCACAATTGTATATATCGCTTTTATAATTTACAATCATCTTATATGAAAAGAACAGGCTCCCGACAGATTAATGTATGGGAAGCCCTTTAAATAATAAAAATATAAGGAAGGTAATCTGCTATGAACAAATGGTCACGAATCAAATTCACTCCTAATCTTCCACTTGGGGCAAATGGTGAAAGAGTTACAGGAAGCAAGGCTCACATCGAGCTTTCAAAGGAAGCTGCCAAGGAAGGCATGGTGCTTCTCAAAAACGAAAACAATGTACTCCCTCTTGCAGCGGGTTCTAAGGTAGCCCTTTTCGGTAAAGGCACCTTCGACTATGTAAAGGGCGGTGGCGGAAGCGGTGATGTAACTGTTGCATATATCCGCAGCCTCTACGAAGGACTTAAGCTTCAAAAAGATAAAATAAGCGTATTTGAGGAGCTGTGCGATTACTACCGCAACGACATTAAAAAGCAGTATGCAGCCGGTGCGGTACCCGGCATGACTATAGAGCCGGATGTGCCGGTTGAGCTTTTAAACAAGGCAAAGGCATATACCGACACTGCTATCATCTCAATCTGCCGCTACTCCGGAGAAGGCTGGGACAGAAAGAGTGTTATTGACCCAAACAACAAGGCTCTCTGGGACTACGAACGCGAGATGACGGAGAAGTCGGCAGAGCTTTTTAAGGATGGTGATTTCTGTCTTTCCGTAAAAGAAAAGGAGATGGTTGACACTGTAAAAGCCGGTTTCAAAAATGTAATCGTGATTTTAAATGTCGGTGGAATGGTTGATACATCATGGTTTGCTTATGATGATCAGATTCAGTCAGCACTGCTTGCATTACAGGGTGGCATGGAAGGCGGACTCGCTGCCGCTGAGCTTTTAGTAGGAGATGGCAATCCTTCCGGAAAAACTGTCGATACATTTGCCAAATCGCTCGACGACTATCCGTCTACTTACAATTTCCATGAGTCAAGAGACTATGTGGACTACACCGATGATATATATGTCGGATACCGCTATTTCGAGACAATTCCGGGAGCAGCGGAGAAGGTTGTTTACCCATTCGGCTATGGCCTCTCATACACCACATTTGATGTGGAGACTGTTTCTGCCGGTGTTGTGAATTCCAACTGTACGTCACGTACTACTACAGCTGGATTAACCGATGCAGATATTGACATTGAAGCCGGTAAACTCTACGCAAGAGTCCGTGTGACAAATACAGGTAAATTCTCAGGAAAAGAGGTTGTTCAGGTATACATTGCAAAACCACAGGGAAAGCTTGGCAAGCCTGCAAAGGAGCTCGTAGCCTTTGAAAAGACAAGAGATCTGCAGCCGGGTGAATCACAGCTTATAACCCTCACATGGGAAATAAACGATATGGCATCATATGATGACCTTGGAAAGGTTAAAAAATCTGCATATGTACTTGAAGCCGGTTCATATGATATATACGTTGGAACAAGCGTCCGTGACGTGACAAAAGCTGATTACTCATATATATTAAATCATGATGTAATCACTGAACAGCTTTCAGCAAAGCTTATACCTACGAGTCTGCCAAAGAGAATGCTCTCTGACGGAAGCTATGAAGCTCTGCCTCAAAGTGAGCCTGTGGACACCGACTACTCAGCTATTGGTAATATTGACCCTGCCCTGACCGAGGGTGTTGGTCCCGGTCAGAGAGCCATTCCATACTTCCGTTTTGCCGATGGCATGGCTAAAAACGGCAGTCACGACATCATGGATGTTGTGGAAGGACGTATCACGCTTGATGAATTTGTATCAGAGCTTTCCATCGATGATCTCATTCATCTGCTCGGCGGACAGCCAAATACCGGTGTTGCAAATACCTTCGGTATCGGAAATATGCCTGAATACGGTATTCCTTCTGCCATGACAGCAGACGGTCCTGCCGGAGTGCGTATAGCGCCTGAGGTCGGTATATATACCACTGCATTTCCATGCTCCACACTGCTCGCATGCACATGGAACCCGAATGTTTTAGAGGCAGTAGGACGCGCGGGCGGTGAAGAATTAAAAGAAAATAATCTTGCCCTGTGGCTCACACCTGCCATTTGTATTCACAGAAGTCCTCTCTGTGGACGTAACTTTGAGTACTACTCAGAGGATCCATTTGTCACAGGAAAGCTCGCAGGTGCCATGGTACGCGGAATCCAGTCAAACAATGTCGGTGCCACACTCAAGCACTTTGCCTTAAACAATAAGGAAACAAACCGCAAAAACAGTGATTCACGCGTTTCAGAAAGAGCTGCCAGAGAAATCTATCTGAAGGCCTTTGAAATGATTGTAAAAAATGAAAATCCATGGGCTATTATGTCCTCTTACAATATGATAAACGGCTATCGAGCCTCTGAATGTGAAGACCTTTTGACAGGAATACTGCGTGATGAGTGGGGCTATGAAGGAATGGTCACAACCGACTGGTGGACCTGTGGCGAGCATTACAAGGAGACAAAAGCCGGAAATGATCTTAAGATGGGAAATGGATATCCTGATCGTGTAAAGAAGGCTTATGATAATGGTGCCATCTCTCGTAGTGAGATGGAGGCCTCTGTAAAGCGTATATTAGGATTAATATTAAAGCTTGATTAAATTTTACTCTGCTTTTTGTAAACCTACCCGGTTCATAATATCCGATACTTATTATACAAAAGCAAAAACGGACATGCAAAACTGCCATGTCCGTTTTTGTATTTGTTTTTGTATTTGTATATCTCAATCATTAATTCTGTATTTTAGCATATTCCTCAATTTTACATACATGCTCTTTTGTTTTTTCATCATAGTTGATTGCCACAAGCAGGATGTTTCCCGTATATTGCAATAATGAATTCGGATATTGTCTCTCACGAATCTGCTGCATGGCGGTATCTGCATTCTTATTCCATTTCAGCTCCACAACAAGCGCCGGATAATCATTTATATACTCAGGCTTCGGAATATAAACAAAATCAGCAAAGCCACGCCCTGTCGGTAACTCCCTGACCGGCTTAAAATAATAGTTCATTGTTCCAAGATAAGCAATGGTCAACACACTGCTAAGGGAGTTCTCGTCATTATATTGAATCACCGAGGTATACTCCATATGAATCTGCTCAATTTTTGCCGCCACAGTATTTACATCTTTGTTTATTGTTGCATTAAACAAATCTATTGACTGTCTCTCAAACTGTAGGATTTCATCCCATTTGTTTTCCTCAACCGCATCCATAAGCTCATTGCGAAGCTCTTCATTCGGAATATATGCCATCTGATTTTTCTGATTAAAAGCCAGATATCCAAGATGTATAAGCAATGTCAGCACATCATCTTTGTTTTTAAATGATACCATATCATTCTGAAACGTCGTTGTTCTGACTTTTATCTCATTTCCGGAAATCATTGAAATAATAGCGGCTCTTAATCCATCAAAATCCATGTCAATAAGCGGAATCAGAGATTCATATGTGCCGGTCTGTGACCAATAGCTTTGGAAGCTGCCTCTCATCATCACGCTCACTACCGCTTTTGGATTATACACATGTTTACCCGAAAGCATATAGCCATCATACCAGTTTTTTACTGCTTCATAATCCCTGTCATACTTTTTGCATAACTGCTTAACCTCATCATCTGTAAAGCCAATATATGATGCTAGCGCTCCTGCATCAAGCATTGTGAACTCTTCAAAATTGTTAAGTGCTGACTGGGTTTTTAGCTTTTTAATAGGAAGTATGCCGGTAAGATAAGCTAACGCAATATACTTTGTCGGCTCTGTCCCTTTAAACATTCCTCTGAGGAAATTAATATATCCCTCCTGCAGTTCCTTATTATTAGCCTCATCTCTTATCAACACATCCCACTCATCTATTATGATAACAAAGGTATTTCCTGTGGCTGCGTTTATATAAGACATGGCTCCATAGGCTGTTTTAACAGTGTCCGGTATCACATCACCATATGCTATTATAAGCTCATCAAGAATACCGTTATTGATGTATTTCACGGTGTTTTGCACTTCACCCGCATCCATCATGCACCACTGGACATCAATATGAATAACATCATATTTATTAAGGTTTGTCTCAAAGGAATCAAGCCTGCCTACCTTTAGAGTGGAAAACATATCAAAGGAATCACATCCTCTGCTATAATAAGCAGCAAGCATATTCGCCGTGATGGACTTTCCAAAGCGCCTCGGTCTGCTATTGCATATGCATGCCATATCAGAACCTATAACCTTATTGGTGTATGCCAAAAGCATAGTTTTATCCACATATATTTCCGATTTCAATGTCTTTTGAAAAGCTTTATTTCCCGGATTTAAAAATCTTCCCATGAATTTTCCTACCTTAATGAAATAATTTAACAACCTATACTACATGTTAAGTATAGCAGTTTTTAATCAACTTCACCATATCAACTTTATATATATACAAGTTAAACTATTACTTTCCATAAATATTGTACTCAGGCACATCCACGCCATCTGTTCCGGCATAGTATGACATCTCCACCTCGTTGAGTCCTTTTTTCTTGTCAAGAATCACATTGTACTGGGATGAATATATAACATCTCCATTTTTATTAAATCTGTATTCAATATTCACTCCATCTTTACCTTTTAATGCCTTTCTTGGAATCTTTGCAAGGAAGATACGCTCACTGTCGGAAATCTTCTTCACCTCGACTGCATCCACCCATTTGAAAAAGACTGGTGCCGCCACTCTTGTATCATCCATGCTATAACTGTCGTAATCATAGTAGGCTGTGTCATCATCTTCTGTATCCTTTAACACATGATAGCCCATCTGTATGCTGTCCACTCCATCAAGACCGGTATCATTGTTGTTATAGCTGCCTGAATCGTAAGGCGAATATACATATAAAAGGATAAGCTGTGAGCTCTTTACCTCATTTATGCTATCTCTGAATAAATGTGCAGCCTTTATATGAGATACATTGAACTGTCTTAAGCTGTCATTTGTCTCACCTGCCAGCTGTCTTGCATACATGGTGACCATACCCTTATTTTCCATAAAGTCTGCATCTGCCGCAAGCACCGGGGATGCATCCGTGGAAAGTGACATCAGATATTTGTAGTCTGTATCCTCCATACATGCTGTATTGTACCTTGCAACCAGATAATCCGGCCTTGCAAATGCAAGCACAAGATAACATATCCCGATTACTATTATTCCGTACCGAAACAGCGAAAAAGCAGGCTTACATATAGATAAAATCACCCCGAGCATAAACAGTGCTATCACTCCAAGTGCCCAGAACACACAAAGTCTGGTGGCTGTCAGCCCGTATTCTGACACATACAGCCCCATACGATATGCACTTGATGCAATCATGATATATGTGCACAGTGTTATTAAAATTAAAAATGCATTTAATATTTTATTTTTTCTGAACAGTCCACTTCCGAGCAATACGATAATCACATTCAGTATACATACGAAAAGCAGCTGGAAAAAGCCTTCTCTCGCATACCTGGCGTAGGTATAGCCACTTGGAAGCTGCATAAGTCCCCCGAACAGATACACAATCTGTATAAAACAGAAAAATACATATACCACTGATATAGTTGCAGCTACAGTGATACCAATTGCAGCCGGGAATGCCGGAGTCTCAACCGGTGCATCCGATATACGCTTCTTGCTCAGATACTTTATACCACAGTACGATGATAAAAGCGCAAATACAAAAAGTAATACCACCTTGCTCACTGTAAAGAAATTGATATCAGCAAATATTTTCTTTATTACTGAGGCAAAAACCGCATCCGCAGAGCACAGCAGCACAACTATCAGCACAACCAGAGGAAAGGCAATTGCTATTCCGATAAACACATAAAGCATTCTGTGTTTTTTCACATGTCCCGCTGTGGCAGTTGCATTTGCACTGTCACCGACCACACTTTCACTGCCCATATTGTCACTATCCATGCGCTCATTTCTCATATAGTCAGCAATATCCATAAACGGCTCAGCTATACACCCAATCGCTCCAAACACCGCCTGAAATGCCGCAGTGATATACTTTATGAGCCCCCATTGTCTGTCATTGCAGAAATTGTGAAGCAGCATAAAAACAAGAAACACAAGTATCCAGCAAAAATTAAATCCTTGTATAATTTTATTGCCGGTCAAGCCTGATGATAAGCCTGTGAGTATCATCATCACACTGTACCATATAGTGAGTGGCTTTGCCTCTATATGAAGTATCTTCATACAATACAGGCTGTATACTCCTGTGACGATTGCAAACAACGTAACAAGTATTCCACCTGTATTCTCATACAAAAAAATGGTGTAAAGCAGCGCATATATTATCGTAGGTATACATAGCCTGCCAAAGAAATCCGCATTTCTCCTGCTTTGCTCACGCCGTCTTTGCTCCGCCTCCTGCTGCATCTTCTGCAGTTCGATACCTGACATCCCCATATGTGGCTGTGAAGTCTGTGGCGTGTTCTGTGAAAACTGTTGGGGATTCATGCCCCCGATATTATTATTGTCCATAGCTACCTCCTTACTATCTATGTAGTTATTTTCTCATATTTTTTACTTACCGGCAAGCTAATTGTACTACACCGCTTTTAGTTTTGCAATATTTATTTATCGTGTTACGATAAATCATTTTTAATTGCTACAATTAAGGGCTACAATTGATGTGCTAAAATGAGATGTTTGGACGATATTTAGAATTACTGATAAAAAAACAAAAAATCGCAGATATCTTATTACGATATCTGCGACTATGCTTATCTTATTTTCTCCTAAAGACACTCCAATGGATATTGACTTAATGCATTCATAGAGTTTTATTTTAAACTACTGCTGCACATTAAACGCTTTAATCCCAGGATAAACTGCGCTCTTTCCCAGCTCCTCTTCAATTCTTAAAAGCTGGTTATACTTTGCAACACGCTCTGAACGCGAAGGCGCACCTGTCTTTATCTGGCATGTGTTGAGTGCCACCGCAAGGTCTGCAATTGTTGTGTCGGCCGTCTCACCTGAGCGGTGTGAGCTGATTGCTGTATAGCCTGCCTTGTGTGCCATCTTGATAGCCTCAAGAGTCTCTGATACTGAACCGATCTGGTTTAATTTAATCAGGATTGCATTTCCTGCTCCAAGGCTTATTCCCTTTGCAAGTCTCTCAGTGTTTGTTACGAACAGGTCATCTCCCACAAGCTGTACCCTATCGCCCAGACGCGCAGTAAGCTTCTGCCAGCCTTCCCAGTCCTCCTCATCAAGACCATCCTCGATTGATATAATAGGATATTTGTCACAAAGCTTTGCCCAGTGCTCTATAAGCTCCTCTGAGTTGTACTCTGTGCCGGCCTTTGGCAGCTTGTAAAAGCCCTTGCCCTTTTCACTCTTCCACTCTGATGATGCTGCATCCATGGCAATCTTGAAATCCTTGCCCGGTTCATAGCCTGCCTTCTTTACAGCTTCAAGAATTGTCTCGATAGCCTCCTCGTCAGATTTGAGTGCCGGTGCAAATCCACCCTCGTCACCGACTGACGTGGCAAGACCGCGCTCCTTTAATATGGCTGCAAGTGCATGAAATACCTCAGCACACCATCTGAGACACTCCTTGAAGGAAGGCGCACCTACCGGCATAATCATAAACTCCTGCACGTCAAGTCCTGATGAGAGTGCATGACATCCACCGTTTACAATGTTCATCATAGGTACAGGAAGTCTGTTTCCCGAGATACCACCTAAAAATCTATAGAGAGGAATATCAAGTGATACAGCTGCCGCCCTCGCACACGCAATTGATACAGCAAGAATGGCATTAGCTCCAAGCTTAGACTTGTCCTTTGTGCCATCTGCCTCTATCATAGCCGCATCTATTGCATAGATATCACTTGCGTCCATACCTGTCAATGTGTCGTTGATTACAGTATTTATATTTTCTACTGCCCCGGTAACACCCTTGCCCAGATATCTGCTCTTGTCTCCGTCACGAAGCTCAAGTGCCTCGAACTCTCCGGTTGAAGCTCCTGATGGCGCTGTGCCTCTTGCAACAGTTCCGTCAACCAGATAAACCTCTGCCTCAACTGTAGGATTTCCTCTGGAATCAAGGATTTCTCTGCCCACTACCTTTTCGATTTCTAAATAATTCATTATGAACCTCCTTATGTTGTTTTTCTGATTCAATTTTACATACAACTATTTATAACAAAGAAAAATGCTACACAGTTAGTTTAGTCTAACTAATGTAGCATTTCAATAGTTCATAATGATAATATTTCCCAATTACAGAAATATTATGTTCTCACATATCATTTTAAATCTATACATTCCTCAATCATTGCTTATATATATTACCTCTTTAACAGCAACTATCTCTCTGCCTCAATCTCACGCGCAACATACACACCGCTTGCCGACGCATGTGAAAGTGAATGTGTCACACCGCTTCCATCTCCGATAATGTAAAGCCCCTTATATTTGCTCTCAAGCTTATCGTTAAGCTCTACCTCCATGTTGTAGAACTTGACCTCTACGCCGTAAAGCAAGGTATCATCATTTGCAGTTCCCGGTGCTATCTTGTCGAGCGCGTAAATCATCTCAATGATTCCGTCCAGGATTCTCTTTGGAAGCACAAGGCTTAAGTCTCCCGGTGTAGCTGAAAGTGTAGGAGTAACGAGTCCTTCCTCAATACGCTTCTCATTGCTTCGACGCCCTCTCACAAGATCACCAAAGCGCTGTACAATTACACCGCCACCAAGCATATTTGAAAGGCGCGCGATGCTCTCACCATATCCGTTGCTATCCTTGAATGGCTCTGAAAAATGCTTCGCAACAAGAAGCGCAAAGTTCGTGTTTTCAGTCTGCTTGTCTGCTCCCTCGTAGCTGTGTCCGTTTACTGTTACGATGCCGTTTGTGTTTTCATTTACCACGATGCCATGCGGATTCATGCAGAAGGTACGCACATTATCCTCAAAAAGCTGTGTCCTGTATACAATCTTGCTCTCATACAGCTCATCTGTCAGATGTGAGAAAATAAGGGCCGGAAGCTCAACACGCACACCGATATCCACACGGTTTGACTTGGTTGGGATATCAAGGTCATTGCAGACCTTCTCCATCCACTTGCTTCCGCTTCTTCCAACTGAGATGATACAATATCTGCTCTCATATGTGCTATCCGCTGTTTTTACTGCATATCCGGATACATTGTCTGTGTGAGCCTCTTGTAAACTGCAAGCATCAGCACCTGCCGTATTCTCATCATACAGCACCTCTACCGACTCAACAGGTGTATCGAAATAAAAATCCACCTTATCCTTCAGATGTGCATACATATTTTCCAGAACAACATAGTTTATGTCAGTTCCGAGATGTCTGACCGACGCATCCAAAAGCTTGAGCTTGTTCTGCATGCAGACCTTTTTGAGCTTTGTGCCGGCTGTAGAATAAAGTTTTGTGCCCTCACCGCCGTACTTCATATTAATCTCGTCAACATATTCCATCAGATCAATGGCCGGCTGCTTGCCGATATGCTCGTACAAGGTACCGCCAAAATCATTTGTGATATTATATTTTCCGTCTGAAAAAGCACCTGCCCCGCCAAAACCGCTCATAATAGAACAGCTCTTGCAGGAAATACAGCTCTTTATTTTCTTTCCATCGATAGGACATTTTCTCTTAGCCAGCTCATGCCCAGCCTCAAAAACCGCTATTTTGCAGTCAGGATTCTTCTCGATAAGCTCATATGCTCCGAAGATACCTCCCGGTCCTGCTCCAATGATTATCACATCATAATTATTCATCTATCAATTGCCTCCCATAATACGCTGATATTTGTACATCCAATGTGACGCACGCCAATCATTTATGATACTATATTTTCTCCATTATCGCAAGAGCAATCGTAACTGTTCGTACCTTCCCACTGTTCGTACCTTCACAGTTGCGAGCAATCTCTATATTCCAGCAAATCTCCCGGCTGGCAGTCAAGTGCTTCGCAAAGCTTTGCAAGCGTGGAAACCTTGATTGCTTTTGCCTTGCCGTTTTTTAAAATTGATATATTTGCCATGGTGATTCCCACACGCTGCGACAGCTCCGTAACACTCATCTTTCTCTTTGCAAGCATTACGTCTATGTTAAAAATAATTTCGCCTTCCATGTATCTCTCCCGCTCAAATAAAACTGTAGCGCACACGCTATATTGTCAAATCACTCTGCTCCTGCAGATCTGCGGCCTTTACCACAAGATGTGACAAAACCGCCGCCACGACCGATGCCACGACGCAGGCAAACACTATGAACACAAGCGCCAATATCACCCCAGGATGATTCACGTATATCCTCCACATACAGATATTCACAACAAAAAAATACAATGCATCAAACAGAATTATTTTCGATGCCAGCTTTATATGCCTCGCATTCTCCATGGAAAACGACCTGTCTTTTCCGATATTTACGGCTACTCTCCAGCCCAGATACAATATAACATAGCACGGAATTGCACTGATGATAAACATAACAAGCCATGGTATATACATACCAGAAACCTGCGGATCAGACGCAATAAACACATGCCCTATCCATGGTATGGCAACCGCACAGACCACTAATCCGCAAAGTGCTACCGCTATTATTACTATCTTTAACCATTTTTCGAGTTCTTTTTGTCTCATTTATTCACCCTGCTTCTCATTGAGAAGTCCATACTCTGCAAGAAGCTTTTTTTGATACTCCTTATCCTTTGAAGCTTTCTGCAATTCATCATATTTGCCCTCAGACAATAAAATCTGATTTAGCTGGTTAATCAATTCTATTCCTTGTTCTAAGCCCTGTTCTAAGCCTTGTTCTAAGCCTTGTTCTAAGCCCTGTTCTAAGCCTTGCTTTATTCCTTGTTCTAAGCCTTCCTCAATAGCATCAGCTCTTTCAAGCTCAAGCTGCCTGTCAAATTCATAATTTAACTGCATACTCTTCGTCACCTCACTTCTGTAAGTCTTTAGAAACTCCTTCAGAATATCATTGTCAATACAATAGTCTATAGCCTTCTCAATATCTATAGCAAGATCATCAAATGCCCCGTCTGCATGATACTCTCTGACCTTATTTACAAATGTCATATAGTCATTCAGCCAGCCACATGACTCCATAATAGCCTTGTTCTTTCCGTCGTTAATATTGTACACCTTACATTTAAGCTCAAGATTCGGCTCATCGGTCGGCTTCTCAAACGCATCTGACAACTTAAGCTCCTGAACCTCCGGCTGTTCCTCCTCACCATTGTAAAATACTACAAAATGCGGTGTCGGTATCTTTACCAGTCTTCTGCCATAGATATTCTTGCCCTTTTTTGTTCCTTTTTTCTTGTCACTGAGCATATCTGATAATATCACGCTGAAATAAATAAGACTTCTCACCGGCATATTAGGACAAACTGTGGACTGATGCTCATATATGCTCAATCTAGCATCCACGATAAACGATGCATCATTTCTGACCGAAAGTGAAATGCCACCATCGTGAATCACTATCTCAACATCCTCCGGATTATCATAGCTAGACCCATTCATTGTGTTATACAGCTGCAGGGCTCTTTCCTTATCCTGCATCAGCATACTGAAAACATCACTTTTGTACTCTCTGTTACCACTCATATAAAATCCTCCTTCATTTGAAAACACTAAAGCAGGAAATATCTGTGTGGTAAAACCCTCTTATCCTGCTTTAAATAAAATAATGAAACATTTAAAAGCAAGAATTTCAGGGAATATGAAAAATAATTAAGGTATTGAAGACCCTGCACGCCCTTATCGCCGGACGACATCTTATTATGCCTCACACATTTACAGAGCATATAGTCATATCTGTAATAAATGTGCCAACGACCGCACAGGTTGCTATAGAAAAACTGCTTTGATTATATTCTAACATATGTGGATAAAAAAACAACAAAAAAATACGCAACAGAAAAGTCTGTTACGTATTTTGACCTTATTTTTTAAAAACATAATAATCTGATGAAGGCAGCTACTATAAGTATCAATACTAATGCTTTTTCTGCAATATATGACCTTACATCCGGTACATAGTTCTTCTGCCAAATCGAGTATGCACATCCACACCCCACTACAAACATGCAATATAGCTTAAACGACTGCGAATTCATACAATCAGTGAAAAACATTATAATAATCCATACTATTAAAAATAACAGTAAAATTAAATATTTTAAAAATAATTGAATTTTCTTCATGGCAAATCCCCCCTAAATATATAACTACAGCATTATAATTCCATAAATAGCTTCCTTCACTTAGATTATATTCTAACATATATGAGAAAAAAAACAACAATAAAATACGCAACAGAAAAGCCTGTTACGTATTTTGACTTTCTTTATTAAAAACATAATAATCTGATGAAGGCAGCTACTATAAGTATTAATGCTAATGATGTGGTGCTTCTTGGAAGATAGGATGCCAACCCGGTCCAGACCTCTCCAGATAGTTGGTCTGCTGGAATGTTTATCATAAACAGGGCATGATTTATGGCGGAATGAGCAGTCGTTCTCGTGCCATTTATCAGGTCTTGCTTGGATACGAATATGTTTAACTCCATTCTTATCCGAGTAAAGATTACTATTTTTTATAACTGTGTTCTTGACATTAAGGACACTTTTGCATAATGTATTAACTGAAGCCACTTGTTGAAAATTATTATTGTTATATGTATTCAAATCCCTGTGGTTGAGGATTTCCTTAGTGGCGGAATTGGAGTTACTGACGATGCTGCAAGCTTTGCACTTGCATATAAATTGATTTTTGGATAATTGAAAGGAACAATTATGACGCTTAACAAAGCTTTTAAGGATGTATATTGTAAATTTCTAACAGAACAAGGATATCAATGGTGCTCTAAATTGCAAAGATTTGTGAAAGTGGTAAATCAGGAGCTGATCTATTTTATTGGATTAAAAAAGGTTCCGGCATGGCTCAAAGGCAATAAAGGTTTTACCATTACTGCAGGTATTATGTCGGTATATTTTTCTAAACGTGCTGATTGGACACATGGCTGCACCGAGGACAAACTCTTTAAATGGGCTTTTGATTATACCGGACTTCAACTTCAAATGTTCTCATCGACCTATGAATATGGAATGGGGTTTGAGTACAATGAACAAAACATGATTGAGGTAGTAGAGAAGTCTGCTGAAATAACAAAGGAATTAGTTCTTCCAGTGTTTGCTGAGGTGACAGATTTAACATCTTATGTGAAGTATGCGAAGGAATATACAATAAATGTTCTTAGAATGTGTGATAAATTTATTGACGATTCACTGGTCTTAATACTCACAAATAATCATGATGATTTTATGGAATGCTTGCAAAAAGAGAAAGAGAGCGAAAGAGAATTTATAAAGCAGTGTATCGAAGAATCATATACGACTCCAAGGGATAGGGTATATAATAACCCTGAATTATTGAAAGCTGCACTTGAAGAAGCTGAAAAATGCAAAAAGACCAATTTGGAGATGTTAGCAAAATACAAAATAAACATATGATTATTATAGAAAATAGTGAAACTGGATTCTGGTAATATGATAAGAACTATTTAGAAAAGATTTTGTAATCAGTAAACTAAAAATAAGTCCGGAGTGTATGATCTGACACTGTTAGATGATTCTCCAAAATAATGTTACCTACATTTGACTTTATTCTCCCATTGTTTCAATAACCCTACATGCCCCATCCAACGAGCCAATACACTGTATCATATACACCTTCCCTGATTTGGCAAAATAACAATAATAAAGTTCATCAAAGTCACTATCGTTTATTTCGTTATCCGACATTTTGATATTTAATTTTTCTTTTACGACAATCACCTGAGTATCTAATTTTTTACTCTTATATTGTTTAACCAGCTCGTATTCTATGTTCTGCTTATAAAGCTCTATATTACCGCTTTCATCAAACTGACAGTATGATAATGCCTTATTTTCCATCGCCAGCTCTTTAATAAAGTTCTTTCCGTTTATCGGAATATACACATATTCAGACACACCTGATATTCCATCTTTTTCCCCATCCGCTGGTATATCATAATCAAAAAAGATTCTAGCGTATTTATCAGGTACTATATTTAATAGAGCTTCATCCAATATTTTGTACTCTGTCTGCCACGAATAAAAGCTTTCATTAATATCTGATTCTAACGTATCTATAGAATTATATGCTTTTGTCAAATACATTACATTATCATATTGAACTTCTTTACAATCTTCAGGTATCGTGATTTTAGTTTCGTATGCATCACCTATATTGACATTATTCTCATTAAAATTTATAGTAATCTTCAACTTTTTAACAATATAATCTGCCCACGAACGCATAGGTGAAACACTAAACACAGTTGCTATAATTGCCACACACGCAACCAATTTCATATATCTTTTTGCTCTTAATTTCTTACTATTGAAAAAAGCTTTGGGTGCGGTCTCCACAATATATTCATCTTTCACCAAACTCATGACATCCAGTTTCTTATCATCCATGAATATACCCCCTTTCCTCAAATTCTTCTTTCAACAGCTTTCTCATCCTAAAAAGAGCGACTTCCACTTGACTTTTAGACATTTTGCATTCCTCCGTTATTTCTTTCACGGATAAAAAATACCAATATCTCAACATAAATACCTTTCTTTTTTTTAAGGTAACTCCATAAGAAATTTATTGATAATTATTTTAATTTCATTTTCATCACTTACGTTATTTCTCTCCGGGAAAATATCCCCACACTCCTCCATTATTTTTTCAAGTGATAACTGTTTGCTGTTGTCTCTCTTTTGAGCAGAATTGTATCTGTACCTTTTAATAGCAAGATTTCTTGAAATCCTTAAACAATATGCTTTTAGATTTTCAGGCTCATTTGGTGGAATACTGTTCCATACATTTAAATATGTATCGTTTTCACATTCATCAGCATCATCTTTACTGCAAAGGATATTGTACGCAATAAGATTAATCAGTTTTCCATACTTATTCTTTGTTTCTAATATGGCACTTTCAAGTCTGTCAAGATAATGTCTTACAATTTTCTGATCAGATATTTTTTCATTCATAAAATCTTCTTTAAGCTATATAATGATAAACATACTCCTTATTTTTTTTAACCAAAAATACGCAACAGAAAAGTCTGTTACGTATTTTGATTTTTTTATTAAAAACATAATAATCTGATGAAGGCAGCTACTATAAGTATTAATGCTAGTGCTTTTTCTGCAATATATGATTTTGCATCCGGTACATAGTTCTTCTCCCAGATTGAGTATACACATCCACACCCCACTACAAACATGCAATATAGCTTAAACGACTGCGAATTCATACAATCAGTGAAAAACATTATAATAATCCATACTATTAAAAATAACAGTAAAATTAAATATTTTAAAAATAATTGAATTTTCTTCATGGCAAATCCCCCCTAAATATATAACTACAGCATTATGATTCCATAAATGGCTTCCTTCACTTATATAGACGCAATCCACGCTTATATGCTTACAAAAGCCAGGAAATTTTTCAATTTCCTACTCTGTCACCACCGCAATTACATAATCCTCAAGCTTACGAAACACTACCCTTTTTTCATAAGCCTCCATAGTCTCATCATCCAGCTCCCCTGAAAAGCCTGTACCGACAAGCTTCATTATCGCCTCATACTGCGTCCAGTATTTTGTAAGCTCAATCTGAAATGCCTCAGAATCATTCTCAAAGCCTCCCAGCCTGTCAAGCTGCTCCTTTCGCATTATACGCTTTGCCACCTTGAAGCTCATGCGCTTTGTATGCTCTATGTCCACACCAACGGGTCTGTCTGATATTGCAAGCACCACATATGGGCCGCTGTGTGCCAGATTAAAAAAAGCTGCGCTCTCATTCTTATATCCTGCTGCTATTTCCGGCTTACCATGCTCATTTCTGACAAGCTGTTCATCCGATGATATCCCCAGATATTTGTAGAGCATGTATCCTGCCAAAAGCTCCTGATTTGCTGTGCCGCACAGCCTGTTGCTGCCTGTTTTTACACCTTTTTCTGAAATAGTGGTGTATTTATCCACATAATAGGCAGACACATGTGGGATTATCTCCTTCTGCCGGCCTGCTATGGAGTCCGTTTTTTCTATGAAAATCTGACAGTTATTGTTTGTTTTATTTTCCATACCAGCCTTCCCTACGATATCTGCAGCTCATACAGCTTCCTGTATATGCCATCCTGTTCCAGAAGTTCCCTGTGCGTACCGCGCTCACATATGCGTCCCTTGTGCATGACCATGATGCAGTCGGCATGCTGGATAGTGGAGAGACGGTGCGCAACCATGATTGTTGTCCTGCCATCCATGAGCTTTTCGAGTGCCTCCTGTATGAGAATTTCCGTCTCTGTATCTATGTTGGCGGTTGCCTCGTCCATGACCAGTATGCTCGGATTGTGGGCGAGTGTCCTTGCGAAGGACAATAGCTGACGCTCTCCTGCCGAGAAGGTCGCACCACGCTCCGTGACCGGCTCGTGATAGCCCTGTGGGAGCTTTTCGATAAAGTGTGAGGCGTTCACATATTCTGCTGCTTCTTTGACCTGCTCATCCGTAATGTCATTGTCATTTAATCGGATATTGTACGCCACATCCCCCTCGAATATAAACACATCCTGCTGCATCTGACCGATTGCACTGCGAAGTTTCTTTTTGCTAAGCTGTCTGATATCGATGCCATCAATGTAGATATGTCCCTTTTGTATATCATAATACCTGCCTATAAGATTTAAAATGGATGATTTTCCTGCTCCGGTTGCGCCGACAAAGGCCACCTTCTCGCCCGGATTAATGACAAATGAGACATCCTTAAGCACATAGTTTTTGCCGTCGTAGGCAAACCAGACATGGTCAAATTCAATTTTTCCGATGATTTTATCCGGCTGCTTTGGATTTTCGACCTCAGGAATAAATTCATCCTCATCCATAACCGTAAATATCTTCTCTGCTGATGCAATTGATGACTGCAGTGTCGAAAACTGCTCTGCAAGTTCCTGTATCGGGTCGAAAAATGACCTGATGTAATTCGAGAAAATATACAGAGTACCGACCGAAATAATCTCATCAAACACATTTTTGCTTCCGAACCACAGCACTATCATCAGTGACAAAATGCTCAGAATATAGATAAGCGGACGGAACACCGCATACATAAGCATCTCCCTGTAAAAAGCCTTGTAGAGCTTTGTATTTTTATCATGAAATTCCTCAAACTTGCGCTCCTGTCTGCCAAATATCTGTATGATTTTCATTCCCGAAAGATGCTCGGACAAAAATGTATTAATGTCCGTCAGGCGCGTACGGTAGAGCCTGTAAATATTTCTGGCAATTTTCTGGCACAGCACTGTAAGACCAATTACAAGCGGCATCAGCACAAATGATATCGCTGCAAGCCTCACATCAAGCATAAGCATAACGCCTGCAAGTCCCACTATTTTTACAATATTTCTAAAAAGCTGTACGAGAATGCCCGAATACATCTCATTGAGAGCCTCAACATCATTTGTCACACGGGTTACAAGCTTGCCAACCGGCGTGATATCAAAATACCTGCTGCCAAGAGACTGGATATGTCTGTATAGGTCCTTTCTCATCTGAAGAATGATATTCTGACCTGTTTTCTGCAGTATCCATGTCTGAGCTATGTTGAATGCAAAGCTTAGGGCAAGTACCACCGCATATTTGATGGCTGTAGCAATTATTACATCATAATCCCCATTTGCTCCAAAAGTATCAATTGCATCTCCCACCAGCATCGGCCTGTAAAGGTCAAAGGCTGTCAGTCCCAGCACCAGCAGAAGGGCAAAAATCACCCAGTGGGCATACGGCTTCATGTAGGCTATGAGGCGCATTGTGGAGCTTTTTTTATTCATTTCGTTTTTATTTATATTTTTACTCGAATTCATACTATAATCTTCTCTGTTATTTTGTAACTATTCATCTTCAATCACTTTAACTGCCAAGCTCACTCTCAAGCTGCTGCTTACGGCTTATATCAGCATAAAAACCACCCAGCTCAAGCAGCTCTTCAGGAGTGCCATACTCTGTCAGTTTTCCGTCAGAAAGCACCGCCACATGGTCTGCCTTCTGCAGCGTGGAAATCCTGTGGGCAATCACTATGGTTGTCTTGCCCTGTCTGGTTTCCATGAGGTTTTCAAGTATCTGCTCCTCTGTATCGGTATCGACAGCAGAAAGCGAATCATCCAGTATGAGGATTGCAGAATCCTTTAAAAGTGCTCTGGCTATCGAGCTTCGCTGCTTCTGGCCTCCCGAAAGTGTCACTCCGCGCTCTCCTACCATGGTCTTGTACTCATCCGGAAAGCCCATGATATTATCGTGTATACACGCGTCCTTTGCAGCCTGTTTTACCGCATCAAGAATTGCCGGGTTGTCGGCAATCCTGTCCTCAAGACCAAATGCTATATTCTCCTCGAGTGTGTCGGAAAACAGGAAATTCTCCTGTGGCACATATGAGATATCACGGTGTAAAACCGCCAGCGGATAGTCTGTTATCGGGCGGCCATCCAAAAGTATCATGCCGTTTTCACAATCATAGACTCTAAGCAAAAGGTCGGCAAGTGATGATTTTCCGCTTCCGGTACGTCCTAAGATACCAAGCATCTCGCCCTGCTTCACATGTATGCTCACGTCTGAAAGCACCGGCTTGGTGCCATCAGGGTATGTGAAGCTTAAGTGGCTAAGCTGTATATCACCATGTATTTGTATTTTATCAGAAGTACCATCATTTTCTATTACATTTTCCGGTGGCACCATATCGACAATATCAGGCTTCTCCTCGAAAATAGTCCGTATTCTGCCCCATGCCGCAGCCGCCTGGGAAAATGTGTTGATGCAGTCGCCTGCCGCAATCATAGGCCACACAAGCATATCAATATATGAGTTGAATGCCACGAACTGGCCTATCGAAACCTGTCCGTCAAGCACCATCCTGCCACCTGCAATGAGTGTCACTATCACGCTTATTCCGATTACGGCATCCAGCGCCGGACCAAAGACAGCGCGAAGCTTTACCACGGCAAGATTTTTCTCCCTGCTGTTCTCGCAAGCCTTTTCAAACTGCTTAAAGTCCTCTTCCTCCTGCACAAATGCCTTGACCACACGGATACCGGCAATGCTCTCCTGCACCTTGTCAGAAAGATAGGAGAAAGCATCCTGCCTTTTCACCTGACGTTTCTTTGACTCTATTCCATAAAAATAGCAGCCGATTGCAATAAAAATAAGTGGAATAAAAGCAAATAATGTCAGCTTAAAATCCACGTATACTACCATTTTGACAAGCACCATAACCGTCATGATTACCGCGTCAAACACGGTGATGACAGCCATTCCGGTTCCCATCCTGACAGCCTGTAAATCGTTAGTGAAATATGCCATAAGGTCTCCTGTCTTGTGGCTGTTGTAATAGCGCGCCGAGAGTGTCTCCATATGTGAAAACATATCATCGCGCAGTCTGTATTCTATTCCTCTTGATGCTCCTATGATGAAGTATCTCCATCCAAAGCGCCCCGCCATGATTATCAGGCCTGTTATCAATATCTTAAATATAATGCCGCCAACGCCCGCCATATCAAGCTTTCCTGCAGTGATTCCGTCGATTATCTCCCCAATAAACTGCGGAATGTACAGATTTGCAAGGTCTACTGCAAGAAGCACAAAAATGCCCATCGCATAGTGCCATTTGTATGCAAGCAGATATGGGCGCAGCGAGTATTTTTTATCGTTCATGTTATTCCTCCGTATTTTAAATGCCGCTGCATGGTGAGCGTGCGACCGCAACATACACTCTCGTAGAGCGACTAGCGAAGCTGTTTAGAGTCTGTAGAATTATGCCCTGATAACCAGAAATGCACCGGCATGGACGCCGGGGCAAGGCGTTATGTGCCATGGACGGCACATAAAAGCCGGTTTCGTTGAGCATAGAAAACCTTCGAGCATAATTCGTACAGCCTCTTAACCGCGTAGCGTTAGCTCCTAGAGAGTGTATGTTGCGGTCACACACTCATCATGCAACGGTCTATCTACCTCCACAAGTCTGCTACGAAATACGTGAGTGCCGCCCATGTATACACAGAATAGTATATGCCGTGCTCGTCCACTCCATCCTCAAGTATCTTCTTCGCCTGCGCCTTAGTCAGAAGGTCGAATCCGTCAAAGAGCTCGCCGCCCACTGCGCCATCCTGCGACATTCCATTAAGGCTATCGCGGTTAAGTACAATCTTTACAAGGGCGTTACTTTCATCTGTCATGCCCGGTGTACTGAAAAGACATGGATTGATTATCGAAACCTCATCTTCTTCTGTCACTTTAAGTCCTGTTTCCTCATGAAGCTCACGCATGGCGGTTTTTATAAGTGACGCTGTATTATCATTATCCCCGGTGCAATCCTCCGGGTCAATAAGCCCTGCCGGTACGCTGAGCAGGTACTGACCTGTCGGATATCGGAACTCGCGGTTCATTAACAGACATGGCTCATGACCTGATTTCTCGTCATCACCTGACGAATTCCATATTACCACGCAGCTCACCGCATCCGGAAGCATTTTCTTGAACTCCTCTGTGGATTTGGCGGCCACAAGGTCGTTTTCATCTCTCCTTGTGGCATTATAATAATGCCTTCCCTCCCGGTACTGAAGGTCAAACACCTTTATAAATTTTGATTCAAATAAGCTTTTTATTTTCATAAATTTATGTCTCTTTTCATTAAACCTTTAATGTGCTCAGATACTCCTTCTGCTGTGGCGTAATGCGATAGCTCTCACGCGCCTTTTGTATCGCCTTATTGTGGCTCCAGCTATCCATGAGCCTTTCCTGTAGTATCGGCAGCACTGCATCATACTGCTTTGCAAGTGCCGTAGCGATATACCACGCCTTCATCATGTTTACATAATACTCCCCGGAACGGATTTTTGCCACATCTAAAGCATATTTTATATCAAAATCCTCATCGAGATATAGGCGCATCAAAGTGCCAATGCCATACCTGACGGTGTAGGGTTTATCCGAATCAAGCCACTCATATACATGCAAAAGAAGCTCATTTTTGTGCTTTTTGAACACAGCCGGCACGCCACTGTCGCAGGTCGCCCAGTTGTCTATGTATGGCAGGAATGCTTCCAGATAAGCCAATGCCGTATCATAATCCTTCATCTGCATGATCAGAAACATATGCAGGTTATTTTCCTCATAGTAGTAATGTGGCAGAGTATTTAGAAACTTTTCCACATTGTCACAGTCATTTTCCTTTTCATTTTGAACCGACAAAAAGAGCCTGCTGCCACGAGCAAGCTCCTTTGCGTACTTTCTAAGCACCGGGACTCTTATTCCTATTATGCGTTCTTTTTCAATATTGGGCATAAGCCTCGCATGAAATTCCCTGTAATTTTTATCCTGTAGCGCAAACAGATTCTCTAATTCTGCCAACAAATCTTTCCCTCCGTAATAACAGGATATCTGATAAGCAGCTTCTCATCAAGATTCTCCCTGTTCATATCTACCGCTGTGATCTGGCTATTGTCATATGTGGTGTAATAGTAGATGCCCTTGTCGCAGTTGCAGCATGAGGTGTAAAGCGTTATCTCATATTTGCCATCTGTCACCTCGCACAGGCCTCTCTGCTGGTCCACAGAGCCTAATATGTGGAAGAACTGGCTCACACTTGCATTCTCACTGTCATCCGATTTGGAGTTTAGCTTTGTGAATGCCACACGTACAAAGCGTGACTGCGATGATAAATCTCCCGGCAGTCCCAGGCCACCCATTCCGCGACTGTATGCACTAAGCTCCACTCCCAGTGCAAATGTATTTTCAGGCTGCTTTGTGGATAAACCTCTGTAATTATTGAGTGCAGCCATCTGATATGGGAATGGCGGATTGTTTGTGAGCACACCTACCGGATTATCGTAAACATGCATACCGTCTGCCATCGACTCCACCACAATACTCTCATTTTTGTCAGCTATAATCCAGTGCAGCTGTGCAACCGGAAGCTGACTGCTAAATGGTGTATCTACCAGTAAAATACGATTTAATTTTTCCTTTGCTTCCGCTACTGTAGCGCATAGTGACAGTATCCACGGTATAAACTCAAACTGTGCCACCTTTGTCTTTGCGATGCTGCATGTGCCGTTCTCGCATGAGCTGTTTTCGTCTGCTGCCGCATACGCTGCATTTCCCACGAAATTCAGTCCTGCCATACCCAGTCCCTTTTCATTTATGGCATCATAGTAAAGAGGATAGTCACCTGCCACATGTGCCATTCCAATGATTGCATAATGGTTTTCAAGCTTTCCCGCATGCCTGAAATCAAACACATAGTTTCGTGGTGTTACCGCAATCTCATCTCCATATGAAAATTCGTAATCGAGTGTTCTTCCAAAATAGAAATCCTTTGTTTTATAAGCTGCTGCTGTACACATAATTATGACCTCCTTGTTATGCTGCCATACTTAATCAGTATCTCTTAAATTGTAGAGTACTATACATCATATTTGCAATTATTTCAAGCAACACGCCCCTGAAGTATTTGAACAAAAAGCAACAGCCGGTCTGATAACCGGCTGCTGCATTAATAAGTGCTGTGCTATTCCTGTATTATGCCTGTTTATTGCCCTGCTCATTATCAAGTGCGATAAGCTTTGCAATGATTTCCTCGCATATCTGTGTAACATTCTTGCCATCTGTTGCAACTGTTACATCTGCCACCGCCTCATAGCGCTCCTTTCGCTTTTCCATAAGGCCGCTGATATACTCAACATTCATGTTACCGTTTAGTATAGGGCGCTCGTCACTATCCTTTACTCGCTCGTAGATAGTCTCAGGCTTTGCTGTAAGAAGAACTACACGGCCGTTTTTCTTCATATGATCTGAGTTTTCCTCTCTCATGACAACACCACCACCGCAGGAAACGATGGTCTGCTTTCTCTTCTGAAGCTCTATAAGTGTGTTGCTCTCTAAGTTTCTGAAATATGCCTCACCGAACTCATCAAATATTTCTGAGATTGACATGCCACGATTCTCAACAATCATCTGATCCATCTCCACACGGTCCATCTCGAGCTTATCCTTTAATTCTCCTGCTACAGTGCTTTTTCCTGCACCCATGAAGCCAATCAGGAAGATATTGTAATCAAAAAGACTCTTTGCCTGGATACGACGGCTGTTCTTCATGATATACTTGAAAATATCAAGTATCTCTTCCTCAAATTCATTGTCTCCAAGCTTTGCCGCAAGTGCATCTGTCTGCTTTTTCTCCTGCTCCGGCTGTAAGATTGGGATTCCTGTTGCCTTCTTGTATGATATAATTTCCTGAATGTGTGACATTCTGACTGCAAGCTGCTTAATTATTATATCGTCACATTCTCCAATCTTTGCGCGGATTTCCTCGATTTTGTCCATGGTGTGTCTCCTTACTTATGTGTGGTTTTCATATTGGATTTAGAAATTTAAGCGAAATATCGTCAAATTATATTTATTATAACTTCATATTATATTATTTCTCTTTTTTGATAACCACAAATTTCTTAGTCATAGTATAACAAGACTTTACCAATTTATCAAGCAAAATATTTTAATGCTTTAAAGTGTTATTGTGCCAGATATGCATCCACAATATCAGACGACACATTTTTCTCAATCGATTCATATATCGGCTGACACTCCTTGCGAATCTGCTCATGCACTTCATCGCTTAAAGTGATGATTTGTGTGCCGCTATCCTCGATTGTCTTGATTTTTGAGGCAATCCGCTCGTCAGACTGCTCTCTGGCGTACTGTTTCGCTGTCTCGGCCGCCTCGCGGATAATCTGCTGCTGCTCATCTGTCAGTCCTTTCATGAACTCCTCGCTTACTATAAGCGATATCAGATGTGGCAGATGATTTGTCTCAACTACGTAATCCTGCTGCTCGTAAAGCTTGTTGGATACGATTACCTCATACGGATTCTCCTGCGCATCTATAGTGCCCTGCTGCAAGCCGATATACACCTCTGAGAAAGTCATAGGTGTAGGGCTTGCTCCGAGTGCCTTCCAATATGCCATATGATAAGAGTTTTCCATGGTCCGGATTTTCTGCCCCTTAAAATCATCAAGGCTTTCTATCTTTTTGTTTGTTGTCATGACGCGGAACCCCTGGTCTGCATAGCCCAAGAGCTCGTAACCACCGTCATTGTAGACCTGCTGCATGAGCTTCATAAACTTTGGATTGTCCACATGCTCACGCACCTCATCAATGCTTTCAAAAAGTGCCGGCATATCAAATACTGCAGTATCCTTCATGAAAGTTACCTGCGGCGCAGTGTTCTGCACTACAAAAGGTATATCTCCATCCTTGCATGACTCGAGAAGCTCTCTGTCTCCACCCAGTACACTGTTCGGATACACACTGATTTTCATTTTGCCATCGCTTAATCTGTCCACTTCATCGGCAAATTTCTCCGCATATATCTGTGTCACAGTGTCCTCAGGACTTGAGCTGCCGAGAGGCCATGCGTAGCGCTGTACCCCTGCATCCTTAGCTGCGGCCTGCGAGCCTTCACCAGCAGAGCCACCGCACGCGGCAAGTCCTGCTGTAAGCGAAATTATCATCATGACGGCTGCTGCTCTTCTCCACAATCTATATTTGCTATACGATTTACGCGGTTTATTATATTTACCAGCTTTTTTACATAAAAACAAGCCAAATCTACTCATATTTTTCTCCATTTTATGATTAATTACTGTTTTCCTAGTGTGGTGTAGTTAATTAAAAAACGCTATACCTCAAATGCTCTCCCGAAATTTACTAATCAATGATTCCGAGAGTACATTATATACTACAGGAGGAAGAGACTAATCGCCGGTACAAATGTAAGTATCAGCAGTGCCAGCAGGAAATATCCTATCATAGGCGCCGCCTTCTTTGCAATCCGCATAACCGGTACATCCGTCAGTGAGCTTGCCACAAATAGGTTTACACCGATTGGAGGTGTAACGAAACCGATTGCAAGGTTTACGATCATCACTACTCCGAAATGGATAGGGTTCATGCCGATGCTCTGCACGATTGGAAGCAGAATCGGACTTAATATAAGGATAGCCGGTGTGGTATCCATAACCATTCCCACGATAAGCAGGAACACATTTATAACAATAAGAAGTACTATCTCGTTTGTAAAATGTGCAAGTATCCATGCGCTAACTGTCTGTGGCACCTGCATGAGTGTGAGCACACGTGAAAACGCGGTCGATGCGGCAAGAATAAACAGTATAGGTGCATAGGTTTTCATCGCCTCCACCATGATGCCCCATATCTCTTTTACCTTTATGGATTTGTAAATAAAAAGACTTACAAAAAGCGCATAGAATACCGAAATCACCGCTGCCTCTGTAGGCGAAGCTATACCGGCATAAATACATCCAAGCACTATAACCGGGCTCAAAAGTGCCCATATACTGTCCTTCAATATGCTAAAAATTCCCTTGCTTCTAAGCTCTGAGACCTTTGCATTTATCTTTTCCTTGTCCTCTCCATAGCGCTTGCAGTGGTAATATGCATAAAACATGAGAAGCGCTCCTATCAAAAGTCCCGGAATGATTCCTGCCAGAAATAGATCACTGACCGACTCACCGGTTGCCATCGCGTACATGATAAACGGAATACTCGGTGGAATGATAACTCCGAGTCCTCCCGCAACCGCAACAATCGCCGTTGAAAAATCCTTTTTGTATCCAAGCTCCATAAGAAGCGGTATGGTCATGCTTCCGACTGCAGCTACGGTTGCAGGTGCTGAACCTGAGATAGCTCCGTAGAACAGGCATGTGATGATAACCGCACATGGGATTCCTGCAGTTCTTTTTCCTATAAAATACACAAAAACATCAAACAATTTTTGTGAGATTTTGCCATGTGCCATGACGATTCCGGCAAGCACAAACATGGGCACCGCTAAAAGCGGGAAGCTGTCGATTCCTCCGAGCATAGAGCGGATGACATAGCTTGCGCTGGCTGTAAAAGATGAGTCAAACGCACCCGGCAGCACTGCCACTATTCCAAGGGAAATAGATACCGGAATCGCGATAATAAGACATATTACGAACAATATAAAAACTACTACTGCTGACATCTATTTTTCCTTTCTTTTTTTAGCTTTACTGTCAATTGCTTCAATCTCCTCCACGAGCTCTTTCTCGCGGTAAGAATCTTCAACAACGGCTTCCTCGATAACCGAGGCGATACTACCCTCTTCAAGAGGCTTTTCATCTTTTTTCAAGACAATTTTCCACTCGCCAAACCATCTCTGCGCGATGCGGAAAGCCGTGATTATAAAGCATACAAACGGTGCCGCCTGCACATAGTACATAGGGATACCGCAGGCAGGACTCACCTGACCGCTTTCTATCGTATTTTTCAGATATATGAATGAATACGGTATCAGATATACGAAAAAAACAAACTCAACTGTCAGATTGAGCACCTTCCAGAGCGATTTTCCTCTTCGTGGAAAAAGCTGTATAAACTGGTCTATCTTTATGGATATGCATTTACGTGTGCAAAGACTAACACTCAAAAATGCCGACCAGATAAACAGGTATCTTGTGATTTCCTCAGACCATGAAAGCGACATGCCAAGGACGTATCTGGAAAACACCTGAATCCCCATTATAAGTGTCATCGCTATAAGGAAAATGACCATCAGAAATTCTTCAAGATATTCATCCAAATAATGTAAAATTTTCTTCATGTAATATCCCCTTCCTTCGGAAATATGTTTTTATTTTAGCAAACCATTTACGATTTTTCTAATTATTATATGCCAAAATTCTTTAATCTTTCGCAACTGTTCAGTACCTTCACATTTGCGATATTTTAATAAAAAACCTGTCACACTTTTACATGCAACAGGCTTTTACTTAATGCACAATCAATTACATACTCTTATGAAGTAATCCAAGTACTGTAGACAGATCCTCAACTCCCATCTGTCCCGGAGCTGATGCCTTTTTAGCGGCACCGAATGTCATTGAAGATCCGAATACCTCACCGCAGAGACGGCTGATAACACCTGTGCCCGCCATTGACATTGTGATGATTGGTCTGTCAGCGTAATCTGTAACCATTTCCTCTGTAGCAGCAAGAAGTGTGAGCACGTCACGCTTATTCTGTGGCATAACTGCAATCTTAGGAATATCAGCTCCCATATCCTGCATCTTGCGAAGTCTGTAAACGATATCAGACTGTGCAGGAGTCTTGAAGAAGTCATGGTTTGAAGCGATAACTCTTGCGCCTGCAGCATGTACGCCATCGATGATTTTCTTTACAATCTCATCGCCTGTGAAAATCTCTACATCTACAAAATCAACGTATCCTGTCTGTGCAGCCTGGATGTTAAGCTTGGCATAAGCCTCAGGCTCGATTGCTTTCTCTCCGCCCTCTTTTGAAGTACGGAATGTCATAAGGATTGGAATATTTCCGAGAGCATCACGAAGCTCCTTTAATACTTCCTCAACCTTGTCAAACTCGAATACATTCTCGAACCAGTCAACACGCCACTCGACCATATCAACAGGGATAGAATCAAATGTCTTTGCCTCTGCGATTATGTCATCTTTTGTAACGCCTACGATAGGAACGATGATTTTTGGTGCGCCTGCACCGATTTCAATATCTCTTACCTTAATGGTGTTCATGATTTTTTCCTTTCTTACTTTATATTAGACTGTATGATAATTATACTCCCCAGTATAATGTAATGCATTAATCCTCTTTTGAAAGCTCTACCATCTTAGTATAGCGCAGGTTTACGAATAATCCAAGTACCACGCCGATTACTGTGAGCACGATGTTCATTACCATAACCTGTGATGGCTGCATCTTTGATGCTGCTGTAAGGATTGTGTAGTTGCAAAGTGATGAAGCGATCATTACGAGCGCTGTAACTGTTCCCTTAATCTTAGGGAAGAGCATGTTGCATACAGATGTTACGATCTGTAAAAGTCCGCCTGCTCCTGCCCATCCGATGATGAATGCACCTGCGATCATGAGTGGCTTTGTCTGTCCGGCTAACACAACTACCATTGTTGCAAGACAGATTGCAGGGTAAACAAGGATAAATCTAACGTCCTTGATTTTTCTTGTTAAAAGTGCAGTTACGATAAGAGCTATCATGGTTCCTGCTGAGTAGTATGACTGCATAACTGACGGATCAGCCCAGCCTACGTTCTCTTTTGCAAAGTTCTGTGCACAGTTGAGCCATAACTGGAAGGTTCCTGTACATGTAAATCCAATGATAATCATTGCGATTGACTCTACAGAGAAATGTGTATGCTTTAAGCTTGCAATAAGTCCTTCTTTCTTTCCCTCTGCCTTTGCATCAGTATCCGGAAGCGGGAAAATCATTACTAATACTAAAAGCACGATGTAGATGATTCCGCATCCGAAGAACAGTGTGTTGTATGATGTAAGTCCTGCTGCTGTTGTAGCAACTGTCATACCAAGTACGAATGGTAAAAGCATCTGTGCGATAGCGATAAAGAATTTGATTCCCATTGTTGCAACGCCCGGTGCTTTGTAGATAATCTCAGCTACTGCAGGGTAGATTCCTGTATCAAGGAATGAGTTTGCAATACCGCCAATGATAGCGCAGATATATGCAATCTGATATCCACCATGTGTTCCTGCATTGAATGCAAGTGCAAGTCCGATCAGGTAGATAGCATAAGAGCCGCTTCCGATTGCTGTTGAGATACGGCGTCCGAGCTTATCTGATAAAGGTCCTGCAAACGGAAGTGCGATAAGACGTCCAAGTCCAAGTGCTGCCGAGATGGCTGTAATAGCCATAACCTGCACTCCCCATGAAGCTGCGAGAGCCTCCTTGATGACTGCCTGTCCGAGGATAGAGCAGCCCACTCCGTGTATAAAGTAGTTTAAGTAAAGGATTAATGCGCTAGGTAAATATTTTTTATTCATCAGTGTTCTCCTTAAATTTTTATAAAATCATGTTATTTCTTATTAATCATCATATCTGATGTTTAATACTTCCTTCATATGCTCGATTGGCATATCTTTTCCTGTCCAAAGCTTGAAGGCTGCTGCTCCCTGGAAAAGCATCATTCCAAGACCGTTCATTGTCTTGCAGCCCACCTCTTTTGCCATAGAACGCATCTTTGTCTCAAGTGGAGAGTAAGGTACGTCGATTACGATAAGCTCAGGGCGGAAGAATGATTTGTCAGGTACTACAGACATTCCCTCGAGCGGCTTCATACCAACACCTGTTCCGTTTACGAAGATGTAAGAATCAGCCATCTCTTCTCTTAACTTCTCCTTGTCATCAAGGTCATAAAGAGTAGCCTTGCAGTCTGTCTTCTCGTTGATTTTTCTAACTGTCTCCTCAGCGTTTGCCCAGAACTTGTCATGGATGTTGAAGATTGAAATTTCCTTGACACCATCAAGTGCTGCCTGAATCTCGATAGCTGTAGCAGCTCCGCCTGCTCCTGCGATTGTCATCTTCTTTCCGATAACATCGATGTCGTTATCTTTAAGTGCCTGCATGAAGCCGATACCGTCTGTGATGTGTCCTGTGAGTACTCCGTTCTCGTTTACTATTGTATTTACAGCTCCGCAAAGCTCTGCTGCCGGTGAAAGCTTGTCTAAGTACTGTCCTACAACTGTCTTGTTTGGCATTGATACATTAGAGCCTACAAGCTTTAATGCTCTGATTCCCTTAACTGCATCCTCAAGAGTATTGTTGTCAACCTCAAATGCCAGATAAGCGTAGTCAAGTCCAAGATATGCAAATGCCTCATTGTGCATTGCCGGTGAGCTTGAATGTCTGATTGGGTAAGCCATAAGTCCGATGAGTTCTGTGTGTCCTGTGATTCTCTCTGCCATGATTAAATCTCCTTCATTTTTAAATGTAATAATATTGATTATTCGTATTTTATTTAGCTATTTTTTTCAACGATGCCCACTTCGTTAAAAACTTAACAACCTTTGATAATGATATTATAACGCATTATTTTTGGTACTTCCAATGCTTATTTTGTTATTTTTTAATAGCTTTGCTGTACTAATCATGTTATAATATGCACAAATAAAGGCTATGATATTTGTAATTAATAGACTATATCTATTATTTAAAGGAGAATTATGCATGACACTCAATCAATTAAGTTATTTTTACCAAGCGGCAGTTCTTGAACACTTCAATCAGGCTGCCGAAAAAATGAATATCACAGAGCCAAGCCTCAGCCGTTCGATAGCTGCTTTAGAGGACGAGCTTGGCGTCATTTTATTTGAAAAGAGAGGCAGGAATGTAATACTGACCAAGGCCGGGGAGATTTTTTTAGAACACGTGTCTACTATTCTGGACGATGTAAAGAGAGCCGAGAACAAAATGCACCAGATTGCAACCGACGGCGGACACATCGATATCGCCTACGTATCACCTCTTGCAAAGGTGTTTATCCCAACTATCGTGCGCTCTTTCCTCACCGAAAAGGAAAATAAAAATATCACGTTCAATTTCTTTCAGGACATCACCTCTGTGAATATTGAGGGATTAAAAAAAGGCAGGTATGACATAATTTTCGGTTCATACTCGTCAGATGAAAATGGTATTGATTTTGTTCCTATTATAAAGCAGGAAATAGTTGCCATACTGCCTCCCGGCCACCCACTGACACTTAAGGATACCATGGAAGCCACTGATTTCGCAGACTATCCTGTGCTCGGCTATGCCAGACACTCAGGCCTTGGCAAGTACACCAGAAGCTTTTTCAAGAAGCATGATGTATCACCCAACTTCATATGTGAGTCACCCGATGAGAACGGCATCGCCTCCCTCGTGGCGCAGGGCTTTGGTATTGCGCTTGTCGCAGATGTCGATGCAATTCACCGCGATGACATCTGCATACGCCACCTCGTATCGCATGAGTCATTCTCACACACTGTATACATGGGCTACATGACGGGCAAATACCAGCTTCCGGCTATCAAGCGCTTCATAGAGTTTGTGCGGAAAAGCTGCAGCTAGGCTGTCTCCTCAATCACAAACCTGATAAATGCCTTCGCAACCGGTGATAAATATCTCTGCTTAAGCGTTGCCAGATACACCGCTCTCTCATAAGGAGGATTGTATATATCAAGCGTCTTTACAGAAAGCGACCGAAGTATTGGAATATCAGGCATCACAGCTATTCCAAAGCCCTGCGCCACGAGCCCTGCCATACTCGAATCCTCCTCCATCTCGAAGGCCACCTTCGGAAACTGCCCTATCTCCTCAAACATCTGGTCAATGACCGGACGCAGACCGCTGCCCTTCTCAAAATAAATCTGCGGATACTCTATTGTGTCGCGCAAATCCACACTGTCCTTTATGGAAAGCGGATGGTCCATGGGCACAGCAAGCACAAGCTTCTGATTCGCAATCTTCTTAAAATCTATATCCTGCTCCCCATCCTTATAAGAAGAAAAAACTATGTCATATTTATCATCCTTTAGTCCATCTATAATTTCACCGGTTGTTCCAACCGTAAAATGAAATTCTATATCATAATCGGGGTATGCATCGAGAAATTTACGCACCAGCTTTGGCGCGAACTCACTTCCCATCGTATATATATATGCCAGATGTATGATTCCATGCCTGCTGCCATTGACCTCCTGAATACGCTGCACACCCTCGTTGAGCACCTTTAATGATTCCTCAACATACGGCAGAAACATCTTCCCATATCTGGTCAGCACGACGTTTCTTCCCTTTTTCTCAAACAAACGTGTGCCAAGCTCCTGCTCAAGCTGTGAGATTGCATGACTTAAAGACGGCTGCGTAATCGACAGCATCTGTGCCGCCCTTGTATAATGTTCTTCCTGCGCCAGTACCTTGAAGTACTGCAATTGACTCAGATTCATAGTACACCCCCTGTGTATTTAATATCTTTATTTAGTCTAGAAATAATATACACCATTTGATAGACAAAAACTATAGATTTCGTATAAAAGATGCATTGGACATTTATATATTTTTGCTGTACCTTGAACGTAACATATATAACATCCTTTGATTAAAATATTGACAATCAGTTTAAGAAATAAAACTATAATGTAATGAGAGCAATTTACACTACCGTGTGCCCACCCGGTTAGCAGATTAAGGAGAAAAAATACTATGAAAAACAAATATCCACATATTTTTGAGCCAATTACAGTTCGCAGAATGACAGTAAAAAACCGTATCGTCATGACTCCAATGGGAACTAACTACGGTGAGCAGAACGGAGAAATGAGCTTTCTCCACATCAACTACTATGAGCAGAGAGCAAAGGGCGGCACAGGTCTCATCATCGTTGAGAATGCAAGCGTTGACTCTCCACAGGGTTCAAACGGAACTACACAGCTTCGTATTGATTTAGACAACTACATTCCAAGACTTTTCAAGCTCTGCGAGAGTGTTCACAAGCACGGTGCATGTATCGCGATACAGTTAAATCACGCCGGTGCTTCTGCAATGAGCTCACGTATCGGAATGCAGCCTGTATCTGCATCAGACGTACCTTCAAAGGCAGGCGGGGAAATCCCAAGACCGCTCGAGAAGGATGAAATCATGCACATCGTAAAGAAATACGGTGAGGCTGCCAAGCGTGCCCAGATCTGCGGCTTCGACGCTGTTGAAATTCATGCAGGTCACTCTTACCTCATCAGCCAGTTCCTTTCACCTATCACAAACAAGAGAACTGACGAGTTCGGCGGCTCTGCAGAGAACCGTGCAAGATTTGCAAAGCTGGTTATCGAGGAGGTTCGTAAGCAGGTTGGACCTTTCTTCCCTATCTTCGTCCGTATCAGTGCCGACGAGCTTATGGAAGGTGGAAATACTCTTGAGGATACACTTGAGTACTTACAGTACTTCGAGAAGGAGGTAGACGTATTCGACGTATCTGCCGGTCTTAACGGATCTATCCAGTACCAGATTGATGCAAACTACTTACCTGACGGATGGCGCTCATTCATGGCAAAGGCTGTTAAAGAGAAATATAACAAGCCGTGTATCACAGTCGGAAATATCCGTGACCCACAGGTAGCTGAGGATATCCTTGCAGGAGGCGATGCTGATTTCATCGGTATGGGTCGTGGACTTATCGCTGATCCTGAGTGGGTTAACAAGGTGGAATTCGGAAATGTGTGCGATATCAGAAAATGTATCTCATGTAACATCGGATGCGCAGGACACAGAATCGGTCTCAACCAGCCAATCCGCTGTACAGTTAACCCTGCCGTAAACAGCGGTGAGGATTACATGAAGACAAAGGTAAACAAGCCTTGCAACGTAGTTGTAATCGGTGGTGGTACAGCAGGTCTTGAGGCAGCATGTACAGCAGCAGAGGTTGGATGTACCACTTTCCTTATTGAGAAAAAAGCTGAGCTTGGCGGTCTTGCATCAGTTATCTCTAAGATTCCTGACAAGAAGCGTCTTGCTGACTTCCCTAACTACATGATTCACCGCGCAGGCAAGCTTCACAACCTGTTTGTTTTCAAGAATACAACAGCAACAGTTGATATGGTAAAGGCCTTAAATCCTGATATCATTGTAAACGCAACAGGCTCTGTACCTACTCTCCCACCTATCACAGGCCTTCACGACCTCGTTGACAAGGATGGCTCAAACGTAGCTACAGTCCTTAAAATGATTGAGCGCATCAACGAGTATCCGGAGGATATGAAGGGACAGAAAATCGCCATCATCGGCGGTGGTGCCGTAGGTCTTGACGTGATGGAATTCTTCACAGAAAGAGGCGCAGAGGTAACAATGGTTGAGATGCTTCCAATGATTGGAAACGGACTTGACCCTGTCACAAAGTGTGACACAAACGCAAAAATGGCAAAATACGGTGTAAAACAGATGACCAACACTGCTCTGCAGGAGGTTAAAAATGACCGTTTCATCGTAAAGAATCCAGAGGGTGAGATTGAGGAAATCCCATTTGATTACGGATTCATCTGTCTTGGTATGAGAGCCAACACACCTGTTCTTTCAGAGATTGATGAGGCCTTCAGTAATACCAATGTTGAAATCGTAAATATCGGAGACAGCAAGCGTGCCCGCAGAATCATTGAGGGTACAGAGGAAGGTAGAAATATCTTAAACGTGCTTGCCCGTCACGATTATTTATAAATTCTCCTTTAAAATAATAAACCTATAAAAACTCCTAAAAAACAACAGCTCGCGTGAAACCGCGAGCTGTTGTTTTATCATATTCCTGTATAACAGGAAGCTATCTAATAATATTGTAATAAGAACTTAAATCTAGCTGAAGAACAGTTTCTTCACATCATCAACCGGCATATCCTGTCCTGTGTAAAGCTTGAATGCGGCGACGCCCTGCCATAAGAGCATTCCCTTTCCGCCTACGCATGTGCAGCCTGCCTCTTTTGCTTCACGAAGAAGCTTTGTCTCCTCCGGATTGTAAACTGCATCTGCAACTACAAGCCCCGGTCTGAAAGCTGAAAGATCTTTTACCACGCTCTGATCATCCAGAGGCTTCATGCCAACGATTGTTGCATTTGCAAAGATATCGCTTGACTGGATTTCCTCTGTCATCTTGGCTGTATCATCAATATCGTATACATTTACAACACATTCAGGAACTGCTTTTTTGATCTTCTCTGCAGTCTGTAGTGTACGCTCGAAGAAAGCATCATTTTTGTTGAAAATAGTAATCTCACGAGCTCCGTCCAATGCGCACTGCACCTGGATAGCTGTAGCGGCTCCGCCGCCTCCGGCAACAGTGATTTTCTTTCCTTTGATGTCAATTCCGTGATCCTTTAAGTTGTGTACAAATCCCTCACCATCTGTGATGTGTCCTGTAAGCTTGCCGTTGTCATTTACTATAGTGTTTATGGCTCCGATAATCTGGGCTGCCGGTGAAAGCTCGTCCATGTACTTTGCAGCCTCTACCTTATCAGGCATGGTCACATTACATCCACGCATATTGAAGGTCTTCATTGCTGCAATAGCATCCTTAACCTTGTCTTCTTTTATATCAAATGCAACGTATGCATAGTCCAGACCGAGTTTTTCAAAACTGTAATTGTACATAGCCGGTGAACCAGAATGACCGACCGGTGATCCTATGAGTGCTAATAAGCCTGTGTGACCTGAAATACGCTTTTCCATTGTAAATCCTCCTAAGTGTTTCGTTTTGTACTATGATAACTCTTTTATAAGACATGCGCAAGCACTTTTTTCATTTAAAGGTTTAAAGTGTTAAAGTTTATTTATAATTGTATTTTTTATAAATTTTTGATATGATTAAATTATCAAAATGTATTTATAAAAGGGGGATTTATGCCAGAATTATAAGGAGAATTACAATGTTTGAAGTCAATGGTATAGCTTCGAATATGAGTATAATACTTCTCCTATTGCCATGTAAGCTTCGATCATACAAAAAGGAGAGTATCGCTACTCTCCTTTTTGTATCTAAAAATTAAAATTAATATTTTTCTTATTTGTTCTTACTTGTTTTTTTTGACTTACAGAAGCTTTGATTTCTTTTAGCAACCTAGCCTTTTCTCTTTCAAGTTCAGAAACAGACATTTTCTTATATTTTTTTGGTATTGTTAATACGTCATTTTCATATGCAATCATAATCTGTTACCTCCTTAAACTTTATGTCAAAATTAATCTGTAAATTTTCCAATGCTTTTATTTGTGCCTCTTCTTCATTATAACCAATTTTTAAAAAACCTTCAACAACCAATTTATAGTAGTCCTCATTTATTCTTTCATTTGCAGAATACATATATAATTTTCCATTATGACATGCTACAATTCCAACAACATAATTATGATCATAATTTGAATTAAAATCCGCTATACTTGGTGGAAAACTATCCGGATGAGAATGAATTGTTATTATATTTTTACATGATTGAATTTTTTTAATTATCTTGTTTGAATAAATAATTCGTTTTTTTACTAAAGAATTTGTCTCTTCAGCAATTACTCTAATTTCATCTAAATCAATCCAATACATATCTTCAAATTCTGTTCCAGATCTATGTATTAACATATTCTTAGCTAATTTATATAAAAGTCTGCTTAACTCTGCATTATCTGCTATATTATCAAATTTACGTTTATACTCACCACTGTTAATATAAGCTGAATTTACTATAGTTTCCTTGTTTCTTCCCTTTCTCTGTTGTTCCATCATTCCCCCTTACAAAAGCTTTAAAGTCTCTTAACGAGACATGCCTTTCCTCATCTTTATATATTCACGAAATACAGGCCGGATTGGATCAGAAATATCCTCCGGAATATCATCCACATCGAAAAACTTAAGCTCCTCGACTTCCTCCTCCTGACGCTTTATCGTGCCATGATATTTGCGGCATATGTATATGATTTCCACATTATAGACTTCATCACCATTCGGATAGATGTAGTGTGTTTCCTCGCCTGAATTGATATAAAACAGCTCCATCTCGTCTGCAACAAGTCCCATCTCCTCAAAAAGTTCTCTTTTTGCAGCCTCCTCAACCGTCTCTCCAAGCTCTATAGAACCGCCTGCGTAGCCCCACTGGTGATTGTCTGTACGCTTTCCGAGAAGCACCTGACCGTTTTCATTTTCAATTATAATGCTCGCTCCCGCCTGCAGTAAAGGGGCATGTCCGACCACCTTTCTAAGATCCATTATATAATTGCTCATGTTGTGTCCTTTCTTATTATCCCATCAAGCAAAAAATCCGCTGTACTATAATACCTATAGTATAGCGGATTCCAAATTTGTTTTCCATATAAAGCACATAAAATTCATCAGCTCACAGCCCTGTATTCCTCAAGCGCTTCCTTTGCCCTTGGCGTAAGCCTGCGTGGAACCGAAATCTCAACAGTCACATACTGGTCTCCCTTTACTGAAGGATTCTTCATGCTCGAAATACCCTTGCCCTTGAGACGTATCTTGCTGCCGCCCTGTGTACCTGCCTTGATGTTGCACTCCACATCTCCATAAAGAGTATGCACCCTCGCCTTACCACCGAGAGCCGCTGTCGTAAACGGAACACGGATTGTACTGTATACATTCTGACCCTTTCGCTCAAACTCACTGCTCGGTGTCACATTTACGTTGAGAAGCACATCTCCGGCTGCACCACCGTTTCTGCCCGGATTGCCCTGTCCTTTAAGTCTGACTGTCTTGCCAGACTCGATTCCTGCCGGAATATGGATGGACAGATTGGAAACCTTACCTGTGGACGGATCCTGTAACGAAATAGATTTCTCGCATCCAAAAACAGCCTCGTCAAATGAAATCGTAAGGTCAGCCATAACATCAGAACCCTTGCGGCCGGCTGAACTTCTGCCACCTGAGAAATTACTCCAGCTACCGCTATTTCCGGTAAAGCCACTGTTACCACTTGTACTCCAGCCACTGTGATTACCGCCACCATGTGAAAACATATCTCCAAACATTGAGAAAATATCATCCATATCACCGGAGCCGTTCTCAAAATGGAATTCCTGATGTGTAAATGGTCCGCCATTTGAGCTGTATGAGCCACTGAAAGAGCCATTGCCGCCGAAGCCACCAAAGCCCCCCTGTGCAGCCTGTCTTGCAGCCTCCTCTGAAAAGCCCTCCTGCAGACCTGCAAAGCCAAACTCATCATAGAGCTTACGTTTTTTCTCATCACTGAGGACATTGTATGCTTCCGTGACATCCTTGAACATCTCCTCAGCGCGCGGATTACCTGCATTGGTATCAGGATGATACTTCTTTGCCAGCTTACGATAAGCCCTCTTTATTGCCTCTTTATCCGCACTCTTGTTCACTCCGAGAGTCTCATAATAATCTCTCTTTGCTGCCATTATACTCACCTGCCTTTCTATTCACCTGTAACATTACCTGTAACAATTTATCATCATAATTAAACAATATACATTACACCATATAGTATAAGCGGACTGCACAGGCAGCCCGCTTATCATTTGCAATATCTGATTATCCCTCGATGGAGATACATTTCTTTTCCTCAACCTGTGGTTTAGGCTGCTTCTTTGGAATATCCAGGCGAAGGATTCCATGCTTGAAGGATGCCTTTATGTCATCCTGCTCAATCTCGTCACCCACATAGAATGTTCTCTGACAGCTTCCTGAGTAGCGCTCTCTGCAGATATACTTCTTGCCATCTTCCTCTTTCTGATCTTTCTCTAAGCCTTTCTCTGCTGTAATGGTCAGATAACCATTCTCTAAAGAAGCCTTAATCTCATCCTTTTTGAATCCCGGAAGATCCATCTCAAGCTCATAGCCTTTATCGCTTTCCTTGATATCGGTGAGCATCATTCTCTTTCCGTTGTGTCCGTATAATTTCTTCTGTGCCTTCTGTACGTCCCTGTCATCAAACCAAGGATCATTGAACCATGGATCACTGAAAAATGTATCAAATAAGTTGTTGTTTGTAGTTGTTAATAACATAGGTCATACCTCCTTATATACCTGTAACTTTCCTTTTGGAAATTTGCTTTCTTTTGTTTACAAGTATGTTATAGCACTATTATTAGCACTCGTCAATAGTGAGTGCTAATAAAAATTATAAACTTTTTATTAACCAGTACAGCACAACCTTATCTTCTGCGGATAATACTGCAGCACCATATACAGCTTCAT
>ERZ834382.302-NODE-302-length-68011-cov-484.076520_pt1 | contig 68011 bp, 85 predicted proteins | sample MGYA00519692_ERZ834382 | MGnify/ENA primary metagenome ERZ834382 (study PRJEB31850, sample SAMEA3708751) | human gut metagenome | biome: human gut; feature: human-associated habitat; material: faeces | place: China | collected 2014 ...
TACGAATGCAAATATACTACTTAATTATGAAGTATGCAAGAAAGTGACGATAAAAAATTGAGTGACCTCTCAAAAAGGTTTTTGCAAGCAATTTCATATTGTGGTTTGAGTGGGTATAAATTGAAGAAAGACAATATTATATCCAGTGAATCAACCCTTACCAGTATAAAAAAAGGGATTCAGCTGCCAAGTAAAAAAACAATTGATGCTTTTTGTGAGAAATACGATGTGAGCAGAGCATGGTTATATACTGGAGAAGGTTTGTTTGCAAAGACTCCATCAGGACAAATAGAACCTTCGGAGAAGGATATTAGGGATGCTCTGAAAAATGCGAGAATGCAATCAGACTCTACGATTAGTAAAGTAGCTCCTTATCTTCAAGATATTCTTGTAAAAGTAAAATATGTTCCAATGGATGCCGCGGCTTCATTTGTCGAAAGCTTATATAATACAGCTTATGAAATTGATTCTTATGGTGTCATGCCGGAAGAAGGTGAAGTGCTTGATGATTCTTATATGGTCTTTCAAGTACGTGGCGACAGCATGGAGCCAACTATACCGGACGGAGCTAAAATTCTTGCTCGCAAAATAGAAGAAGGTTTGTGGGAAAGCGCGTCAGGAGTTGTGAGTATTGTATATGGGAAAACACTTTCAGTCAAACGGATATTAAAAAACAGTCTTTTCTTGGATAATGTGCTGACTTTAAAGGCTGATAACCCCAAGCATGGCCAGTTAGATGTCGAGAGAAGAGAAATAAGGGGGATGTGGCAAGCATTACGCATAATAAGTCAAAAGATTATTTGATATGGAAGAAAGGGCTATTGACAGATTACGAAAATTTGCAAGGTATGCACGTGATAAGGGAGTTGTCAAAGGTGAGAACTCGTTTGAGGCTTATTGTGAATTATCAAATAGATACATTTATAATTCCATAAGGAACGGGAAAGGGGCTATTGGAACTGATATAATAGCTCGTATTGTGGATAAGTTCCCGGAATTGAATGTGAAGTGGCTTTGTACTGGCAAAGGGAATATGATTGAGACGGATATTGATGCGAATGTCAATTATAAAGCGGCTTATGAGGGTGCAATGATGCAAATAGAAGCTTTGCATAAAATTATAGAAGAAAATAAGCGGAGATGATATAAATATGATACCATTAATATATTTTTAACAAGTATTTTATTGATTATCAACATGATAGTAAAATGTGTTAGTCCCCGTACGCACCGCGAAAGGGAGTAACATTAGTTACTCCCTTTTTTGTTGTGTATCAGGCAATTAAGGTATTGAAAGTAGATGGAGAACATATAAAAATTGGGTGCATATTTACCGGAAACTTACCAGTATTTCCCGATTTTTACCGATATTTTCACCTATAATGATACCGCCTTTGATACCATTTTTTTATTGTAGTGATAATCAGTAGATACCAAAACTCAAAAGAATATGAAATATCCGACAATGAGATTCGTCTTTGACCGTAAAAAGGTTGCGACAAAGACACACAAGGGACTCGTTCAAATTGAAGTTTTGAGCGAAGGTAAGAGAAAATGGATCGGAACCGGCGTTAAAGTCTATTCCGACCAATGGAATGATCGAAAGAAGATAATCAATTCGGTTGAAATGATTCAATTGAACCAGTGTCTTGATGAACAACTCCGGATTATCCAAAATTGGATTAATGAACTTATCAGCAAAAAGGAAGTTTTTGATTTTGATAAGCTGGATAGATTTTTGAGATATACCAATAAATCAGAAAGTTTTGTTGACTTTGTAGAAAGAAGAATTGAAGAGCGTGGAGATATAACGGAAAGTACCAAAGCTTCCCATCGGACATTTGCGGCCTCATTACGTGAATTTGACAGAATAATATATTTTTCTGATCTCACAAAAGCCAATATCACATTGTATGATGATTGGTTACATGCTAAAGGCTATTCACAGCCGACAATATATAACTATCATAAACGTAACAAACGTTATATCCACGAGGCCATAAAGTTTGATTTGCTAAAAAATGATCCGTATAAGGGTGAGCGTTTTTCCCGTGGCAAACATGCCATCAGGAAATATTTGACTGCCGAAGAATTGAAGAAAGTGAAAGATGCTCAAATAGACTCGGAAACGATCTGTAGAGTCCGTGACCTTTTTATTTTTCAGGCATATACTGGAATATCCTATGCTGATCTTGCTAAATTCAATTTCAAACGTGACGTACAAAAACGCGGCAATAAGTATGTTATATTGGATATTCGTTTAAAGACAGAAGAAAACTATTTTATCGTATTACTGTCTCCTGCAATGGAAATATTGAGAAAATATGATTATGTGCTTCCGATTATCAGTAATCAACAATACAATTTGCGGCTTAAAATAGTTGCTGATTATGCAGAGCTTGATAGAAATTTGACCGTTCACATGAGTCGGCACACATTTGCGACAATGTGCCTGAACAATGGGGTTAAAATGGAAAATGTGAGTAAAATGCTCGGTCATACAAATGTACGCACCACACAACAATATGCTAAAGTTCTGAATGCCGAAGTGGAAAAAGACTTTGAGATGCTGGAACGGATTTTGTCATAGTATAAGAGAGCCACGCTAAAATAGTTCTACCGATATTTAGCGTGGCTTGTTTCATTTAAAATACTCCATAACTTGTGCCGATTGTTCACGGAGACCACAGCAAAGATAATTTTGAGTCATTTCCACGCTTGCATGTCCCATCATTTGGCTTATTGAGTATAAATCGGCACCGCGTAAATACAAATTGGTTGCAAAACTCCGGCGTGCCGTGTGGCTTGAAACAAATTCCCATTTTTCACCTTCCACTTCCTTTCCAGCCTTGAATACTTTAACCGCCTCTGTGATTCCGGCTTTCCGGCAAATATTACGAATATTATTGTTGAATGTCGGATCACTAACTTCTTCTTTAGGCAAATTTGTTAGTAGCTCTTTCACGATTGGCTTCAATGGCACTATGGCATGAGTTTTAGTTTTTAGGCTGACATAAGAGATCATTCCACCCACTATATTACGGTTGTTCAACCGTGTATAGTCACTATGACGGCAACCGGTAAAGGCTCCTATTAAAAATTGTGTGCGTACCAATTGTTCGTTGGCATTCTTGGGAACATAGGTGATAATTCGTTCAAGTTCTTCATCAGTAAGCCAAACATTAGTGCTTCTCACATTTTTTACCGAAAGGATTTTATTATAGTCTTTAGGTAGCTCAACCTCTTCATTATACAAGTTCAATACAGCTTTTAATTTGGCGGCATATTGGCGAACAGAGTTTGGTGCCAGCCGTTCTTCCATATAATCAACAAAAGTCTGCAATCGGATTTTTGAAAGATTCTCCCATGTTGCCGGGCAATCATTTGCCCGACTATACATGTTGAGTATAATTTCATATTTTGGGTATTTTGCCAAGAATGCTATGCGTAAGTCTTTCATTTTTATTTCATTTCTTTATTCCAACCATCATAAATATCTTCCCAATTATCACCTAAGCCAACCCTTATGCCGAAAGCGTTGTAACATTGTTGTACCGCTTCTTTCGGTGGTAAGTATCTCCCGTCACTTAACATTATATAGCCTTCGTTTATTTCTTGTTGTAGCAAGTTTATATCTACTGGCATAATTTCATCAGGGAACAGCACCACGTTTCCTTTACTCGTTTGATAACTGACTCTTGGTAGTTCAAAATGCCCTCTCTGCCCAGTCAATAAAGAACAGATTCCGATTTCTCCGGTAATGAGATGAACTTCCGTGTTTGGCGCATTTATAACCATAAAATAGGCGTTATCGTCATTTTGGAAATGATTTACTACTCTGCCCACCCTTTCTGTATCACATCTTCTCATTCTCTCGTCCCAAAGATGTCCCAAATCATCATGGAACCGGATATAATCTCTTACTTTATCCCATGTTCTTACAGACAGAAATTTCATAGCAGGTAGAGTAAGAGTTTTTTCTACACCATTATCATATTTAAGTTCATGGGTAAAGTAATGTTTTCGTGAGCCGGTAATGTGTATATCCGTAACATCAAAGTTTTCATCATATCCGTTTTCGGTGGAATATTCTTCAAGAACAACAATATCACTCTGTACGATTTCATCAACTATCTTTTGAAACTCATTATAGGCATTGGTTAGCAGGTTTTCGGTATTCATGTTGTCCTGCATGGGTATTTGTGCAACAAGTCTTATCGGGTATTCATTATGTTCTGTACCATAGCACATATTCTCCACAATACCACAATTAACCTTCCCACATCTTTCATGAAAGAAGTCCATTGTACGCAATACATCTTGGTTGCTTAATTTCGTGGGTTGGGTGACAAACAGCACATAACTTACTTTTACCCTACTAAGAAGTTCTATATGCACGTTTGTAACACTTGGAGGCGTGTCAATAAGAACATAATCCGGGTTGATAGAGTGTATTTTCTTTTTAGCCAGTTCAAGATATTGCCTTACCATTGATTTTTCCAAGTAAATAAACTTGGAAAACATATTTCCAGAAGAGTGTACCCAAATCATTTCATGCGGATGATCGCCTTCAAATTCGGTGTTCATTGACGGGGTATTTATATCTGCATCAATGATAAACACCTTATTCCCTTGTTTTGCAAGTAATCTTGCTATATTTGCGGTTGTTGTGGTTTTGCCTACGCCGCCTTTGCCTGAATATATTATAATAGCTTTCATATCAATTAAATATTTGGTTCAATAAATATTAAGAGTCAAGTTTTTTAATAAATTCATTTAATCTACTGGCTGAATAATCGGTACCGCCAATTATAAAATAACCATCAACGGCAAATTTGAATGCTTCAATAGCTTTTTGTCTCATTCCTTCTTCGGCTATCGCTATTGCTGCATAGGCTTTTGCTTCTGATATGGCATATTGCACATAGCCGGTAGAATCCATCCGGTTGTCACTTTCCAAATCCAAAGTGTTACGTCTGATATAATCTTTTGCTTTTTGATTCATACTTTTGGGTATTTTCCTTCTCCTTTCGGATCAGTTCATTAATAAATTTACTCATGTTCGGTTGCTCTCTGACAAAATCAACCAAATCAATATCCAGTCTAATAGCATAGACCTTACTTTTCGTAGCCGGTTTGTTTCGGCGATAACTTCTTTTGGCTTGTTTATTCTCTTCCATAATAATTCATTGATATATGTAATAATTCGTTTGAAATGGCTGTAATTTAGGCTTGTTTGCCTCTTTTGTTCCGTCTCTGATTCGATGATTACCTTTGGTGTGAAAACGTCTGAAATCGCCCCAAAATAGTTCATCTGCATTTGCCTTTGGTCGGATTGTTCCCCAAACATATCGCCGTAATAGTTTGGGTAACATCATGGAAACAAACAGTAACGCTATACATTGGTGATTCAATAGTTTGGGCACAACGATTCGGCTGATAGTTCGTTCATGTTTATGTATGAAGATAGGCACCGGGAAAACCAAAGGCCGATCAATATACAATAGTTCGGGTGTGTATGCGCGTACTGGTTCATCCTCTGTTATTGGTTCGGGTACATTTGCGTTTGTTTCTTCGCTTACTGATTCGGTTAATAGTTCAGGCAAAGAAATGCCGGATAGTTCGGTTAACATTGTTAGCCTCTGTAATGCTTTGTTTATTTGATCCTGATAAAACCAACGGGAAATAAAATCTATCAGAGCTACCAAAGCAAAGACAAACGCCGGTGTTTTCGTTTGTGCATCCACATATAAGGCCGGTAAATGTTTTTCCGGTTCTCTTACCGGTTCTTTTTCCGGGATGATCGGAGCTTTGGCGCGATCTAAAGCCTTTATATTACATTTTAAGTTCGGGCAAATAGAATCATTTATAAATGCAGGCATAACCACACCTATACGCGCCGTCTTATCATCAAAGACCGCCGCCCGATCAGGTGCAACCAGCCACACGCCACCAGTCCAGCCGGAAAGCAAGGGGATAACGTTTGATGCAAAGAAACCTAGCTTTATATCAATTAAAGCGGCTTTTTCCAATGTTGCACAAAGTTCTTTGTGTCCGTTACTGTCTGCATCATTATAAGATAAATAAACTTTATTATCTCCGGCAATAGTACGAAGTGAAAAACCGCTTTTTTTGTTTCGTTTGGCTATTTCTTTTACAAAACCGGCGACCGCTTTTAATTCGCTTTTCTGAATCTTTATAAATCCGTCTTTTGAAAGATTGGGGTACACAAGCCGGTAATTAGGGAAATATCCGGCAAAATCACAAACAAAGGTTTGTTTCTTATCGTTGGTTATTTCTGTAATATTGCCGCCTTCCTGATTACAAACAGAACACCGGCCAACCATTTCTTTTAAATGTTTGGGATTGATAAATAATTTTAGGCCGTCAGGCAAAAGCCCGGATGTTTCAATAATTACGGGGTATTCTTTTAATGTACGCCCGTCAGAAGCAACTAAAGCCGATTTGTAAGGATCAAGATAAATATAATTAAATACCGGTCTTAGAGGATCTTTTGTTACTAATTTAGTGATATTTAGATGTTCCTTTGTAATCCACATATCAAAGGAGCAAACAATATTTTCGCGCTCTTCTATTTTGGTAAACCTTGTTTTATTGGCTTGTTTGGTGCCTATCAGCTTTTCAAATTGCCAAACAAGATTAAAAACCTGATCCACTGGAAAGGGACATTTAAAGCTGTTTATTTGTACAGTCCTAAAATCCGTTATATTTAGTTTGGCATCAACGCAAAGATATTTTATATTTATCTCGTTACCGTTGGCATCTTTCAGTTTTGCAAGCTCCGCGGCGGTATAGGTGCCGGGAGCTATTTCTATTTCATTTGTAAAAACGTCGTTTGCTATTTTAACCAATTCGGCCAAAATGAGGCCATTAAATTCTTTTTCATTCATAACATTAAATAGTTAGATATTTTACACCAAAGTAAAAGCCTAAAACAAGGCAAAAAAGCAAGTAAATAGGAAGCAGCCAAAGACCGCCAAACACGCTAAAGCAGATTAATAAAACTACTATTAGCCAAATAATTACGCCCACCATGTTAGAAAGTAGGGTTTTCAAGCTCTTGCAAAAAATCTTCCTCCGTTATGCTCTTACATATATTTGAGCCATCAACATAAACACTAAACCCGGTTGCGGTGCGGAATACTTCTAATTTGTGCGTTTCTCCGTTTGGGGATTCTATTATATAGGTAGTCATAATATCAAAGTTTAAAGGAATGCCGGGAAACCGCCCGGCGCGGTGGAATATTTGTATTATTCGTTTATGTTATGCAAATTACAGTTCCAAACGTGTTTAGGAAATGAACCGTCTTTGTTAAGGCTAACAATAGATGTATTATCCCCGTTATCCTTAATTACATAAACTATAAGTTTTCTAAATCCATATAACCCAATATGATATAATATCTTTTTCTCCATAAATTTAAAATTTGTCTGATTGATCGTTTTTATTTATGAAGTCTTTTAATTTTTTGGGATCGGTGCCGGAGATAAACACCACGGCACCGAATAAAAGCAGCATTAAACAAAACATAGCTTATTATTAATAAAGTGTTGCACGTTCGTATAAACTTTGCGATATAATGCCATCTTTACAAAGTCCGTCTTTATATTCTCCGAAAGCTATATTAAAATCCAGTTTAAAAGAATGTTTCTTTTTGTTGGCTTCTCTTTCAAATTCGCCTCCGAACTCTTTGCAGAACTCCCAAAAAGGTCGGCGTAACTCTTTTTGATTGGTTATCGTGTATTTTGCCATGGCTATTTCATTTTAAAAGTTATGCCAGCAGGCAACAAAGAACGGTTAACACTGGAAACGAATTTATTAAAATCGTTCTCCGTTACTTTTGTTTCGTAGTCTTTCCAATTAAAAACAAGCTCGTTACTATGATCGTAATATATTACATTACTAACTGATAACCCGGCATCAAGAACGGCCAACATAACCCGCTTTTCATTTTCGGCCTTTTGTTGTTTCTTTTTGCAATCGTTAATTATTTCAGCGCGTTTTTTCTCGTATGCTTTGCGCTTTTCTTCGTCTTTTCGCGCTTGTACAGCTTCAGGGCGATAATAACCATCGTTTATTCTGTTAGTTATAGTTGTACGTTCTTCGTCCGTCAATTTCAAAGTAAAACGTTCGTTTTCCGGCTTATATGGGTTTTCCCATGTTTGCCCGGTTAACTCTTCCAGCTTTTTTAAAGCCTCGTTAGATTCTCTTTTCCAGCGTTCAACGATACCAAGCGTATAAAGAAGGTATTTAAAGTATTGTTTATCTTCTGCCTGATAAAGCAAATTATATTCTGTTTCCGTGATACGCAAATAGTTAATTGCAGTTTCTTTGCTGCTGTTCGTAATATGGTAAAACCCGTTTTCAACTGGGTACATTGGCGCGCCGTAATGATTAGACAAATGAAGATCAACGAACATTTTAAACTGTGGGAAACGCTTTAGTATTTCTTCATGGCAGCAACCACCAGCACACCAAACGAAACACCCGTTTTTGCGTTGTTCGTAAATATCCGCCGTTATACTCCAATCGCATATATTATTTTTGCAATCATCAGCCAGTAATATTTTAACATTGATTTTAAAGGTTGTCCCGGCTTGAATATATCTTTTTGATACTGTGTAACAAAGTCTATTTGTAGTTGTCATAATACAAAATTTAAAGGGTGAATAATGAAAGTAAGAAGTAACCCGGAGCCATGACAGCCCCGGAAAAATAGTTATTATTAGAATTTAGAAAGATATTCCACGCATCCGATAATATAGGCCGCGTGTTCTCTTGCCGCTTGTTCTTTTTCTTGCTTGGTTGCGGTCTTATGATCCTGATCGGAAAGCATTTTTGCAGCCATCCGGACGATCTTTTTCATAGTGGAACAGTTTGCAAGATATTCAACGGAAGGAGTTAAGCCGCGGTTTACTTTTTTCAAAAGTGTATTTTGCAGCCATTCAGTAAGCGCGTAAATATCGCGAGAATTGCGAATATAGATAATTAATAAATCTGTGTTCATAACGCAAAATTTAAAGGGTGAAACTTGGTTTGTCTTTGTTTTTCCCTTAACTTTGCATTTAACGTCTTCCACAACGTTAAATGCAAAGTTTAAAGGGAGGCCGGGAAGAGTCGCCAAACTCGACCCGGTTTTTTATTAATACGAAATCTTTTGAATGCGATCAAAAGGAATTAATAACGCTATATGTTTATCTTGATAGTGAATAAGTTCAAAACTATTTGCCGTTGATAGTCTTATAATAGCGGCTTTTTTCGCTGTTTCTTGAAACACATCAAAATGAACTTTCAAACGGTTACAGCAGTTTGTGCCCTCTGGGGCTACATGTACGGCGTTTAACGTTACATTTTTGTTTTGTAAGTTTAGTAATACTTTCATGATCTTATATTTTAAATTAAACATTCAACCAAAGAAGAAGTAAAAACGGGAAAGTGTGGAAGACGTTAAACGTTTATCTCCTTTTCTGTATCACAAAGATACGAATAATATTCGTAATACGAAACAAAATGTATTTTTATTTTTAAGAAAATGCTCCGTTTTTACATTTATTAATATTGATATAATATATTGATAATCAACATATTAATAAATAATATAATGATAAATATAAAGCCTTTAAGAAGTAAGGAAATATTTATAAGTATAAAGGCTATAAATACGCTTATTTGCTTTATTTATAGCCTTTGTTTAACTTTGTAGCAAGTTACAGAGCGCGAGACGCCAATATAATAAACTCTTTCATATCGTTTTATATGGTGTACAGTAAGCGTGTAACAGATTTACAGCAAATTTATCAATTAACCCCAGATGATGTTTTCTTTTGTATGCTTGTTGCATCCGGTGCCAGTCGGGGCGAAGCATACGCAACTATATTTAGACCACGATCAACCAAAATAGAAACGGCGCAACGCGGAGCCGCCCAACTTGCAAAGGATAAACCCGGTATTAATAAGCTTATACGATCTTTTGAAGATAACCGCACGGCCTTCCTTCCTGACAATGATAGCACCATAAGCAAGAAGAAAAAGAAAAACACAGAAACAGAAGAGGAAGAAAAAGCCGGGAATGTTGTACAATACCGAGATAAAGACGCGGTTTTGTCAGGTCTCGAACAAACTTTGCCCTATTTGAGGGGGAAAGATCGTGCAGATGTATTAATGAAAATAGCCGATTTACAACAGATGAAGAAGGACGAAAATACAGAAGAAGAGGAAACAGTACATTATTATCTGCCTTTGCAGTGTTATAGATGCAGCCTTTTTATAGCTGATCGAGCAAAGCGGAAAGCAGAAGAAGCGGAAAAGCCGGATAATATTTAATATTATAGGTATAATATAAAGAGAATCAAGACAAAACGCGGCTTTTCTCCTTCTTTGCTGGTTAACTGGATAATGAAAGCAGGGAGGGCACCCCCCCCCGGCTACCCAAGACACCAAGCATGTTTCAATCCCGGTCAAGATTTTTATTTTTTTTCTTTTTTGGAGCCAATAATGGATGTTTTTAAGGCTTTTCCAATGATAAATTACAAAAGTGAATGTCCGATGTATAGTTTTACTTCTGAAAATGTATAGTATATGTATAGTTTACTTCATAACTATACATGTGTAAATCATTCATTATTAGGTCAATGGAAATTTAATGTATAGTATGTATAGTTTATATGTAAATTGCGTATGGAAAAAAAATATATAATATATGGTTTGCATAAAAAACTATACATACTATGCACTATTTTTCCATTGATTTGTATTTCAATATGTTATATATGTATAGTTGCCTTTAAAACCCTACATAAACCATACATATCAGAGAGAATGTTTCATCTGTATTTTCTATTGAAATAGAGTCGTTTTCCTTTGTTTATCAATATTTTGCGATTATTGATATTGAATGATGAAACCAATAAAAATATGACAAAAAAGACTTCAAAATAGCGTATTTATTCTACATTTAGGTAGAAAATAACAGTATTTATATGATTATTATGTAGAAAATAAACTATATTTGTGGCGTGAAATGGCTTGAAAATAGGCATAAAACTATCAAAAACGGCTTGTTTTTGAGTATAATAATGATATTTTATGAAAATACATGAGTTTGATCCAGTGATATATCCACGTAAGTTGTGGGTTGCAGTCAGTACCGATACGTTTTCAGATAGGTTTGAAGGTGTAAGTGAATGGGATGATACTGCTGATGCCATTGTGGACTGTGTTCGTGATAAGCAGCGAAATTTAGGTGGTATTCTTGTCCGATACGAGAGTAAGAATGCCATTACTATAGCAAATATCGCTCATGAAAGTTCACATATAGCGATGAACATATTTGATTATATAGGTGCAAAAGTGGATTTGGCCAATCAGGAAACATTCTCGTATCTTGTTGGATGGATTGCTGACTGTATCAATCAGGTAAGGACTGGTAAATTTAAAGACTGAATGGAGTCGGGAAAGTATAGGAAGTTGTTGAATGAAGTCTTTGGGCTTATGAAAGGCGAGAAACTGGATGCCGCCTTACAAGAGTCCAAGAGTGCAGCTCGTGTTGATGCTGTGCAGGACTTAATGCGTGCAGCCATTATACGATCTTCGATTTGTAAATTCAATGGTACGCCTTACTATTTCAGTGGCCGGATATATGAAGAGATGGCATGGGATGATTTTGGCAACCTGATATATGACTTGATGCGTAAATGCAAGATGCCCAATGGCGATTATTCTCGTGTGGAAGGCGTATTGAAAGTCTGTAAGCGTGTAGTGGCAGGAAAAGCCTTGAAACCTGATAATGCTATTGTGGTATTTAACAATTGCGTGTTTGATATGAGTGCTCGCCGTGCGCATTCTTTCAACCGCCGTTGGGTACAGACCACATGCGTTCCCTATGACTACAAGCCGGAAGAACATGTCTTTCTTTGGAGAATGTTCCTGGATGAAGTTTTGCCGGACAAAAACATGCAAAAAGTTTTGCAGGAGTTTCTTGGAAGTATTTTTGTTGACCGGCGTGTGGCGAAAATGGAAACTATGCTTGTTCTTCGTGGCTCCGGCTCCAATGGCAAAAGTGTAGTCTTTGAAACGATCATGGGCATACTTGGCCGGGAGAATGTCAGCAATTTCGGCATAGGTGCATTGATTACTGGAAATGAGAGAAAAAAAAATATCGCTTTCATTAATGGCAAGCGGTTGAACTACTGTTCTGAAATACAAGCGTTAGAGTTTGGTAAGGATAGTGACACGTTGAAGAGCCTTATCAGTGGTGAACCTACCGAAGCCCGGCCTATCTATGGCGATAACTTCACTGCTTACAATATTCCCCTGCTTATGGCAAATGCCAACCAAATGCCGTATTTGAAAGACTGGAGCTATGGAATGAGGCGGCGTATTTGCATTATTCCCTTTGAGGTGGAGATACCCAAAGCCCGGCAGAAAAAAGAACTGTCACGGGATTTGGAGGCCGAATACCCAGCTATATTCAATTGGATATTGGAAGGACGTGACCGTTTTATCGCCAATGGTTATAAGTTGACAGACAGTAAGGAGCTTGAAAATGTCATGGATGAATATCAGTCGGAAAGTAGTACCGTAATGAAGTTCATGTATCAAATGAACTATCTGTGCCGCTATGAGGAAATTGCCGATATTGAACCCAAATGGATGTCTTCGGCCATTCTGTACCGGAAATATTGCAAATGGTGTAGGGACAATAATGCCAAAGAAGAGAATGTGACAGTATTCGGACGTATTCTTTCGGAAGCCGGTTATCGTAAAAAAAGAACCCCGAATGGTCAGGTGTATGGTTTGTATGGAACAGCCTTGACGGAAAAACTCTATTATGAGAAACGGGAAGACCTACGGGGTAACTATAAGCAAAGGATCGCTAAACCGGTTTATCAAGATGGCAAACGATACGCTTATACCCATGAAGGGCTTGCGGCCTGCTTGTCATTGAGCATTTATCAAGTCCAGCGTTTGTTCCGGGAGAAGAAACTGGAGGGGACGTACCACATGGAGAAGAGAACAACTGTTTTTGACTTGGACGCTGTGGAGAAGATTATCAAACAATTAAAAATAAGAACCAAATAGTATGATCGCACCGGATGAATTTGCAGAGGTTATTGAAAAAATAGATAACCTACGGGGGAGCATTGGAAATCCCTATGCCAGCTGGATTTCATGTAAATCAAATGAAGCGTGAGCTTGAAGAAGTATCAGACAAATTAAAACGGATTTACGTTGAGGAAGAAGACGAAAATCCATGGGAGGAATAAGCATGGCAGTAAAATTTAGACACAAGGAAACGGGATTGTTCTTTTGCAGGGCAAAGGGATTATCCCCTTCAAGAAGAGATTATGACAAACTTGGAGAAGAAGGTATTTTTAGGAAAAGGCATTTGTCTAAGCGAGGAAGAATCTACGAAAGCGCAACTGAAAATCAGAAACGGGATTGGATTGGTAAGAAACATGCAGATGAATTTGAAATAGTAAAAGTATGAAAAATATGAATCACATAGAGTTAAGTGTTGAGCTGATGTCTATTCTTCGGGCCTTGAACTATTCATGTGAATTGAAGACAATAGAAGGTAAGAGCATTGTAATGGATATAGCAGTGCAAGGAGAATTGTCTGTCAGACACCAAAAAATGATTGAAATGCTTCTTGGTGGATTTCTCTCTGAATTTTATTGGGTAAATGGGAAGCATCATATTTATATCAGAGAAGAGTGCAAAGGGCTTCTTCCTGATGATGATAGGTATAGTTGCTTGATTCATGAAATGAATAAAGTATCATCGGATGAAGAACGTATAAACTCTTACGGTAAGGAATACTTTTTTAATCTTGGAGATAGATTTGAACGTAAATTAAAAATAGGATTATGAGCAAAAAAACAAATGGTATTCAGGTAGGTAACTTTATTGTTACGAGGGATAATGGTAGTGAACATGACTGGATCAGTATTAAGGCAGTGTCAGGTTTTTGGAGTATGCGTTTTCGGGATGATAACGGAATGTTTTCCCGGATTCGGGAGTTAACCAACAATAAGGAACTTCGTGAATATTTGGAAACATGGATCAAAGTATGTTTCCTTATTAGTAATGCAACCCCTGACGTTAAGTTTATGGAAGAGTTTTTTAAAAGCTATTCTGATCTTACCGAACGGCTACGAGGCTTGCAGCAACCAGTATCACCGGAAGATGATGCCAAGATACTGGAAGAAGAGAGAAACATGAATAGTATCAAGGAAGGTATTAAGGAGGAACATAAAAATGAGGGTACCGACTGATAAGGAAATTGAAGAGGCCAAAGAATACCTCCGTCAACGTCTGGATGCGGAGCTATCCATGCGTACCAATCTTCAAATTGTAATGATCGAGGCGGCAAAGCAAATTATAGATATTTCATACCGGTACAAGATCAGCCCTGAACTATTCCGTTTTTCAGCAAACAGACAGTTGCAGGAGGAAGTGGATGCCATTATTTTATCCCTTCTTGAAATAATTGAAGACTATACTTATACTTTGGCAGTAGCGACACATGAGGATAATAAGGATGCAATCATAACATGTATAACGCGAGAATCATACGGCAAAACCTTCACACAACGTGCAAGAGAATATGTTGACCGGTTTTCAAAGGAGGTTGAAACGGCCATTGCCGCCGGATTACTACTGAACCTTTCCAAAGACAAATTACTTTCATCTATCAGGCAGTCGGTAAAAACGCCATTGCTTAATGAGCATGTACAGAGAGCTATTTCAAAGGGTTATCCGATTATTTCAAGACTCGGTGTTCAGGAGTCTTTTGGAGTAGGACGTACTGTAAGCTCTTGGACTGCACTGTCAGATTTGACGGAGTATGCTGTGGCAGAGGGTTGGATGAAGCATTGGGAATTGCAGGCTAAAGCCTGTGGAGCCGTAGGGTTCTTTGTCATGCGTGGCAGCTCCTATCCTTGTAACATTTGTGACGATGAAGTCGGATTTCATGTGGAATGGGACAAATTACCACCGTATCACGGTCATTGTAAATGCTTTGCCGTTCCCGTATCAGCAATATAATTATTTAACATACTAAATATCAGAATATTATGTTTGGATTATCATTAATCAGCACAAAGAAACTCAATCATCTTGCATCAGAATGCAGCAAACTGGCTATTGCCAATGTTGAGCTTTCAAAACAAAATGCGACACAATCTAAAACTATTATGGAACTTACTGGAGAAGTCCGGGTGCTAAATTCTAAAATCCTTCTGAATGAAAGTATCAATGATGATCTGCAAAAGAAGCTTAACCGGAAATATCCTCGAAAGCCTTATAATAAAAAATTGTATCGAAAGTAGTGTCATATTCAATTCATTCATTACATTTGCAATGTAGAAGCTGACTTGTTATAACACAAGCTTATCAACCAAATTGTTGAAAAAGTAAAGCCTCTGTCTATTTTATGTAGGCAGAGGCGGCTTTTCCTAATGTATAGTTACATTGGATTCAGAGCGCGGAGTACGGGATTGCTTTCGCGCTCCGCGTTGGTACAGATCATTTTGCATTACCCTCTTTATTTTCATTTTTCTTGATTTTCAGTTGATATAGCAAGTCAGCTTGTTGCTGTTCCTTATATTCACGCATGATACGATCCCATTCATTGTTTTTTCCATAGCCGGATTCTTCCGAGCCGGTTTCTTTTGATAAAATACCGGCACCGACTAATTGTACCAAGTTCGATATCAATTCGGCTGCATTTTGGTGGACGTATGGAACTGCCCACGAAAAAATTTTCAAATTGAGGAATTTGGTAAGTTGGCCTTTTTCTGTTCCATATCCGTGCAGGAACAGCCGTTTCATTTTGTCTATTGATTCGTCAAATTCCTTGCAGTCAATCATGGCTTTTTCCAAAGATGGTGAATAGATCAGCTTGATAGCAACACCCGGTAAATCTCCTGACTTTACTTCGGGAGGCATGACAACAAAACTCCCCATAAAAATCATTTTAAGTAATGTATTAATTTGAAGTTCAAATGATTGTGATGCTTCGGGACGATTCATAAAGCCTGCATCATCATCCTTCCCCATAGTGATAGCTTTTACCGCACCATACATATCTCCCTGAATCTCAACATCTTCACCTTTAAGTAACATGATTGGAAATGCGTATGCCATATTGTTTTGACACAAATGGGAAATAGCCAGTTCGTACTTATCGATATTATCTTGTGAAAAGCTCCAGCAGGCACCGTGTTTGTCCCGATAATATACAACCGGACATTCGGTAAATCCATGATCGTGTTCTTCCACTAATGTATATCCTTCAATACCGAAATACTGTTTCACTTTGTTTATTGCTCCGGCTATTCCCCTTTTATCCTGCCGGTAACGGTACATTTTTTTATTATCCCACACTTCCACCCAAGAAATGAGTTCCTTTCCCTCTTCGTCATAGTCGCTGTATCGCCGGGCAAACAGTGTCATTTGACCGGTTATGGAATCGTAGTGAGGATAAAGAGTGTCACCATCAAAATAGGAGAGATTCTTGGTGAACACCTTGCCTTCATTCATATAGAATACGATTGCTGCATCTCCCGTTATTTTTACACTTTTGGCATATTCGTAAAATGCAATCTCCATATTTTTATCCAGCCATCCTTTTTGAAATTCGAGAAATATTTCCCGTGAACTTTCATCAACTTTGGTATCGGTCAGCTCATGATGAATGTCATTGCCACATAGATGTACAAGTTGTTGGATAGTGATTATCATCTGAAAGGGAAAAGAAGCACGGAATACTTTCTCCTGGAAGAACCGTTTCTTCTCTTCGTCATATTTCAGTCTGTCCGGGTAAAACAATTCCGAATTGATCTTGTGCCCTGAAGGATAAAACTCACGGATAAAATCAGCCTGCGAAATGAGCTGCCATGTCAGCCTATCACTGTTGTTTGTGAACGATGCGTTTCTTAAATCGCTCGTAATCCTGCCTTGCAAGTAACCTTCGGGAGTAACCCTTGCAAAAGGCTTTTTTGTAAGAATCTCTGCTATCATATTAATCCTAAACCTTTTATGTGTTTGCGTTTATGTTTAATTTCAAAAATCATTCGCATAAGCAATGCTTCTATGAAGTCGGGAGAATGACCTACTAATTTTTTCATTATAATCTTCTTGATAATAGTCCAGCCTTTCTCTTCACTGTCTTCATCCTTTCGTATCGCTTTCCTTTCCTTGTCGAGAATCTGTCTAAGGGGAACTTTCTCAAACCCTTTGCCGGAGAACTTGCGTTCAAGAAGAGTCGGTTCAATGGAAATCTCCTGGTTGATAATTTTTTGTGCGAACAGATATGCCGCTTGTGATTTTAAATTCGCATAGATGTATTTGAATTTCTCTTCCACGGCTTCTTTGTTGTTGAATGGGATTGCATTCGGGAAAAAGCCTTTGAATATTTGTCCGAGTCCGTTAAGGTCATAGGTGAAGCATTCTTCTCTTACATGCCATTCTTCCAGCATCGCTTTTACGGTATCGACTGTTTTCTTGCTGTCAAGTTTGCAAACAAATATGTCTCTTATATGCCATCCTTCCCACAGCCACATGACAAGACTGTCGCCACCCTCAAATGCCGCATCACATGATACCCGGCGTATTCCATCACCTATCTGCATGGAATTGCGGTATAAGGCTTCCATGTGAGTCAGCTTTATTATATCATCTCCGGCAGCTTTGTATTTCCAGTTACCGTCAAGATCGCGTGCGCGTTGTTCGTCTGACTGGTTGACAAGGTTAGCCAAATAGGTCGGATCAGAAGACATCAGTTTTACATTATCGGAAAGTTTTGCTTCAATAAAAGTAACCGACTTGATAAACAGTTCTTGTGGTGTGCCATATTGCTCATACTCCGGCTTCCAGTAGGCGTGTATAATATCCTTGCATTGCTCATATACTTCCTCACGGGTATCTCCCCAATATATACCTGAAACATTGTCCCCGTCCATAAAACAATACCGGACTCTGCCATCACGTTCCGGGATTGGAAGACCATCTTCTCCGATCCACCAGTCAATGAATTTTGCAACCCAGCTGTCAGGATCAGGGTTACATGTTCCGATAAAGCGGTTACGGATATGAAAGGCGTTACGGTTACAAGTGATAAGGTATTTGAATTTGAGATATTCCATGTGGGTTATTTCATCCACACCTATATATGCGAACTGTTTACCTTGAAAACGCTTTTTGAAATCGTCAAGTGTGTCAGCATGATAGCTGAATTTTAAAAATCCACCTTTATAGAAATTCCAGCGCATGTCGTTTTTGGACTTGTTGTATTCCCCAAAATCATCATATAAGGTGGATGATGTTTCTACCATATCAGAGAGATCGTCTATCTCATGCCGGAGAAGCACAGAACGGAAGTTTTTATTTTTTATATCTTTCAATGTTTCCATAAGAAGAGTAAAAGTTTTACTTCCTCCACGGCATCCCCCACAGATGGTAATATCAGCCGGGGTGGAGAGCATGTTTTCCTGCCCTCCACCTTGTGCGATTATCTTATTCGGATTAGGAATTTTCCTATCCGCGTCCCTTAACATTTGGATATATTCATAATCAAGCACCAAACTGGCATTAACCGTTTTTATTCCACTATATTTCTCCATAAAAAGAAAACCGATCCTCACATTACACATGTGGAGACCGGCCTATAAGCTCTGATTCTAATATTGCAGTACAAAAATACGCATAAAGAGTATTATTTTCTACATTTTAATAGAAAATAATATCAAAAATGTTTTGAGAAAAGAAATCCAGTACATATATTTGCAACGAAAACATGGAGTATGATAAAAATTAGTGCGGATAAAGATGCAGATCAAAGGGAAATATACAACAAGATAGTTTTATGTCCGATATGCGGTCAGAAACTAACTGATATAAGCTATGTCAATGGTGTTGTTATATTGAGAGTGAAGTGTCGTAGATGCAAGAACTACATAAATGTGGATATTGTGGGTACAAAGTAGTTTTCAGGATAATATCGCGGAGTGGAGCAGCTGGTAGCTCGTTGGGGTCATAGCCCAAAGGTCATTCGTTCGAGTCGAATCTCCGCAACAATAGTTGGAGTTGCCGCATTGTTTCTCCCTTCGATGTGGCGTATGGGGATAAAGGGAGAATATGGAAAGATGGCAGACGTGGTGTATGCGCCGGACTGAAAATCCGGTTAAGGTGATTCGATTTCATCTCTTTCCACAAAACCTATACGGTGTGGTTCAATTCCCACAGGTACGCTGAAATGGGGTATCGCAGGTTAGGTGAGTATAGGTATATTGTCCGGTTAGCTCAATTGGTAGAGCAATACACTGTTAATGTAAAGGTCGGTAGTTCGATTCTATCACCGGGCGCAATGAAGCGGAGATAGTTCAGTTGGAAGAACGTCAGATTCCAAACCTGATTGTCGGGGGTTCGAGTCCTTCTCTTCGCGCATATTGAGATATGGTGTAATGGCAACACAGCAGATTTTGGTTCTGCTATTCAAGGTTCAAATCCTTGTATCTCAACAAATGGCGTATTCGACTAACGGTTAGGTCGTCACCTTTTCACGGTGGAAACCAGAGTTCGATTCTCTGATACGCTACACAGAATGAATAACGTCCGAAATACAAGGGAAATGCGGTGGTTTCACCGAGACATCTTGTAGGTCGCATATTGGAAGTATGGGTGAGTGAACGATACCACCTCTTTGCTAAAGAGGCAAGCTGAAAGGCTTCGGAGGTTTGAATCCTTCTGCTTCCGCAAAACGGGTAGTTACCGAAGTGGCAAACGGGATAGACTGTAAATCTATTGGCTTTCGTCTTCATTGGTTCGAGTCCAATACTGCCCACTATTAAATGGAAAATAAGACCAAAGAGTCAGATTGATGCAAAAAGCATTGTCTGACTCTTTTTTTATTCAACATAAACACAAAATAAACACGATGGAACAAGAAAAAATCTTATCCACATTAAGTGAGAAACTTGGAGAAACCAGTTTTTCACCGCAGACATTACAGACGTATGTAGAACTTAATCCCATAGCCGAAGGTTCGGAGCCTGACGAGGCTTATTGGAACAAGGCTGTGAATTTTCTGAAAGGGATGCAAGGACAGTACAACCATGATGTCGCAACCAGAGTTGAGGACTTTAAGAAAAACTATAAGCCCCAACCGACTCCCCCGACACCTCCAACTCCACCGGTACCACCGAAAAACGATGATGAACTGGAGAAGAAACTGAAAGAACTGGAAGCACGTTTAGACGCGGAAGGCAGCAAAAAGGTTCAAGCTGATTTGTTGAAGAAGGTTACGGCTGCAATGAAGGCCAAACAAGCGAATGATGATTATGTGTTGAGCAAGACCTTACAAGGGGTAACTTTCGATACCAAGAAAACTGTGGATGAACTGGTTACTGAATTTCTGCCGAAATATGATGCAGAATATAAGGCGTGCAGGGGTTATGGCACCGCCCCAAGAACTTCTGACGGTTCAGGTGGAACACAACACAATGCAGCCAGCAGATACTTTGAACGTAAAGGCAAGAAGGAAGGCTGGAAGAAGAATTGAAATTATTAACTCTAAAACAATAAATGTATGGGAACAATGGGTAACACGTTTGATGTGAACACCGTGAAATACGGACATGCCCGTAAAGTGTGGCGTGAAATCCGTCACCGTTATCCGGGCGGTGGTATGGTGAGTAACATTTCCGATTGGGTTGCGGTTGGCAAGATTCCTGCCGGTACAGCAGTGAAGTTTGATCTTTCAGGCAAGACTTTTAAAGCCTATACGGACGAACAGATTAAGGCGGCTGAATCAGATATTACCACTCTTGGTATTAATGGCTATTTGCAAGAAGATGTTCTTGTAGCCAGTGAAAACACGAAGGCCAGTGGGACAGTAGTCTATGCCGGAGAGATTTATCAGTACATGTTTGACGAAAAAGTGGTTGCTATCCTGCAAAAGATTACTACACTTCCTCAAATTGTATGGGTGCAGTAGAAGAATTTGAAAATAACATTTAAAACACGACAATTGTATGAATACACTTCCTATTGATTTGTACAAGGTTATCGAATATGGGCTTGGTGGGGACACTTGGCAAGAATTTATTGACCGTTACAAGGAGAAGTATGACCTACTTCAAATTGATGGTTTTGAATTTGAAGCAACCAAGTTGGATTATACTTTCTCCCAGCTTATTACGAGCCTCGGCGTGAAAACGCTGCCAGCTTACGTTGATCCGGAAAGTCCGGGTTATGAAGCTGCATTGGGAGAACTCGAAGGAAGGACGGGTAATATCCCGACTCAAAAGAAGTTCTACCGTTTGAACCGTGTGACTGTGAGACAACAATTACAGCTGTTGCAACGGGTAGGCATGTCCGCATTGACGGAAGAGATGCAGAATGTGTTCTTGGGCTTGCTTGATGAAAGTGCTGACGGTCTTATCGGATCGTACTACAATGCGCTTACTCACCAGCGAATGAGAATTGTTTCCACGGGTAAGTTCACTATTGATACTGATAACAACCCACGTGGTTTGAAGGGTATCACTATTGACTTTAATATCCCTGAAAACCATTACCAGGTATTGGCCGGCACAAGCCGTTGGTGGACTAAGGATGAACATATTCCGGCAAATCAAGGCTCTGTCTCTGATCCGATTATGGATATAAAGAACAGAGTGAAAGAGATTCGCCGCAAATATCATTATTTGGGCAAGATCAGGATGGAGCTGGCGCAGGACTTGTGGGATGATTTAATGACTCATACTGCGGTTCTTAAACGTATCGGTCATTCTCTCTATCCGACTGTGATGGATGATAGTACGGTTATTGCCAATGCACAGAATGAAGATGAAGACCGCCTGAAAGCCATTTTCAAGAAACTGGTTAAAGTGGATGAAATCGTACCACGTGACAGCTATGCTTTTGTTGACAAGCCCGGTAAGGATGCAGACGGACAGCCTGATCTTATCACTGAACAAGTGGAAAACTTCAAGGCTACCAATATCGCCTTTATACCGGTAGGTCAGATTGGTACAATTCAAGGTGTGGAACCTTTGACTTTGGGATATGAGGCAAACAAGGTTGCTTCTTATGACGGTGGACGTTTGAAACTGACACAGAGAGCCAATCCTGAAACACATTCAATCTATATTGAAAGTGAAGCCGCCCAAATGTGTGTGCCGAGAATGCCGCAGTATATGTTCATTTCTACTGTGACTGTGTAACTCTTAACTTCATGCAAGAATGAGTGAGGAACTTTCTCATACGGAAGATATGACCATTGAAGACTTTTTGAGTGGCGCAACCGCTTATGAAATAGCGGATAACGCCCTCAAAAGGGTTCTTGTCAAGCGGAAAATCGCTTTTGGAACAATGGTAAGTGAACTGACCGAAAGGCAACTTGATCTTGCCACTGCCGATATTTATATGTGGTGTGCAAGCACTCCAAGCAGTAAGAATGATACCGAAGACAGTGACGGGGGATGGAAGCATAAGGAAGGTGGTTGGCAGACCAGCGCATACGACAAGCGGCAACTCCGTGAAATGGCGAAAGAACTGTATGAGAAATGGGATGAAGAAGTTGTAAAGGGCACTAAAATCAGAATAGTCAATTTTTGAGTATGAAAGTAAATAATCCACGGCATCCGCACAAATGTACTGTTTACCGAATTATAGGTGAGGATTCTTTCAGTGATGGTGAGAAGGTGATCTTGTATGAAGGTATATGCCGAAAGGAAGGTAGTACAAATTTGCGGACATTCAAAACCGATAATGTGATAAAGAGCGATTATCTGTTGAGCCTTCCCGGAATTGTTGAAGGAATATTGGCCGGTGATCTGATAGATGTCACGGACAGACAAGGCACTTTCACTCAATGTATGGTTACTGATAGCTATGCCGGAAATTTGGGAACAACTGTGTATTTCAATCTTGCAAAAAATTAACGCATGGATAACCGGAGCAATGAAGTATTGTTTGATGAAGGAATAAGGAAGGCAAAGGATCTTGTTTCAGGATATATCTTTGATGTCTTGACTAAATGCTGTGAAGAACTTATCCAAGATGCACTTGATAACAAGTCAGGCTTTCGGAATCTTACGGGTAATACAATAACCAGTTATGCGTGCGGATTATTCATGGACGGTAGATTTTCCTATTTCGTTTGTAGTGGAGATTCAATGAAACAACCGGTGAGAGTAAAGCTGACTAAAGGTGAAACATTTGTAGGTGTCAGTTATGATAATCAGAACAGACGTTTTACTGGAACAATAGAAACTGATAAAGGTTATGGCGAAGCATTCTCCTTTGATTTCTTGAAAAGATATAAGTCGGAATCACGTAAAGGATTTGAGATAGTAATGTGCACGGGTACTGAATATTCAACCTATTTGGAGAATGTGTTGAATGCAGATGTTCTGACCGGAACATTTCAAAGGGCACAAAATACATTATTCAAGAACTTTAAACCAATGAAATGATGGGACGGACAGTTTATAGACGTATGGATATATTAAAACAAATCGCTGATGCAGTAACCGGCATTGGTGAAAAGGTTTTCATAACAGATCGTCCGGCTGCTGAACAAAAGGCGATGAAGGACTTTGTTGTTATCCGGTTGCCACAAACTATCCAAGATAAAGGAAGTACCTACCAAGACACTTACTGTCAGATAAACGTTTTTGCGCATGATCGCTCAAACGGTATTGAGAATACAGTCCGTTTGGATGAAATGCAAATGGAAGTGGTTTCAAAATTTCCAATAGTGACGGAATTGTTTTCAGCTGTAAGTCCACGATTGCTTCCCGGAGGAAATAACGGACTCGGTTTTCATTCCTTAATAATACAAGCGAAGCTAATAATAAACAAATGACACAAACTTAAAAAGATACGATTATGGCAGAGATTTCTATTACTACCAAACTGGAAGAGTTAAAGGTGCTCTTTAATCAGATGAAGGAGGTTTATTATGTGTCCAAAGTCAATAGTGACCTCGCAACTTTAGCGGCTTTTGATATGGAGCTGCCGGTACTCTCTGACGGAGTTACATTTGATACCGGAGCTGCCGATGTTTCCAAGATCAAGTTGACAACCGGAGCAACTTGGACTTCTATTGCTAATGCTGGAGATTCCGATATTCAGTTTCAAGTACCTTCCGTGGCAGGAAAGATCAATGACTTGTTACTGAACAAGAAAGCGGAAACGGTGACTATGACTGCTACCATTGATGGTGAGACTTATGAAGGTGAAGGTTACAATATCGAACCGAAGAAAGTAATCGGAGGACTCTTCATGCGTAGTGAAGACCGTCAAACAGCCTTGTTCTTACCGAATGTTGAGGGGTATAGCAACTTCGTCAGCGAGCAGGATAAGCCGGGGTACTTTAATGTAACTGTTTCTCCGTTGAATGATGCTAAGGGTGCCTCTATTTACATTTTACGTAAAAAAGTGTCCGAATAAAAAACTTAGGATATAACACTTTGCAAAATTCATATCAGCGAAAAGGTGGTGAGCTACTTGATACCGGCCACCACCTTTTTTCGTATAAAACACGATAAAATATGACAAAGAAGAATGACATAACACTTCCTACACCGGAGGATGAAAGGCTATTGAATGATGTGTTGGAAGACAGTGTGGACTATGTGGAAGTCCGAGGAAAGAAATATGGTATTTCATGGCTGAAAAGAGGGACTATACGCAAATTCACCAGTACCATGCAGAAATCGGGAAATGATGATAAGATCAGTTGCCAATGTGCAGCCGCTATCATTTTGAACGGATATTGGAAGATCAAGTTCTTCTATCCTTTCTTGTGGCGATGGTTCTTTTATATCAAACAATATGGAGATCATGAGCTGATGAAGGTTATAGCCGTCGGCAAAAAAAAAATTCCAGTGGAAGACTACTTGACTGCTACCATATATCTGACCGCGATGAAGGACACGATGATGACAATGACAAAAGAGGAAGCAGAGCATATCCTTCACGAACCAGCTACGGACAAACGTGGGAAATAGGCAAGTCCTATCCGTGGCTGACAGAGCCTTTGAGAGTATTTGGGATTCCAATAAGCAAGCCCTTGTTTGGTATTTATTGGGTACTTACAAATGCACAAATTGAACTATTGGCAATGGATGTGTCTATTGTGGTTACAGATTGTGACAAGGACAACAAGGAAAAGAAGCACGATACGAAGAACTTCAAATCCCCTTCCGTAAGCGAAATAGAGGATGCTGCCAAACGCTGGAAAGATAAGTATGGCAATGGAGAAACAGCAATTAACATTAATGATTATAAGTAACACAAACACAATAATATATGGCTGATCTCGGTAATTTATATTTTGATATACTGTTCCGTGATAAGACAGCGGAACAACGTAAAAAATTGAAAGCGGAAATCACCAAAGACTTGCAGGCAAAACTTGATGTGGGTTTTGACAAGAAGAAGTTGGTTGGCGATATGAAGACTTTGCTTCAAAGTGAGAAGTTTAAGATCAATGTGGTAGTGGATAAGGCCAGTACCACACAAGCTGTCCGTGCCGCCTTGCAAGCCGCCGGGTTGAATACAAACTTTACAGCAAGTGATTTACGCGCCGCCAAAGCCGCAGCCATTCAAACCAAAGCGGAGGCTTCTGCCGCAGCTGCACGTGAGCTTGCGCGACAAAGAGCCGCCCGTGCCGCCAAAGCGGAACTGGATTTGGCTAATGCCCGTGAGAGATCAGCCAATGCAGCAAGGCGGCACATGACAGCCACTCTCAATATGAATGGAGCAATGAACAGCCAGTTGAGTATTGTCGGACAATTAAGAAATGAATTTTTGGGGCTATACTCCATTTATGCGGCACGAAATTTCTTACGTGCAGTGGTTGATATTGGTGGTGAGTTGGAGAATCAGAAAATTGCAATGGCCTCTATCTTGCAAGATGAAGGCAAAGCTACAACCATATTCAATCAGATTAAGAAACTGGCTGTTGCTTCTCCGTTCGGGGTTATGGACTTGAATCAGTATGCCAAACAACTTTCCGCGTATTCTATACCATACAATGAATTGTATGATACCATGAAAAGGCTGGCTGATATATCAGCCGGTGTAGGTGTTGATATGGGACGTATCATATTGGCCTACGGTCAGATAAAGGCTGCTAAATTCTTGAAAGGAACGGAATTACGACAATTGACGGAAGCGAACATTCCTATGGTGGATAAACTGGCCGAGCGATTCAGCAAGTTGGAAGGCCGCATTGTCAGTGCCGGTGAAGTGCTTGATATGATCTCGAAAAAGAAAGTTACGTTTGAGGACGTAAAAGATGTTCTTTGGGAACTTACGGATGATGGTGGCATGTTTCATAACATGCAGGAAGTTCTTTCAGAATCAGTCAAATCCAAATGGAAGAACTTGGCTGATGCGATTGACATTATGCTTGGTGATATTGCGGAGTCAATGGGTAGTACATTGAAATGGACTGCCGAAAGCCTTACCACCCTTGCTCAAAATTGGAAAGAAGTTGTACCTTTTATAACAGCGGCCACAGCTGCGTTTGGAACATATCGGGTTGCGGTTTATGCAGGATCACGTGCCATGGGAGTGGCAAATGCTACATTAATAAAAGGAACACTCGCAGCTAAACAGAAAACAGCAGCGGATTTAGTGATGGCTTCCAATTACCGCACTTTAACTGCCGCTGAAAAAGGATTGATTGCTTCAAGAAATGCTATGACTACCGCAGAATGGAGGGCATTGGCTGTTAGTGGCGCATTGAACAAAGAACAAGCGTTGAGGTTGATAACACTTGGGAAAATTAAATCAGGTCAGGCAGGACATATTACCCAATTACTTAATATATCAAAAGCTGAACTTCAAGTGGCTATGTCAGCTGGAAAAGCTCGTGTGGCAATGGCAATGCTTAGTTATGGAGCCAAACAAGTTTGGACTGCTTTTAAGGGTTTGTTCAATCCATACATGTATTTGTTCGCTGGACTTTTTGCCATTACTGAATTATGGTATAAGTCCGGGCAAAAGGCTGACGAAATGAACGAGCGTATTTCCGAGCTGACAACAAGAGCACAAGACGGTTTCAAGAATTTAACGAAAGAAGCTCAAAAATTTGCTGATGTTGATCCTTTTAAGGCGAATGATGCCTCACTGATTTCTTCTATTGAAGAAATGAAAACAGCATTAAAGGATTATTCTCCAGTTTGGGCAGACACTTTTAATGAAACGTTTAAGACTGATGATGAAGGAAATACGGTTAAAAGCCTTGCAGAACAATATATATTGCTTCGGAATGCTTTGAATGATACAAAAGAGGCTTATAGATTGTTGAATGCCATAAAAGGTACGTCTGAACATGCCAATGAAGCGACTGACGGTTATTTTGATGACAGTTTTCTTGAAAATATCAATGACTACATTGATGCGGAGGAACGGGTAAACAAGATTATTGGCCGCATGTCAGGCAGCTATATCGAGTATTCCACCGCCATGCAGAAAGTTATAGCCAAACATGGTGATTTTGCCAAAGCCGCTTCGGGTAAACCGCTGAAAGAACAGCTATCCATTCTCAAAGAATACCCCAAAGCATTGGCCAGCCTGAATAATGAGTTGCCTTTCACTGGAGGATATAGAGATGATATTTTTCAATTGCGGAAAGCGTGGGAAAACTCTAAGCGTATTTATATGGAAGATGTATTGCCGGATATGAAAGACTTCCTATCTGGGTACAAGTCGAGGCTGAAAGCTGCCGGCTGGGATTTGGAGAATTTGAGTGATGCGCAGAAAATAGCTATCGGTTTGGATATAAGTTCTTTCTTTGATACGTTCGAGAAGATGCCGAAATATATGCGAGACTTCTTTAACGAGAAGACTCTTGAAGAAGAGTTCAATATCAAGATTAATGCTGAATATACAGAAGCCAGTCAAAGTTTTTCTGATTTGCAGAAAAAGTTCAATGAAGCCACAGATGGGCAATTTGAAGTCCAAATAAAGGTTTCCACAGATTCAGAGAAAATCATTGAAGGAATACAAAAAGGATACAAGGAAGCTAAAGAGACAACAAATCAATTGAAGCCGGTATTGATTAAAGCCGGAATAGATTTGTCAGGTATTGGAGCTATTGACTTGTCAAAACTTCCCGACTGGCAGAAGCAAATTGTATCAGATTATAAAAAGGCTTTCGACACAATGCAAGCCGGTGAGAAAGGAGCTAAAGAAATCGGTTTTTCTCTCACTGTTCCAAGTAAGGATAAGAGCAAAAAGGATGCCCTCGCTGAAAGATTGAAAAAACGGGTAAACTTACTAAAGGAGGCATATTCTGAATATAAGAAGTGGACTGACATTGTTGGAAAGGGAGAAGCTGCCAATAAGGTTAAAGGATCGGGTTTTTTTGACCCCTTATTCAAAGGTAAAGAACCTGTGGATATTGAAAATTTTCGGGATGAATTGAATAAGATTCTTAACCAGCTTGACGATAAAACCGAAGAACGTAGGGAATTGAAAGTCTCTATACAGAAAGTGATTCGGGATATTGATGCCAACGATATGAAAGAAGCTTCGGATAAGGCCGCAAAGGAACTTGAAAGGTACGTGTCTGATGTTTCAAAGAAATGGGATATATACAAGCAGCTTGTCAATGCCGGTGCAAGTAAGAAGGATGCTTCTTTATACGCTTTCGGAGCATTGTCTGAATATGAGAAGAAATCCGAGGAATTAGCTGAAAAGGTAACTAAGAAAATGAAGGATAAAGGGGTATATATACCTTTGACTTTCACCGAACAAGAGGCCACAGAATCACTTGGAGGTGAAGACAGTGTTTTGTATAAACAGTTTTTCAGTGCATGGAAGAAAGCTAAAGAAGCTATTGAAAAAGATAGTTTGGAAGTAAAGCTGAAAGAAGTTACTGCCCTCAACAAATACAAATCTATCGCTGAAAAGATACGGGACTTAAGCGAGAAATATGCTCCCTTAACCGGCACCTTCATTGGTGAAAATAATGAACTTGTTGGGAATGTTGAAGGCATGACTCCCGGACAGAAAGCTCTTTTTACCGAATATAAGGAGGAACTGGCAAAACTAAGGGGACAACTGCTTGAACTTCTTCCGGTATGGGAACAGATATTTGGAGATCAGACCTATAAATCATACGGACAGATACAGCAAGCATCCGATTATGCGCAACAGATTATTGATAATGCTTCTGTAACTAAAAACAAGAATGGAAAGCCAACAGCTTTTACTTCTTGGTATTTGGATGAGAATGGTAAACGGATTGATGTTTCAGGAGAATATTCTCAAATTGAGAAGTTAAAGAAAGCCATACAAGACTTATATAAGGCCGGATTACAGAAGAATCCGTTTGCCACTCTCATAAAAAATATTCGTTCTTTATTCTCCAGTGGAGATAAAGATGAAAAGGGTACCATAGAAAAGATTGCAGCCATAGGAGAAAGTGCCGCTGAAAGTGCTGATCTTGTCGGCAATTTTGCAGGGCAGATGTCTTCCATGTTCGATGCTTTGGGCAATGAGGGTATGGCCGACACGATGGGTAATGTGCAGGATGCCATGTCTTCTATAAGCAATATCGGGCAGGGATTCGCCAAAGGTGGAATAGTTGGTGGTATTGCTGCCGCTGCCGGTGAAGCTGTAAACTGGATTGGGAAGATAGCACAAGCACATGACAAAAAGCTTGATAAGGCTATTGAAAAAAGTAAACTTCGTGCTCAACAGTTGCAGTATATATACGAACAGATTGACGGTATTCTTGAACGTTTCTTGGGCAGTGGCACGGAACTAAAACTTGTAGATGCAGAAAATGACCGTACCCGGTTGAATCAATTAAATAATCAGATTGAGGCAATACGCAATAAGGGGAAGATCAACATCTTCGATTTGATGTCTTTGCAGAAATATAAGCAGGAAGCGGAAAAACTTCAAAAACGTGTTTCGGCATACGATGAAGGCGGTGCATACGGGTATCAACGTGCCTTGATGCAAGAACAACTTTCAGAGTTGGAGAAACAGCGGCAAGCCGAAATTGACAAGAAGAAGACGGATGATAGCAAAGTGGCTGATTATGAGAATCAGATTGCGGAGATGAAACAGCAAATAAAGGATCTTGCCGAAGAAACGGCTGAATCTCTTTATGGCATTAATTTGAAAGACTGGGCTTCGCAGTTGGGAGATGCCTTGTATGAGGCATGGCAGAAAGGCGAAGATGGTGCTGAAGCTTTCAAAAATAAGGTTGCCGATATTATGGGTGATGTTATGAACTCCATTCTCAAAATAAGTATTTTGGAACCGGCCATGCAACAGCTTCAAAAGATGCTTTTTGGTGAGGATGGAATGAGTGGTTATTTCGGCAAGGATTTCTCTCTTGACGAAAGGGAGTTAGAAAGTATTGCGGACTATCTAATGGGGGTCAGTGAGAAAACCGATGATTACTATTCCATGCTTGACAAACTGAATAACTATATGGAAAAGAAATATGGTATCAGCATGAAGGAAGAGGAAGAAGACAGTGGAAGTGGTTTATCTAAAGGCATACAGAATGTTACTGAAAATACCGCTAACCTTTTGGCTTCTTATATAAATGCAATCCGGGCTGACGTGAGTGTCAAACGGGAGTATGTGCGCAGATTGGTTGAAGAATTGTTCCCGGCCTATAATGTAATAGCACAAGCGCAATTACAACAACTGACAATGATACAGATAAATACAGCAAAGAATGTGGAATTTGTGGAAGAAATCAGAGATATACTGCATAGGAATATAAACGGTGTAAACAAGTTTAATATATGATTATGAACAGATTGAATAGTGAATTGAGAGGTCATGCCGTATCGTATGGCCTCTGCACACAATGGCAAGGTGACTGGCAAAACAATAAAAGCCAGCAAGAATTGATCGGAATGTATATACGGGGCATTGATTTTTGTATTGAACACGATTATCCGACGGTGGAATATATAAAAGGTAATTTTGACCGGAGCCTGCTTCATCAAAACCTTATTTTTGTTGATGAACCAGTGACCGGAGGCAACAATGGTGTATATGTACTGAACGGTAAATGTTCAGGCAAGCTTTCTTTCGGTAAATTTACAGCCGCTACTCTCCATTTGCGGCATGATAGTGAATTGACTCTTGAAGTGGAGGATTGTGCCAAAGTTTTTGTAAGTGTATATGATCGGGCTAAACTACATGTAAGGCAAAGCGATGTGGCTAAAGTTTATGTATATGTTCATGGTGGAAACTGTAAAGTTGAAACCGATGGCAATGTCATGGTAAGATATAAAATGAATGGGGATTAACATGTGTTTTGCAACATCCTTATTTATAGCCTTTTATATTCCTATATTATTTGAACGGTATCATAAATTGTAACCAATATCTCGTCACAATACGGTAGATACGTGCATTATTTATATTATGTCTAAATTTTAGAGTAAATATAACTGTTTTTATTTACCGATTCTTACCGTTTGTTACTGATGTTTACCGAATTTATTTTATTGATTTTTAGGTTGTTGTATGGTGAAAATATCGTTTCTATATTTGTGTCGGAAACAATGCTGTTAGGTTCATTTCGTGGTTGTCATGAACTGGAATAAAATATTATAGGGCATTCTCTTTGAGGCAGGCAACCACATTAGGCTTCATCGGGATTTGCCCTTTCTCTTTATTATTATGTCAAGCGTGACTATTATATTAAGGAGGGTTCAGTAGGTACGAGTAATGGCGTATTGGGGTTCGATTCCCTGCCTACTACAAGATCGGACAAAATAATTCCCCAAAAGCGGAGATGTCCGAGCCGCTGATGGGGAAAACATTAACTTTATAGTGCAAAGATATGGAAAATTTTAATCAGTTAATACCTATTGATGAGGGAAAAGGTAAAAAAAGAACAATGACCTCCTTACAGATTGCAGAAATTACGGGCAAAACTCATTCAAATGTAATGCGAGATATTCGCAATATCCTTGAACAACTGGAAGATAGACGACAATTCAGTTTTGAATTATCATCAAGACCTCAACCTATGCCAAACGGTGGAAGCAAAGAAGTGTCTTGTTACATTCTCACCAAAAAGGATTGTCTTCTTCTCGCAAGTGGTTATGATGCAAACTTACGAGCCAAAATTATTAATCGTTGGGAAGAACTTGAAGAAAACAAGCGTGAACTTTCCCGTAAAAGGGAGAAATCTTTGTTAAGTAAAATCTAAATTTATAATATGAAAACAAATCAAGAAATGGTGCGATACATTGATAGTTTTTCTGTGGTTCAGCGCACGAGTGATGGTTATTTTGACGGAACTGAATTGCTTCGGCAGTGGAATAATGTAGAAGGGAATCCGAGAAGGCAAATGAGTAAATTCTTAGAATCTGATAATACATCAGAGTTTTTGAAAGCTCTTGCAGAGGATGAAAGCCATAGAGCAAAAATGCTCATTGGTGAAAATCAACTACTTATAAAAGTTAAGGGTAGAAATACGAAAGAAGGCAAAACACCCGATAAAGTTTGGATGAATCCGCTTCTGTTTATCAAATTTGCTATGTGGATAAATCCGGCTTTTGAAGTCAAAGTATTACGGTTTGTGTACGATGAAATGATTCGCTATCGAAACGATGCCGGGGATGCTTACAAAGAACTTGGCTCTGCCGTTCAGAAGATAGTTCCTAAAGAGTTTATGCCGAAAGCAATGCAAAAGGTTGGGGAAGCATTGAATTGGGTTGTGTTTAACTCACATGAGAAAATGCTTCGCAACAAGCAGGGTGATGAAAGCAAACAACGCGAACTGTGGCAGCTTGAAAAGAAGGTGGCTGATTTAATCAACGAGGGATTCATTACCAACTTCGATAATTTAATATCATACCTTAGAAAACAATATTCAAAAAGGAACTATCCTGCCGTGTTCCAATTACAGCAAGAAAATACAAATATCCGAAATAGTATCTTCAAATGATGAAATTCGTAAATTGAGAGATGCGCTTAACAAATATCTCGAAAGCTGAATACTTTTGGCTAAGAGTGGCAAAATGCACAAAATAAAATTGGGCTGACTTTGGAGCCAGCTTAATTATAATTTATACGCGAAAACATTAGCCGGATTATGTTAGCTCAATATTTAATGGTAGTCAGCGTTAAAAGATGTACTAATATCTTTATATTTAGAATATAATTCGATTTTATAAATATTATATGTTCCACGACCATTAAGTATAGACTTATCTACACTTTTATTTGCGGATTTAAATATAAAATAATAATTACCATAAGGGATTGTAGTTTTATATTTTCCCGTATTGTCAATCGTACAACTATATTTTACTTTATTTGATTTGAGAATATCAACCAAACATATAGCTAATTCACCTTCTCTCCTAATTTGTTCTTCAGCGGAAATGTAAAAGTCATATTCTTTTAATTTGGCTATTGCTTGTTCTTGCCCAACAAGTTCTTTCCATTTGATGTATTGTAACAAAGATTCATACCCCATTTGTATAGAGTCATTTTTTAATTCGATATCTTGTTTGAAATATTTACATGGTATAATATATAATTTTGCACCAATATCGGCTTTCGTACCTGAACCATTGTCGTAAGTTACAAGCCCATTTACAGATGAATAACTAATCTGTTTGTTCTGCGAATAGGAAGTAAAACACATAATAGTATAAAGCAAAAAGAATAATATATTTTTTTTCATTTCTTATATAATTTATTTAATAAATATTTTATGTCATTCTTGAATCTTTTTATATTAAAATGATTTTCGGGAAAATCGACATAGAAGAAAAATAGCAATGTTGAAAATGGTAGTATGACTACATAAAATATAATCCAATGCCACCCAGTAACACTAAAGCAGATCAGAAGAATCACTACTATCCAAACTAAAACTCCTAACATATAATAACCTCTTTTATAATTAAATACAAAAGTATTAATAATTAAAATTATGACAGATGATATTTTTTATGTTTTTCAACATACATGTGGAACTAAAGCGAAGTTTGAGTATGATAATCTACTAAAAAATATTTTTATGGTATTATTTTCTATGATAATATAGAAAATACAACTATATTTGCGTTGAAATAAGATTAAAGTATAAGGCCATAGAGCTTGTTGTGGAGACTAAATATCTCTGCGGCAAGCTCTTTTTTTATATGTGTATATGAACGAACCGTATTCTATTTTGATGCAGAAAACTACCGAGAATGCTCCGATCAAAGACAGCTTGGCGCATTTTGGGATTGTATGCACTGAATTTCCGTTCAAACCGGGTGGGGAAACGAAAGACTTACCAAAACGAGATTGGCCGGAAGAAGACGGTGAAGATACTTACATACCCGATAAGCTACCATTAAAAGCATACGACTTGGAGGCCGAAATGTGCTATAAAGGGGATTTAGGTACTGCATACGATAAAATCATGGCCTTTCAAAACTATCTAACGGGGGAAAATGGTGACGGTGCCACCTTGAAAATATATAACTCGCACACAGGTATCGGGCGGCAAGGACTTTACTTGCTGGAGGTTGGAGATTTTGAATTTAACAAGTCCAATATGGATGAAGTCTTGACCTTCCCGGTAAAATTCAGAGTAACTGATCCTCGAACTCAAATAATCCCCTCGTATAGTGTTGCGGAACCGACAAAGATAGTTGCATTGGTTGAAAAAGTATCGCTGTATGGCATGGAAGGTTTATGATAAAACTGGCAATACGGTACGTTGTACACTGAAAAGTTTGGAGTATAATGGTACATGGATGGGTGCATGTTTTGTGACAAGCACTCTGAAAAGTGCCGTACCCATTCTTTTTGAGATAGGTGATTATGTCATGTACCGTGGCGAGAAGTTTGAAATAAACTATGATCCTACGGCATTAAAAAAGGCGGCAAGAAAAACTTCGGGAGAAGCGTTTGTCTATGATAACGTAAAGTTCAACTGGCCGGGAGATGAATTGACGCGATGTGATTTTCTTGATTATGTGAAAAGTGATAATCAGATACACTTCACTTCTTTACCTAAGTTCAGTTTCTTCGCTTCGTCTATACAAGATTTGGCAGACCGTGTTCAAGTAAATCTTGACCGTATATATACCGGGGCACAAAAATGGACGGTTGTCGTACACCCTGAATATGTGAGCACTACCAACGTAAACATTGATGTGAACAATATAAAGGTATGGGGTGCGTTGGAGTTGTTCAATTCAAAATTTGCTGCGAACTTCGTTATTCGTGGACGGACAATAACAATCGGTACTGCCGGTATTGCTGTGGGCAATATTTTCAAGTATGGACGTGGAAACGGTTTGTACGAAATTCAACGTACAGCCGATGCGGATCAACAGATTATTACCCGGTTGCGTGCATACGGTAGTACAAGAAATATGCCTAACCGGTATTATAATAAGCTCTCAAACAGTTCTCTTACCAATTATTTGCCGAATAACATGGCTGTGGAAAATCTGATGTTACCTGATTTTCCTAAGACAACGCTTGATCCATATATTGACAGCAAGAATATTGCTGTGCTTGGCATTCGGGAAGGGAGTGTTTATTTTGACGGTACCGGTGATTTGGAGGAAATATGTCCTTCAATGGAAGGTATGACCGCCGAACAGTTGAAAGATGCAGGTATTTATGTATCGTTGGATGCCGGGGATAATGGTAATCTTGACGAAGTGGCTGATGCTGAACAACTGACAGATGATGGTACAATGGATAGCCTGAAAGAAGGTGAAGATGTCCCACCTTTTACAATATCGCTAAAAGATGTTGGTTTCAATATAAACGATCACCTGACTTCTGAAACAGCTACCATTAGCATGAAAAACGGCATGTGTGGTGGCCGGGATTTTGAAATAACCAAATGTGAGAAGAAGGGCAATAAATATGTGCTGACTTGTAACCGTGTATATGATGAAAGTCTGAAATTATATTTCCCATACAAGGATTACAATATAAAGTCCGGTGACAAGTTTGTCCTGCTTTATATTGGTATGCCGGACGTTTATATTCAGGCAGCTTCACAACGGTTACTTGTTACCGCGAAAAAATATCTTGAAAAGAATGACTATGTGCGCTATTCGTATGAGCCGAAGGTGGATGATATATTCATGGCACGCCAACATGATGAAGCTGTTGCAAGGGGGGAAGCAAGCATACATGATACTTTGAAAGAAGGGGACTTAATGCTATTCACTGATAGTGATCTTGGTATTGAAGGTAGCATCATTATTGATACCCTTATTATTAAAGAGGGAGAAGATATGATACCGAAGTACACTATGACACTTCGGGAGGAAAAAGCTGTTGGATCGCTTGGAAAAATCCAAAATCAGATAGATTCTATTGCAGGTGGTGGGCAGGGAACCGGTGGCTTGAATACCCAACAGATACAGTCTATCATCCGTTCACTGGGCAATCAGCTTTTTCTTTCGCGCACCCATAATGATACGGCAGCCGGACTTATCAGCTTCTTAGCCGGTGCCATCTTTGGTGCAAGTGGTTTTGCAGAGGGGTTAACCGGCTTTGGGGCGAAAATAGACAGTATGGGACGTGGGTACATGGAAAGCCTCACATTACGCAGGTTTTTAGAGGTGCCGGAATTGCGTTTCAACCGTGCTGAAATTGTACTTGGTGACAAATGGCGTTCTCCCGGTGCTGGAATTATAGAGAGTGTTGAGCCTGATTATGATGCTGACGGTAACTTGCTACGTTCCGGGACGATAAGTTTGAAATTACAAGACGGTGAAATAGGTGCTGTGGCTGTGGATGATATTTGCATGGGGTATTTCCATGACTATGAAACGCCGGGGAATAATGCGGTATCTGATATAGATGATAGCCGTGGCAACCGTATGTTTGCCGGTTTCTGTACAATCTATTTTCGTATTACAGAAATATTGGATGCCAGGACAAACAAACGGTTCCGCTATGTGCTTCGTGGTGTTTCTGACCGTTGGCAATATTCTTTCCATCCGTGTGAGGCTTTGCATTTTGTCGCTTATGGTAATTTTACAAACAAAGAACGCCAGACTTCCGCTTATGAGACAAGGACATACCGCCGTTTCTTGGTGGGTGTAAATGACTGGGAGTTTACAAAGAGCATGATCGCAATGCAGGATGGAGATTTGAGCAATCTCAACATCTTTGGATTGAATATGACCGGTTATTCAGCTTATCTGAATAACATTTATATGACCGGCACAATCGAGCAGTTACAGATAGATGCACCGGTACGCATTGAGATTGATACGCAGGGTGATAATTTCCTTGCTTATGGTGAATCAATGGAAATTACCTGCAAGGTCTTCAAAGGTTGGGAGGATATTACTGACACAGTTAGACAATGGACTATCCGAAGGGATAGTGGAGATACTGCCGATGATGAGGCTTGGAATATCAAGCATAAAGATTTCAACGGTTCAATAACGATATATAACACAAAGGAAATTAGTGATTTAGGAAATAATTCAGTAACGATAGCAAGTACCTTGTTTACCATAACGGCAACGAACGATGTTGCATCAGTAGAAGCAATTGTGACAATATGATAGAGAGTGAAAAGAAAAGAATCAGGAAAGAGTTTCAACCGCTTACCATTGCAGTAAGCTTGAAAATAATGACACCGAACAGTCCGGCTAATCAGGTCTATAATCCGGTGGCAAATGAATATGATCCTGACCGTGGAGTTACTCCGCTGGTGATTTTACCGGAAGTCATAGCGAATGCCGCTGACGGTAGTTGGAATATGCCTTATGTCAATTCCTTATTGGCAGAAATGAACTGGTTTGTTAATGGAAAAAATCTTTCTGCAATCAGTTCTTGGAATGGGAAATACAGTATAGATACGGTTGGAGATACACGCGGCGCCATTACCATAAGTAGAAATGTGGCTCCGGGTGAAAGTTTTGAGTTACATTTTGAAGGTGTAATAGCTGATACCCGGCTGGGGGTGAATATTCCCGTAAAAACTAACTCCATAATGTTGACAACGGTAGATAAGAGTGAAGACACATACGGTTTGTCTATCGGGGACAGTCAGATAATCCAGTACAATCCATTTCTTGACAAACTCTTGTTGTATGATTACAAGGTAGCCAACAAATTGATTTCCGCATCTACGGCCAATAAGAATGCGGCTTTGGATGAAAATTCATACGAGCGCACCATTCCACTTATGGTAACAAAGGGAGGGAATAAAATAACTACCGGATATACGATTGAACTTTATCAGGTAAACAGCATATCCAGTCAAACGAGGCTGACTACTGCAAATCACGAAATTGTGGCTTTGTCTTTAACCGGACTGACAATGGATTTGCGTTTGATTGAGAAAGGTGATTACTTGCTGTTGGCGAAAGTCGGTGGAAAAGAGGTTGCAAGACAGCAATTTTCCATCAATCGTGTTTATCCCAAATTTACGTGCATACCGGCAAGTCAGGCTTCCATCAATCCTGACGAAATTTTGCATAGAAATGTAGCGATGGTACAGTGGAATGGCGAAATTGTACCGATACCGGCACCGATTATCCGCATGGTATGGTTTACGGATAGTGCAAACAAGACTGGGGTACAGTGGCAGGAAGGGGAAAAAACAGTGATAATGTTGGATGGAACCGGTATTGGCGAAACCTATCTTGATGATTGGTTGGATGTGTACATTAAGGCCGAGCAAAAAAAGGCTTTCTCTGTATTGACAGATGGGACAAATGAATATACGGACAGTAACGGGAACATATATATAAATAATTGATATGAGGTATGTTGTAGCAAATAAGGAAAAGGCTTTGGATGCCGGGGTGCTGTTATTGGGGCACTTGGTAAAAGAAGAGTCCATAATCTTGAATGAGAAGGAAGTAATGTGTTTATCCTCTCTTGATGGAGGGTTGGAAGATAGAATACTGTTGTTGGACGGTATTGTTTACACTAATACAAGCATAAATCAAATTATATCGGAAGGAGGTTGGGAATATGGCAGAAAATTATAGTGCCCAAAATAGCATTACGATCAAACGCCTTCGCTCCAATGACAGCCTTATGCTGACTTTTGAAAACAATGGCATTCCATTGTTTCAGGCCGTAGATGAAGAAAGTGGGGCTGTCTCTCCTGATTGGAGTGTGGCCGCAAATCAGCCGATACGGACACCTAAAGTAACTTCGGCGCGTGGGTTAGCAGTCAGTTTGTCAGGCCATAGTTGGACTTACAACGGGGTGGCTTTAAATTTTAATGGTGCTGAAAGTGGAGGTTGGAAAAAAGACAGTACGGGTAAATTCTCTTTGAATACTGGTACCGGTGCCATTAAAATTATCGGAAACTTGGCGAGTAAAACGAATGTTGCAGGAGATACATTGACTTATTCGTGTGTCGCTTCTACGGCAGGTGTTGAATATAATTTGACTGGTGAGCTACCTATTGCCATTCAGAACATGGGAGCCAGTTCTTATTATCTTGCTATTCTTGCAAGTACCGAGCAGCTAACAAGTAAAGTAACAAGTTGTACTCTGACTACCAAGCTATATGCCGGTGCCAATGCCATTACCGATTACTATATAAAATGGTATAAGGACACGACGGCTTGGGCTGATAAGAACGGGCAAAAGAGTATAACTGTTACCCGTGGTGATGTGGATGGTACCCAGTTGTTCATAGCGGAAGTTTATCAGTCTTCAGGTGCTTCACAACCGATAGCACGTGCCGGGGTACGCATTGTTGACACGGCAGATGAATTTCAGATTGTGTGTTATATAACTTCTTCCAACAAAGAGGTTGATACCGGCCAGCCCGTTACAGTAAGTGCCAAGATTGTAAATATGACAACTGGATTAACTTATACTCCCACTTCCGCATCATGGACTATGGATGTGATGGATAAGGAAAACTGGAAGAGTTTGAAACATTCTACGACAAATTCCATATCTGTAACAACAACGGAAACCGACAGAAACGGGACTCAATATGATGTTGATGTTTTGGCAGAGTGTCATTTTAATTAACATAAAAAACAAAATAATATTATGGCAACTAAAGGATTAGGGAATGAAACATTGGTAACTTCCATTCTACGCTCCAATACAGTGCTGGTGGAAGTTGGTGGTAGTGTTAGACGCATTACCATAGAAAACTTCATGAATGCTATCAATAATGGTGACGAACAAATGTTGAGGCAAGTGGCTTGGGGGATTCCAATCAAACAATCAACCCAAAGTAGCACAAACTATGGTGTGATAGGTAATACAGCCGCATGGACAGAATACAAGTTGTATTGTGGCCGTTATCTTGTAACGAATGATGGAAGGGCGGCAAAATTATCCCCTACCAATAGTGCGGTGTTTGCCGATGGTACTACGGTAGATGAAACCAAAGGGCATGTGATGTGGATAGGGCCGCGTTTGTATTATCGTGTACAGACTGACAGTGTAAGTGGTGTACCGATCTTATGGCTCTCCATGCTACCTATTGGCGGTGAGTTTATTGGTGGGGCAAATGGTGGAATGTATAACTGTATCGGTGCATACAAAGGCTCCATGTCAGGTAGCGCACTTGTTTCACGTTCAGGAGTTGCACCGGCAGGTAGTAAAACGATCAACGCATTTTGGACTGCTGCACAAGTGAACGGTAAGGAATGGGGATTGACTGATTACGATCAGCGAAAACTCATTATGATGTTGGGATTATCCCAATATGGAGATACCAATATTCAAGCGAAGCTTGGTTATGGTGTAGGTGGTAGCCCCAGTAAAGATTTGTGGGCTGCGGCAGCTGCTTTGGAAACCGGTGCAACAAAAAGCCTCGGTGACAATTGGGGTAAAATAGCTATTTCTGTGGTGAATGGAAGTAATACCGGAGTGGATTGCTCACGGGTGAATATGATGGGTATAGAAGACCCTTATGGCTGGCAGTGGGAATTTTTGCAGGGAGTATTTTGTGGTAGTTCCAATAACAGTGCTCAAAGTGGAACGGAAATTTTCATTTACAAAGGGAACCGTTTACCAACTACCGCTGAATTAGCGGCACATCCCAATGGTGAATACAGACAAGCTACTCGGCAGACAACTTCCGGCCAAGTGCAGGAAATAATTCTTGGGGAACATTTTGATATTTTCCCCAAAAAGATAGGTGGAAGTAGCACTTCTTATTGGGCTGATTATTCATGGGCAAACACTACTGGGCAGCTGGTTCTTTGGGGCGGTAATGCGTCTTACGGTGCGGATTGCGGCCTCGCTTTTGCGAGCTCGGATGACGATTGGTCGTACTCGGTTGCGCATCTCGGCTCTCGCCTTGCGTATTTTGGAAATTTAACATTTGTTAGCGGTGCATCTTTGATGGCTGCATGATAGATTTTGAAATATTAGTTCTTTGAATTTCAATTAATTAAAACCCGTCCACCTTCTCGTTTTACGGCTACGGATAACGGGACGAAAGCCGAAAGGCGTGGACGGTTGGTAGAGGGGAACAAGAGCTGGTTCTTTGGGGCGGTAATGCGAATAACGGTGCGAATTGCGGCCTCGCTTATGCGAACTCGAATAACGATTGGTCGAACTCGAATGCGAATATCGGCTCTCGCCATACTTATTTATCGTAGAGTGATCTGCGAGTTCTCCGAGCCATGACCTTGCAGGATTTATATCGTTGCAACGTAGTAATCAATTGGTTACGATGTCAGAAAATCAAGAATGCGGAAAGGTTGCCCAATTTGCGGAAGGCAACAAGCGGTGTTAGTAGGTTGGTTCTCGAAAGCTCCGGGCGAATTATTCAAGCAAGTAGAAACAGCTTGCAGTTATCGGAATAATTAAAATAGTCTGAACAAGACAAAATTGGAAGTATGGTGTAAATTTTAAAACAAAGCAACAGTGAATATTGGAAGAAATGATATTGATTGGAGAAATCTGTCACATGATGAAATTGATAGAATTATAGCGGAAAGGATAGAGGCTGACGATAGACGGATAGAAGCAAGCGGTGGAAAGAAACCTAAAAGAGTCGGATATATTCTTGAACGTATTGCAGAAATAAACAATTTGCGTGAAGCGGACAGAGAGGCACAAGATGGGAAGGTTAAGAAAAATCGTTTTATCAGGCGGCATAATCTTCACCCAGAAGAAGACCTCCGAGCTTTGCAGTTGATGATTCTGACATTGGATTTTCCGGCACCGGATTATAGCGTGATGAAGGTAAGAAGTGATGCTGGAAAAGTCCGAGATATTGTCAAACAGAAATATTTCCCGTGGCGTATATTGCACCATGCAATTATGAGGGTGATTGAAGAAGATGTTTATAGAAATTTGATTTATGATACAAGTGCGTGTATCAAGGGAAAGGGATTACATTTTGGAGTAAGGAGAATGAAACGTTTTCTTCACCGGTACCCGGAATACAAATGGTTCGTAAAGACTGATTTCAAAAAGTTCTATCAAAGTATTCTTCATGAGCTTATTGTTGCTGCATTGAGAAGGAAATTCAAAGATGAACGATTTATTAAATTGATCGAGATAGCTGTTTTATCGTATGACAGCGGAACAGAGTTAGTTGACGTATTGGAGAATGAAGTTGAACGGAAGAAGAGGTGTTCCGATTGGAGCATTTACAAGCCAACCTATCGGGAATTTTGCGGCAAGCCGGATAGATCATACAATGAAGGAGAAATATCGTGTCAAATGCCTGCATAGATATTGCGATGATAATGTTATGCTGGCTCGTTCTAAGGCCGAAGCGTTGTTTCTTATTCGTGCGTATGAACGGGAAAGTGCAAAAGTTGGGTTGGTAGTTAAAGCAAACAGTTGTATTGCTCCGATAGGAACAGAAACAAAAAATGGGAACAAAAAGCATAGAAAGCGAAAACGTAGTAAGAGGAAGAAGGATTAACTTTTTGGGCTATTGCTTCACGAAAGATAATGTTCGGATGCGTAAAAATATGAAAAAGAACTTTGCCCGAAAGGTGAAACGAATAAAAAGCCGGAAACGTAACCGCGAGATACGAGCTTCATACTGGGGCTGGTGTAAGTGGGGAGATTGTAAGAATTTATGGAGAACAATAACAAATAATGATATGAGTTTTGCAGATAAAGGTATCAAACAGAGTGGTAGAACAAAGGACGGAAAGAAGATCTTCGATGTAAAAGAGACAAGATTGATGGATATTCTCAATGTCCCTATAACAGTGGTGGACTTTGAAACGAATGTGAAGACAAAGCAAGGTGAAGGTAGATATTGTGTTCTTTTTGAACAGAACGGACAACGTAGCAAATTCATAACGAACTGTTACAATCTGAAAGATGTGTTGGATCAGGCTCGCGAAGCGGAGAATAACGGTCAGAAGATTTTTCCAGTGGAAAATGTGATTGTCAAGCGGCGTTCGTTAGGTGACGGGAAGAGTGCTTATTATTTTGAAGAATAATTATAAAAATGGAGGTAATTTATGAAAAGTTATGGAACTCTTGTAGGAGAACTGCCGACTGGTATTGAATTTGTAGTTGAAGGTGCGTTGCTACGCATTTACTTCGACTTTGAGAGAAGAGAAGCTGTTCAAAAGGCCGGTTCGGAAGATGTGGTGGTTGAAGACCAGTATGTCTGTGAAAACGTGGATGTTGAAGGGGAACATGATTATGACAGTATTGTAAGTGCCATTATCATGGAACGTTATGATGCGAATAAACGTGATGCCATTTTCGCCAACTTGGAAATGGCACGTGATATGGCTTCGGAACTTGACGAAGGTAAGCGTGCCGAATATCTGAAAGAATACACTGATTATCAGAGTTATCGTATCAAGGCTAAGGAGATCGCAAAAGAAGTATTAGCAAAATTGAAGTAATCCGGTATGGAGGCGCAAGGGCATATATTAATACGAAGAAAGGCCAAAAATGGAATTGACGGTCCTAATGGGGAACCGGGGAAAAACGGGCTGCAAGGCTGTATTCTCCGGCAATCCGAATGGGCTAAAGGCATAGAGTATCGCAATGACGAGGCTTTGACTTCCGGTACCCGGTACTTGGATATTGCAATTGTGACTACCGGTGCTAATACGTTTAATGCGTATAAATGTCTGAAAACTCATACGTCCAGTGATTCCATTCCGGTGACAAATACAACTTATTGGCAGAAGTTTAATTCTTTGGTGCCAGTGTACACTCCGCTTATCATGGCTCAAAATGCTATTCTACGGTTCATGCAGGGTAATCAGCTTTTGATAATGAAGGGCGATAATAAAACGGTTGCAGCAGGTCTTGTTGGTGGTGACTATCCGTTATGGGTTGGAGCTACAACACCGACTGATGCGCCATATAAGGTGAGTATAGCAGGGAAACTCTATGCGGCTGGTGCGGTTATTTCAGGTAACAGCACTTTTGAAGGTACATTGAAAGGTGTATCAGGCTCTTTTACAAGGCTGAATTGCGTGAATGCTGCTGGTGATGCGGTTGGAGGAATCGGCTTTGGAAGTGATGGAAGAATGTGGTTTGATGGTGATATGTATCATCAAGGTACTAAGAATAACCGGTCATTACGTTTCTACACTTCTGACTTATGGTGTAGAGGCGTGTTTGGCGCAAGGGAAAGAAGCATTATGGTAGTTTACGGCTCCTATGCCTATGTGTACACAAAAGGTGCTGATAAAACCGGTACTTATATATCTTTGACTTCCGGGACTTCCTCTGCTAAAGAAACTTATTATACAGTTCCTTGCTATTCGCCAAGATACGATTATAACGGTGAAACTTCGGGTTTTCCAGTTGATACGGTTATATTTAGAATAACATCGAATGTAACCTACCGTTATCTTTTGAGTCTTGCCGTCACCCAAAGGGTATTCGTGGTTAATGCAAATGACAATAATAATAATGTTCAGATATACGCGAATGGAAAAAAGCAAACATTGAGTGGCGGTTCCATGCGCCATTGTATGCAGTTGGTGGATTTTATGTATCCGTCACCGAACTCTAACTGGTTGGGAAGAGGACTGATGTTCGGTGCTTCAAATGATAATAATTGGAGGTGATTATGAAAAGGATAAATTTTGAAAGAATTGAGATATTTGTTGATATTGATAAGACGAGATGTTCCGTTGAGAACTACAAGAAGGATTTTGCCAATATCATTTATCAACTTGGCAGGGGAATAGAGGCTCATGCCCTCGCATTTAAAATATTCAACTCCAATGGAGAAATTGAGTATAACGATGAAGAGTGTAATATGATTAAGGAATACGCAAGTTTATGTTCCCCAGCCTTTATTGATGCTATCAACAAATTACTATTGGAATAAAAATAATAAACGCAAACACAAAAGGATATGAACGGCATTATTGAAACATTCATTCACGACCATTTGTTTTTACATTTGGTTTTGATAGCGGTAAGTATGACAGCTATCATAATCGCAATGGGGATAGATTTTATTTCGGGGATTCAGAAGGCGAAACAACGTGGGGAGCTTCGTACCTCGAAGAAGTACAAAAAGACAGCGACAAAAGCGAAGAAATATTTTAATCCGTTTCTGACACTGGTTATGATTGATCTTATATGTTGTATTGTCATTCCATTTCCAGTATTCGCTATGTTATGGGCGGCTTATTGCGTTTTCTGTGAGTTTAAATCGGTACGTGAGAAATCATGGGAAAAGGCTGAACTTCGGAAAGCGGAAAAGACTATGAGTATAATCATTGAGAATAAAGATGATATAGCACGGCTGGCTGCACAAATATTGTTTGAAACACAAAAAGAAAAGGAGGATAAAAATGACACGGGGACTACGGAATAACAATCCGTTGAATATACGGAGAAATAATACAAAATGGCAGGGCTTGTCTGTAACGCAGACAGATAAAAGTTTCTTTCAGTTTAAAACTATGGCATACGGTTACCGTGCTGCTTTTAAAACTCTTCAAACTTATATTTTTAATAAGTATGACACTGACAAAGATGGTACGGCCAACGAACTTGAAGATGTTATTATGCGCTGGGCACCGCCATGTGAGAACAATACTGACGTGTATATTGCCACAGTTGAAAAGCGTTCGGGCATATCTCGTCATACTGTTCTGAATAGAAATAACCGGGAACAACTTATTGCGGTAGTGGCTGCAATGAGTTATGTTGAGAATGGCGTTCCTGCAAATATGGATGATGTAAGGAAAGGTTGGGAATTGATATAGGAAACAAACATATAAACACATAGAAGATATGGCAAACTTGAATTTTACTTTTAGAGAAGAGGATTGGTACGAAAGCCAACCTATACAGTTATCTACTGAGAAATTTGCTATCAGCATTAATTTTGGAGATGCAGCAAACAATAGAGTTGTTGTGTACAAAAGTTCTAATGGAAAGGATTATGTACCTTACAAAACAGCACTTGGGGTTGGAGAGTTCTGTGATATGAATGTCGACGGGTTGATAGCTGGACAATATGTTATGGTAGGATGTAATGAACTTCCTATTTCATCTTCATTTTTGGAAAGTTCTGATGGTAGCAGCAGTGCGAGCAAATCGGATATTTTAGCAGAAAGCGGACGTGCTCAACTGGCAGAGTCCCAACTGGAACAGTCCATAAATGCGGTGAAGACCGCTTTGGATGAATTGGTTGGTACTGTTGATGCGACTACGGCCATTGACACCTTCAATGAAATTGAAACCTTCCTTGCAGGAGTAACCAATGAAAAAACTCTGACTGGAATGTTGGCTGTTACTGATGGAAAGGCCGTGACCGCACAAACAACGGCTGATGCTGCAAAAAGTACAGCTCAAACAGCTCTTAGCAAAGCCACTGCCAATGAAACAAAACTTAATACAATACCTGAAATGCCGGAGAATGACGGTAAGATATATGGTTTCTGTAATGGTGCATGGGTAGTTATTGCGGAAGTTGGTAAAAATGTATATACAGATTGATTATGAGATTGAAGATAGGTATAGGAGTAATCTTTGTGTTACTCCTTGCGGCAACCTTTTTGATGTACCAGTTGTGGCAGGAAGAGAAGAAGGAAAGTGCCCGACTTTCAGATAATATGAAAAGTCTCTGTACTGGGCTTGAAGAATATAAGATTAGGGATAGTCTAAATGTGGTTGAAAACCATGTTTTACGGCTTAACATAGAAGAATTGAAAGAGCTGCGGAGTGCGGATGCAAAACTAATAAAAGAATTGAATCTGCGTCCAAAAGAAGTCGAATATATCACAACCACAAAAGTTGTCACTAAAGACAGTATTGTATTTGTTCTGAAAGACAGCTGTTTCAATTATTCAGATAAATGGGTGGATTTTTATGCAAATATTCCTGACAGCACATTTACTTATGAAGTGAGAGACAGTCTTTCAAGTGCGATAAGCCGGATATATAAACACAGGTTCCTATGGTGGAGATGGGGGACAAAGGGGTATAAACAAACGATAGTCAATCATAACCCACGAAGCAAAATCGTTTATAATGAAATTGTAAAGGTGGAACATTAATTAATAAGAAGGGAGCCGAAATGCTCCCTTCTCCTTTTTCTTTAGAAAGGCAAATCGTCTTTTTGTTCCCCAAAATCCACTGGCGGTTGAGGTATGGCAGTTTGTACGGGTGCCGCGGTGGATGATGCCCCCTGATAATAAGTTTGGGGCTGTTGCGCTGCGGTAGGCTGTCCTGGATTACGGAGTGTTGCTTTCCAGCAAGTAATGGAGTTAAACCATTTTCCTTGCCATTCATTCGCATTAATATCTATTTCAATATCAACGTCTTGCCCGACTGCTAATCCAAAATTCTGAATATTGCTATTCATTACTGAAAAAGCGACTTTTTTAGGGTATTGGCCGGGAATTTCCAAAACGAAATCTTGTCTTTGCCAGTTGTTACCATTTTTTGAGACACCCGATTGTATCGGTTGTGCCACAATAATTTTTCCTTCTAATTTCATTGTTCGCTTATAAATAGTTAAACACTATATGCCCGGCCTTTTCAAGTTTACGGGCATAATCTAACATTCTTTCTTTAGTGCTGAAACTTTCATCATTCCACCAAATGCCAAATCTTTTAATCTGACACTGATAGCGTTTGTCTCCTAATAGATTCTCGGATATTCCTATACGATATTTTGCCATTTTTATTCATCATCCCCAGCCGGATTTAACTTGTCTGACTCATTGATTGCGCGGCTGATAATATCACAATCAGTAAGTTTTCGTTGTATGATAGCCATCCCCCTTTTGCAATTATCACTTTGATTGAGGTCACAATACCCTCCCTTATATAAAATATCAGAAAGTTCGTCCAATACTTTAAGTGTGTCAGTGAGCCGGAGATATGTTATTCCGGTTACTTCTTTGTTGTATGGACGGACTTCTTCTATCCGTTTGTCAAGGGATAGACAAGCAAGTTCCGCCATACATCTTGTAAGTTCTACTTTGGCAAGTAAGGCACTGTTCTCGATCCGGCATTTATCAAACTCCATTTTAATGGAGTATTCCATTTTAAGCAGGTCAGGTTGCACTTCATCTGCAACATATTGGTTGGCATCAGCCATGAAAAAAGCCCGGTGTCCAGCTATTTTATTGATTTTCTTTTCATATTGAAGCATCAACTGTTCCAGTTTATTTCCTTGCTGCTTTACGCGGAAACGACAAAGCTCTGATTTACGTAATGCACTTAACATTTCTACAATTAAGGAACAAACTATATCATTGGTGAACAATATGTTATATATTGCTGCCAGTGTGATATTTTCAGCTTTTAACTTCTTGTCTTTTATATCACCTATTTTTCTTTCCATAAGTTCATGAAATCTTTATAGACACATGGTAGTGCAAAGATAAGGACAAACGTCTCAACAATCAACTTTATTAATTGTCCGGTTCCTATATCAATCCATTCTGTTTTTATTATAATTCATTTTGGCTTCAATGAGTGAATCAATGTCACATTTGAAATAATGTAGTGTACTTAGGGCAACAATGATTACATCTGCCAGTTCTTCTTCTACATCTAAATACTCTTTAATATGTGGAGATTTCTCACCCGTACACTCAAAGACTTCGGCAACTTCTTCAAGCAGATCGCGGTGAAGATTGTTGTTGCTATCATTGTCGGGATCAATCTTTCCACGTCTTACGGCACATTCATAAGCTTTCTGCGCGATCTCATTTAATTTTCCCATTATCAATATGTTTTATCCAGTTATTATCTTTCTCCAAAAACCATTGCCAGCCATTTTGGGGCTTGATTTTTCGTTTTATATACCGGCGAACTGTGGCATAATTCAGATTTAGCTTTTGGGCGGCTTGGGTTATTGAATCGAATCTATACCATTTGCCTTCGGGAGTGATTGCAATACACGCAAAGGCATGGGCGTTTCCATTAGACCAATATCTATGTCCTTTCAAAGCCTCGCTGTGTCTTTTTCTTATTTCAACAGCTCTCTCTTTGCCATAGTATTCTTCATAGGTTTTTCCTCTTAATCCGTGGTGATAGCCTTTATTGAAAACATTATGTCCGTTGACAACCCGTGTGACCGGTATTTCAGGGTCTAATCTTAATTCCATATTATTCCTTATTTTTGTAATTATCTCTTCTCATTTGGTGATAGCGATAGTACATGGATAAGTCGAGTTTACGAATGAAATTATCATCCGCTTTCATGTCAGAAACTTTTTGGGCAGGCTTGACTACCTCAAAGAAAATTCTCTTTACCGCATACCTTCCCTTTTCAAGAGAATAACATTGCACTGATCCTTCATAAGCATAAATAAGCCCGGCAAAATCAGGGACTTCATCGGGCTTTATCAAACTTTTTGGTACTATATAATAAAAATAATTGGTACGTTGGCCGGAAGTGACAACATCAAACTTGTTCTTGCCATATTTATCACTTTTCTTTTTATCCTTATGGAAATCACATCTGCTTACTTTTACTTCATATTCATAAGTCAGGCGTGACCGGGTAACTTCCAATAAGTCAGCTTCCCATTTCCCGACAAAAATATTGGGAAAGATGCGGTTTCCTTTTTTATCACGAAAAACATGATCGCAAAAGCCTTGTATAATATCAAGTGTTTTCATTTGATCTTTCCATGTTCCTTATCCAGTTCATACTCAAAAAATCCTTTTGCCTTATCATAAAGTCCGTCCTTTATATCAGAGAAATACATAGCGGCATTAAAGGCTTTCAATGCTGCCACACGAGCTTTCTTCTTATAATAGTCTGCCCGTTTGATCGTATTTTCTTCTTTTCTACGTTCTTGCTGTTCCAAATATCGGTCAACCGCTTCTCGTCCCCAACGGAACATGTCTTCTTTGTCGGCAAAGGTGGCAGATTCTTCACGGATCAGCCTTTTCTCCGAGGAAATGACATAAGCTGATATTCCTTTGTATCTACGAATGGAAACGGCTATGTCGAAACCTTTATAATTTTGCTGTTCAACATAGCCGCCAAGAGTATATGGGAAGTCTGTCTTTTCTATCATACAGCTTTGATATTGATTAGTGGCACAATTGTATCAATAATTTCTACCGTAGGTTCTATAAGCTCTTTTATTTCCTGAACATTTTTGTATGCCATAGGACTTTCATCCAATGTCCCTTCACATACGGAAGTGGAATACACTTTGCTCATTTGGGTTTTGAATGCGTCCATTGATAATCTTTCTTTAGCTTCGGAACGGGAGTATAAGCGTCCTGCACCATGTGGTGCAGAATAGTTCCAGTCTTTGTTTCCCTTACCACGACAAAGAAGAATACCGTCTGCCATATTCATAGGAATCACAACGTAATCATTGGCGTATGCGGCAATAGCCCCTTTACGGATTATCATATCATCAAAGCTGATATAGTTATGGACTGTCTCAACGGATATTGTAGCGTTCCAGCTCAAAGTTCTGATTATACGCTGTATAATCAACTTGCGGTTGAATGCGGCATATCCTTGTGCGATCACCATGTCACATAAATAGTGGAGCATTGCTTCATTTGTGAGATACCCGGAATATTCGGCAAATTTTTCCTTCAAACGTAGTATTTCAGTTTGCATGAATTGTGGCTCAACAGTGGACTTCAAGCGTTGAATTTCATTAGAAAAAGCCTTTTTATCAAATTTTGCTATTTCTGCATGGTATTTACAGACCTTCACACCAAAGTTGCGCGATCCGGTATGTATTGTAAGAAATATATTATTGGTTGACTCGGCACGCCCCAGTTCTATAAAGTGGTTTCCACCTCCCAATGTACCTAAAGAGTTGTAGAATGTGCCTTCATTTATCCCCACCTTCTTACAAAGTTGTGATACATATTCTTCATTAATAACTGGTTTGGTTAGTTGGTATTTAGAGCAGAACTGATCCATTCTGATAGATAAGAAGGTAAACAAATCTTCCTTTTCTTGTTTGGATAAGGGTTGTTGGTTAATCTCAAATCCCATAGGTATGATGGAACGGATTGCATGATTAATGTCCGGGAAAGACTCTTCTGTTATTGCATTTTCAATTTCTACACACAACATTCCACAACCAATATCCACTCCGATATGATTGGGGTTGACACGATCTGTAACTGGCATGGTGAATCCAATCACTATATCTACTCCCTGATGGGTATCAGGCATAATACGAACCGGAACACCAGTCGTAACCGGATTGTTCAAAATGTTTTGTATCGTTCCAATAGCTTCATTTTCTATTGCATTTGTAAATATTTTACAATCTTTGCCGAATTTTCCTTGTAATTCAATCATAATCAAATCTTTTCGTTAAGTTTTTCAAGAAGTTCATTCGCACAGTTCTTTGCGTATTCTTCATCTTCATCATGAAAGGACTTGACTGTTATCCAAATCCCTGCAAATTTAACTTGTACTTTGTAATCAAGAAGGAGGTATTTCTCTCTGTTTCCGCTGCAATTATCTTCTACGAAGGTAGTCGTTTTATTGATTCTGTACTGTTTCATCATTATTTATTTCTTTAGAGTGGCAATTTCTATCAAGTATCTTAATGCACTGTTTAATTCCAGTATCAAATCCTTCTTTATAGCCTTTGGTATGCTCACCTAAAACATATATAGTCATTGACAGCCAAAATAGAAGTATGCCAACGGATTTATACCAGCATGGTAAAGATACAGAAAAGGGTTTTAAGGTGATAGAGAAATCACCGATCCACAGAAGACCGGCAATGAGCATGAGTAAATATAAGACTTTCATCATTTATCATTGTTAAGTTCAACATATTTGCCTTGTAAAGAGCAGTTCCTTAAAATTTCGGCATTTTCCCGGCCAAATGCAATAAGAACACTACCGCAACCGGGGCTGTCCCCACGTGTTCCATCGGGACGGAAGAATTTTATTCGATTCCTCAAAAACATCATACCGGTTGCTTTCGTGAAGATGATGTCTTGAAACTTATTGCTGTCACACCGGTTAAAAAGTAGTGCTATACCGTTGCCGTGTTCTGCCAATTTCTCTACAAACTGCCATATAAGCGGTTTGGAGTACGGAGGGTTAAGCCAAATTCGCCCCCCCCAATTTTGTATAAGACCATTGTCCTGCTTGTTGTACATGATTTTTGCGGTAGGCCAAAGAGGGTGCATGGGAGCACATGGATCAAGGTCAAATTCACCTAATGCTTCAATGATTTCTCGTGGTGTGTACCATTCATCGGAAGCGTTTGCAGATCGTTCAAAAGATGTATTCATGTATTACTTACATTTAGGATTTTACGAATTTCTATATGATCGCAATTTTCATCAGCCTTTTTCAGAATATAAGCAATTTCTTCTTCCTTACTCATGTTCTGTGGACGTTTCGTTGCTTCTGCTCTCAATTCAGAAATAATTTTATCTACTTCGGGATTAGGAGTTTCATATAATTTTTTAAATTCAGCGGCTCTACGTTTAATAAGTCGCTCTGTCTTTTTGTTTAATTTCATCTCACAATATTTTAAAGTATTCCTTACATAAAAAACCTTTTCTTGGTGAAAAGTCTTTGAAGTCGCAACTCATGTATATTTCCTTCCTATCAGCCCAATGTGCCATGTCTTTCTACCACTGTGGAATAATTTGGTGTGGATTGTTCAGATCACGAAAGGGTTGACAATGTGGAAGAAAACGGCGGCTTTTAGATTTCCAGTAGTTGACGCGCGCAAATGATTCTTCAAAGTCCATAAGGATGCAATACAAGAAATATTCCCCTTTATATCCATACTTGTCTATTAAAGCGGAAGCACGTTCAACTTCTGCAATCTGTCCCGGTGTATCGCATCCAAAGCGAATACGTTTAATCCATTTTACTTTTGCAAGTAGCCGAGCGATTTCATCCGTGATTAAACGAGCATCCAGTCCTTGATTAAAATCCACTTTGATACCCAGTTTGATGATTTTCTCTATTTGCTGCAAGCCATAGTTTGAGGCCAGTATATTATTATCCATAAGGATAGCTTTCTTCCGTCCGGCTGTTATTTCCTCAATATCCATATAAGGTGAGATTTTTCCTTCTTTTTTAGGAACAACACACCATTTACACCGATTGGGACACCCACGTGTCAGAAATCCATAGGACAAATTGGAGTCAATATTGTAGATCGAGTAATCAGGTTGAAGACGATCAACCTCAATTGGAAGAACTTTTTCAATATCATATCCAGTACCACCTTTTTCTATTTGGTTAGCATTGATATAATAGTTATAGTCGGGTGTGAAAGTGAAAACTTTAGCTGCATATACTTTATCATATTTACATAGTGGATTATACCATTCCACTTGATCGCCTCTTGCTTTGTGGTAAGCACTGATCTTCATAAGTGCTAAATTGGGGAAATTGCTATCAACGGCTAAAATTCCAATATTCATTATTCTTCAAATTTAGGTTTTGGCATCCATGCTATCGGTTCCCATGACGGAGGTATGCTACTCATTGAAGAGTAAATTGGGTTACCTTTGTACGTATCATAGATATAACCATCCATGCAAAACCATACATTGTTGCTATATGTACCGTTAAAAATCGCACCATGTTTACATAGAATGATAATGTCTTCATTTTCATTCGGCAACCGTTCTTTCACTGATACCCACGGAGGTTGTTTTGTTTGCCATCTGGCTCCTTCTTTAAATCCTATTCTAAAACAAGTTATTTTATCCCAGTCAGGATGTACGCCTCCAATTTCATTTACGGCTTCTTCTAATGTCTGCTTCATATCTATTTATCAAATAAATTAGTTTGAACCAACGTTCCTCTCTCTGTTTTTATCTCCCCAAAACATTCCCGGTGAAAACGTTCTTCTTGTGCTTCAAAGTATTCTTCATCTATTTCGGTTGCATAGAAATCGAATCCAAGTCCATAAGCAGCTATTCTGCTGCTTCCTGAACCTAAATGACTATCAAAAATTTTGTCTCCCTCTTTGGCGTTTTTTCTTAATATTTCAGCATATAATTTCACTGGCTTCTGACAACGATGGATATTTCCACCTCGTTCTCCAATTGTACACCGGTTTAGAGTTATGATCCGAAGAGCCTTGTCAAAACTACTCCATGCCAATTCACCATCAGACATAGTTAATCCATGTTGTCCTTTATCCCAAACAATCCACCCCATTTTGGGAGGAAGATAGGTAGTAAAGTAGTTACCACCAAAAATTATTTGATTCTTCGATACCCTGAATAGTTCCTCAAAATATTTCTTTCCGGGGGGGGACTTATCCCAATCTTTTCTTTTATATTGTTTAAAGCCTAAATGCTTCGGCATCCCACCTTTATGCATTATGTCTATGCCATACTGGGGATCGACTATCGCTAAATCAAAGAACTTATCAGGAATATTTTTCATATATTCCATGCAATCCATATTATAAACTTCACTTATTGGCATATTGGCTCCTTTCTGTACTATTAATAAATTGGCACATCATATCCTTTTTCTATGAGGAACTTTATAGCTTTTATTTTTAAACGTTCTCCATACCATTTTTCTGTTACGTTTTCTCTATGATAATGATAAGATAAGTCGCTAACACAAAAGAAGAAAACCAACGGAATACTTTCAATTTCATTAGTTTTTCGGTTGAAATTCTGTTGAGTCCTTACTTTCATTTTTTTTAATACATTTTCCCAGTTTAAGTATAAATACACATTCGTTGTCCGGTGCTCCCCAATTGGTGTTACCAACTCCGATGGTTATAGATTCAAGTTCAAAAAGCATTGTCCGTTGGGTGTAGCCAAAACGGAAGCGAACATGAGTGTATTCTTTGGGATGAAAGCCGTTTCCACGTGTAATACAAGAAAAACAAATAGCTTTCTTACAGTAGAAACCAGTCTTTTCATAGGAATTGTGACCTCCACATTTTGCTAATCTTCCGATCCAGTATTTCTTGATCTCTCTGTATTCTTCTTTCTTATTTCCGGATTCGATCATTTCATACCATTTTGCTTTTAATGGCAGGTCAAGGATTTTCATATTAACCATAGTCTAAAAGAGTTGCGGATTCTGTTTGTCATGAAGGATTTTTTGAACACGTTCAATTTCTTCATCTACTTCACGCTCAATTTGTTCACTTATTCGTAAATCTATCTGTCTCTTATTTTTAAAATATTCTTTTTGGCAACGGCGCATTTCTACCACTTTGTCGAAAAATTCTTTTGGAGTCATAGATTTAAAAGGTATGGAAAAGGCCGCTTTAATGCGGCCTCCCCAGTGTGATTACTTTTTTCCAATCAGAAAGTCTTTCCACAATTCTTTGAATTGTTCTCCAAAGTAAATTGCGATTTCATTTGATTTTACAGCAAGGCGAGAGCCGAGATTCGCATCCGAGTACGACCAAACGTCAGACGAGCTCGCAAAAGCGAGGCCGCAATTCGCACCGAGATTCGCAGAACCGCCCCAAAGAACCAGCCGATTACGATCCTCTTCGTCCATTTCATCAATTTCTTTCTGATTATAAAGATAAAACCACGGCGTATAACGGTATTCATCTTTAGTAAATCGTGGAAAATCAGGATCGTTGTTCAATGCACGGGCAATTGTGCATAGTTTGATGTAGGCGAGGTGTGCAATATCAGCCACTTCTTCTTTGTGTCCGTCTTCATCTTCAACAAGTAGGCGAACAATAGGTTTTACACCTATTGCTTCACAAGCATCTTCGTAGGTTTTGATATTGTGATAATCTGTATAATCCGGCTTTTGCTTTCCGAATAAAGCTGTTAGAATACTAATTGCTTTAGGACAGTCGTTTGCTTCACTAAAAGCGGCTGTAACCTTTTCTTGTGTGATTTTAAGTTCTGACATAATATAAATTATTTATTGTTAATACTATATCCGAATAATGCAAAATCTCCCCGGCACGGATCATCCGGGAAAATTGTTTTCATGTAATTGGTTACTTGTTGAACCATTTTCCAGTCTTCTGTTTTGCGTGTTGTTATCCCAAGCCGGTGTGCCATCTTTGCAACATGCGCATCCAATGGTATGTATAATTCTGTTGGATGAATAATAGTCCAAATACCTAAATCCACCGGCGATTTTCGTACTACCCACCGTAGAAACAGACAAATACGCTTGCATGGAGAATCACGCTCCAATTTTGGAATACCTTTTACGCCACCAAAATCTGTTTGTATTTCACGGATAACATTATTGTAACCCTCATAAAAGACTTCCAAATCATCCCATTCCTGATATATGTTGTACAACCGCTGGCAAATGCAGAAAAAGTCATGGTAGGTGAACATACGGTAGAAGGTATTTGTATTTTCTTTGTATTGTTCCCATACTTTGTTCATAATGAAGGCGTAAGGAGAATTACCCATTAGATTATCCAAAATTTCCGCTTGCTGCATTATCAGTTTGCGATTCCCGAAAGCTATCCATGAAGTAAGAAAGGCACTGATTTCTATGTCCTTTTTATCACTGTACTTATGTGGGAAAAATATAGGATCATCTTTTATAAAATCAGGTGTTTCAAATTGTTTTGCCCAGTCAAGTAGTTTGTTTCTTAGTTCTTCCATAATATTCTTCTTTCCATTTTTTGAAAGCGGCTTCTTTATCATTTGATTTCATTCTTTGCATGAATGATTGATGGGATTCCAGTAGTTCTTTGGCCTCTTCATCTCCATTTTCCGATCTTTCAGTTAGATGTTTGATATATTCTCCATAGAACATTCTAGTGTTGTCGTTATTTTGTTCATGGGCTTCATTAATTGAAAGAGAAGAAACAATTTCATCACGCTGTGCATCGTATTCATTTAACCAGCCGAGAATGATATTACCGTCCAGTCTATCGTAAATCTTACCGGAAGCCATAGCATTACGGAAACACAATTTGATTTCCTCCAATTTGAGATAATAGAATCTGTCTATTATTAGATCAGCGGTAAGTGCCACTTGAACATCATTCATCGTTTTTCCAACATTGAAAAAAGACACAAGCTCGTTAATCGCAATTACCAGTATAGCTCTTGCACCAGCCAATGTGATTTCTCTTTTTATAACGGAGAGTGGTAGATTAGGAGTATTGAGAACAGCTTCTTTAATCGAACTTACGTGCAATCCCTTGTAATACTCCGCTTGCAAGGTCAGCAAGTCTTTCAACGCTTTCTTTTCGGTTGCCGGGAGATTGCTGTTGACTTGAATTAAGTTGTTTCCCATACTTGTTAAAATCATTATTAGACCATCTGACTAAACGTTTGGAAACTTCAAATGTACGTTCCTTCTCAAAGCGCATTTTCCGTCCTCCGCATTCAGTCCAATACTCGAAAAAGTCCTTCAACATATCATCAGGATATTTCCCTCTATACATGAGAACTTCACTTCTGAATTTGTCTTTCCTTTCAGAAAGAGAATCCTTATTCATATTCATCTTATGGCCTAATCCGGCCATGAATGCTTGTTCCAATGTTGCATCAGGATGATCCCGACACCATTGGGTTGCTAATTCTTCTGATTTCATTTGATTTATAATTTAGATAACCAATATTTCCATACTCGTGAGGCTACTTGCGCCATCATAACGGGTGGTACACTCATTCCACAGATATAATGTGGGGATTGGTTGAGGAAAAGGTAATCTTGTGGAAATGTGGATATATTACATACTTCTGACCGTGATAAATATATAGGCTGCTTAAAAGGAATAATTGAGTCTGCATGAGTTGTTAGGGTGTAGCTTACTTTGTTCTCATATAGATATCGTTGATTAAAAAAGCCTCGTTTCCCAGTTTGTTTTTTATAAGCCTCTGCCAAAGCAATATCTCCTGCCACTCTCTGCTCAAATAACTTCTTCATTTTTAATCCAATAGCTTTTCCCTTGTAATCCGCATATTCCCCATAATATATTTCCGGTTCATTAAATTCCATGTTGATGTATGGCTCAACATGGAAGAGGTCTGACACTTTTAGAAAATGGACTCCCAGATCATGCCTGATACATATAAAGAATACACGTTCTCTTTTTTGAGGTACTCCCATTTTAGAAGCATCAAGAAGAAAATGCTGACAATAATAACCAGCTTCCTCAAAGTCTTTGTATATACGTCTGACATAATCAATCGCATTCCCTAAAAGAAGTCCTTTCACATTTTCAGCAATAACGATTTTAGGTTTTAAGCGTTTGGCAAGTGCAATAAAATCAAAAAAGAGCGTGTCTAAAACTTGTGTCTTTTGACCTTCCTTGAATTTCTTTTCTTTACCCCACGCATCTTCACGTAATCCCGACATGCTAAATGTACTGCAAGGTGGTGATCCGTCCAATATATCTAAATTGTACAATTCTTCGGGAAGATTATTCCTTCTCACTAAATCACGAATATCTTCCAAATAACTATACTGGGGATGATGGTTTGTTTCATAGCATTTCATCATTCGTGGATCAATCTCATTACAGCCAATAACATCATAACCGGCTATTTTGTAACCCATAGTAGAGCCACCGCCACACGCAAAACAAGAAAAGACCTTTCCTTTATCTTTAGTAAAAACAGTATCTTCTAAAAACCAGCGATACGGATAGAGATGTTGGGGGGGGGTAATTACATCTTTCATCATTCCACCTCCCATAATTCAGCTACTCTTTTGAATTCTTCATCAGCCGGAACCGGGCAATCTTTGATCCATTGCATATCTTTTACTTGCCATAACGAAAGGTTTGTGTTGTCAGGAATATGCTTTTTAATATCAGGAAAAAGATTGAGTCGAAGAGATTTACTTTCCATAAGTTCATCTTTGTAGTCCAACAAAAAATTATTGGCCTTCAATAAACTATGAACATCATTAGCAGAATGTGGAGTGTAAACAACTCCATCGAAATATCTGATATAATTGGGAAGCATATCAGCCAGTGCCGTATATAGAAATAATTTTCCTTTATTGCCATAGGCCAATTTCTGAACGGTTCTGATACTTTCGGCCAAATTTGACAGTTTTTCAGGAAACAAAAGTGGCTCTCCACCAGTTATCATGATCTCTTTGTAATTAAAATGCTCAACAACTGGTAATTTTGAAAAATCCCATGAGTTGTTGCAACACATAGGACATTTGTTCGGACATTTGGTTGTAACCAATAGACGTAACTTTTCCATTATAATGATATTGTTTGGGTAAATTTTAATTCTCCGGTATATCCACGCGCTTTCAATTCTGCGATAAGTTCCCGTGGAGAAAATCTTGCCAATTCAGGATTGGAATATATTTTCTTCAATCCCCCCCCCCGGAGTTTTCTTACGGTTTTTGGCATAAACATTACCGCACTCTTTGCAATATGTCTGCAATCCATCTTCGGTTGAAGCATTTTTCCAAAACTCGCTGGCCGGAAGTTCCCGGCCACATTTACTGCATTTTTTAAAATTTTCCATTATTCCTTTTCTTTAATTCTACCATATTCACATATTAGTAAGGCATCCGAAGTTGCCAATGTAACTTTTGCATACGGGAACAGCTGTTGAGCTTTCTTCTTTAAGGTGTTTTTCCATTCTGTCTTACTCAATTTGTCTGTATTCCGTAATCCGAAAGCTTTTTGCCAAATTTGTGGAGATACTGTTACTGTCGGAATCCCACAAGCTATCAATCCCATAGTCAGCTGTCCGTAACCTTCTCCAAAAACAAAAGAGGCAGAAGCACTTTGTCCGGTCATGCCATTCACTCGTTCCAAATAACAAACGCTATTTTCTTTGTATATAGAGAGAAAATCTAATAAGTCTTTGGGAGTTGGTGGCATTTTGATACACTCCAATAATCTGTTATTCTCGGTGTCGTACACTACAATTCCACCGTTTTTGCCAACATCTATACCTATGATCCTTCGTTTCATAAATTATACTTTTTGTTTACAAATCTTTTGAGCTTAACTATATCTTTCTTTCCAAGCCTTAGTGCTTCACTGGTCTTGATGTCAGAAGGTGATGCTTTACAATTCTCGGTTATCCTTTCAAAATGTCGGATAAAGGATTTTAAGAAATAGTCGGGAATTTCAACTTTCATAATGATTGATTTATGAGAATAAGCCCGGACTCGAACCGGGAACTGTTGCAATCAGGATTTTCGTTTCTGCTTCCGTTTGTACGTATGTCAAGTGTTAATAGCATGATTACCTGACTCGTGATGCTATTCGTGCATTTTTACCACAGAAACTAAGCGTCTTCCAATTCCGCCACTTATTCGTTTGCCTCCACAATAGAGGCATTCTTATATGAACAAAAAGACTCTTTGTAGTATCTACCGCCGTGGAGCGTATGCAGCGTACTCGGCTCGACTTGCAAAGAGAAGAAAAAAGGTGAGGCATGATAGTTCCCGGATAGGCGGTCAAGCCACACCGGAAGAAGCTGATTATTAATCGGGTTAATAATTATTATTTTGTTATTTTTAGAAATTCAGGAGCAATACCATACAAAGGGCTTGTTCCATCCCATTTGTCAATGAACTGTTTATATAATATTTCTTTTGTCAGACCTCTTGACTGAATTAGAGCCTGCTCGGTTTTTAACTGTTCCAGTTCATTGCGCTTCTTCTGTTCCTCAATTTGTTGATCCAACACGGAGATATTGGTATTCACTTCATTTCTACTATCAATTTTTTCGCGAACTTTATCGGAGAACTCCAACTGGGCAGAGAATGTGAGTAATTGCAGACCTCTTTTTTCAAACTCTTTGTCAACTATTTGTTCCAATCGTTTCTCAAACACTAATGAGCCTCCATCAGCCATCAGGCTATCAGTTTTATGCTTCCGGCTTTCCTCTTTTATCAAATCATATATACGTGGCTCCAAAATGTTATCTTCTAACGAAGACATGAAATCACTTCCACGGCCAATATGCTTGTTGTCAAAGACAACATCAATGGCACGGTTCTTGATAACTTTATAGCTATATGTGGGACGTGCCTTGAACTCTGTATTATCGGCTGCTTTCAGTGTGACAGCTTCGGCAAATTCTCCACGCTGATCGAATAGCGGAACTTGAAAAAGCTCTGTGCCTAATTCCCATGTAGATACCTTACCGGAAACAATTTTAAAATCCTCTTTCCCCTTGTTTGCCGTAGTTTTCCATAAGGACACCGGCATAATTGGGAGCAACTCTTTCGCATGAAGTGAACAAAAACAACGGCAAATAATGCCACAATCAAAAAGTCAATCTTTCTTTTCATTTTCTACTTTTTTAATGATATTATAAACTATAAATGCTACTGTCAGCATGATTATTGAAATTCCCAACCACGCATTTATGTGATTGAATACGCGGTTGCCAATGAAGAAAGCCGATACGACAAGTACCGGCTTCCAGTATTTCTTTACAGTCTTCATTGTTATTGTTCGATAATGGCAATATCCGGTGCCAATTTACGGATCAACAATAATTGCTCGTCAATGGCCTTGTTGCGTTCTTCTTCCACTATCACTTCTGCACCAGGGGAGCAAAGGGACAATCGAATATTACGCCCGTCCACATCTGCAATGATTTCCACTTCAATCTCTTCTGCAGGGCGACCTTTGAAAATCGGAACAATAAGATTGAATGAGGCCGGAAGATTGGAATTGACAACTTGGCTGTAATTGTCAGTGCGACTACCGTTGTCTTGTCGGGAGTTTTCCACTTTTGAGTCAATGCTGGCTTTGAAGTTCTTCAAGACTGTTACCAGTTCCATGTTGTATTGTGCATCCTTGAAGAAGGCACGATTCATTTTGAAGAACTTTGAAAGCTGCACCGGCTCCCATGTCTTGCTTGTGTTGATACCAAATTCAAGAAACTTGGGATAGTATTTCAACTCACCTCTTACAGTAGCTTTATTCCTACTGTCAGTTTCATTGGTGACAAGTTTAAGTGTCATTTTTTCCCGATCAACAAGAATATAGCAACGTTTCTGATTGATCTGCTCTTTTTCAGAGATTCTTTTCAAGAGAAATTCATAAACACTTCCAATTGTTCCGGCTAATTCTACCTTATCAGGCTCCAGTACCGGTAACTCATTTTCTTCGTGGAGTTCAATAACTCTAAGAGTTGCTTCGGTCATACCCGGAGCAAAGTTCACTTGCATCTTTTCGTTTTCCATGTTGTTCTACAAATTTTTAGTTCTGTTTTTAAATGATTTGGCTGGTTTGAAGTGTGGAGTATAATGCTCCGCTATGACAATAGTCTCGTTTTTGTGTATGTTACGAGCAACTTTTCGTTTATAGTGTTTGGGTGACAGTGTACCAAAACCTCTGATATAAAGAGTTCTTCCATTAGCTACTGCATCCACGGTTTCCTTCAATGCTGCTTCTATAACTGTTCGGACTTCGCAAATAGCAATACCGGTTGATTCGGCTACTTGCTTGATAAGTTCTTCTTTTCTCATGGCTTATCCCTCCGTACCAGTAGATTCAATGTCCTCAAAGACCGTTTTTTGCATCTCTTGTGCCTCCATCGGACGTTCTTTAACCAAATCGCCATTACCATTGTAATATCCGGTGGTACGGGTGCTACGATCCATAAACTTAAAGCATTCATCCGTAATTTCCTCATAACCACGTTTTATATCGGTAAGCAACGTTTTTTTACGTTCCTTTTTAGGTTTCAGTTTGTCCTTGTATGCTTGCATGAAAGCTTTCTTTTCTTCTTCCAGTGCGGCCATGTCAAGGTCAATATTTGCCAACTCCGTTTTCCGTTCACCCATTTCTTCCTCGCTGAAAGGAGAAGTATAGGTAATTCTTTCAACTGCTGCGCAATTGTCTTCCAACATTTGTCTGCGAAGCAATGGATTCTTATCTTTAAATAGTTCTTTATCCATATCATAAAGGTTTTAAGCCATATCGGGCAGAACCGACAAATGGCTGTGGGTTAGTCCTTATGTTTGCTTTGTGTATATCATCTGTACGATGATTGAATAATCGGGGTAATCCCGTTATTTTGTCATATACAACCAGTTCAGACGATACATAACAAATAAAGCCTTTCAGTCGCTCTTTCAACCATGCGTTCTGATAGGCTCTGCGTTCACGATATTCTTGGTAGCTCATTCCCTTTGGGCGAGCTGTGAGAAGGGGAGTGTAATTTCTCGCCCCCCCGATTTAGATTTACTCTTTCCCATCAATCAAATTTTTATATTGTTCTTCTGAAACGAACTTGTCGCAGTTCCCATACCAAGTATCATCATTTATCTTGTATGGCCTGACTGTTTTATCCATTTCATTCATAACACCGACTACCGCATTTTCTTTGCTATTATCATCCCATACAATAACAACATCGCCGACAGTCGGGATATATTCAGGCTGTAACTTCTCAAAATTGAAGGAGTAATGTTTTTCTTCCTTCATGGCGGCAAGCATCTTTGCCTTTTCCTCTTCCGTAGCTTTACGGAATCCCTTCATGCCTCCGATACCAGCTTCGGGTGTGAGTCTTACAAAAACTCTGTCACCTTCATCATTGGAAGGAACATAGGCGACAAGGCCGAAAGGTACTTTAATTGCCGGTAAAAAAGAGAGTGGCCTTTCTTCTCTAATTTCAGAGAGAATCATCATGCTGCCCCCTCCGCGATTCGGATTGATAATTACGTCACCGGGGATGAATGTCTCACCCTCAAATTCAAATTTACCCCCCCCCGTAACTTTTTGAGTAGGTTGCATACTTTCTTCTTTCACGATTTTTACCATGTGTCCTTCGGGCACTTCAACTGTTACTGTTCTCATTTTAATTTGATTTTAAACTGGTTATTGTATTCTATGTATTTTTCCGGGCAGGTTGTTTCTATAATTCCGTTCATTGTAGGAATACGAAACAACTTGCCGGATTTATGAAGCTCTTTTTCAAGCTGTTTTGCTTTATGTAAAGCAGCCAAAGAACGTGTTTCATTTTCGATCAGTTCTTTAGCCGCTGTGATACTGTTACTAATTTTTTCACATGAATCCATTACTTGACTTCTTCTGCGTATGGAGTATCGTCTTCCTCAAAATCGTCCGGTTTCTGACCTTGTGCCTTTTTCCAGTCTTCAAACATTTCATCATCCAACTGACTCTCTGTTTCAAGAACTTTAATCATGGAATCTGAAATGCCGGTTTTGGGCAGGAATTTGAAAGCCCAGTTCACGATTGTTTTTCGAGCCATTTCTTCAAAGTCTGTGTCCCACGGAGATTGCTTGCCTTTCTTGACAGCCTCACTACGACTTTTTATTTCTTCAATACGTGCTTTGGGCATTGCATCGAATTTTACAACACCGGAAGTCAAGACTGCAAAATAGTAGCCTCCAAGAAGATCACCACGTTCTCCGAATACATTGGGTTTGTGGATGATAGTGCCACCGGTACCTTTTGTCATGCTGAACTCGTCATTAGCATAAACCAAATCAGAATAAATATCTTTTACAACGCCGGTGCGGATCAAAATATCAACTTTCCCCATATATGAAGCTTGGAACTTCACTTTGCCTTTGTACGGTACAAGATACCCCAATCTTAATTCAGGATTGAGTGTCAGACCGGTGAGAGAAACGTTTTTGATTGCTTCGACAAGATGATCGGGATATTGCCGGGCACAGTCAATCAGATAAGGATTATTTAACATTGCCTGCATAGCGAAATTGACTTCACGGGCAAATTGCTGTTCAGTGCCGCCAGCTGCTATAAATGCCTTTTTAGGGGAGATAAAACAGCTTTCCAATCCTTTCAGTTGTACCGGAAAGGCTGGTGGGGCAGAAGGAACGGGCGGTTGTGGTGTGGAAGGTGTTGGGGAGGCCGGTTCTGTTTTTGTTGGTGAAGGAACATTGTGTTGTTCCATTCCCAAGTTCCCTTGTTGGGGGGATTGATTCTCTGTTTTGCTCATTGTTCTTGATTATTATAAAAGTTAAACATCTTGTTCTTTTCAAATGCAGGTGTGTCAGGCACCATTATTCTTCGTCCTTTGAATCCCGGCTGAATAAATATCTGTGCACCGTCAAAATCATTATTTTGTGTACAGTAAACATGCTGGTCTAACAATTTCTTGAATGCCAATGCACTTGCACCCATTTTCACAATTCCGTCTTCCAAATGGAAAGCCCAGTTTGCTGCACTGACAAATACTGCGTCATAGGGAGCTGTCTTTTGTTGCATAACCCAATAGAACTCCTTCCATACTCCAGTACGTTCATGTTCAAAAAACTGGTAGAAGGCTGCCGAAATACCGTAATGAAATTTGGCAATAGTCCGGTTAACTGTTTCCTCATGAAGATCATCAACCGCCAATGTTTTCCAGTCAACAATCTTTTTGGCCGTTTCCACATCAGGGCGATATTTGAACTTACATCCTTCGTATTCAACGAAATGGCTGACTTCGGCTTTCCCCCATTTTAATATCTGCCTGATCTGCTTGGAAGTGTCCCGACAATTGTTCAGAAGCTCATAAACCATTGTTTCAACCAATTGCATATCGGTTGTGCTTGTTAATGTTTTACCCGGATTTGACTCTTTGGCCTCTATTAGTGCAATCTGATATTTTTGAGTGTCTCGTCCATACGGACAGCCAGTTTTAGGATTTATAGGTGGCTCAAATACAAGAAGATTATTTCTCCATTTGTCAAGTGTTCCAGTATTAACAAGGCTTTCCATTGCATCATGATACAGCGAGCCTTTTTCAGAAGCTTCAATACTGATCTCGAACATTTCAGGGTGTAATGCCTTGTATCGGGCAAACTTTGGGGACACCATATAATCTTTAATCTGCGTACTACTTAGGAAGTCTTTAAATCTTTCTCCCTTGTGATATTCGTCATTTGGCAGATTGTAAATTGTATCTTCTATATTACTCATATAATGGATTTAGAGTTTTACAAAAAACTCCCTACTTTCGCAAGCAAGGAGCCAATAACTAACTAAAAAACTTATTCATCACTTGTGGATAGTAATTCTTTGTAATTCTGTAATATGTATTCTTTTTCTTCATCTGTAAAAGAATAGGCTTTAGCCATAAATTTCATTGCCATATCCTCGTTATGATCGGAAAGGGGATAATAGTCTGTGGCGAATTTGTAAGTAAGCCTATTCAATCGCTCATACTTAACTTTGACCTCCTTAACCCGTCCGCTTATCTCCGAGATAATGCCGGACGCTTCTTGTATCTTCTCGTCATATTCCTTTTGGTCTTTCGCTGCTTGTTCTTTCATAACCTTGTTCTGTACGGCAAAGTTGGAAATCTTTTCGTATAGTTCACTTGAATACACAAAGCTACAGTTAACCTCAAAGTCTGGCTTGATAGAGTAATTGTATTTATCTTTCTTGACGAGGTATTTGTAGTCGCTTCCGAGTTTGTTCCAATCGTATCCAACTTTGCGAAGGGTTTTCGCATTACGTAATGCTTCTGCTACTGCATTCGCTTCTTCCATATCTGTAAAAGCGTAGTCTTCAAAAAATGGGATCGTGAACGTTTTCAAATCGGCTGGTTCAATCTCAAACAATTCGGGAACCTCCGGCTTATCCATAATTTTGATACCTTCCTCCATCATGCGGAGTTTAATCAATTTCTGTACATCTTCCTCCGTTAACGCAAGAATCTCTTGCTCGGTCATTTCTGTAATTCCTTTCATACTTTTAGCATTTAAAATGTGTTCCCGTCCGCGTTCCGATGGATTGTTGGCCGTAGCTTTTTAGCGGTGACCGCTTCTTGCGAAGCACGGGTGTATATATCATTTAAAGTATCTATTCAGTTAAGAATGTATTTATAAACGCCCTACGTTTACTTTGTCATAATATAAGTTGTTTTTGATAACTTAGTGATTCATGTGCTGCATCCTCTTATTGGCAGTCCGTATTCACACTCTTTTCACTAATCCGCTTTGGCTACTTTGTCGGTCTATTCGCCCTTTAGATAAGCAGTAAACCTTGTTTAAAGTCTTTATTTGTTCAGACTATACAATATGTCAAAGAACGTTTTGTTAGTTCCCGGAAAGACGATCAAATCCGTCCGGGATTATTTTCTTTCCATGAATTTTCTCAAAGCTGATTTGGTAAAAATGAGACTCTTGCCATTTTTGGTGTGAGGAATATCATGTATTCGATTGTATAAGGTTTGCAACTTCCATTTCAGTTACAGCCTTTCTCACATCATTGCGAATAAACTTGTGCAGTTCTTCTGCAATCATTTTGGCCTCTGAACGGTTCATTTCTTTATTGCTTCGATGGTTATCTGATTTTTATCTTTGTCGATGGATGTTGAATATCTTTCAACGTCTTCACGGGGATCAGTAAAAGCTAATTGATAGGCGTAGCTTCTTGCATTGACGCAATCCTTGTAAGAATCCAGCTGCATTACTTTGGAAGAACCAGCTTTAATGCTTAGAATATCTTTCTTTGTTACTTTCATATTATTTTCTATTTTATACTTAAATTTTCCACAAAAAATTTGCATAAAAGAAAGCTAACAACTACATTTGCCAATGAGATATGTAGTAAGTGGCTTTTGAAGTCGCCAGCTTTCTTATTGTTCAAACTTACACTCTTTGTTTGTTTGACGTTGCAAATATACTTCATATTTTCAGAAGTACAATAAAATACTTCATAAAATTTGTAGTATTCTATATGTTATAAAACATATTTTAAT
>ERZ834382.337-NODE-337-length-62512-cov-8.887667_pt1 | contig 62512 bp, 49 predicted proteins | sample MGYA00519692_ERZ834382 | MGnify/ENA primary metagenome ERZ834382 (study PRJEB31850, sample SAMEA3708751) | human gut metagenome | biome: human gut; feature: human-associated habitat; material: faeces | place: China | collected 2014 ...
GCTCAGACTTGCACCTAGTCTCTTTGGTTCTTTCCCTCGTTAATATTGACAGGTGTACCCACTCGAATAGCGAACCCGAGAAGTGCTGTCCGATAAACAGAACTATCGGTAGCTTGCTATCGTAGGCAAAGCTGAATAATATAACAGAAGCACATCTAATACAAGACTTTTTCAACAATCTGCGCCCGTAGGCTTAGGCTACGGGCTTTTTTGACGCTTTTTCCCGAATATAATCAAAAAATAAAACGAAAATGTTGTGAAAATTTACAAAATAGCTTGATTTGCGTTCTTTTTTATGGTAAAATTAAATAAAATCATAATGGCGGTACTGTGTATATCTGTAAAGCAATCATATTTCACTGCCTTTGATTTCAGTTATTTTAATTGCGTTGCCCCACTTTAACAGTTTACTATGTTGAACTATTACATACATATTAGCCCAAGGAGGCGAATAAGGTGCAGTTAAACACCAACGGTCAGAAGTTTATAAATATAATAATCGGCTTTTCACGGGATTTTCCCTTTACCGTAAATCCGGGCGAACATTCCGAGAAAACCTACCCTTCTCTTTTAGAGCTGATAAATCCCGATGATATTCCTCCGATAACCGAAATGTTCACCGATGTATCACAGGACGAGGAAAAGCGTTTTGAGGCGCATTGTCGTTTTATGGTGAACGATGAATATCACTGGTTTTTCCTTTCGTGCAAGGCGGTATATGCAGAGTACGGCAGACCTGTGCGTTTTGAGGGAACGATGTGCGATGTATCGACCTACCTTGAAACAGCGGGCGACGACCTTGTATATAACGAATTCCGCAAAAAGCACAACATAAAGCTGTCCGAACTTAAAAAAGGCGCACCGGGTCTTGCCGATGTGCTTGATGTCGACTACCTTACAAGCATACAGCGTCCTTTTGCCGTGCCACAGCTTTATTCCGCCATATTTGACGAAAAAGGAAAGCTGATATGTGCGCCGAAAACACAGCATAAATCTCTTTCTCCCGATGATTTTGCATATCAGAAGAAAAAGAATATCCGCATAAATCACCTTGTCAGCGGAACGTGGATACTGGGAGCGAAAACGCAGGAATTGCTCGATGACAACATTCAGCTGTGGGAAACGCTTGTACAGACAGTTTCCCGTATGGCAAACGCATTTGTTGTAGTTCTTTCGGAGATGGACAATTCGCAGAATGCAAACAAGCTGCTGGGTCAGAATGTCGAGGAGCAGATACTGCTGAATAATATCTACGCTATCATAATGCAGAGCAAAAGTGCAGATATTGCGTTAAACTCCGTCACAGAGCTTATAGGCGATTATTTTCACCTTGACAGGATAACCATAATCGACCGTGATGATTTTACTCAGGAGCTGTGCTGGTGCAAGGATTACAAGTACCGCCACCTCCCTCTTGAAATAGACGGCGATACCGCACTTGACTGCGCCTCGATACGTGAGGATCTGAGCCTTACGTCATCGGCTTTTTCGGATACGGACACCAACGATCTTGCAAAGTTCGGTATCAAATCGTATGCTATATTCAAGCTGATAAATTCGGGTGCTTTTGACAGTCTTATAATGTTCCAGACGATTGAAAAGGAACATAACTGGACACAGCGTGAGCGTAAACAGCTCCGCAACATTTCACAGATAATCTCCTCGCTTATGATGCGTAAGGAAACGCAGGATAAGCTGGAGCAGTCGCAGAAGCGTATGCGTCAGCTTGCCTTTTATGACGCTATCTACAATATTCCGAACCGTGCAAGGCTGAACAAGGATCTTGACAAGATAATGAAGCGTAATACAAAAGGCTCGCTTATCGCTTTCAAGGTCACCAACACACGCACTCTGTCCGCAGTTTACGGTCACACCTATTCGGATATGCTGCTGCGCAGTATCGCTCAGTATCTTAAGGACCTGCCCGTAAAGGATATTGGTGTATATTATTTCACAAATGCGATTTTTATGCTTAATCTTCCGGATTGTACCGACAATGAAGCTAAAAATCTTGTCGAAATGCTGATACACCGTTTTTCAAAGCCGTGGAAATTCGGTGAGGATGAACATTCAATCCATTGCAGTCTTGGCATAGCGTTCTATCCCGAAAACGGCGAGGATGCAGAGGAGCTTTGCAAGGCGGCAAGCACGGCAATGTACCGTGCAAGAGAATTCAAGCAGAACAGTTATGCTTTCTATTCAGGCTCGCTTGAACGTACAAGAATGTTTGCGGCAAGCCTTGAACAGCATATAAGAGAATGTATAAACGACGGTATGAGGGGCTTTTCACTGCGTTTTCAGCCGTCCTTCAGTGCTGTTGACGGCAGTATAATCGGCTGTGAGAGCTTTGTACGCTGGCACGACGATCAGTACGGCAATATTCCTAACTCAACTTTGTTCCCTATGGCTGAAAATCTCGGTTTATCCCACGTCATAGACGGCTGGGTAATGGAGCGTTCGTGCGAATTCTGCAAGGAGATACAGGACGCAGGCTTTGAGAATTTTACCGTCAGCGTAAATCTTACCGCAGGCGAACCGCAATCTGCCGAAATCGTAACTCAGGTACGTCACGCTCTTGAAGAAAGCGCACTCCCTCCGTCCTCACTGATACTCGAAATTCCTGTAAAAGCCAACATTTTCTACAGCGACAGCACACATATCCTGCACGATCTGCGTACTCTCGGTGTAAATATTGCCATAGATAAATACGGCACGGGGAATATTTCGTTAAAGGTCCTCAAAAACTCATACGTCAACCTTGTGAATCTTCCGGCAAAGCTGTTTATGAATCACGAGGACGAATTTGACACTGAGCTTGTAAGCTCGGTCATCCATCTTGCAAAATGCCGTAAGCTTACCGTATGTGTAAAGGGCATTGAGGACAAGGAACAGCTTGATACCGTGCAGAAGTTCGATATTGACAGGATACAGGGCTACTACTGTTCACGTCCGCTGTCGCTGTCGGAAGCAAAGACAGTATTTACCGAAAGTATAAGAATAAAGGGATACTGAGCGTATCCTGCCTGTTGCTTGCCGTAATGCCGCAGGATATATTTTAATGTCACTTGTTGAAAAAGTCGAAGAATTGTTGATAATTCTTCGGCTTTTTGTATTTAATTTGCAAAATTGATGTAAAGAACGCTTTTATTTGCAATTCGCTTGAAAAGAGCGCATTTTTCGAGTATAATATACTTATCTGTAATTGTAAAATCGACTGCGGCTGAAACCGCATTTATATTAAAAGGAACACAGCTTTATGAAACTTATTCTAAGCAAAATTAAGACCTATTTCGGAAAACTTGATAAGCTGCTGCTGTTCATGTGCATAGGCATTGCTTTCTTTGCCGTATTTATCCAGTATACCCTTTATGAAAACGATATAAGCTCGGCAGTTACCGCAAGCCAGTATAAGACGCAGATCATAGCCTTTATCGCAGGAATTGTAATAGCGATGGCACTGGCGGCAATCAACTATAAATATCTGGCGAAGCTTTGGTTTATATACGTTCCGCTGGCAATGGGGCTGACATTACTGCTGTTCACCCCTCTCGGAATACAGCGTGAAGGCGCAGATGATATAGGCTGGCTCGATCTCGGTATAATGACGATACAGCCGTCTGAGATACTGAAGCTCGCTTTTATACTTTCGCTTGCCGTTCATCTGTCAAAGGTTGAGGACAGAATGAACGAGCCGATACACTTTATCCTGCTGTGCATTCACGGGGCGGTACCTACACTGCTTATAAGGCAGACGGGCGACGACGGCTCAGCTTTGGTATTCCTGTTCATCTTCATATGTATGATGTTTGCGGCAGGTCTTTCATGGAAATATCTCGTAATGATAGCGGTGGCTATTCCTCCGGCTGTCTATGTTTTGTGGAATTACCTTATGCAGCCGCACCAGCAGAAGCGTTTTCAGGTACTGTGGGACACACAGATGCAGGAGGACGAAGCACTGGGAATATATATGCAGCAGCGTGTGGGAAAAATAGCCTTAGGCTCGGGCGGACTTACGGGGCTTGGGCTTTCGGGAGGGGATTATACCTATGTTCCCGAAATTCACAACGACTTCATTTTTTCGTATATCGGAATGACTATGGGACTGCTCGGCTGTCTTCTGGTAGTAGTGCTTATAGCGACTCTGTCGCTTAAGATCCTGTCAAATGCAAGCGGCGCAAAGGATACTCTCGGCAGACTTATCTGCATAGGCGTATTTGCTCTTATAGTATTCCACACAACAGTAAATATCGGAATGGTACTCGGCATCGCTCCCGTTATCGGCATACCGCTCCCGTTTTTCAGTGCAGGCGGCACATCGGGAATGTGTCTGTTTGCGGCGATAGGGCTTGTGCTGAGCGTAAGCTATCATAATTCGACCAAGTACAGAATGTTCTATACGGAAAAGGATTAAACTCCCTACGGGAGAAAAGATAAAGCAGATAAGGCAAAATGAAAGGAAACGATCATGGCAAAAAAGACAATTCACACCCTTGAGGAGATTTATCCGGAAAGTGCTGTAGCGGCGCAGAGAGAAAGATATGAAAAATCTGCGGAGGAATTCAGGAGCATCTTCGGCGACAGTGAGCAGCTTCGTTATTTTTCCGCACCCGGCCGTACAGAAGTCGGAGGCAACCACACCGACCACAATCACGGCAAGGTGCTTGCGGCAAGTGTAAACCTTGACGTTATCGCCGTTGTAGAGCCTACAGACGACAACATCATCACGATAAAGAGCGAGGGCTTCCCCGAAGATTCGGTTGACATATCTGACCTTTCTGTTCACGAGCATGAAAAGAATTCATCTGCCGCTCTTATAAGAGGCGTTGCCGCCGGTTTTAAAAACAACGGTCTGAATACAGGCGGTTTCAGAGCTTACACAACATCAAACGTTATGAAAGGCTCCGGTCTTTCAAGCTCTGCCGCTTTTGAGGTGCTTATAGGAAATATACTTTCGGGCATATATAACGCAGGCAGTGTCAGTGCGGTGAAGATCGCTCAGATAGCACAGTACGCCGAGAACGAATATTTCGGCAAGCCAAGCGGACTTATGGATCAGATGGCAAGCTCGGTAGGCGGTTTCGTTGCTATCGACTTCAAGAATACACAGTCACCTATCATTGAGAATATCCCAGTTGATTTCTCGTCATACGGACACGCACTGTGCATAATTGACACAAAGGCAGACCACGCCGACCTTACAGACGAATATGCCGCTATCCCCCGTGAGATGAAAGCTATAGCAGGCTACTTCTCCGCAGAATGTCTGCGTGAGATCTCCCGTGCGGATGTTATACTCAATATGGGTATCTTAAGGCAGAAGTACGGCGACCGTGCGGTTTTGCGTGCGCTCCATTTCTTCGAGGAAAACGAGCGTGTGGACAAGCTGGTGCATTCGCTTAAGCATCAGCATTTCGATGATTTCCTAAGCTCGATAAACGAAAGCGGAAACTCAAGCTACAAGTACTTACAGAATATTTTTGCCGTTTCGGACTATACGCATCAGGCGGTAGGCATAGCACTGAACGTTGCGGAACACGCTCTTACAAGAAAGGGTGCGTGCAGAGTTCACGGCGGAGGCTTTGCCGGTACTATTCAGGCATTTGTTCCGCAGGATATTTTAAAGAGCTTTATAGTTGATATAGAAAAGGTATTCGGTGCAGGAAGCTGTCACGTTCTTTCTATTCGTCCCGTCGGAGGTACTGAGGTACAGTTCTGATTGTGACGGGTAAAACAAAACAGCCCTTTCGGGCTGTAATGTATATCGTCAGATGACAAACTCCTCATACTCATACTTATGCAGCTTGTCCACAAGGGCGGTTACTGCGATGCCGTTTTCGAGGTATTCCTCGCTCAGCACCTTTCCGTGTGAGTGGAGAGCCGCCGCAAGTCCCGACTTGTCATACGGTATCAGCATTTCCATACGGCTTACCTTGTCGGTAAGATTATCCGATATGGCTTTCAGCAGTTCGTCAAATCCCGTACCGTTCTTTGCGGAAATCATTACGGTATTTTCTGCGGGCGGCAGTTCATAATCAAGCTTGTCGCATTTATTGAGAACGGTTATTACCGGTATTTCGCCGCATCCAAGCTCCGACAGCAGAGAAAGCGTTGTTTGTGCTTTTTCTCTTGCCTCAGGATCGGACGCATCGCAGACGTGCAGGATAATATCCGCACTTGCCGCTTCTTCAAGCGTTGACTTGAACGCTTCTACAAGGTGGTGAGGAAGCCGTCTTATAAGTCCTACGGTATCTACAAGCGTAAGACTTCTTCCGTCGGGCAGTTCTATTGCCCTTGATGTAAGATCCAGCGTTGCGAACAGCTTATCCTCCGCAAGAACGCCTGCGCCTGTAAGTGCGTTGAGCAGGGTCGATTTTCCGGCATTCGTATATCCTACGATAGCGCCGACGCATACGCTGTCTTTCTTACGGCGGCGGCGTGACAGATCACGGCGTTTTTCAAGCTCTTTAAGCTCATCGCTGAGTTTATCTATTCTGCGTCTTATGTGACGGCGATCGGTTTCAAGCTGGGTTTCACCCGGTCCTCTCGTTCCTATACCGCCGCCAAGACGTGACAATGACGTACCTATTCCCATAAGACGCGGCAGACGGTATTTAAGCTGAGCCAGTTCAACCTGTAGCTTTCCCTCGTTTGTCACTGCTCTGCCGGCGAATATGTCAAGGATAAGCATTGTGCGGTCGATAACACGCACCGAGGTTATATCCTCGATATTGCGTATCTGGCTTGAGCTTAGCTCCATATCAAATATAATAAGCTGTGCGTCAAGGTCCTTTGCGGCGGCACTGAGTTCTTCAATCTTGCCCTCGCCCAGAATTGTCGCACTTTCGATAGCAGGACGTTTCTGAATAATACGGCACACTGTCACCGCACCTGCGGTTTCAGCCAGTTCTTCAAGCTCGTCCATAGATATTTCCGCATCATATTCGCCGGTATCTACTCCTGCGAGTATGGCACGGGTCGATTCGTTTTCCTTTAAGATCGGATTGTTTACGGTTGATTCGTTCATAATGTTCCTTTCCGGTTTATAAATAATCAATAATAAAGTAAATTTATGCGGTAATCCGCAAAAGGTGGTAATCTTTATGAAGTTCAAAGAATACGACGTAATAATTGTCGGCACAGGCGTTTCAGGTCTTTATGCCGCACTCAACCTTGACAGCAGTATGCAGATACTTATGCTCTCAAAGCGTGAGCTGACGCTGTGCAACTCGGCTCTCGCACAGGGCGGTGTCGCCGCTGTAATGGACACGTCAAACGACAACTACGAGCTGCACATCAAGGATACTCTTATAGCCGGCGGCTACAAGAACAATATCGACAATGTACGCATACTTGTCGAGCAGGGTCCGAAGGACGTTAAGAATCTGCTCAATTACGGAGTTGACTTTGACAGAAAGCAGGACGGCTCTATCGACCTTACCCTTGAGGGCGGTCACTGCCGTCACAGAATCGCTCACCACAAGGACAGCACCGGCTTTGAGATAGTTACTTCGCTTATCGAGGGTGTAAAGAAGCTGTCCAATGTCACGATTCTTGAAAACACTCACCTGCTCGGTCTTACCAAGCGAGGCGACGATTTCCTGTTTGATGTGCTTCACGAAGGAAAGCACAGTTATTATACCACAAAGAACACCATACTTGCAACAGGCGGTATAGGCAGAGTTTACGATTATACCACAAACTCTGCGATAGCAACGGGCGACGGCATACAGTTTGCTTATAATATGGGGGCTGATATTCAGCATTTAAGCTATGTGCAGTTCCACCCCACAGCCTTTGCCGACCACGAAAACCGTGAGTGCTTCCTTGTATCCGAGGCGGTACGAGGCGAGGGCGCATATCTGCTCAACTGCAACAAGGAACGTTTCATGCACAAGTATGAGCCTGAACGTAAGGAGCTTGCTCCCCGTGACGTAGTTTCAAAGGATATGATGAAAGAGCAGAAGGAAACGGGCAGTGACAAATTCTATCTTGATATTTCGTACAAGGATCCCGAATTTATCAAAAACCGCTTCCCTATGATATATAACAAGGTTCTTGAAAAGGGCTACGATATGACCAAAGAGCCTATCCCGATATACCCCTGCCAGCACTATCTTATGGGCGGTATCGGCGTAAACGGACACGGCGCTACGAATGTAAAGGGTTTATATGCCGCAGGAGAATGTGCGCATACCGGCGTTCACGGCATCAACCGCCTTGCAAGCAATTCTCTGCTTGAAGCGCTGGTATTCAGCCGTCTTATCGCAGAGGACATAAACAAGAACAATACCCACAGAGAGCTTGGAACGCTTGAGGCTGATTATCCCTCGCCCGATGGCAAGCCGCTCCCTAAGGGAATACGCACCGAGATAAGACACATAATGCAACGTTCTTATTTCGTTGTACCCGACTATGTTGAGGCGGCAAAGGATATAAAGCGTGTAACGGAGCTGAAGAATCTGCTCGATAACGGCGGTTTTGAGGTAACTCCCGACTATATCGAAGCAAAATCACTGACGACAGTTGCTTACATAATCCTCAGCGAAGTAGTCGCAGAGGGAAAGGAAAAGGGCATTATATCATGAAATTATTACAGTTTTACGTTGACGATCTGATAAAAAGAGCGATAACAGAGGATATAAACTACATAGACAGCACCACCGACCTGCTTATTGACGAGGACGATATTTCGGAGGCATATTTTGTATCAAAGGCTGACGGCGTGCTTGCGGGAATTGATGTTGCGATGCGTGTGTTCACATTACTTGACGACACTATCGAGATGAATATTCATTTCAAGGACGGCGACGCTATAAAGAAGGGCGATGTTATCGCAGAGTTCAGGGGTCACACCTGCGCTATGCTGAAGGCGGAGCGTACAGCACTCAATCTTTTACAGCACATGAGCGGTATTGCAAGCTACACAAACAAGTGCGTAAAGGCAGTCGAGGGTACTGATGCTTCTATCGCAGATACGAGAAAAACGCTCCCCGGCTTACGTCCTTTACAGAAATACTCCGTAGTGGCAGGCGGCGGAAGAAACCACCGCTACAATCTTACCGATGCGGCAATGCTCAAGGACAACCACATTGACGCATACGGCGGTATAACACAGGCTGTTACCGCTCTGCGTAAAAAAGCGGGACATATGCTTCAGATCGAGGTCGAGGTGCGTAACTTTGACGAACTGAATGAGGCGCTTGCGGTAAAGGCAGACGTTATTATGCTTGATAATATGAGCTGTGAGGATATGAAGAAAGCGGTAGAGATAACCGCAGGCAGAGCAAAGCTGGAAGCCAGCGGAAACGTAACGCTCGACAATATCCGTGACGTTGCGCTGACGGGAGTTGATATAATCAGCCTCGGTGCACTTACTCACAGCGTGACAGCTTTTGATATTTCGATGAAGTGGAAGAAGAAAGCATGACCAACTGTGATTGCTGCGTAAACTATGTTTATGATGATGAGTACGACTGCTACACCTGCCTTGTAAATCTTGACGAGGATGAAATGCGCCGTTTTATAACGGGCGACAACTACAACTGCCCGTATTTCAGAAACGATGATGAATACGAGCTTGCAAGAAAGCAGTAACGCTGAAAGGAAAAGCTATGACAAAGATACCGAGAGGTGACAAATCATATATCGGAAAGACTGTCACTGTGACGGTTGACCGACCGATAGGCACGCATCACCCAAAGCACCCTGAGATAGTATATCCGATAAACTACGGCTATGTCGAGGGACTTCTCGGCGGTGACGGCGAGGAACAGGACGTATATATTCTCGGTGTCGATAAGCCGGTTGACAAGGCAGAGTGTGTTATCATCGCAACTGTTATGCGTACAGACGATAACGAGGACAAGTGGGTAGGAGTGCCGTCTGAGCTTGTCGGCTCTGAGCTTTGCTGTGAGTGCAATATAGTAAATGCCGTTCATTTTCAGGAGCAGTTCCATACCTCTGAGATATTCGCCTTATATGAAAAGACCTGCGGTGCAGTAATGTACACAGGAAGCGGCGATGACCGCAGATATTTTCTTATCAAGAACAACAGCGGTCATATCGGCTTTCCGAAGGGTCATATAGAATACGGCGAGAATGAGCGTGAGACCGCTCTGCGTGAGGTTTTCGAAGAGTGCGGACTTGAAGCGGAATTAGATGAGAATTTCCGTGCGGAGTACACATTCCATACGCTTGACAACACCGAAAAGACAAGCGTATTCTTTGCGGGAAGGTTTGACAGGGATGCCGCCGTGAAGATTCAACAGGAAGAGGTAATAGGCGACTGGCTGTTAAGCTACGGGGAGGCTATGAACAAGCTGAACTGGGAGCAGGACAAGGCGATTTTAAAAGCCTGCGAGGAATATCTCAATTCAAAGCAGAATTAATTATATATCTGTAAAATACCCTTGCGAAACGTTTTGGAGTTTGCAAGGGTATTTCTTTATATTTTTGCATATAGAAAAGGACGGGCAGAACCCGTCCTTTGAAAAAGCGTATTCAGCGCAGAACTTACTTGAGTTCGATCTTAGCGCCAGCCTCTTCGAGCTTAGCCTTGATTTCCTCAGCTTCAGCCTTAGAAGCGCCTTCCTTGATAGCCTTAGGAGCAGCTTCAACGAGCTCCTTAGCTTCCTTAAGGCCAAGACCGCAAACGTCCTTAACTGCCTTGATAACAGCCATCTTAGCATCACCGAATGATGCGAGAACTACGTCAAATTCTGTCTTTTCTTCAGCTGCTGCTGCGCCGCCTGCTGCGGGGCCTGCTACTGAAACTGCTGCTGCAGATACACCGAATTCTTCTTCGAGAGCCTTAACGAGCTCGTTGAGCTCTAATACTGATAAGCCCTTTACTTCTTCAATCATAGCTAAAATTTTCTCTGAAGCCATTTTAATTATCCTCCGTTAATATGTTTTCATTGTTTGTGTTACGGCAGGTTTATGCCGCCGATTTCGTCCGTGCAGAAATTATTCTGCTGATTCGGACTGCTTCTTCTCGATTTCGCTTACTGCGATAGCGAGCTTCTGGATAGGGGACTGAAGCATAAATACCAGCTGTGCAAGCAGTGTTTCCTTTGTAGGAAGCTTTGCGTATGCAACAACTTCGTCCTTGCTGATGCCCTTACCGTCAACGAATCCCTTCTTGATTGAGAATGATCCGTTGCTTGCTTCTTCCTGCTTGTACAGGATCTTAGGAGCAGTTACGATGTCTTCCTCTGCGAGTGCGAGAGCTGTTGTTCCTTCGAGAACATCCTCAATACCCTCAACGCCTGCCATCTCAGCTGCACGCTTTAAAAGAGTGTTCTTAACTACGAAGTAGTCGATACCTGCCTCACGAAGTTCCTTTCTCAGAACTGTGTCATCGGCAACTGTGATACCGCTGTAATCAACGAGCACACCGCAAGCGGACTTCTTGAGCTTTTCAGCGAGTTCAGCAACGTAATTCTGCTTTACCTGTAAAACTTTCTCACTAGGCATATTGTTTTCTCCTTTCGTGATTTACTGTTCGTAAAAAGGAAAAACATTTAATAAAAATGCCCTCCTCTGTAAGACAGAAAAGGGCAGAAAATTCAGTATTCTTCCCATTCCTCGGCAGGTGAGCATAAGCTCGTTAGCGGTAAACCGACCTGCTGTCTTTAGAACAGCGTAATTATTATATCATATTAAAATGCGGTTGTCAAGTAGTTTGATGTAATTTTTTGTTTGGCGAGATGCAAAAAACACGGCGGGAGGGATTACGGCTGTCAGAACGCCGGTTAATCCACACACCGCAAAAATACCGGAATGCTTAAGAAAACGATTATCGTAGCGGGTATGAATAAAGCCGTTCACAGAGCCGTTTTTCAGCTCTGCGAACGGCTTTTTGCTTATCGCTGGGATATTATGATACTTATCGGAGTAATCTTATTTAATCAGTCCGTATTTGCAAGTGCCGATATACTTGAAGCCATCCGATGATACCCGGTACAGCAGAATTGTATTGTTATCGTCATTGGGATCTACATCTGTGTCATCATTCCAGACGTATGCTCCGACATAACCGTAATATATATTTGTCGTGCCGGTTTCCTTCTGTATCATAGACGTATATACCGCTCCGTTTCCGGTCGTACTGATAATATCAAACATTCTGTCGTATTTTTTTGTTTTTGATGCCGCCTTTCCGCTCTTTATATCGGCAATATCAAGCTCATCAAGATATGTAAGGGATAAGGTCTTATTTTTCAGCGGCTTGTTGTTATTGTCGGTAATAAAGCAGCTTTCTTTATGCGGGTCTATTGAAATATAACCGAAATTGTCGTAATTATCCCTTGTCACAGGCTGAGTGACCGTTATTACGGAATCCTCGGCATATTCGCCGGTCACCTTTTTAAATTCATCGTAGCCGACATACGGCTTTGTGCATTTTATGGTTTTATCGCCATTGCTGAACGACACTTCACGGTAAATAACATCGGATATGTTGTAATAATCCTTGTTATTTATTCTGAAATGCAGGGTGTTGCCGTTTCCGTTTGCATAGATTTTTCTGACGCAACCGTCCTCGCCCTTGCCGTAATCCTTTATCACAGCTCCCGTAAACCATCCGTCTGTGATATCTGTGTCGCAAAGCTCATATTTCTTACCGTTGACTTCCATGCTTTCATAATACATATCCGCAAGGTCTGACAGGGTGAAATCGCTTGTTTCGCCTACAACCTCAAATTTTCCGGCGGAGAGTGTGCCGTTAGTCAGGTCTACATTTATAACGCTGTTACTGCTCTTTTCGGTTACGGTGAATACCGTAAAGCCGTTGTCGCCGGTAGGCTTCATCATAGGACCGCCTATAACGTATGTGCCGTAATCAAGGCTCTTGAAGGTGTAATCACTGCCGTTTGTGTTGATATACGGTACTTCCGAAATTTTGAGTTCTTTTATTTTTATAACTTCGTTGTTTGTAAGGAATGCCTTGTCGACCTTATAATAAAGCAGCATACCCTTATCGAGGTAGGCGGCACTGCCTTTCATTCTGAGAGTAACATTTTTTGCCGTGTCCGACGGTGCGGGGGCAGGTCTTGGAGTGGTCGATGTTGTCGGTGCTTTTGATGTTGCTGTAGTTGTCGTGGTTGCGGTAGTTGTTGTGGTTGCTGTGGTTGTTGTGGTTGCGGTGGTCGTTGTGGTTGTGGTGGTTGTTATTGCGGTTGTCTGCGATGCTGTTGAAGTTGCGGAAACTGTTGTTCCTGCTTTGGTTTCTTCGGGCTGAGATAAGTTGTCGCTGTCACCAGCCACAGAGGTTATATCAATGGTTTTTGCGTCTGATTCTATTTCGCTTGCCATTCCGCAATTATACATAAAATTATCGGAGTATGCGTTTACGTCCATAAAAATCGTGTTATATATCTCAACAACTATACGAAGTTTTCCGTCAACATATTTCATAGGTATATATTTAAGCTCAAACGTTTTGCTGTCGTTATTGCCCTCTTTTGCGGTAAGCGATAACAGTATCAAAGAATTATGGCTTTCATCGGTATAAACAGCCGCACAATACTGTGTATGCGCTGAGTAGGGTTCTGTTATCGGAAGCTCTTTGCCGATATTTATACCGAAATTCGATTTTATGTTATTTTTATCCGCCGGCTGAATGTAATCGGGGCAGTAATCATAAAAATCTTCCGTGAAATTATCTGAGTAATTTCCCGTATATACCTGTGATACGGTGTTTATAAATTCCTCTGAGGTGTCAAAACCGAAATACGCTTTGTCGGCATAATAAAAACGTTCATTTTCATAATAGCCCGTGCCGACAAAGCAGTTGGCACTGTTGTTTTTGAAGCTTTCAATTTCCTGTACACTCATATCCGAGGATATGCCTACCGCCGCATTGCTGTCGGGAAGAACGATATATTTGTTTGTGATGTCAATTGCATTATCGAACAGGTCAAGCATTTCACTCTGAACCTGCTTATCCGTGCAGAAAAGACTGTCAAAATCATCAGCCGCATTGATTTCTGTAGTATCTATGGTCGGTGTATTATCTATCCTGCGATAAGTTATTTTTCCGAGCTGTGCCCAGAATGTCTTATCATCAACAAAAGTCATTCCGCTCTTTTCGGAATGTACCTTTGTGTTTTCCGAGGGTGTAATAACACTGTCGGCGGCACTGTTGTCGCCTATTGATACGTTTATAGGTCCGCCCTGATTGTTTGTTACCGCAAAATGTATACCGACACCTGCCGTGCCTGCTGCGACAACTACTGCGGCGGCCGCTGCGGCATAACGTTTTATCTGCGGTATGAAGCTGCGTTTCTTGTCGCTTTGCAACAGCCTGTCAAGGCCGTTTTTCTTCTGCTCGTCTGTAGCGTTTACTTCATCGAATGCCTGTTTAATTGTCATTTTATTCAACGCTCCTTTCGTCACCGAGGACATTTCTCAGCTGTTCCCTCGCTTTCTGCAATCTTGTGCGGACCGCAGAAGAGCTTATATGCAACATCTGTCCTATTTCTTCGCTTGAGTATCCGTCATAATAGAACAGATACACAGGTATTTTCAGCTTGTCGGGCAGTTTGGAAAGCTCGCTGAGAAGCTCTTTTGCTTCATTGCTTATATTGCTGTCGGGAATATTGTCGTTGAGCGGCTCGTTTTTTCTGCACGCCGCCTTGAGCATATTCTTACAGATATTTGAAGCAACACGGATGAGCCATGCTTTTTCGTGGTTTTCGCTTTCAAACTGTTTTCTTGTTTCGATTGCTTTCAGAAAAGCGTTATGTACAGCGTCTTCTGTATCCTGTATATTTTTCATATACATATAGCACACCCTGTAGAGAGTGTCGAAATTGCGTTCATAAAGCTCTCTTATGCTCTCGGAAGAATAATCTGACGTCATAAATCGTTCCCCCTGAGTTTTTTCTCTTTGAATGTAATACAACTGACAGATGTGTTTTGTCTGTCGGAGAATAAAAAAATGCGGTTGAAAGTTCAACCGCAACAGCTTGTAGAAAAAATCTGTTTTTGAAACAAACATCTAACTTACTATCCCTATCCCCCTGCCCCCTTTCCCCGGGAAAGGGGGATTTTACTGGGGCTACCGCCCCTAGTCCAAGCAAGGATGCTTGCAGTCAGCCACACAAAGCCACTGCACGATGCAGTGGCACAAATGGCTGACGACCTGTACGGGGGCTACGCCCCTGCGACCCCATTTTTATATAATCAAGAGGTTTATCGACAGCCTGAAAGGACGGGTGGAACCTGTCCTTTATATCATCTTTCTTCCCTGAAGTACGCTTCACCGAGCGCCTTAGGAGGCTGATTCTCTTTCTTCTTTCTCATTGCTATGAAAATCAGCACTATAATGGTGGCGATGTAAGGGAGCATTGTTAAAAACTGCGAGGGTATCTGTATCTCCCAGCCCTGCATCTTGTAGTTTAAACCTCTCAGCATACCGAAAAGGTAGGCGGCGAATATCGCCTTGAGGGGATTCCATGTACTGAATATGATGAGAGCAACGGCTATCCAGCCTGCGCCTGCCGTAACGTTATCCTGCCAGGTTGTCAGGAATGCGGTTGACAGATAAGCGCCGCCGAGTCCGCAAAGGAAACCTCCGAGCAGAATATTTATATACTTATGAAGCGTAACATTTATGCCCGAAGCGTCGGCCGCACCGGGATTTTCGCCAATCGCCCTTACATAAAGTCCGAGCTTTGTCTTGTTGAGGTAGAAATACGCAAGCACGGCTATGACAAGTCCGAGCCATACATATATATCCTGCGAGAAAACAGCCTCGCCGAGAACGGGTATTTTGCTGAGAACAGGTATTTCTACAGGGCGGAATGCCGAGCTTACCGACTGGGGTATCTGTTCGCTTGATACCCAGCCGCCTATAAGACCGGAAACGCCCGTGCCGAATATAGTCAGCACAAGACCGGTAACGACCTGATTTCCTCTGAGCGTGACGGTTATAAAGGCATATATAAGCGCACCTGCCGCACCTGCCGCACCTGCCGCCAGCATAGCGAGCAGAGGATTTCCCGTAGCACACGCAACTGCGAAGCCGAGCGACGCACCCATAAGCATCATACCCTCGACACCGAGGTTCATATGACCTACCTTTTCACAAAGTATACCGCCGACAATGGCAAACAGTATCGGAGTACCTGTCTGAATGGCGGTCTGTAAAAACAGACCTATCTGATGAAGAATATCCATTATTCAGCCTCCTTTACTGCGGTATGCTTGCGAAACGATATTTTATAGTTTATAAAGAACTCGCACGCAAGAACGAAGAATATGATGACGCCCTGCATTATTTCCGTAATGGACGAGGGTATTTTCATTACCTGAAGCGAGCTTCCGCTCTGGAGAAGTATCGAGAACATAAACGACGCAACCACGATAACGGGTGGCTTCAGCTTTGCAAGCCAGGCGGTGATTACCGCAGTAAAGCCAAGACCTGCCGACATCGAATCGGTTATCGACTTCTCAACGGCGCTCGACTGCATAAAGCCTGCCATTCCGCAAAGACCGCCGGAGATAAGAACTGCAATCACCAGTATTTTAACCGTATTCATACCGGCATATTTTGCGGTGGTTTCGCTTTCGCCGATAACGTCTATCTGATAGCCGAGCTTTGTGTAGCGGAGCAATATCGTCATAATAATTACGAGTACCAGCATTATTATCCAGCCTGCGTGAATGCCGAATACATCGGGCAGTACCGCATTTTCCGAGAAGTTAGGCACCTTTGCCGCACCGAGTGCCGCAGGGTCTTTCCACGGACCGTATTGCAGATAGCTTATAAAGGCTATCGCAATATAGTTCATCATCAGCGTTACAAGCGTTTCGCTCGCACCGAACTTAGCTTTGATGACCGCAGGGATAAGCGCCCATATGCCGCCGCAGACAAAGCCTGCAACGCACATAAGCGGTAAAAGGAGTATCGGCGGCAGATCGGGACACATAAAAGCCATTGATGCCGCACCGAATGCACCCATATAGAACTGACCCTCAGCGCCGATATTCCAGAACTTCATTCTGAACGCTATCGCTATACCGAGCGAAAGAGTGGTAAGCATTATCGTTTTGTTCATAACGTCCTTGAAACGCTTGAACGGGGTCTGTATTATTTTGCCGAAAACCTTGAAAGGATCATAACCCATTATGGCAAGAACAATGCCGATAAATATCAGCGACAGCACGATGGCGCCTATTCTTATAAGAACGTCAACGAGCTTTGATGTGCCTTTCTGCCGCTTTGAAATCTGTATCATGCTCATACGGCCTTCTCCTCTCCCTTGTTGATATGGTCACCCACCATCATAAGACCTATGTCTTCCTTAGTGACGGTCGTGGGGTCTACTATATCGATTATCTCACCGTCGTGTATTACCATAAGTCTGTCGGAAATGCTTTTCAGCACGTCAAGATCCTCGCCTATGAACAGCACGGCAACGCCTTTTTTCTTCTGCTCGTTTAACATATGATATATATTGTATGACGCACCTATATCAAGACCTCTTACGGGATAAGCGGTTATAAGCACCTTGGGCGAGAGCCATATTTCTCTGCCGAGAAGCACCTTCTGTATATTGCCGCCGGACAGCTTCTTTACCGTGTAGTTTACAGATGGGGTGTAAATATCAAAATCATGTACTATCTGCTCTGCGAGCTTCTTTGCAAACTTGCTGTCTATGAACGGACCGGGATTATGATTATAGGACTTTAAGATAACGTTGTTCGTTATGCTCATTCCTGCCACAAGACCCATACCGAGTCTGTCCTCCGGAACAAAGCTCATACTGATGCCCTTGCGGATTATCGCTCTGGGATCGAGTCCCTTTATGCTGTCGCCGTCAAACTCAATATCGCCGTCGGTCATTTTGTCAAGACCTGCGATTATCTCGCAAAGCTCCTTCTGACCGCTTCCTGCTATACCTGCGACACCGAGTATCTCACCGCCGTATACGTCAAAGTTCACGTTATCAAGCACGTTTACGCCGTCTGTGTTTTTCTTCGTGAGATTTTTCACGGAAAGCATCGGCTTTGCGTTATAGTCACAGCACTGCGGACGCTCTATTTCAAGAGTTACCGCCTTGCCGACCATCATCTCGGTAAGCTGTTGAGGGGTGGTTTCGCTCGTCTTTACCGTACCGATACATTCGCCCTTACGCAAAACGGTAACACGGTCGGAAATATCCATAACCTCCGCCATCTTATGAGTGATAATGATTATCGTACAGCCCTGCTCCTTCATCTTTCTGAGAATAGCAAACAGTGCGGTTATCTCCTGCGGGGTAAGCACCGCTGTAGGCTCGTCAAGTATAAGAACGTTTGCGCCTTGGTAGAACGCCTTCATTATCTCTACAGCCTGCTTTTCACTGACAGACATATTGTATATCTTCTTGTCGGGGGTAACGTTAAGGCCGTATTTCTCGTTCAGCTTGTTCACATGGTGAGCCATACGCTTTTTCGATGTGACAAAATGCTTTATATGACCCATTACCACGTTTTCTGCGGCGGTCATTACATCGACCAGCTTGAAGTGCTGATGTACCATACCGATGCCTGCCTTTATAGCGTCACCGGGTGAGCCGAAGTGCATCTTTTTACCGTCAATCGAGATAGTACCGCTGTCGGGCGTATATATGCCGCTGAGCATATTTACAAGGGTACTCTTGCCCGAACCGTTTTCGCCGAGCAGGGCAAGTATCTCGCCCTTGTATACGTCAACGGAAATATCCTTGTTTGCGTATACCGAGTCAAACGATTTGGTTATGTGTTCAAGTTTTATATAAGGGTCTGCCATATAACCTCCTTGAAAATAGCGATTTGTCTTTTTAAAACATCGCAGATATTCCGGTGCTTTAAAAAGACAAATCGGGCAGCCGCTGAGGACTGCTCGTATTGTCTTTTTTATGACCTGCGATTATGCGGGGATAGTACCTGTTACGCCCTTAACAAACCAGTTCATGTTCCAGATCTCGTCATCTGTCATCTTAACGCCGTCTTCAACCTTCTTGTTGCCTTCCTGATCGTAAAGAGGACCTGTGAAGGGTTCGAGTGTGCCGTCGATGATAGCCTTCTTAGCTGCATCTACCTTTTCCTGTGTGCCTTCTGCGCAGAGGTCTGTCAGCTTGTCAAGGTATGTCATGTTAGCGGCAAGACCTTCCCAGTATGCACGGCTTGTCCATGTACCGTCCATAGCCTTCTTTACATCGTCTGTGTAGAATGTCTTCCAGTCGAAGCAAGCAGCTGTGAGGTAAGCCTTGGGAGCAGCGTCTGATGTGGGGAAGTTGTAGCCGATGCAGTATGCGCCCTTTTCTTCGGCGGCAACCTGAGGAGCTGTTGTATCCTGGTGCTGAGCGATTATGTCAACACCCTTGTTGAGAAGCTCAAGTGCTGCCTGCTTTTCAACAGTGGGGTCATACCATGTATCTGTGAATACTACTTCTACCTTAGCATCGGGGTTTACAGACTGTACACCGAGTGTGAATGCGTTGATACCACGGATAACCTCGGGGATACCCTTAGCGGCAACATAACCGATGTAGTTCTTCTTTGTCTTCATACCTGCAACGATACCTGCAAGGTAACGAGCCTGGTATACCTTACCGAAGTAGGTTGACATATTGTCTTCTCTCATATAGCCTGAGCAGTGAGCAAACTTTACATCGGGATGCTCCTTTGCCATCTGGTCTGTACCTTCCATAAAGCCGAATGAGTTTGTGTAAATAAGGTTGCAGCCTTCATCGATAAGTGTCTGGATAGCTTCCTTAGTGTCGGCAACGGTTTCGGGTACGTCCTCAACGTAGAAGGTCTTTACGCCCATAGCCTCAACTGCAAGTCTGCCTGCATCGTGAGCCTGTGTGTAACCGCCGTCGTTGATCTTGCCGATGTAAACAAAGCCTGCTACAACATTGCTCTTGGCTGTGCTGTCGCCTGTGCTCTGTGCGTCGGAAGTCTTGCTTTCATCCGTACCGCTTGTTGCGGCATTGCCGGAGCAGCCTGTGAGTCCTGCTGTAAGTGCGCAGGTTGCCGCCAGTAAAATGGCGATAAGTTTCTTTTTCATGTTTTTCCTCCCTATTAAAACAGTAAAAGATATATTAACGGCATTTTGCCGCTAAATACGGTTATTTACAAGTCAATACCGCATAATTATTGTCGTGCGATTGCTTAGTCAGATTTTTCGTCAGATTGTATAAATTGAACGCAGGCAGGCTGGCGCCTGTCAAGCGAAATTTGTGCAAGATGGCGGAAAATATGCAAGCTTAGCGTACGGCAAAGGCGACAGCCGTTAATTGTGCGGTGTTGCCTTAATAGGCTCAGTGTCTGAAAATACAGCCGCCGTCAACGCTCATCGAGTCAACTATTGCGAGCGATTCTACTCTGATGCCTTTCGAGCGGACAAGGTCTCCGCCCTTCTGGAAGCCCTTTTCTATAACGATACCTGCGCCTGCTATACTTGCGCCTGCGCCCTTTACTATGTCGATAAGGCCGAGTAAAGCACAGCCGTTTGCAAGGAAGTCGTCGATTATAAGCACGTTGTCATCGGGCGACAGAAACTTCTTGCTGACTATTACGTTATATGTACGCTTGTGCGTAAAGCTCTCGATAGAGGTCGAATATACCTCGCCGTCTATGTTTACGCTCTGCGCCTTCTTCGCAAATACGACAGGACATCCGAAATACTGCGCCGTAACGCACGCAATGCCGATGCCCGACGCTTCTATAGTAAGTATCTTGTTTATGCTCTTGTCGGGGAACAGTCTGCGGAACTCCTTGCCGATCTCATTGTAAAGCTCAATATCCATCTGATGATTGAGAAAGCTGTCAACCTTGAGTACGTTTCCCTCTTTTACTATACCGTCCTTGTTTATGCGTTCTTCCAGTAACTGCATTTTACATTTCCTCCGTTTATTTCAGTAATTCACGTCCCATAAGCACGCCCATTACAGACGCCATCATAAGTCCTCTTGTCCAGCCGCTTGAGTCGCCTAAGCAATGCAGTCCCTTTACGTTCGTGTTGAAATGCTCGTCCATCTTTATACGGTTGCTGTAGAATTTAAGTTCGGGTGAATATAAAAGCGTTTCACGGCTTGCAAAACCGGGAACGACCATATCCACAGCCTTTATGAAATTGATAATGTTAGTCATTGTACGGTAAGGCATAGCCGCCGTGATGTCGCCTGCAACCGCATCGGGCAGGGTGGGTCTTACATTGGAGAAATTAAGTTCCTTCGGCCATGTACGCTTTCCGTCAAGAATATCGCCGTAACGCTGTACAAGAATGTGACCGTTACCGAGCATATTGGTAAGCTCGCCGACCTTCTTCGCATATTCGATAGGCTGGTTGAACGGTACGCTGAAATTGTGTGAGCAAAGTATAGCAAGGTTTGTGTTGTTGCTCTTAAGCTCTTTATATGAGTGACCGTTTACAACGGCTAAATCGTTGTCGTAGTTCTCCTGACTCACAAATCCGCCGGGGTTCTGGCAGAATGTACGCACCTTGTTCTTAAACGGCAGAGGATAGCCGATGAGTTTTGACTCGTAAAGGACGGCGTTTATCTCCTCCATTACCTCGTTTCTGACTTCCACTCTTACGCCGATGTCAACAGTACCTGGTGTATGCTCTACATTATGCGCCTCGCAGGTCTTTTCGAGCCAGTCTGCGCCCTTACGGCCTGTTGCGACTACTATCTCGTCGCCGTATATGGTTTCCTGTTCGCCGCCGTCACGGGCATTTGAAATGATAACGCCCTTACATACGCCGTCTTCTATTATAATATCCTCGCAGTTCTTGCCGAACAGCACCTCAACTCCGCTCTCGATAAGATATTTTTCTATCTTGAAATAAAGTTCGTGCGCCATTTCCGTTCCTAAGTGGCGGATAGGACAGTCAACCAGCTTCAGGTTTGCGTTTATGGCTTTCTTTCTTATATCTCTTATCTTGTCGGGGTCGCTTACGCCCTCAACGTGCTTATCCGCACCGAATTCAAGATATATCTTGTCTGTGTAGTCGATGGTTTCCTGTGCAAGCTCCTCACCGATAAGCTCGGGGAGCGTTCCGCCGACCTCGCACGACAGCGACAGCTTGCCGTCCGAGAATGCGCCTGCGCCCGAAAAGCCCGTTGTGATATGGCAGTAGGGCTTACAGTTCATACAGTGCTTTGTTTTTGCCTTAGGACAGCTTCTTTTCTCTACCGAAGCGCCCTTTTCGATTATCAGTATTTTTTTGTCTGAGCCGTTTCTGACCATTTCAATTGCGGTGAAGATGCCCGCAGGTCCCGCTCCTACAATTACTACATCGTATTTCAATTACTTTTCTCGCCTTTCCGCTTAGCAACAATAAGGCGTTTTACCGCTCCTTTGCAGAAAAACGCCGAATTTACATTAATATAATTATTTTGACACAATTCGAGCCTAAAGTCAATATCAAACCGACACAAAAATGAACTTTTGTGAATAATTTTTATGCCGCTTTCGGTAAAGCGGAGAATATAGTACAATTTACAGCTAATTTAGCACAATACAGTAAAATAATACAAGATGGGCTTGACAAAAAAACATAATATGCTATTATAAAGGTAATAGCATATGCAATGCTTTAGCAATGCCTGCAAATTGAAAGGAGTCCACTTTATGACCAAGATCGGAAAACGTATCATTATCATCGCAATACCTGTGGCAGTATCAGCCGTTTTGCTGTTATCATCTGTCTTTTCTGCGGCAAAATTCAATACCTTCAACTGTTTTTCTTCGTTCCCTGCATTTTTCGGAATTATAAGCGGCTCGGAGAATGCGACAGAGATAGACGGCGGAAAAATTATAATGTGTCCGCCTGCGGATTCTGTTGAAAAGCTGGCAGATTATCTGAAAGGTAAAGGTATTGAGCGTGACCATGAAAATGATATGGGCGGCAGGATCGGCTTTATCGAAAACGGTGAAAAAATTCAGTTTGCATCCCGTATAAACGGTTATTACGGGTTGTTCACAAGGGTTTAAGGCGATAATAAAAATTGACAGCTAAACTGTGTCTGTTTCAGGCACAGTTCAGCTTGTAGAAAAAGTCTATTTTTGAAATAAACTTCTGATTTATTATCCCTATCCCCTTTAGGACACTCTGATGGCTTTGCCTCATGCAAAGCTCGGTGTGTCCTTATTTCGGCATCCTTGCCGAAAACCTCTTTCCCCTCGTGAAAGGCTGTGTATGCTTGGTTGGCTCTGCATCGTGCAGAGCCTTTGGGCATACACGCCCGGCATCCGTGCCAGGGCTGAGTGTGGGGCTGCCGCCCTCACCCCGCTTGGGGCTACGCCCCAAACCCCATTTTCAAAAATTATATTGGTTTATCGACAGTCTAAACTGTGTCTGTTTCAGGCACAGTTTTTATTTTTTGCCAAAAAGCTCTTGACAATAGTCCGAAATCGGATTATAATATCTCTCAGTCCGATTTCGGACTTAAACATTTGCCGACAAGGAGAATCAGCTTGGATAATAAAAACAACAGAAAGAAACTGTATGAATATAATAATGTACTGAAATCAATAGATGATTGCTACAGAAATATAGCAAAGCGCTACGGGTTTTCGGAAGCGGCTTTCTGGACGCTGTACACACTGCGTATGGAGCCGGGCAACATAACGCAGAGCGATGTCTGCACCGTGCTGTATCAGCCTAAGCAGACGGTGAACTCCGCACTGAAAAAGCTCGAAAGCGAGGGCTATATAACGCTTACTCCGGCAGGTGCGCACACAAAGAATATCAGCCTTACGAAAAGCGGAACAAAGCTGTGCGAACAGACTGTAGATAAGGTGATAGAGGCGGAATGCGCCGCACTCGGCAATATGACAGATGAAGAAAGCGAGAATATGACTGCGCTTATGAAGCTGTACAGCGTACTTCTTAAAAGTCAGACGGCAAAAATATAAAGATACAAAAGGAGAACAAAGGGAAAATGAGCAAGATAAAACTTTCGGATCACTTTACTGCAGGACGGCTTTTCAGGTTTGTACTGCCGTCGGTGGCTATGATGGTGTTTATATCCATATACGGCGTTGTTGACGGTTTTTTCGTATCTAATTTTGCCGGCAAGACCTCTTTTGCATCTATTAATCTTATAATGCCGTTTGTAATGATACTCGGCGGTGTGGGCTTTATGGTCGGCACGGGCGGAACGGCGCTTGTTTCTCAGAAGCTCGGCGAGGGTGACGAAAAGACGGCAAAACGCTATTTCACAATGATGATAATGCTGACGGTGATACTCGGTGCGGTACTCACAACATTCGGCCTTATCTTTACCGAAAACGTTGCGGTGTTCTTCGGTGCAACTCCCGAAATGCTCGGCGACTGTGTGCTTTACGGCAGAATAGTAATATCATTTACAACGGCTTTTATGCTCCAGAACGTATTCCAGAGCTTTTTTATTGCCGCCGAGAAGCCTAAACTCGGACTTATTTCAACTATTATGGCAGGCTGTACGAATATCATACTTGACGCTGTATTTGTAGGTCTTATGGGCTTTGGCGTTGCAGGTGCGGCATTTGCTACGGGCATCAGCGAATGTGTCGGCGGAATATTCCCTCTTATCTACTTCCTCCGTCCGAACTCAAGCATACTGCGTCTTACTAAGACAAGACTTGAGATAAGACCGCTTCTTCGTGCCTGTGCGAACGGTTCATCGGAGCTTATGTCGAGCATTTCCTCATCGGTCGTAAGTATAATCTACAACTTCCAGCTGATGAAATATATAGGTGAAAACGGCGTTTCGACCTTTGGCGTAATGATGTATGTGCAGTTCATTTTCATAGCGATATTTGTCGGATATGCTATCGGATGCGCACCCGTGATAGGCTTCAACTACGGAGCACAGAACCGTTATGAGCTGAACAATATGCTCAAAAAGAGCCTTTGCTTTGCGGCGATAGCGGGAGTTACGCTTGTCGCATTGTCGGCGGTGCTTGCAAGCCCTCTCGCAAAGATATTTGTCGGCTATGACGCAGAGCTTTACGAGCAGACACGTCACGCTTTCAGGATATTCTCGCTGTGCTTTTTACTTGCAGGCTTCAATATATTCACGTCATCGTTCTTCACCGCACTCGGAAACGGCGCTATCTCTGCGGCTGTGTCATTTATGAGAACGCTTATATTCCAGGTTTCAAGCATCCTTATACTGCCCCTTATTTTCGATGTTGACGGTATATGGATGGCGAATGTTGTGGCGGAATTTTTCGCTTTCCTGCTGTCGTTGATGTTCCTTATCATAAAGAGGAAGAAGTACGGATATTGGCAGAAGAATGTTGCTTTGCCGGTTGAACCTGAATCGGCAATGACAAACAAAAACGCAGATTAAGCGGTTATATAAAGCAATATAGAGCGGCGGCTCGGTAATGTTACCGAGCCGCCGATACTTTTATATCTGTTATCCGAACTTACTTCCTCCCATTCAGCCCGAACTTCCTTGTATACGCATCAAAGTCAACATAGCAGTGATCCATATCAACATCGCCGTCGATTCCGCTGATACTGCCCTCCCACGAATACTGCCACATAAAATATGTTCCGCTGTATGCAGGCTTGTCGGTGTCAACGTGAGCCACCCACACGGGATACTTTGAAAGCGCCGTCATATCAAGGTAGCTGTTGAAAAACGAAGCGTAGGAATATACGACAGGCAGATAGCCTGCGTTTGCTATCTCCTCGCAGAACGCTTCTGCCATTGCGGTGAGGGTCTGCTTTGAATAGCCGTTCTTTACATACCACTGATCCTCTATATCAAATACTACGGGGTAGCTTATCTCATAGCCGGAAATAAGGCTGAGTACGAATTTAGCCTCATCTCTCGCTTCTTCGACCGTTTCGGCATAGCAGTAGTGATACACTCCGGCAGGAATGCCGTTTTGCATAGCACCTTTCATATTCTCGTGGAAATATGTATCGCTTGTCATAGGGTAATCGTCGCTTATTCTGCCACGGCTTGAACGTATCATAGCAAAGTCGATGCCCGAACTTTTAACCTTTGCCCAGTCTATCGTGTCGCCCTGCGCCCACGAAACGTCAATTCCCGTCAGTGCGTCTGTTGTATACAGCGATATAGTTTCGACAGACATTGCCGAGTTGTCATAGGCTCTGCGGTTGTCGGTGACGCTGCCGTTTTTGCTGTTTGTGAACATACCCTTCAGCGTATATGAACAATCGTTTCCGAGCGTCATAGTGCCTGTGTTTATGACCTGCGCATTGTTTCTTATCTCCAGCTTTCCGCCGATATAGCTTTTTGCATTGAAGCGTGCAGTGCCTGTCACACCTATCTCGCCGTAAGAGGTAAAGTCCGAATTCACATCAAGAGTGCCTGCGAATGCCGTCTGTGCCGTATCGGAAAGCAGCGTAACTCCCGACAGCGAAACCGCAGATCTTCCGCTTGCAGACATCGTACCGTCAATATCCAGAGCAGAACCGCCGTAGGTATTGAGCGTGCCGTTTATTATAAGCGATGCGCCGTTATCCGCAACAAGTCTGCCCTTTATATCAAGGGTAATACCGTATGGCACTGTAACGGATGTTCCGCTGAGCAGCACCATCACAGTACCTGCCGGTACAGTAAGGCTTTTGCCGAGTGTTATATTGCTTTTTATGTAATAGGTTCTGTCCGCCGCAAGCACGGAGGTGCCGTCCCAGGTGTACGGGTCAGCCGCCGCCGCAACCGGAAGCGACACGGAACATAATATGAACAGTGCCGACAGAAAACCGGCGATTATCCGTTTTCTTAATTTCATTTGCTTTTCCTTTCGGATTATCTCAGCTGTTTTGTTTACCGGATACTTATCCAAGATAATTATGTCATATTCCGCACCGTTTGTCAATATTCACGGCGGTGCGACAATTCCCGACGTTACATTTTTCGTCATTCCGACAGTATTCCCCGTCCTTATTTGTACACAGTTACAATATATTAAGCACGAGGCGTTATTGACAGTACCGTAAAAAAGGGTTATAATCTCTATATCTATGGGCTTTGCCCGAACAAAACGAAACAATGTTGTACGGTAGAATATATGAACAAATATGTAAGAAATATGACGCAGGGAAGTGAACTTAGGCACATACTTATGTTCACTCTGCCCTTGCTTGCGGGAAATCTGTTCCAGCAGTTTTATAATATAGTAGATTCGGTAATAGTCGGACGTTATCTCGGTCACGAGGCACTGGCGGCGGTCGGTGCGACAGGCTCGATAACGTTCCTGTTTTACACGCTGTGTAACGGCCTTTCGGCAGGTGCGGGAATACTGATAGCGCAGAGCTTCGGAGCGGGGCGGCACGACGATGTAAAGCGTTTTATCGCAAACTCGGCTTATGCGCTCGGCTTTGTAGGGCTGGGGCTGACGATTATTTCGGTAGCCTTTGCGCATCTTCTTTTGCAGATGCTCGACACTCCGCAGAACATACTTGCAAACGCCGCGGACTATATGCGTACTGCCTGTGCAGGAACGATTGCGGTAGCAGGCTACAACTGGATAAACTCGGTGCTTCGTGCGCTCGGGGATTCGAAAACTCCGCTGTATTTTCTTATTGTCGCAAGTATACTGAATGTAGGACTTGACCTGCTTTTTGTAATGGTATTCGGTATGGGGGTAGTCGGTGCGGCGCTCGCTACAGTTATCGCACAGGGAGTTTCCGCTGTCGGAAGTATTTTGTTTGCGGTAAAGAAGAACGAATATTTCAGGCTGAAAAGAGAGCATCTCAGGCTTCGCAGGGAGCAGTTTGTACGTTGTATGAAAACTGGTACTCCCATAGCTTTGCAGAATGCGCTTGTTTCCGTGTCGATGATTTCACTTCAGAAGACCGCAAACTCATTCGGAGATATAGTAGTTGCCGCATACACTGCGACAATGCGTGTAGAACAGCTTATACAACAGCCCTTCAATTCGCTCGGCACGGCACTTTCGACCTTTGCAGGTCAGAATGTCGGAGCGGCAAAGCCCGACAGGGTGGTGAAAGGCTATCACCGTTCAATGCTTATATCGACCGCTTTCGGCTTGCTGATGCTCGGTGTGTTCGCTTTTACAAGCAGATATATAGTCGGCTTCTTCGTTACCGAAGAACAGGTTATAGATATAGGCGCAAAGGCGCTTTTGCTGTCTGCCTGCTTCTATGTTCCGCTGGGCTTCATCCACACGACAAGAGGACTTTTAAACGGTGCGGGCGATGTAGGATTTGCGTTTCTGAACGGACTTGCCGAGGTAGTAGGCAGAATAGGCTTTGCGGCAATACTTGTTAATATACCCGGAGTGGGAATGTGGGCGGTATGGACAACGACCTGTCTTACCTGGGTGCTGACAGCTGTAATGTGTCTTATCAGATATAAGGGCGGCAAATGGCGGAAAAAATGTCTTGTTGATATTGAAACCGCAGAAACGGAGGTAATTCATGCTGAGCAATAAAACGCAAACCGAAAAAAGCGAAACGTTTCTGCTGGCGCACGCATTGTTATTGTTTGTGCTGTCACTGCTTGTCGGGGTGCAGGGCGTATTCGAGATAATCGACTATATGCCGCACATTATATCGGCAGGCTGTATAAACTGCGGAGCGTATGCGGCATCTATACCGTCTACTCTTATAATGTATCTGTGGTTTTCTGTTTCTGTAGCGGTTTTTTATTACAGGGAAAGCAGAAAAATGTTCACCCTTATCCCCTATATGTGCATTATAGGCATAGCGCCGAGCCTTGTGTATGACTTGTCGTTCATATCGGAAAACGGCTTTGTTTCCGGCGGAGAATATAATGTAATGCTGTATCTTGTTATGGATATATTTCTTCTTCTGGACTCGGTAGTTATGATACAGCTTGTGCGAGGTACAATGAGCAGAAAAGCCGCTATGATATGTCCTGCGATATATCTTATTACGGGGCTTATATACTTTTCGAGCGTTTTCGTTTTTTACGGCTCGGTCGAGGGTACTAATTTCATGGGATATTATTTCTGCAACAGCGTGACGAATATCGTATTTTCGCTGTCGCTGTTCCGCTTTGTAGATGTGTTGTATCCTGCAAGAAAAAAAGGAGCAGAAGATGGAGAATAAGTACATAGCGCTTACATTTGACGACGGACCGAACACGGTCACAACCCCGCAGGTGCTTGAAATGCTGAAAAAGCATAACGTTACGGGCAGCTTTTTCCTTGTAGGCGATAACATAAACGAGGAAAGCGCAAGGATAGCCCGTGAATGCTTTGAGTACGGCTGTGAGATATGCAACCACAGCAGGACGCACAGTGCGATGCCTCAGCAGACAAGCGAAGAAATAAAGGCTGAAATTGAATACACGAACGACAAAATAAAGCAGATAACAGGCGGTGTCGCCCCGAAATTTTTCCGTCCGCCGTATATTGCGCTTTGCGACAGTATGTATGACGATATACCGCTGACATTTATCTGCGGAAACGGTGCGGAGGACTGGCTTGACGAAATATCCGCAGAAGAACGCAGTAAGCGTATAATCGCTCAGGCGCAAAACGGTATGATAATACTTCTGCACGATATGGAGGGCAATTTCCGCACGGTACAGGCGCTCGATACGATAATACCGGAGCTTAAAAGGCAGGGATATACTTTTGTGACGGTAAGCGATCTTTTCGCAAAGTGCAATGTAATGCCCCGAAAAAGAGTGATATATTCAAATGTGCTGACGGACTGAAAAATTTGCGGATTTACGCCGTGCTGTTTTATTCGATTTCTTTATAAAAAGTACTTGCATTTTATCCGCTTTTTTGGTAAAATAAAATATGAGCGCAGAAGTATAAAAATATGCGTGAAATTTGTATTTCTTGAGGACAGCCTCATACAAATAAAGTAAAAGCGAAAGGATCATTACCATGAGCAAATTAAACAAGAAGAATGTAGAAGATTTACAGGTAAAGGGCAGAAAAGTCCTTGTTCGTGTAGACTTCAACGTACCTATGAAGGACGGCAAGATCACAAACGACAACAGAATCCAGGCCGCACTTCCTACAATCAATAAGTTAGTTGAGAACGGCGCAAAGATAGTTCTTTGTTCACATCTCGGCAAGCCGAAGAACGGTCCCGAGGACAAGTTCTCTCTTAAGGCTGCTGCAGAAAGACTTGCAGAGCTTGTTAATACAAAGGTAGTTTTCGCTAAGGACGATACGGTAGTAGGCGAGAACGCAAAGAAGGCAGTTGCAGAAATGAAGGACGGCGAGATAGTTGTTCTTGAAAACACACGTTTCCGCGGCGCTGAAGAAACAAAGAACGGTGAAGCATTCGCTAAGGAGCTTGCAGATCTCGTTGACGACGATGTATTCGTAATGGACGCTTTCGGTTCTGCACACAGAGCACACGCTTCCACAGCAGGCGTTACAAAGTTTGTTAAGGAAACAGCAGTAGGCTACCTTATGAACAAGGAAATCGAGTTCTTAGGCAACGCTGTTGAAAACCCTGTAAGACCTTTCGTTGCTATCCTCGGCGGTGCTAAGGTTGCAGACAAGCTGAACGTTATATCAAACCTCCTCGAAAAGTGCGACACACTTATCATCGGCGGCGGTATGGCTTACACATTCTTAAAGGCTAAGGGCTATGAAGTAGGTACATCACTCGTTGACAACGAGAAGATCGACTACTGCAAGGAAATGATTGAAAAGGCTGAAAAGCTCGGCAAGAAGCTCCTTCTCCCCATTGATACAACAATTGCAAAGGAATTCCCCGATCCTATCGACGCTGAGATCGAAGTAAGCGTTGTTGACGCTGACAAGATTCCTGCTGATATGATGGGTCTTGACATCGGTCCTAAGACAATGGCTCTGTTCGCTGATGCCGCTAAGTCAGCTAAGACAGTTGTATGGAACGGTCCTATGGGCGTATTTGAAAACCCCGTATTAAAGAAGGGTACAGTTGCTGTCTGCGAAGCTCTTGCAGAGGCAGACGCTACAACAATCATCGGCGGCGGCGACTCGGCTACAGCTGCTATCAACCTCGGTTATGCAGACAAGATGAGCCACATCTCAACAGGCGGCGGTGCTTCTCTTGAATACCTCGAAGGTAAGGTACTTCCCGGTATCGCTTGCATTCAGGACAAGTAAAAATAACGAGGGCGGATATTCTCCGCCCTTATTGTTGTGTAATAAGCAATTTATAATAAAAAAACGAAAGGAACACTGTATCATGAAAAAGACAGTAAGAAAAGCAGTTATCGCAGGTAACTGGAAGATGAATAAGACAAGACCCGAGGCTAAGGCTCTTTTAGAAGAATTAAAGCCTATGGTAGCTGATGTAAAGGACGTTGAGGTCGTAGCCTGCGTTCCATTTACAAACCTTGAAACAGCTCTCGCTGTAACAGCAGGCACAAACATAAAGATCGGCGCTGAGAACTGCCACTTTGAAAAGAGCGGCGCTTTCACAGGCGAAATTTCAGCTGATATGCTCGCTGAAATGGGTGTTGAATATGTTGTACTCGGTCACTCCGAGCGCCGTCAGTATTTTGCTGAAACAGACGAAACAGTAAACAAGAGAACAAAGGCTGCTCTTGAAGCAGGCTTAAAGCCCATCGTATGCGTAGGCGAACTTCTCTGGGAGCGTGAATGCAACATTACGGAAGAAGTTATCGCACGTCAGATTAAGCTTGATTTCTTCGGCATCTCCGCAGACGACCTCAAGAAGTGCATAATCGCTTACGAACCCGTATGGGCTATCGGTACAGGCAAGACAGCTACAGCAGATCAGGCTGAAGAGGTTTGCGCTTTCATCCGTGCTACACTCGCTAAGCTCTACGGTGCAGATGTTGCAGAAACAATCACAATCCAGTACGGTGGCTCTATGAACGCAAAGAACGCTGAAGAACTGCTCTCAAAGACAAACGTTGACGGCGGTCTTATCGGCGGTGCTTCACTCAAGGCTGCTGATTTCACAACTATCATCAAGGCTGCCGTAAACGGCTAATCAAAAATCGGATATTTACGAAAGGACGACTAAATAAATGGCAAAACCCGTTTTACTCGTTGTTATGGACGGCGTAGGCTTTTCAAAGACAGGTCTTGGCGACGCAGTTACACTCGCCAACACTCCTACACTTGACAGACTTTTAAGAGAATGCCCCAACACTCGTTTAAAGGCTCACGGTGACGCTGTAGGTCTGCCTACAGATGACGATATGGGCAACTCAGAGGTAGGTCACAACGCACTCGGCTGCGGTCAGATCTACTCACAGGGCGCAAAGCTTGTTAACGAATCTATCGAAAGCGGAAAGATGTATCAGTCTGAGGCTTGGAAAGAACTCGTTGACAACTGCAAGGCTAACAACAGCACCCTGCACTTCATCGGTCTTTTATCGGACGGTAACGTTCACTCAAATATCAAGCACCTGTTCAAGATGCTGACAGAAGCCAAGAACGAGGGCATCAAGAAGGCAAGAGTACACATTCTGCTCGACGGAAGAGATGTACCCGCTACTTCTGCTCCGATATATATCGAACAGCTTGAGAGCTTCCTCAAGGAACTTAATGCGGACGGCGCTTTTGACGGTAAGATAGCAAGCGGCGGCGGACGTATGAAGGTTACTATGGATCGTTATCAGGCTGACTGGCCTATGGTTGAACTTGGCTGGAAGACTCACGTCAAGGGTGAGGGCAGACAGTTTTCATCAGCTATGGAAGCTGTAGAGACCTACCGTAAGGAAAACGACGGCATCATCGACCAGGATCTTCCTGCATTCGTAATCGCTGAGAACGGCGAGCCTGTAGGCAAGATAGTTGACAAGGACAGTGTTATCCTCTTCAACTTCAGAGGTGACCGTGCTATCGAACTTTCAATGGCATTCGATGATGACGACTTCACTGCATTTGACAGAGGCGCAAAGCCCGACGTATGCTTCGCAGGTATGCTGCAGTATGACGGCGACTTAAAGCTTCCTGCACGCTTCCTTGTAAATCCTCCCGAGATTACAAACACTCTCACAGAGGTACTCGTTGCCGCAGGTCTTAACGAATATGCCGTATCCGAAACACAGAAGTACGGCCACGTAACTTACTTCTGGAACGGCAATAAGAGCGATAAGTTCAGCGAAGAGCTTGAAACATACAAGGAGATACCCTCCGACAACGTTTCATTCGATCAGCGTCCGTGGATGAAGTCCGCTGAGATAACAGACGATCTTATCGAAGTAATAAAGAGCAAGAAGTATGACTTTATCCGTTGCAACTACCCCAACGGCGATATGGTCGGACACACAGGCAGCCTCGACTCAACAATAATCGGTGTTGAAGCGGTTGACCTCGGCCTTTCAAGACTTATCAAGGTTTGCGATGAGTACGGTGTTACGCTCGTTGTAACCGCCGATCACGGCAACGCAGACGAGATGCTCGAAAAGAACAAGAAGGGTGAGGTTCAGGTAAGAACAGCTCACTCGCTCAACCCCGTTCCTTTCATCATCTATGATAAGGAAGTCAAGTACACTATCAAGGACGATACAAAGTACGCTCCCGGCGTTCCCACCAAGTACGGTCTGGCAAACGTTGCTCCCACCATCGTTAAGATGCTCGGTCTTACAGCGCCTGACTGCTGGCAGGAAAGCATGATCTAAGCGGCGGGCGGCTGTGAGCCGCCTCAAATTCCGCCTTTGGAATAGTCTGAGTTATCCGCAGGTTAGTGAAACGGCGGGGCTGAACGCACTGCAAATCGCATAGCAATGCGGTTTGTGGCGGTTAAGACATATACTTTGTCAGGTGCAGAGTAAAACAGAAAATCGTGTGAAGCGGGTTGCCGTGTATAGCGATTATTTGGCTTTACAATGCGGTTTGACAGCGTGATATTGATAAAAATAAGACGGCAGGCACGGATAAAATGTGCCTGCCGTTTTTGCGGCAATGTGCCGCTTCAAGTTCCGCCTTTGGCATTGTCGGAGCATTTCGTGAGATAGTGAAACGGCGGGGCTGAACGCACTGCAAATCGCATAGCAATGCGGTTTGTGGCGGTTAAGACATATACTTTGTCAGGTGCAGAGTAAAACAGAAAATCGTGTGAAGCGGGTTGCCGTGTATAGCGATTATTTGGCTTTACAATGCGGTTTGACAGCGTGATATTGATAAAAATAAGACGGCAGGCACGGATAAAATGTGCCTGCCGTTTTTGCGGCAATGTGCCGCTCCAAGTTCCGACTGCGGCTGTGAGCCGCTTCAAGTTCCGCCTTTGGAATAGTCGGGGTTATCCGCAGTATAGCAAAACGGCGGACGGCAACGTGGGATAAATCGCATAGCAATGCGGTTTGTGGCAGTTAAGACATATACTTTGTCAGGTGCAGAGTAAAACAGAAAATCGTGTGAAGCGGGTTGCCGTGTATAGCGATTATTTGGCTTTACAATGCGGTTTGATGGGATATACAATTGATACGACAAACGGCAGGCATGAGAAATCATGTCTGCCGTTTTGATATTTGTAGGGAGAATATGCCGCATTTGGCTTTGTTGTGCGGTTTGTTAGGGTTTATAAAAACGGCAGGTGCGGAGAAATACCGTTCCTGCCGTAAATATGACGTTTTACAATTCCGCTTTATATATCAAAGCGTCGCAAACCGGCTCTGTGTAATAGTTTCTGCGTCTGCCGACCTCAGAAAATCCGTGCTTTTCATACAGCTTTTTTGCCGGCTCGTTATCACAGCGGACTTCAAGAAAAATGCTTTTTATGCCGTTATTTTTGCATTTATTTATAAAATATTCCATTAATTGTGTGGCGATGCACTGATGTCTGTACTCCGGCAACACTGCAATGCGATACAGCTCGCATTCATCGGATACGCTCTGACCGCAGATAAAGCCTACCGGCTTGTTTTCGGCTTTATCATCACGAATAACGGCATTTATCGAGCCTTCAGTGAACACCTGCGACTCAATACTTCGCTCTGTCCACGGCACAGAAAAACACTTTTTTTCAATCACTGCAATGTCGCTACAGATTGATGAATTATGATGATTTAAAGCCGTGACTTTGCCTTTATCTGTCAAACAGTCATTTTCAATGAGTATCATACCACGTTTTGCCAATATTTACATCTACCGTCATAGGAACGGTGAGCTTTACGGCATTCTCCATTTCTTCCTTTAAAAGTAAGGCTACCTTTTCTGCGCAATCTTCTTTTGCCTCTACGATAAGTTCATCGTGAACCTGAAGTATCAGCCTTGCATCAAGACCGCTTTCTTTCAGTCTGTTGTAAACTTTTATCATCGCAATTTTAATTATATCGGCGGCTGTACCCTGTATGGGGGTGTTCTTTGCGACACGCTCACCGAAAGCCTGCAGATTCTTATTCTTTGCGGCAAGCTCTTTGATATATCTTCTTCTGCCGAACATAGTTTCAACATAGCCGTCACGCTTAGCCTTCGCAACGGTCTGCTCCATATAGTGAGCTATGCCGGAATATTTGGAAAGATAGGAGCGGATATATTCGCTTGCTTTCGGCACTGAAACGCCGATGTCCTTTGACAGCGAGAATGCGCCTATTCCGTAGACGATGCCGAAGTTGACCGCTTTTGCCTTGCTTCTGAGGTCGGGCGTTACCCACTCTATCGGCTGATTGAACACCTGAGATGCGGTAACGGTATGAATATCCACTCCGTCAAGGAACGCTTTCTTCATTATCTCGTCGCCCGAAATATGAGCCAGCACACGCAGTTCAATCTGTGAATAGTCGGCATCGACAAGCAGGCAGCCGTCCTTTGCGGTGAAGAATCTTCTCATCTCCCTGCCAAGCGGCGTTCTTACGGGGATATTCTGAATATTCGGCTCGGCGCTTGAAATTCTTCCTGTCCTTGTTTCTGTCTGCTTGAAGGTCGAATGAATCCTGCCGTCCTCGCCTACTACCTTCAGAAGCCCTGTAACGTATGTGTTCTGCAGCTTTGTAAGCGCACGGTATTCGGTTATCAGCGGAACTATAGGGTGCTTGTCCATAAGGCTTTCAAGTACATCGGCGTTTGTGGAATAGCCTGTTTTTGTCTTTTTGGCACTGGGCAATGCAAGTTTTTCAAAAAGCACGCTTCCGAGCTGTTTTGGCGAGCCTATATTGAATTCATAACCTGCGTATTCATAAATCTCACGGCTGATTTTTTCTGCCTTTGCCGAAACCTCTTTACCGAAAGCCTTTATACCGTCTGCGTCAATACTTACGCCCTCACGCTCCATAGCTACAAGCACAGTGGCAAGAGGTATCTCTATATCGGTAAGGACTGCCGCAGAGCCTGTTTCACTGATTTTGCAATTAAGTATATCGTTGAGGGCGGCAACGGTTATCGACTTTTCCTGTATGCTGTTTCCCTCCGGAACCCCGTACTGAGCGCAGAGCCTTGACAGGCTGTAATCGTTTGAATCGGGGTCGACAAGGTAAGCCGCAAGAGTTGTATCAAATTTATTGTTATTGAGCTTTTCAAGTCCGGAAACTGTAAGCGTATCCTTTATATCAAAGGTGTACTTCGTACTGTCGCTGTCGGCATAGGCTTTAAGCTCCCCGTCGGACAATTTTACCGGAGCACCTACTGCGCCTGCGTATACGTTCCCCTCCTGCGTCAGAACTATATCTCCTGTTGGCATGGCAGGTATCTGCTTTGCGGCGGATTCTTCCAAAGCCTCTTTTGAGCCTGCGGGAGCGGAAGTCGGGTGCAACTTCAGCTTCTGGAGCATCTTGTACATTTCAAGCTCCGACAGCAATCTTGCAAGCTCGTTATCGTCACGTTCTTTCGGAACATAATGCGAAAGCTCGGTATCAATAGGTGCGGTAAGACATATTTCGGCAAGCTGTCTGCTCATATAACAGCTTTCCTTGCCGTTTTCGAGCTTTGTGCGTACACCCTTTGTGATAAGCGTTGAGCCGATGTTTTCATAAACTCCGTCCACGCTTGCAAATTCCTTTATAAGCGAAAGAGCGGTCTTTTCACCGATGCCTGCAACGCCCGGAATATTGTCGCTCGAATCGCCCATAAGCGCCTTTACTTCTATCATCTGTTTCGGGGTCACGCCGTACTCTTCCATAATAACATCGGGCGTATAGTAAATGTCGCCTTTTGTCTTGGCAAGTCTTACGGTAACGTAATCATTTACAAGCTGGAACGAGTCACGGTCGCCCGTTGACACTGTACAGGGTATCTTCTTATCCGCACAGGCGGCTGAAACAGTTCCGATTATATCATCGGCTTCAAAGCCCTCTTTTTCGATAATGGTTATTCCCATTGCGGTGATTATCTTTTTCATATAGGGGAGCTGTTGAGCGAGGTCTTCGGGCATACCCTTGCGGTTTGCCTTATAGCCGTCATACATCTTATGGCGGAATGTCGGCGCTTTAAGGTCGAAAGCTACCGCTATCATATCCGGATTTACATCCTTTTCAAGCATAAGCAGAGTGTTCATAAAGCCTGTTACGGCATTTGTGGCAACACCTCTTGAATTTGTCAGCACACGGATACCGTAGAATGCACGGTTTAATATGCTGTTGCCGTCAATAATAAGAAATCCCATATTTATCCTTTCGAGCAGAGGTCAGATTGATTTTTTCGGTGAGTTATTTTTAGGCGATACCGCTAATTATGCGGTATTGCCTCAGTTTGTAGAAAAAGTCTGTTTTTATAAAAAATAGAGCAAATTCTCTATCCCTATAAGAACGCTTTGTGGGCTTTGCGTCCTGCAAAGCCTTTGAGCGTTCTATCTCGGCGTCCTTGCCGAAACCCCAAACCCCTTCCCCGTGGTGAAGGGCTGTGTATGCTTTGTTGGCTCTGCATCGTGCAGAGCCTTTGGGCATACACGCCCGGCATCCGTGCCGGGGCTGAGTGTGGGGCTACCGCCCCTAGACCCTGTCGGGGGCTTCGCCCCTGCGACCCCAATTTTTAATAATTAAAAGGTTTTTCGACAGTCTGAGGCGATACCGCTAATTATGCGGTATTGCCTTTATAGTATACCATAATTACAGTAAAATGCAAGAGTTAAGGGTACGATGCTATCCGTATATAATACAACAAAGCGGAGCAAATACAAGGTCTGCTCCGCCGTATTCTGAATTATTCGTCTGCACCGCTGGGCAATGCTGTCTGTTCGCTTGCAAGTCTTGCAAACTCCTCCTTGATGCTCGGAGCGTCCTTTGTCAGCTTTTTGATAGTAAGCTGTTCTTCCGCCTTGTTATTTGCAAGACGGAGATTGTTTTCGGAAGACAGAAGTGCGTCCTTTGTCTTTTGCAAATGTGTAATAGTCTTGTCTATCTCATCAATCGCAATCTTGAACTTATCGCTGGCAAGCTGATAATTTCTTGAAAACGCCGTTTTGAACTCGGTTATATTTTTCTCGAAATTAGTAAGGTCAACCTGCTGAGCCTTTGCCATAGCAAGCTCACGCTTATATTCAAGGCTGTTTCTTGCGGCGTTTCTCAGCAGAGAGATAAGCGGAATAAAGAATTGCGGACGAATAACGTACATCTTGGGGTACTTATACGAAACATCGACTATGCCTGCATTATAGAACTCGTTGTCGGCTTCGAGCATTGAAACGAGAACGGCATATTCGCAGCCCTTTTCATTTCTGTCCTTGTCAAGTTCCTTGAAGAAGTCCTCATTCTTATGCTTTGTGGCGGTGGTGTCCATCTCATTCTTCATCTCAAACATAATTGAGATAAATTCTATACCGTCCTCTGACGATTCTCTGAAAATGAAATCGCCCTTGCTGCCGCTCCTTGCATCGTTATCCTTTTCAAAATAGGCATTTGGGAATGCTGATGTTCTGAGAGAATTGAACTGCGTCAGGCAATGCTGTTCAAGGGTTTCGCCCACCATTTTCGTTGACAGCCTTGCCTTGAAGTCCTTGTACTGCTCTATCAGCTCGTCCTTGTTTTTAAGCTCAATAGCGTACTTTTCTTCTATCGCCCTGCATCTGAGCTCTGCCTCGTTATCCTTGCTGCGAAGTTTGCTGTTAAGCTCGTTTATTTCGTTATCCTTTTTTGCGATGGCAAGTGCGTTTTCACTGCTTACCTTGTCAATAGCCGCCTGCTGTAAGCTCTGCGCCTGCTGAAGCTGTAATTCAAGCTGTTTTATATGGCTCTCCTTTTCGCTCAGTTCAGCATTCTTTTCACTGTTTGCCTTGTCAACGGCGAAAGCTCTTTCGTTATCCGCCTGCTTCAGCTTTGCTGTAAGCTCGGCAATTTCTATATCCTTATCGCTGATAGCCTTCTGTGCCTTGCGGCTTTCCTCGCTGAAGCTGTTTTCACGCTCTCTGACTGCATTTGCAACGGCAAGCTGTTTTTCGCTTTCTATGCTTTCAAGCCTTGCTTCAAGCTCGGTTATCCTTTTTTCCTTATCCGTAATATCGTCCGACTTTTCCGAAAGAGCCGATTCCAGCTTCTTTTCATACTCCATCTCGAGTATTTTAAGCTCGCTGTTCTTCGCCTTTTCAAGCTCCTCTGCTCTGCGTGCCGCTTCTTTTTCGAATTCCTTATCTCTTACCTGCTGAACGATCTGTGAATAACCGCTGTCATCAACCTGAAAGACCTCATTACATTTTGGACATCTTATTTCCTGCATATTTCCTTAGTCCTTTCGTGAAAAGATTTATAATTCAAGTCGGCATACAAGACATGCGACTCTTTCGTCCTCTATCGTTACCTCTTTCATTCCGAGCGAGGTGAAATAATTGTAATTGGTTTCAAACTTTGCGTTTGTTCTGTCAAGTAAAACAATATCGGCAAGCGGTGCGGATTCGTCTGTCGGCACATCACGGTCATTTATCGTATAAAGCTCTTTTTGCTTATACAGCGGAGCGATAAAGAACGTGTTCGCTGTGATGCTCTCGTTTTCGTTGTCGGGAAGCTGTTCTAGATAGGATATGACTGCACCGTGTGCCTCATAGTCGTTATCATAGAAATTGTTAAGGTAGCCTGTCATTGTTGACAGGAACATAACCGCACAGGCAATAAGCGAAAATACAGTAAAGCATCTTGCCCTGTTATATGACAGCTCCGACATATTCATTATGAAAAGCCAGATAACAAGAACGCACGAGCCGAAAACGTACTGGAAATAAATCGAGTGCTGATACGGATAGGTCGGCATAAGATTTACCAGTACAAACGGTATCAGTAATATATAACGTGCTATTTTTCGGCTTACAAGCGGTATACCGCCGAGTACGCCGAGCGTCTGCACTGTAAAGGTCAGCTTTTCGCCTGTGAACAGGTTTGACAGAATGTAGCCCGGATTTGTAAACGCCGTAACGACTATTGAGGTGATAAGCGCACCGCCTCTGTACATATAGTCCTTGTACCGCCATTCCATGATCCCAAGCCCGCTGTTATTGAGATAAGCGCATACTGCAAAGAAATAAACGCAGGCCGCTCCGAAAATCACAGCACCGAGCGCTCTTGTCTTTTCACTGCGGTCTGACAGTATAAGATAAAGCCCGATCACCGCAACATATACGGCGGCATCTTCTTTTACAAGAAGCGTCAGCAATGCAAAGACGAGCATCGGTACAGTCTTTTCGCGTTCAACAGCCCATATCAGCCACAGCAGGAACGCCGGAAGCATACAGTTTTCGTGAATATCGTAGCTGCAGCCGCCTGTGAATGCCGGATATAAGGCATATATCGCTGAAAAAAGCGAGGAATGTATAAGCGAAAAGCCGTACTTTCTTGCGATAAGGAACACCGGGATAATTCCGCTTGTAACGAATATTCCCTGCAGTATCTGTAATGTTACCGGGTGCGGAAAAAGCATATAGAACGGCAGCATCAGGTAATACGCAGGAGAAAAATGCACTGCAAAGTGCGACAGCTCATAATTACGTTCGACTGTTGTGACAGGTCCAAGCCCGTCCTTCATATTCTCAAACATCTGCGCGAATATCCCAAAATCAAACGCAGGGGTAGACAGCTTGTAATACCGCATTGCCATTGCAAGTGCGGTGAACACAAGCATAAAAACGGCGGACAACGCAATAACCGCTATCCAGCATTTCTTTGTGAATTTCGGAAGCCTTATCCTGTGCTTTCCTACAGTATACCATACAGCAAGGGCTATAAACAGGACAACCCCGAGAAAAAAATCAATGCTTGTACCTTTTTCACGGAACATGACTACAGCATAAGCGACTGTAAACTGTGCGGTCGATATAAGCAATGCGGCACAGTCGGTTTTCATCTCTCTGAGCTTTGGGATAAAACGCAATACGGTAAGTAAGCCGTAGAATACTGCGAAAAATATGATAAGCAACAGATGCGGAGCTTCGCCTGCGTATTCTTTGTCAAATACCTTGCTTATCGGTCTTAAAGGCAATATCAATATGAGCGAACACAGCCACGCAGAAATAAACCGCATAAGGTATTCGCCGCCGTGTTCGCTTGCCTTGAAGCGTGTAAGTAATTTATTCATAAAAACCTCATTCTCAGTCGCCTGCAAGAAATTTATTGTTGTGAAGCTGGGAGCGCAGTTTCACACCCTGCTTTTTCAGAATATCGACCTTGAGCGCAACAAGATTACGGTCGGTACAGAGTGCCGCCGCAGTTTTGTCAATATCGTAGCCGCAATTTATGCAATCGTAAAGTTCTTCATCCGATATAAGAAACTGTGCCGCAAAGAGATTTGCTTCATACTCCATAGAATGATCGAGCATATCGAATATGTCATATTCAGCAAAACCGCCGCAATCATCAGCCTTATCCCTGTGGAGCCTGTCATGACCGATCTCGTGCATCAGGACGATTTTTTTCATACTGTCGCAAAGATCACGCTTTATAAAGATGAACGGGTTTTTCAGTATCAGCTTGTATGCGCCTTTCTGCTTTGAAAAATCCCTTTCGAGAACCTCTATATCGAGCTCCCGTGCGAGCCTTTTAGGAGAGCATCTGCCGTAGAGCGATATAAGCTCGTCTGCTTTGGCGACCGCTTCGTTAAAACAACTAAGCATTTTTGCTCCTTATCCCTTTGAAGCGTATTTCTTGTTCTTCTCTTTTGCTATCCAGTAGGCGTCCTGTATGGCTTTCATCATCTCGTCCATGTCATCCTGGTCAAGCTCTCCGCCTGCGAAAAGTCCTGTTACCTCCTGCATAAGCGCTTTTGCCTGCTGTGCGCCTGTAGCGCCGTACTTTTCGTTTGCGTTTATGTAGAATTCTTCGTTCTCGGTAAGAAGATAATTAATGTCAACGCCGAGTATCTCAGCCATTTTTCCGTATATTTCACGCTGTTTGGGGTAGCTTTCGCCCTTTTCATAGTTTGTTATGGTTCTCAGAGATACACCGAGCATATCCGCAAACTGCTGTTGTGTAAGACCTTTTGCACGGCGTTCTTTCTTTACTTTATCACAGAATTTCATAATTACTCCTTTACTTGCAGTATGCTACGGCGTCTGCCTGAAATTTAAGCCCGTTTTCTCCGCCGAAATGGGCAAACTCGGTCTGTATTGATTTACGAACAGGGTATTTGCCGCCGAAACGCTCCTTTATTACCTTTTCCATAACCGGAATATCCCATATATCCCTGAAAAGACAATCCATCTGCACGACGTTTTCAAGTGTAAGTCCGACAAGTGCAAGACGCTTTTCCATCTCGTCAAATGCGCCGTTTACCTGCTGTTCGATACTTCCGCCGACATTTCCTACACAGTAATTGAGAAAACAGAAATCGCCTGCTTTGATAATTCCGCAATGCGCCCATTCTTCGTTGACATCATAACGTTCAATCATAATCGTATCCTCCGTAAAATTCAAAAATATGCAAATACATTGCATTTTTCTCTTGACAAACGCAAAATAATTGCGTATAATCTTGATTAGAAACTTGATTGCGTATTTATGATACCATAAATTGCGTATCGTGTCAAGCAAAACAGATAAGAGGCGATAAAATGGAACGTGATATACTTCACTGCGATATGAACAATTTCTTTGCGTCGGTTGAATGCAGGCTGAATCCGGAACTTAAGAAATATCCTGTGGCTGTGTGCGGTTCAGTCGAGGAGCGGCACGGAATAGTGCTTGCAAAAAACGAACTTGCAAAGGCGCAGGGAGTAAAGACGGCGGAAACGGTGGCATCGGCAAAATCAAAGTGCAGGGGGCTTGTTATCGTACCGCCGCACTTTGAGGAATATCTCAAGTACAGCAGGCTTGCAAGGAAGATATACGAGCGGTATACAGATCTTATTGAGCCGTTCGGAATGGACGAATGCTGGCTTGATATAAGCGGTACGAGAAGGCTGTTCGGCGCACCTGAAAAGGTGGCAGACGAGATAAGGCGTACCGTAAAGGAGGAACTTGGGCTTACCATATCGGTCGGGGTATCGTTCAACAAGGTGTTTGCAAAACTCGGAAGCGATATGAAAAAGCCGGATGCGGTGACGGTGATACCGAGAGAAACGTTCCGTGAGAAGATATGGAATCTTCCGCTCAGCGATATGATAGGGGCAGGCAGAGCGACTACCGCAAAGCTGAACGATTACGGGATATATACACTGGGTGAACTTGCACAGTGCGACGCACAGTGGATAACAAAGGTGCTTGGCAAGAACGGATATATGCTAAGATGCTACGCAAACGGAACGGATAACTCGCAGGTTATGCCTGCTGATTTTTCGATGCCTGCAAAAAGCGTGGGGCACGGTGTGACGACCACTGCGGATATAACACGGTGCGAGGACGCAAAGCCGTTGCTTCTTGAGTTGGCTCAGGATATAGGGAAAAGGCTGACGATTCAAAACAAGTATGCGACTAAGGTTTGTGTGAACGCAAGGTCGAGCATTCTCAGAAACAGGGAGTGGCAGACGGAGCTTCCGACAGCGACACGCTCGCCGATGATAATTGCGGATACGGCATACAGGCTGTTCTGCGACAATTACGATTGGGTAAATCCTGTGCGGTCGCTTACGGTAACCGCATTTTCTCTTGTAGACGGCGGTGCGGTGATACAGAACAGCTTTTTCAACGATACGGTAAGGCTTGAAAAAATGGAAAAGGCAGACGGCTGTATCAGGGATATACGCAAAAGATTCGGGGATGGAATGATCAAGAATGCCGTGCTGCTGACAGGGCTTGCCGTGCCGAAATCAAAGGCGGTGGTTTCGCTGCCGGGCAATATGCTGAATAAATAGAAAACCCGTCACGCAAAGCGTGACGGGCATAGTATTCGGTTACTAATCAGTCTACAAGCTCAGGGTCGAATGTTTCGTGCCACGGAAGTCCCCACTTGTTCAGTGCGTCCATAAACGGATCGGGATCGAATTCCTCGATGTTGTAGACGCCGGGCTTCTTCCACTTGCCTGTCATTACCATCATTGCTCCTATCATAGCAGGAACACCGGTCGTGTAGCTGATAGCCTGTGAGCCGACCTCCTTGTAGCATTCCTGATGATCGCAACAGTTGTAAACCTTGTAGTGTACTTCCTTGCCGTCCTTCTTGCCTATGCAGATACAGCCGATATTTGTCTTGCCGACTGTTCTGGGACCGAGCGATGCGGGGTCGGGTAAAACTGCTTTAAGGAACTGGAGCGGTACTATCTCTCTGCCCTCGTACATAATGGGCTTGATAGATGTCATACCGACATTTTCGAGGCACTTCAGATGTGTGAGGTAGCTCTGCCCGAATGTCATAAAGAAACGGATACGCTTGATACCCTTGATATTGAGTGCGAGCGATTCAAGCTCCTCGTGGTGCAGAAGGTACATATCCTTCTTGCCGACCTGCTCAAAGTCGTACTCTCTCTTTATCTCCATAGGCTCGGTTTCTACCCACTTGCCGTCCTCGATATAACTGCCCTTTGCGGATACCTCACGGATATTTATCTCGGGGTTGAAGTTTGTCGCAAACGGGTAACCGTGGTCGCCGCCGTTGCAGTCGAGAATATCAATATAATTGATCTCGTCAAAGTAATGCTTCTGGGCATAGGCGCAGAATACACCGGTTACACCGGGGTCGAATCCGCTTCCGAGAAGTGCGGTGATGCCCGCCTTTTCAAACTTTTCTCTGTATGCCCACTGATACTTGTATTCAAACTTAGCCGTATCGGGATGCTCGTAGTTTGCAGTATCAACATAGTCTGTCTTTGTTTCAAGGCAGGCATCCATTATTGTAAGGTCCTGATAAGGAAGCGCAACATTTATGACAATGTCGGGCTTTTCCTTATTTATAAGCTCAACAAGCTGAGGAACGCTGTCTGCGTCTACCTGTGCAGTCGTTACCTTTGTCTTTGTACCCTTTTCCTCTACCTGCTTTTTCAGCGCATCGCACTTTGACTTTGTACGGCTGGCAATGCAGATCTCAGTGAAAACCTCGCTGTTCTGACAGCACTTATGGACTACTACTCCGGCAACACCGCCGGCACCGATTATCAATGCTTTTCCCATTTTTCTTTCCTTTCCGTTCTGCCTGAGGGCAGACGTCACATAGTGGTTACAAATAGATTATACACTATCGTGTGTAAAAAAACAAGCAAATATTTATATACTGCATACAAGCACACCGTAATCAAACGGAGAGAGCTTTATCGTCTTTTCTTCGCTCTCGTGAGGCTTTCTGAGGAATTTCGGGTCGGTATATTCGTCCTTCATATAGTCATCGAGCTTAAATGTCTTAGGATATTTCGACTTGTTCAGGAATATAACGGCTGCCTCACGGTTTAGCTTGTCGATTCTTGCAAATACGCATTCCTCAGGTGTACAGCTTAAAAACTTCATTTCGCCCTGAGCGAACGCCTTGCTTGCCTTTCTTATCCCTGCAAGCTGTTTTGTGAAGTCTATCATATCTATATTCTCTTTGCCCCACGGGTAACAGCGTCTGTTGAACGGGTCCTTATAGCCCTCAAGACCTGCTTCATCGCCGTAATATATGCACGGCACACCGGGCAGGAAGAATTGCAGTACCATAGCGCATTTAAGCAGTGAAAGGCCGTAAACGTACTGTTCGGGCGAAAGGTAGCGTTCAGCCTGCCATTCTCTGTCGTGCCAGCCTACATCCTCGCCGGCAAGTCTTGTCAAGATACGCTCGGTATCGTGAGTTGACAGGAAGTTCATCAGCATATCGGCACTGGGCTTGGGGTAATGCTCAAGTATAGTCATAACTCCGTCCTCAAAGCCTCTTGCATCGCCGTACTTACAGTAGTTTATGATAGCTTCCTTGAAAGGATAGTTCATAACGCTGTCAAGCTGGCCGCCTATGAGATAACGTCTGCGGACACCGTAGCTCTCCTTGTTGGACGCATCCTCCCATACCTCGCCGTAGATGACCTTATCGTCGCCCTTGGCTTTTACAGCCTTATTGAGATTGTCAAGGAATTCATCGGGAAGCTCATCGGCAACGTCAAGTCGCCAGCCTCTTGCACCCTTGTCTATCCAACGCTGTAATATACCGTTTTCACCGCAGATATATTCTGTGTAGTCGGGGTTGTTCTCATTTACATTGGGAAGTGTGGTAATGCCCCACCACGATTCATAATCGAAAGGATAGCGTGAGAAGCAGTACCAGTTTTTATATTTACTGTCGGGATCTCTGTATGCGCCCTCGTGATCTCCGTATCTGCCGAACTTGTTGAAATAGATGCTGTCTGCGCCCGTATGGGAGAACACGCCGTCAAGGATAATGTCTATACCGTATGTTTTAGCCTGTTTGCACAGATGCTCAAAGTCTTCGTCCGTACCGAGCATAGGGTCGATATGCTCATAGCAGGCGGTAGAATAGCGGTGATTTTCGTGCGACTCGAAAACAGGGTTGAGATAAATGCAGGTAACGCCTAAACTCTGAAGATAAGGGAGCTTGCTTTCTATGCCTTTGAAATCTCCTGCGAAATAATCGTTGTTGCGGATAATTCCTCTGTCATCCGGACGGAAGAACGGGGTATCCTCCCAGTTTTCGTGGATTATTCTGTCTGTAGGAATGTTTTCGTGCTTTTCTCCGCTTCGGCAGAATCTGTCGGGGAATATCTGATACATAATTCCGCCCTTTATCCAGTCGGGAGCCGCCATATCCTTGTCAAAAACGGTAAGCTGGAACAGCTCTCCGTTATCAAGAACGCCGAGCCTTGCTCCGCCACGCTTTACATATCGCCTGTTGCCGTCTATCATCAAAGAGAAATAATAGTGGTGCAGACCTTTATGCAAGGGGTTGAAATTACAGGTAAACACGTTGCATTCTGTGGTCGTATCGGCAATGTCAAGCGGTATGAAGCGTTCCTTTTCGCCCGGACGGAACATTACAAGAGTAGGGTCGGTGACGTTCCATTCCTTCGGGAAACGCAGGGAGAATGTGCTGGGCTGATACTGTCGTATTGCTCCGAACGGGCTTTTATAGTTTAAGTCGAAGCAGTCGAATATCGGAGTATCCATTAAAAACATTCCTTTCGGATTAAAGTCGGATTAAAGTCGGATTAAAGTCGGAGGGTGGTTATATATACCCGAAAAAGTCCGTTGGTTGCAACGGACTTTTTTTATTATCTCGGGCTACTGTCTGTTAAATTAACTTCCAAATGTCACGGGCATAGTCTGTAACGGCACGGTCAGCCGAGAATATGCCTGCAGATGCGATATTTATAAGCGACATCTTGTTCCAGAGGTACTTATCCTTATAAGTTTCGCTTGCCTTTGCCTGTGTTCCTCTGTAGCTGTCGAAATCGGCAAAGCACATATATCTGTCTGCGTGACGCAGTGAATTTGCTACTTCCTCGAATGTTGCACCGTTTATACCCTTGTACATCTTTTCGAGGACGCTCTTGATAACTGCGTGTGAGTTGTATATCTTTTCGGGGTTATATCCCTCAGCCTTAAGCTGATTTACCTCGGGAGTTGACATACCGAAGATGAAGATGTTGTCATCGCCTACCGCTTCGTGTATCTCAACATTCGCACCGTCATAGGTACCCATTGTAAGAGCGCCGTTGAGCATCAGCTTCATATTACCTGTACCGGAAGCCTCTGTTCCTGCGAGAGAAATCTGCTCAGAAATTTCACTTGCGGGCATAAGAATCTCTGACAGCGTTACCTTATAATCTTCAAGGAATACAACAGCAAGCTTTTCGTTCAGCTTGGGGTTCTTCTTAAGCTCTTCGCCTATGCACCATATCATCTTGATTATCTGCTTTGCCATATAATAGCCGGGTGCCGCCTTTGAAGCAAAGATATAGGTCTTGGGTACAAAGTCCGCATCGGGATTATTGAGCAGATAAATGTAGTCTGCGATAATGTTCATTGCATTTAACTGCTGACGCTTGTATTCGTGCAGACGCTTTACCTGTACATCGAAAATACCGTTGCAGTTAAGCTTAGTGCCTGTGGTGTTGTATACATATTTTGCAAAAGCCTGCTTGTTAGCCAGCTTTACAGCGGCGAGCTTATCAAGCACCGACTTATCCGTTGCAAACTTCTTGAAATCTGCAAGCTTTGACGCATCCTTCTTGAAGCCGTCGCCTATGCACTCGGTAAGGAGGTTTGTAAGTCCCTGATTGCTTGCGAGTAACCAACGGCGGTATGCGATACCGTTTGTAACGTTCTTGAAGGCATCGGGAGTAACAGTGTACTGATCATGGAATACGCTGTCCTTGATGATTTCGGAGTGAAGCTTAGAAACGCCGTTTACAGAGCTGCTTGCCGCACAGCAGAGGTTAGCCATCTTTACACGGTTGTCAAGAATGATGGACATTCTTGTTACCTTCTCGCTGTCGCCGCCTGTTACTTCCATAAGATGAGCGCAGTAACGGTTGTTTATTTCAACTATGATAGCGTAGATTCTGGGGAGTATTCTCTGCATAAGATCAACATCCCACGTTTCAAGCGCTTCTGCCATAACCGTATGGTTTGTATAATCGAATGTATTTGTGATGATGTTCCACGCCTTATCCCAGTCATAACCGCAGTCATCGAGCAGTATTCTCATAAGCTCGGGGATAGCGAGGGTGGGATGGGTATCGTTTATATGGATAGCTACCTTTTCGTGAAGATTTTCAAGAGTACCGTAAACGTTCATGTGACGCATTACAATATCGCCTACAGAAGCGGCGCTCATAAAATACTGCTGACGCAGACGCAGAGCCTTACCCTCAAGGTGATTATCGTTGGGGTAAAGTACCTTTGTCAGTGAGTGTGCGATATTATTTGCACCGATAGCCTTTGCATAGTCGCCCTGATTGAACATATTCATATCAAACGACATACTCTCTGCGCTCCAAAGACGGAGCTTTGAAACGCCCTTGCTGTCATAGCCCGATACATACATATCATAGGGTACTGCGTTTACTGTCTTATAGTTAACGTGACTTACGCTGTGGTAGTTCTGCTCCCACTTCTCGTAGATCTCGCCGTCAAAATGAACCTCGATAGCCTGATCGGGTACGGGTACGAGCCACGCTCTGCCGCCGGGCAGCCAGTCATCGGGAAGCTCTGTCTGCCAGCCGTCAATGATTCTCTGCTTGAAGATACCGTATTCGTAAAGGATAGAGTAGCCTGTTGCGGGGAATGCGCAGGTTGCAAGTCCGTCAAGGTAGCAGGCGGCAAGTCTGCCAAGACCGCCGTTACCGAGTCCTGCATCGGGTTCTTCCTCATAGATATGTTCAATCTTTACATCAAGCTTCTTGAGTGCCTTTGCCACTTCGTCCTGCATACCGAGGTTGTAGAGGTTTGTCTTTAACGAACGTCCCATAAGGAATTCCATTGAAAGATAGTAGACCTGCTTTCTGCCCTTTGAGTTGCAGTCGGTCATGAACATCGAGCGCTTTTCCTTGAGGTAGTTTACCACTATCTTTGATAAAGCCTTGTAAATCTGGGTGTGAGTTGCTTCTGCGGGGGATACTCTGAAGTCGTACTCCAGCACCTCCGTCAGCTTACGGGTTATTTCATTTTCTGTAAATGGTGAAGTCATATAAATTTTTCCCTTTCTTCCGGTCCGATTTTCTTACTTACTAATTATACAACATACGTTATCCTTATTCAAGGCTGAATAAAATATTTTGTAGATAATAAAGTGAAATTGCACTAAAACCGATCGCCGATTTTATGCAATTTCACAATAAAAATTTTCCTATCGAGGATTTATTTACTGATAATTGACAAAATGCGTGTTACATACACGTCACGCCTTTATCTTAAACGCCTTGAAAATGTCGTTCTTGTCCTTGATTTTGGATAATATCATCAGCTTGTCGCCTATCTCAAGAGTGGTGTGACCTCTTGGAATTATCAGTTCAGTTTCATTGCGGATAATAGAAATAATGTTGAGCGTCAGCGGTATTTCCATTTCCATAAGCGGAACGTTCTGAAGCGTAAAGCTGTTGTCAAGCACTATCTCGAAAACGCCTGCATTTCCTGCGCCGAGAGGAAGAAGCTCCTTTATCTTGCCGCTGTCTATCTCACGCTCAAGCTGACCTGTAATGTTATCGGTAGAGCTTACAACTATATCTACGCCAAGTTTCTTGAGCGCCTCAACGTTTTTGGGGTTGTTTACCTTTGCTATGGTCTTTTTCACCTGATAGAGCCTTTTTGCAAGCTGGCAGGCAACAAGGTTGTCCTCGTCACGTCCTGTCACGGCAATAACGCTGTCGGCATCGGCAACTCCCGCCTGTTCAAGCACGGAAACGCTTGTGCCGTCACCCTTTATTACGGTTATGTTAAGGTCGTTTGCAAACTTCTGGCAGGCTTCCTTTTCCTTTTCAACAACGGATACATCGTATCCCTTTTCAATAAGAACTTTGGTCAGATAGTAGCCTATCTTTCCGCCGCCTATTATAAGCGAGTGCATTTTGCAGATCCTTTCTGTCGTTTATGTCAGATGGCTTTTGAGAATATCAGCTTGTCGCCCTCTCTCATAACAACGTTATAATTATTCACTATTTCCATCGTGCTGTCTGCCCTGATTATCGCATACAGCGTTTCGTTCTCCTCATATTCTATGTCAACGGGAGTCATACCGATAAATTCCTTAGGTATCTCCATTGTGGTGAAACGCACCATATGCGAGCCGAAGCTGACGTATTTTTCTTCCAGCATAGGCTTTATCGCAGAGCATATCGCTTCAACGGTGAGCTTTGTCGGGCAGACCGTTTCAAGTCCGAAATGGGCGAATATATCTCCTCTTTCGGGGTCAAGGATACGGCTGACGACCTTCTTTACTCCGTAAACTTCCTTTGCAAGCTGTGACACCATTATGTTGGTGTTGTCATCGTCCGTAACGGCGCATACAACATCACAGCTTTCAATGCCTGCCTTTTTGAGATTATCCTGATCTATCGGCACACCGCATAAAAGACTGCCCTTGAAATCGGGCTCAAGCATTTTATCCGCTTCCGCCGCCGTCCTTGCTATTACCGAAACGTCTATGCCCTCATCGCACAGCGTGTTTGCAAGACGTGAGCCTACCTTACCGCAACCGACTACCAGTACGTTCATTAAAAATTCAACTCCTCTCCGGCACGCAGGTACTGCAACCTGTCACCGAGTATATCCTTCATTGTTTCATAGCCTTTTCTTCCTGTGTTATGGCAGGTGTATATACTGCCTGTGCGAAGCCCTGACAGCTCCTCTGCCGACTTTGCTATATGGCTTTGCTGTACGGTCTGTTTTCCGAGCCTGTTTGTATAGGCAAAGCAGCCGACTACAGACAGAACCGGAGCGTCCCACAGCCTTTTCGCCGTATTTATCATACCTGCGATGCCCGTATACGCACCGCCTGTTATCAGCACGAAGCCGTCACGTCTTCTGCCTGGGAAGCATACGGCAAAGCATTCTCCCGAAAAATCGTCCGGCACATAAAAGCCCTTTTTCCTTATATAAAAATGCCTGTCGGCTTCGGCGGCCTTATCCTTCTTTTCTGCGGCGACAAGATAGAAGTCCTTGCATACCTCTGTGAAGCGTTCAAAACGGAACGTGTTGTATCTGTCGCTTCTGTAGAACGATTGAGGAAGTCCGCTTCGTACTCTGAGCAGTTTTTCCTTCACGGCACAATCGGCAGCTTCGTCCTCTCTTATAAAAATGCGTATATTTCTGTTCTTTCGCACCGCTGTTTCAACGCCGCCCGTGCAATCATCGGCATTTACGGGGATTATAAGCGTATCCGCCTTATCCGCAGGTATGCCAAGACGCTCTGCGTTGCTGAGATACAGAGCAGACGCTCCCGTGCCGAAAAGAATTATGTTCCTGCCGTGTTCGATATAAAGGCATATTCCGTACTCGGAAAACAGCTTTGAATCGGCTGTTTCATCGTCGGACAGAGATACTATCCTCAAAAGCGTCATTCCTTTCTCTGCAATCGTAATCTTATTAATATATATTATCACATATCCGTCTTAACTTCAAGCATATAAAGCCGCAGAACAAAAAAATGACGGCAGAATGTTACTTCTGCCGGTAAAATTCAAATAAAACGAAACAAACTTAAGTAAGGAATAAAAATGAAAATCAGATATTCAACTGTTGCCGGTAGCAAAAAAGGCAAACAGCGAATAAGCAAAAAATTATCAGCTCAGTATCTGCATAAGCCGCTCGATAAGCATACCTATCTGAGGCTTTGAGAACTGTTCGTCCGCACCTACGGAAAGTCCCTTCTGATACATCTGCTCGTTTATGAGCGATGAGAACAGGAAAACGGGTATCTTTTTAAGTGTGGGGTCGGATTTTATGAGCTTTGTAAGGTGGTGTCCGTCCATCTGGGGCATCTCAATATCGGTTATAACTGCGGCTACGCAATTTGTAACATCGCCGTTGTAGCCCGAAAACTGAGATATGTAATCCCACGCCTCTTTTCCGTTGGGGAAAGAGCGGATCTCCTTAAAGCCTATATCCGAAAGGCTGTTTACTATCATCTTGTTAAGGAACTGCGAATCCTCGACTATTACGATATGCTTTTCAGCTGTCACTGCCGTAGCCTTTGCATTTTCGGCACCCTTGAGATCAAGTCCTGCCGCCTTGTTTATATCGCTTACTATCTTCTCAAAGTCAAGGATAACAAGAATCTTTCCGTTAACCTTTGCTATACCGGTAGCTATGCCGGTAGTCGAATCGCCCGAAACCTGAGGGGGCTTTTCGATAGCTGTCCAACCTATGCGCTGTATGCCCTGCACTGCCGTAACGTGAAAGCCTATATCCATTCCGTTGAACTCGCAGATTATGAATAATCCTCTTGCGTTCTCCGGCTTTTCGGTGCCTAACACCTTATGTAAGTCGATAACGGTAATCAGCTTGTCACGGGGCATAAATACGCCCTCTATCTCATCGGGTGCCTGAGGCATCGGGACAAGTTCCTGTTCCATCATTATTTCACGGACCTTGGCAATGTTTATGCCGTAGGAATTTCCGCATACATTAAATTCTAAAAGCTCCAGCTCGTTAGTACCGCTTTCAAGCAGTATGCCGGTATCATTTGCACTGTAAGCTGCCATAATATACACCTTCCGTTGCCATTCTAATCTTGAACTGATTTTTATTATACACCATATCCACAAAAAAGTAAATAGATGAGTTTGATTTTTAGTTAAAAACAACCAAGTTTTGAGGTTGGATTTGTGATTTTGCACAAGTACACACTGCCGCTTTTCAGCCTATAAATTCCTTTATAAGCGAATTTTCGGGGACTGCCTCCGGCGGAACCTCTTTTATCAGCGACAGGAATCTGGGCAACTCGCTGTAGCGGTTGACCTGTCTTATACATTCGTCAAAATCATTGTCGCAGAGCTTCGCAAGCACGCTTCTGTATACCGAAAGCTCGTACGGGAAGAATGTATCTATATCGAAATCCGCAAGGTGCTTATACGGCATTATATAAAGGCTTTCGCCACGCTGTACGCTGGGGAACTGTTCTATCGTCCTGTGATAATCCCTTCCTCTGAACAGCTTGTCACGGGAGAGCCTGCGGATAAGGCGTATCTTTGACGGGTGGAGAAGTCCGCCCTTTTCATCGGCTATTCTTGTACGGACGCTGACATAGATAAACGTTGCGCTGTCGTGCATCTTGCCCGTAACATCGGGATTGAGCGCATGGATGCCCTCTATTATAACTACCGTGTTGCCGTCGCATCGTATTGCGTTGCCGTGCTGTCTTGAATTATCGGCAAAATTGAATTTAGGCAGTCTTACCTCGCCGCCTGCCGCCAGAGTACGCAGATCTTTTTTCAGAAGCTCGCAATCGACCCTTGCAGGCGCTTCAAAGTCTACCCTGCCGTTTTCATCGGGCGGTATAACTCCCGGCACGAAATAATCATCCATAGATATGACTATCGCCTTAATACCCTTTTTCACAAGCGCATCCGCTATGCGATATGCCGTTGTGGTTTTGCCCGAACCGGACGGCCCCGACAAAAGCACCAGCGGCTTTTGTTTGTGGCACTGTGCTATGCTGTCTGCCGCCGCCGCTATTTTATCCGAATACTGCTTTTCGGAGGTTCCGATAAACGTATCAATATCTTCCGCACGGCGATTAAGCTCACCGAGCGTAATTATCTTTATCTGCTTTTTGTCCTGCTCAGTATGTAACAAAAAAACACCTTCCGTTGTGATAATAAATTTAGTGATGGACAGAAATATCATACCACAACGGAAGGCTTATTTCAAGCGTTAATTATAAATCGTCGGCATCCTGCACGGGTTTTTCGTAAATATTGTCGCATACACCGGTATAGCTTCCGTCGGGATCGAAATCCGAGCTTCTCAGCGCCATAACACCGAGCGCCCTTCTCATTATCCTTGCGGTGTCGCTGTAACCCGTGTTTTTCCTTTTCTGCAACGATTCATCACGTTTAAAATCCATTATTCTTCTCCTTTCGGCTGTCGGAAAATATCCGACAATAATATTATCTTCATCACGATAAAAAATAATTAAGCAATTTTTTCAATAAACGTTGTGAAAAATTCGTGAAAGGTTGCTCCAAGCCTTTATTTTGCTTGCAAAAGAAGTCGGTTTATGTTATACTTAATCTGCATATCTGTATGCAGATACAAGAAAATTACAGAGGTATCATAATGGGAACAGCTTCAAACGAAGAAATTATATACGGTAAAAATGCGGTCACAGAGGCTCTCAAAGCCGAAAAGCCGATAGACACCGTCTTTGTGCTTAAAGGTGCGCAGGGGATGAATCAGATCATCGCACTTGCCAAAAAGCAGGGCATAGTCGTAAAGGACGCAGGCGAGGATAAGCTGAAAGCCTTGTGCGGCGACAAGCACGGCGGCGTTGCGGCGGCATTATCGTCAGTTTCATACTGCACGGTAGAGGATATTCTGGCAAATGCCGAAAGCAAGGGCAAAGCGCCTTTTATAATTATATGTGACGAGATACAGGATCCGCATAATCTGGGTGCGATAATCCGTACAGCCGAGGCGGCGGGTGCAGACGGAGTGATTATTCCGAAAAGACGCAGTGCCACCGTCAATCCTACCGTTTTCAAAACATCGGCAGGTGCGGCGGCATGGATAAAGATAGCAAGGGTATCAAATCTTGTTGATACAATAAACACGCTAAAAAAGCACGGAGTCTGGGTATACGGTGCGGAGGCGGACGGAACTCCCATAGACAAGGCAGATTTGTCCGGAGCGTTAGCACTCGTTATCGGAAGCGAAGGCTTCGGACTCGGAAAACTCGTAAGGGAAAACTGTGACGTTGTGCTGTCGCTCCCAATGTTCGGCAAGGTTAATTCGCTCAACGCTTCGGTCTGCGCTGGCATACTGATGTACGAGGCGGTCAAATACAGATAAAGGCACGACCGGAAAATAAGAAACGAAAGGACGCTCATGATATGGCTGATTATTCAATAGACGATATTCTGGCAGAGCTTGACGCAAAGAAAAGCGGCGACTCTGACAATACCGGCAGATCATACGGAGATGATACGCCCCCACGTCATCACGACATAAGCGCAACCGCAATAATAGAAGGACTTGACGGAAGCGAGGACGGCGTATATCTGCGTGAAAAGGACGGCGACACGGAAAATGTTGACGCAGAATATATAAACGAAGCGCAGGACGGCTCAGACGAAGTATCAATAGCAACGTCTTATGAGAGCAGAAAAGATAACGGCAGTACGGATAACTCCGATATAGACAAAATAACCGGCGAACAGAGCGATGTCGATAAAGTGCTTGGTGAAACCGATAATTTTATGATAGCGGACGCAAGCAGTGAGATTGATATTGACGAGCATAAAGCAAAGGTTTTGGCGGAAAACGAAAAAGCCGTGCAGGGAAAGCCGGCTGAAAACGAAAAAGCTCCCGAGCCTGTTCACGAGATCCGCAAGGAGATCGTCAGCGACGAGGAAAAACGCAGAATGATGCTTGAAAAGGAGCGTGAGAACTCCGACCCCGACGATATGCTGGCACTTGTGAATCCTCTCGAGGTCAAGGAAAAGGTAAACGAGCAGGTCAAGGAAAAGGAGCTTGTTTCCGTTGCGGAGCTGAGCGGTATGTACGCAGGCAACACGCAGGGCATCGCAGGCGACGATCTGAAAGCCATAGCGCCGCAGAAGACCTCGCTTGCCGAAAAAATAAGCGATACCGCAGACGTTTCGGAAAAAGCGGTTTCGGATACGAAAAGCGACGATGCTCCCGTAAAGGAATATCACGGAAAGAAATCGACCGATAATCTTATAGAGAAGCTGAACAGGAATCTTGCACAGCAACGCAAGGAAAATGTCAAGGCATACCGCACGATAACGCTCAACACAATAAACGGCGACAGGACCACGCTTCCGCATCCGCTGAACATAGACTATCAGAAGCAGATAATCGAGGCGACAGGCACTATTCCGACAGAAAATCCCGCTGTGGAGGAGGAAAAGCAGGCCGAGCTTGCGGCTGCAAAGAAGCACAAGCTGAAGGACTTTGTGCTTGAGGACGAGGTACCCGAAGCCGAAGAACAGGCAGAGCCTGAGGAAGAATTTGAGGACTATGACAGCACAGGTCAGATATGGGCAGATCTCTGTGCAAGCCACAAGGGGCTTAAGGTAAGGCTCGGTATGCTTACGGTAATAACGATGATAAGCGTTATTATCGCCGCAATGAACGATTTCAGCCTGTTCGCAAAGCTGGGACTCGGCTCTGCGTTCAATTTCATAAACGGCACGACCGGCGATGTAAACTCGCTGATATACATTTATCTTGTGCTTGGCGTACTCGGCTTTGCGATATGCTCTACAGCAATAAGCAACGGCGCTGTAAAACTGGTGACCGGAAAAGCCGACTGCGACTCGGTATGTGCTTTTACAGCGGTACTGTCGCTGATCGGCGGAGTTATCTCGCTTGTTGACGTACAGACGTTCAAGCTCGGGCACTCGTTCATATATCTTTCAACCGCACTGGTCGGTCTTATGTTCAACACAATCGGAAAGATATATATGATTTCCCGTGCAAAGCGTAACTTCAAATTCATATCGGGCGACAGCCAGAAATATTATGCGCAGGTAATCGACGGTGAGGAACGTGCCTCCGCACTTACAAGAGCGGCAGGCGAAAAGATTCCTGTGATTGCGGCAATGCGTAAAACCGAATTTCTGACAGACTTTCTGAAATCGAGCTACTGCGACGACGAGGCGGACAGAATGTCGATAAAGCTGATAATAGCCTCGCTTGTTGCGGGACTTGTGGCAGGAATACTGGCGTTCATAAATCCGTTTGGCAGTGAATTTGCCACATCGGGAGCCGAAAATCCGCTTTACTGGGCAATCTCTGCGGCTATTGCCACCATATTGACAGTAACGCCGTTCTCGCTTTTGTTCGTTGTGAACAGACCTCTTTCCCGTGCCTCAAAAAAGCTCAGCGAATGCAATGCGGCACTGCTGGGATATGATGCGGCAATCGAATTTTCCGATGTAAACACGGTAATGACAGACGCAAAGACGCTGTTCCCGGCAGGAAGCGTACAGATTAAAAAGCTGAAGCGCTGGCAGAAGAAGAACTCAATCATCAAGACCAGCGTTGACGAAGCTATACTTATGGCGGCAAGCCTTGCGATACACACAGACGGTATACTGTCATACCCGTTCTATGATATGACTCTTGGCAACAAGGAACTTCTCAAGAAAGTTGATAACTGCATTTACGAGGATAACTGCGGTGTTACGGGCTGGATAGGAACAAAGCGTGTTATGCTCGGCGGCAGGGCACTTATGGAAATGCACAACATAGATCTGCCGAACAAGAAGAATGAATGCAAATACTGTCCGGAAGGTCTTGAGCCTGTATATCTTGCGGTAAGCGGTGATATAGTTGCAATGTTCGTTGTGGGCATGACGGCAAATCCCGAAATACAGTCAACGCTGAAAACACTTCAGTCAAGAGGCATAACGGTGCTTGTTCATACTACTGATTCTCTTGTAACGGCAGAAAGCCTTGCGGATATATTCGAGCTTGACCCGTCGCTCGTAAAGGTGCTTCCTCACGAGGCACACGAGGAATACAGCGAAAGCACTAAATACACCTCAAGAGGAAACGGCGGACTTTCCTGCTCGGGTACATTCACCTCGTTTGCAAGAGCAATTATGGCGGCAAAGAATCTTGTCCGTGATTTCTCGCTGTCAAAGGCGATTATGCTCGGTTCGTCCGCACTCGGACTTCTTCTGGTGCTTGTAATGGTACTGCTAAGAGAAATGACCCTGCTTACGCCCAGTGTTATCACACTTTATAATACTGTTGCGGCACTCGTAATGATGGCTGTACAGAATGTACGGAAATATTGAGATCGGATTTGAATTTAAAGCTGCGGCAAAATGTATGTTTCGCCGCAGCTTTCAGTCTGTCGAAAAACCTCTATCGTTGATAAAAATGGGGTCGCAGGGGCGTAGCCCCCGACAGGGTCTAGGGGCGGTAGCCCCAGTAATATAGCCCCTTCCCACGGGGAAGGGGTTTGGGGATAGGGATTGAGGACAAGCACTTTTGTTGAAAAACATATTTTTTCTACAAACTGAAAGCTGTGACGAAATGTATGTTTCGCCACAGCTTTTTTTGTTGCTTTTCCTGTTATCGTATAGCTCGATTCGATACCGATATACCACCGTTGCCGACAGCCAAACACGCTTTAGTCACATTTTACAAAAATTTTTCTTCATTTTCGGTACATAAAAACAAAAAAATTTTAAAAAACACTGGAAAAGTAGAATCAAATCTGATATAATACTTATTGTATGGCTGAGAAGTCTGTAATTCTGCCGGTTTTCGCAGAAAAGGAAAATTCAGACAAACGGCCGGAATAATAATTTAGGAGGAACCCCCCAATGGCACATAAGTATTGCTACCTCTTCTCAGAGGGTAATGCTACAATGAGAGAGCTTCTCGGCGGTAAGGGTGCAAACCTTGCAGAAATGACCAACATCGGTCTTCCCGTACCCCAGGGCTTCACAATTTCAACAGAGGCTTGTACAAAGTACTACGATGACGGCCGTAAGATCAACGATGAGATCATGGCTGAAATCAACGAATACATCGTAAAGATGGAAGGTATCACAGGCAAGAAGTTCGGTGATAAGGAAAATCCCCTGCTCGTATCTGTACGTTCAGGTGCAAGAGCTTCTATGCCCGGTATGATGGATACTATCCTTAACCTCGGTCTTAACGAGGACGTTGTTGCAGTAATGGCTGAAAAGTCAAACAACGAAAGATGGGCTTGGGACTGCTACAGAAGATTTATCCAGATGTACTCCGACGTAGTTATGGAAGTCGGCAAGAAGTACTTCGAAGAACTTATCGACAAGATGAAGGCTGAAAAGGGCGTTACACAGGACGTTGAACTTGATGCTAACGACTTAAAGGAACTTGCAGGTCAGTTCAAGGCTGAATACAAGGCTAAGATCGGTGAAGATTTCCCCTCTGATCCTAAGGAACAGCTGATGGGTGCTATCAAGGCAGTATTCCGTTCATGGGACAACCCCAGAGCTAACGTATACAGACGTGACAACGATATTCCTTACTCATGGGGTACAGCCGTAAACGTACAGTCTATGGCATTCGGTAACATGGGTGACGACTGCGGTACAGGTGTTGCATTCACTCGTGACCCTGCTACAGGCGCTAAGGGTCTGTTCGGTGAGTTCTTAACAAACGCACAGGGCGAAGACGTTGTTGCAGGTGTTCGTACACCTATGCACATTCAGGAAATGGAACAGAAGTTTCCTGAGGCTTTCAAGGAGTTCACAGAAGTTTGCAAGACTCTTGAAGACCACTACAGAGATATGCAGGATATGGAGTTCACAGTTGAACACGGTAAGCTCTATATGCTCCAGACAAGAAACGGTAAGAGAACAGCTCAGGCTGCTCTGAAGATCGCTTGTGACCTCGTTGACGAAGGCATGAGAACAGAAGAAGAAGCTGTTGCTATGATCGATCCCCGTAACCTTGATACACTTCTTCACCCCCAGTTCGACGCAAAGGCACTCAAGGCCGCTACACCTATCGGTAAGGGTCTCGGCGCTTCTCCCGGAGCTGCTTGCGGTAAGATCGTATTCACAGCTGAAGACGCTGTAGAGTGGGCTGATAAGGGCGAAAAGGTAGTTCTGGTTCGTCTTGAAACATCACCTGAGGATATTACAGGTATGAAGGCTGCTCAGGGTATCCTGACAGTTCGTGGCGGTATGACATCACACGCAGCCGTTGTTGCTCGTGGTATGGGTGAGTGCTGCGTTTCCGGTTGCTCTGCAATCAATATGGATGAAGCTAACAAGAAGTTTGAGCTTGGCGGCAAGACATTCGTTGAAGGCGACGTAATCTCTATCGACGGTACAACAGGTAACATCTATGACGGTGCTATCGCTACTGTTGACGCTCAGATCGCAGGCGAATTCGGCAGAATCATGGCTTGGGCTGACAAGTACAGAGTTCTTAAGGTAAGAACAAACGCTGATACTCCCGCTGACGCTAAGAAGGCAAGAGAGCTCGGCGCTGAAGGTATCGGTCTTTGCCGTACTGAGCATATGTTCTTCGAAGCTGACAGAATCGCCGCTTTCCGTGAGATGATCTGCTCAGATACAGTTGAAGAAAGAGAAGCTGCACTCGCTAAGATCGAACCTATGCAGCAGGCTGACTTCGAGGCTCTTTACGAAGCACTTGAAGGTTGCCCCGTAACAATCAGATTCCTTGATCCTCCTCTGCACGAATTCGTTCCTACAGAAGAAGCTGACATCGAGGCTCTTGCTAAGGCTCAGGGCAAGTCTGTTGAAACAATCAAGAACATCATCGCATCTCTCCACGAGTTCAACCCCATGATGGGTCACAGAGGATGCCGTCTTGCAGTAACATATCCTGAAATTGCTAAGATGCAGACTAAGGCTGTTATCAAGGCCGCATTAAACGTTAAGAAGAATCACCCCGACTGGACAATCGTTCCTGAGATCATGATTCCTCTGGTTGGCGATGTTAAGGAGCTCAAGTACGTTAAGAACTTCGTTGTTGAAACAGCTGACGCTGTTATCAAGGAAGCCGGCGCTGACCTCAAGTATGAAGTTGGTACAATGATCGAGATCCCAAGAGCTGCTCTTACAGCTGACGAAATCGCTAAGGAAGCTGAGTTCTTCTGCTTCGGTACAAACGACCTTACACAGATGACATACGGCTTCTCTCGTGATGACGCAGGCAAGTTCCTTAACGCTTACTATGACGCTAAGATCTTCGAGAACGATCCCTTCGCTAAGCTTGACCAGACAGGCGTTGGCAAGCTGATGGAAATGGCTATCAAGCTCGGTAAGGCTACACGTCCCGATATGCACATCGGTATCTGCGGCGAACACGGCGGTGATCCCTCATCTGTTGAGTTCTGCCACAAGATCGGTCTGACATATGTTTCATGCTCACCCTTCCGTGTACCGATCGCAAGACTTGCAGCAGCTCAGGCTGCTATTGCAAATAGGTAGGAGTTCTCTTTCCTTTGAATTGCCGCTTAGTTTCGAGCAGGCAGCAGCCTATCGAAAGGCTAACGGACAGTATGTAAGGAAAAATCAGTGGAGAGATACCACTGTAAGGGTATTCATAGACCTTGATTAACAGTTAAATACGATAAGCGTATCATTAGAAATAGTGGTACGCTTATTTTTTGTCCCTTTTTGCAGATTTGTCCTTTCCCCTACTTTCCAATATAATGAAGCTAAAGAAGTGGAGGTGTGCTTATGAGAGAGAAATTTAATCATCTGTATTTGGATAGCCACGAAAGAAAACTTTTGATACATAGCCTTGTAGAGTTAAAAAATCAACTTATTCAGCAAGGCAGATATACGGATTGTATTGACGAGCTTATTTTTAAGGTCATAAATGCACCGACCAAGAGAATGAAAATTGAATATGTCTAAGGCAGATTACAAAGCCGCTTATTCTTATTGATTTTAAGAGTAGGCGGCTTTTTTGCGTTCTCTGGTACTGTTTACATAGCCACCTTGACAAAGTGGCTAAATCTATGCGAAAGGAGGACGCATCTATGTCAAATTGCAAAGTGATTGCTCTGACTAACCAGAAAGGCGGTGTCGGAAAAACAACCACAGCGGTCAATCTGGGTGTAAGTCTGGTGCAGCAGGGTAAAAAAGTCCTGCTGATTGATGCCGATGCACAGGCAAATCTCACGATGGCTCTGGGTTATAACAGACCAGACGATATTC
>ERZ834382.363-NODE-363-length-59230-cov-4.871449_pt1 | contig 59230 bp, 59 predicted proteins | sample MGYA00519692_ERZ834382 | MGnify/ENA primary metagenome ERZ834382 (study PRJEB31850, sample SAMEA3708751) | human gut metagenome | biome: human gut; feature: human-associated habitat; material: faeces | place: China | collected 2014 ...
CTTCCGCTACCTCAAAAATTACTTTGTCTACAGTCTGCGGTGCCGACTTTGTCGGCACCATTATTTTTTGGAATAAAAACCCCCGTTTTCGCCTATATTAAAAGGGAAAAGGAGGGTTTTTCCATGCAAAGGGAACGGCTTAAATTGGAAGGAGAGGAAATCCTTTCCACCCTGCGGCGGATTCAATTACAGCTGGAATGTGCCCAAAGTGCGTTCGAGGATGTGACGGATGAGAGCCTCATCGACAGCTATATTTACGAAATCATTGCCTTGCAGAAAAAATACGAATATTTTCTTAGGGCGGCGAAGAAAATGGGGCTGACGAACGGGGTGCAGAGAAGGGCAATTTAAAAGGGGGAAGGCTTTATGGCGAATTACACACCGGGGGAAGCAATCATGTTCTGTGCAATTTTTGTTTGTCTGTTCGCGCTTGCGCTTCTTGCGCTGGCAAGACCGCTGCGGATGCTGTGCAAATGCGGTATTTCTGCCGTTTTGGGCGCGTTTTTGCTCTTTCTGGGCAAAAGCCTTGGCGCGGCGGTGGGTATCAATGCCGCAACGCTTGCGGTTTCCGCATTTCTGGGGCTGCCCGGCGTGGCAGGTATTTTTCTGCTGAGTTTTTTCTTGTAGAAGCGGAAGGGCATTGTGGAGAAATCTGTTGAAAATGTGGATAACTTTGTGGATAACTGAAAAAAGCTTGTGAGTAACACCTGAATAAACCTGTCGCCCGGCAGGTTTTTTTGTTTTGTCGTCTATTTTTAAATTTTGTTCACAAACGCAGGTGCTTCTTATGATAAAATAGGGGAAAACGAGCAAAAGGAGGAGAGATCTCCGTGGAATTTTGGGATCACCTGCAAATGCAGCTGGAGCATAAGGGCTTTTGCAGGGTAGAAAATAAAAAGAACTGGTACTGGCAGGAGGAAAACCCTGTTCTGTATCTCATCTGCCTGCTGGATGGGGCAGAGGAAGGCTGGCGCGAGGAAAACATGACCTTTGCCGATTTTGCGGGAAAAATGGAAGGCAGTGTCGAGGAATTTCATTGCACAAGGGTGGTCGCGCTGAGCGTCCTTGTGGATAACCAAGAAGGGATTTTGCCTGTGGATTCTGTGGAAACTGCATTTCAGACCTATGATAACAAACTCTATCGTGTTTTCTGGCATTTTTCGCCCGAAACGGGCAGGCTTTCCGCCGCACAGGGACAGCCGACACAGCTTCTTGGTGTGGAGAAGCTTCTGCGCGCGGCGGCGGCAGGCAGGGAGCCGGAGGTTCTCGTTCTCAGGGATACGAAGGAGCAGAAAACACCCGTTGCAACGGCAGTGATTTTCGTCATCTGTGCGGCGCTTCTGGCGTGGTGCATGCTTTCGGGGCAGAGAGAGGAAATCCTTTCCGCCTATGGTTTGAGCCGAGAGGGGATTCTCGCAGGCGAATATTACCGCTTTTTTACCTGTATGTTCCTCCATGCAGGACTGCTCCATCTGGCATCCAACAGCATTTATCTTTATTATTTCGGCGTGCGGGCGGAACGCCTTCTGGGTACGGGAAAATTTCTGGTGCTGTATCTGGTTTCGGGGCTTTGCGGCGGCGTGTTCAGCGTGCTGTTCAGTGGCAATGCAGGCGTTTCCATCGGCGCATCGGGGGCAATCTATGGTCTGCTTGGCGCAATGCTCCTGCTCACCAAAAAGCGCGGCGCACGGTATACGGGTATGAATTATTCCACCATGCTTCTTCTGGCGGCAACGGCGATTGGGTTCGGCTTGTTGCAGGAGGGCGTGGATAACTTCGCGCATATCGGCGGTTTTCTGGGCGGCATTGCAGTGTTTTCCCTGCTTCTGCGCAAAAAATGAGCAAAGCTGTGGACAAGCTATGGATAACCTGTGGAGTTATCCCCAAAAAAGCTGTGGATAAGGGGGTATTTATCCCCAGAAAAATTATGCAATACAAGATGAATATTATGATTTGCCGTAAAATCAAGGAATTTTCGGTTAGTTTTGCGTGAAAAAGAAAAAACAGACACTATATCTTGGGTTTACAGAATCAGTTATCCCCAAAAATATTGTGGATAACCCCTACATCCTGTGGATAACCCATCTGAACTGTGGAAAAAAGGAGAAATTTTATGAACCATATCACAAAATTGCAGGAAAACCTGCTGACAGCTGTGCAAACCTCGCCTTATCATGAAAAGACCATCGTGTTTGGTGAGGGTGCCGAAGCACCTCTGCTGATGATGATTGGCGAAGCCCCCGGTGGTGACGAGGAAAAGCAGGGCCGTCCCTTTGTCGGCAAGGCGGGGAAGAACCTTTCCGCCTTTCTGGAGGTGGTCGGCTTAAAAAGAGAGGAGATTTATATTTCCAACGTAGTCAAGCTGCGCCCAACAAAGGAAAGCCCCAAAACGGGCAAGGTGGTGAATCGTCCCCCCTCTGCGGAGGAGATCGCGTTTTTCCTGCCCTTTTTGCAGGCGGAAATCCAAACGATTGCGCCGAAGGTGCTTGTTACACTGGGAAATGTCCCCCTCAAGGCGGTCACAGGGGAGAAAAAAGCCGTCATCGGGGAGTATCATGGCAGACCTGTCGCGCTGGCGGACGGAAGGACGTTGTTTGCACTTTATCACCCTGCGGCAGTCATTTATAACCGCGCCCTACAGGCGGTGTATGATGCGGATTTGCTGGAGCTGAAGGCGTTTTTGCAGGAGGAGGGATTGCTGTAGTTTTTTCGGAAGAGGCAGACGGATAGAATGAAACGGAGGGAGAGCGTATGGGTTTACGCAAACTGACACAATGGGAAGAAACCGTAGCGAAACAGGAGCAGAAGCAATTTCGGCTGATGAGTGTTGCCATTGTCTGCGTCATTGCGATGTGCGTGGTGCTTTGGCTCGTGCAGGATCAGCTTTACGGGGATGTGGTGCGGACAGGCGCGGCTGCCTATGGCTGTAGCTTTATCGGCGTGGCCATCGGGCTTTTTGTGCGAAGTACAACAGGGGAAACATGGGCAACGTCATCGGAAAAACGGAAGAAATTCGAGATGGCTCTTATTGGTATTTTCATTGTTCTGGTAATTGGTGGAGCAATCTTTTTGGAGGAATTTCGACTGGCGGCGGTACAGCTTTTGTGTGCTTACATTCCGATTTTTTGGATTCTCAAAAAACGGAAAGCGGATTGCGATGAAAATTGCCTGCTTGCCTGCATGTTTATCCTGATGACGGTCATGGTTCTGGTCGGCACCTTTGTCGGCGTAAAGCTGATGGGGCTGACAACCCTGCCCGCCGTGGAAAAGAAGATTGCGGCGGAAGGTTTTACGGATGTGGAATATAATACATGGATGTATGGCCGTTGGCTTGATTTGGATGAAAATAACGAGAAGAAATACTACGTTTTTCAAGCGAAAAAGGATGGACAGATCTGGCAGATTGCCGCCGACCCGAAGGGCGGTCAGCTTGTGCAGATTACGGCGGCAGAGGATTGATGCCCCTTGCCGAAATAGGAAATTTTATGTAGAATAGGGACAGAGGATTGTTGCTCTGGCGGTTCAGTCACTCTCTGCAAAGGGGGTGATGCTATGAATTATGTTACATACTCGGATTTGATCCAGTTTGGAATACTTATCGTAGCGATTATCGCCCTGTGTAAAACAGGGCGATAAAATAAAACGACCGCCTAACAAAAGTTAGACGGTCAAACACCTAACTTAGGACTGACCGCCTTACCACAAGCAGCAATCCTTTTCTTATTTAATAGTATACGATTTTAGAAAATCCATGTCAAGCGGAAACTTATTTCAGCCGTTCCCATTCCGCCTCTTTAAACCCAATCAGTACAAAATCTTCCCCAATCACCAACGGGCGCTTCACCAGCATTCCGTTTGTTGCCAGCAGGGCAAGCTGTTCCTCCTCACTCATATCGGGCAGCCTTTCCTTGAGGTTCTGCTCCTTATAAACCAGACCGCTTGTATTGAAAAATTTTTTGAGCGGCAGTCCGCTTTTCTCCCACCATGCCTTTAATTCCTCGGCTGTAGGGTTGTCCTCTACGATGTGTCTGTCATCAAAGGCAACGCCGTTTTCTGTAAGCCATGCCTTCGCCTTTTTGCAGGTGCTGCATTTGGGGTATTCTAAAAACAAAATACGCATTTTTTCGCTTCCTTTCCATGAATTTTTCCTATAGTATAAACTTTTTCTGTTTTTTCCACAAGTGCTATTGTTTTTTTGAAAAAACTGCGTTATCATACCATTATACAGTGAAATTTATTGCAGTTACTATAAAAAAACACACCCAATAAGGAGGCTTGTTCCAATGAAAATCGTTATTATCGAACCCTTGGGTATCACACCCGAAAAGCTAGCAGAAGCAACCGCGGCAGTGAAGGCAAGAGGTCATGAAATTGTGGCGTATGACACAAAGGAGGAGGATCAGGATAAGCTGGCAGAACGCGGCAAGGATGCCGATATCATCATCATCGCAAATCAGCCCTTCCGTAAAAATGTTATCGAAAAATGCAAGAATCTGAAGCTGCTTTCCGTTGCATTCACAGGCGTAGACCATATTGATGTGGATTTCTGCAAGGAAAAAGGCATCTGCGTCTGCAATGCGGCAGGCTATTCCACAAATGCCGTTGCAGAATTGGCATTCGGTCTGGCAATCTCCGTTCTGAGAAATATCCCTGCGTGCGATGCGGTTTGCCGTAAGGAAGGCACAAAGGCTGGTCTGGTTGGCGGCGAGCTGTTCGGTAAAACCTTCGGCGTTGTCGGCACAGGTGCCATCGGCAGCAAGGTTGCAAAAATCGCACAGGCTTTCGGCTGCAAGGTTGTTGCGTACAGCAGAACCGTAAAGCCTGAGATGCAGGGTGCAGGCATCGAATATCTGTCTCTGGAGGATGTGCTGAAGGTGAGCGATATCGTTTCCCTGCATGTGCCTCTGAATGATAAAACAAAGGGTCTGATTGGTGAAAAGGAAATCGCGCTGATGAAGAAAAACGCAATCCTGCTGAATACTGCGCGCGGCCCTGTTGTGGACAGCGAAGCACTGGCAAAGGCTTTGAATGAAGAAAGGATTGCAGGCGCAGGCATTGATGTATTTGAAATGGAACCTCCCGTTCCTGCGGAGCATCCTCTGCTGCACAGCAAGCACACTGTGGTAACCCCTCACGTTGCATTCGCGTCTCATGAAGCGCTGTTTACCAGAGCACAGATTGTGAGCGAAAACATCCTGAAATGGGAGGATGGCAAGCCCCAGAATGTAATCTGCTAAGCTTAAAACCTTGGGGACGCTGTCCCCAATTCCCCTGCCAAGGGAATCATTCCCTTGGAACCCGATACGAAATTTCAATTTCCATCAGAAATTAAGATTTCAAACGAATAATATATATTTTCCGTGATTGACAGAAAGGGTAGTTTATAGTACCGTTACATTAGGAAGTCACAAAGACAAAAGGTCGGTGTTCCCGACCTTTTCTTTTTATATTTTTTATAAAGGAAGAAGCGAAGGAGGAGATTCCATGCGATTCGGGTTTATCGGCGCAGGCAATATGGCAAGCGCCATCATCAGGGGCATGACCATTGGTACAAGAAGCTATGACGGTAAGGATATTTTCATCACAAGTAAATCCGGCACCTCTGCCCAGAGGCTGGCAGAAACCTGCGGCGCAACTGCGGTGACAACGGCGGCGGAGGTTGTAGCGGCGAGCGATGTACTGGTGCTTGCGGTGAAGCCGCATATTCTGGCGGCTGTTCTGCCTGCGTTAAAGGAGGAAATTGCGGCAAAGAAGCCCTTGGTGGTTTCCATTGCGGCAGGAAAGGAGCTGGCATATCTGGCGGAGCTATTGCCCGAAGGGACACCGGTTGTCCGTATTATGCCGAATATCAATGCAAAAATCGGCGCAGCAACCAGTGGTCTTTGTGCCAACGCACTGGTAACGGCGGAACAAAAAGCCGTTGTTAAGGAAATGTTTGCAACTATTGGCGCGGTTATCGAGGTGGAGGAAAGCCAATTCGGCATTTTCACCGTTCTGGCAGGCTCTGCCCCTGCGTTCGCCTATCTTTATATGGACGCATTGGCGCGCGCCGCAGTCAAGGCAGGCATGTCCAAAAAGCAGGCATTGGAAATCGCGGCGGCAACCGTAGAGGGCAGTGCGAAAATGGTGCTCGAAAGCGGCGAGCATCCCATGTCTCTGGTGGATCAGGTCTGCTCCCCCGGCGGCACAACCATCGAGGGCGTAGCCGCATTGCAGGCAAATGGCTTTGAGGCAACCCTGACAAAGGCCTTCGATGCCGTTCTGGAAAAGGATAAAAGGATGTAAGAAAGCGCATTTGCGCAAAAAATATGGCTTGGTGAAGATAAGAAATTCGCCCGTTTAGAACCTTTTCGGCGAAACAGAGGATTCCTTCCTTACTTTTTATGCTAAAAAGTAACAAAAACCCGGGACCCCTCCTCAATGGGTCCCGGACCCCCACAGGAGGTCCAAGAGGAACAAGGTTCCCCTTGGATATCCCCTCCCCACAAGCCCCTTCGGGCAGTATAAAGTGCCTTTTCGGCAAAACTTCATCGTTTTTTATCATCTGTTCGTCCCAACAGATAATCAATAGAAACGTCATATAAATCCGCCAACGCCCATAATACATGGGGCGGAATCATACGCTCGCCTGTTTCATAATAGGCATAGGTTCTCTGCGGAACATTGATTTTCTCGCCAACCTGCGCCTGTGTCATATCGTTATCTTCTCGTAAATCACGGATTCTTTTATAAATCATTTTCATCACCGTTTTTACTATAGATTGAACGATTTGTTCTATTGATATTTTGAATAATTTATTCTAAAATATTATTAAATGGATTTTGAGAGGTGATGATATGTCCGAGTTTGCGGCAAATTTGAAGCAATTCCGAAAAAGAAAAAAATATTCACAGGCTACATTGGCAAGGAAATTAAATTACGGACATATGACGATTGCGAACTATGAAAGCGGTCGAAATGAGCCTTCGATTGATGATTTGATAAAAATAGCAATTATTTTGGATATTTCTTTAGATGAATTGGTTGGAAAAAATCCATCGAAAAAAGAAGAATGTTTTGTACACGAATTTCAGAAATTAAGCGAAAAAAATCAGAATCGTATATTGGATTTGATAAAAGCACTTCAACTTTAGAGGAAAGGTTGCAGGCGCACCTGCGCCGCTTTTCTCCATACCCTTTCGGGTCTGCGGGGAAGGGTTTGGAAAGGGAAACCTTGTTGCCCTTTCCTCGGGTGCGGAGGTTTGGAACCCATAGCGAAACGGGTTCCAAGTTTTTGTTACTTTTTAGCATAAAAAGTAAGGAAGAAATCCTCTGTTTCGCCGAGAAAGTTCCAAACTGGCGAATGACTGATATTGTCTAAGAAGAATTTTTGGCGCGACCGCGCCCAATCGGCGCTTGCGCCGCTGCTTTTTCTTGCACACGAGAGGTGCTTCCCCTGCGCCCAATCGCCGTTTCCCCAAAACAAAAATGACTTGAGCATTTTGCTCAAGTCATTTTCTCATAAAGGGGGCTATATCAAAATCAGAAGAACAGATGGAAGGTATTAAATCTCCAGCCTGCATCTTCCTTCCAGAGTACAAACAGAAATTCCTGTGTGGTATAATCTTCGGGATTGTCCGGGGCGGTGTAGAAATAATCACCTTTGTATGCCTCGTTGCTGTTGGTGTAATATGCGGTTGCTTTGAAGCCGATTTCGTCATCGCTTTCCTTATCAATTTCAAAGGTGTGCCCTGCATAGAAGATATTCGAGCCTCTGCCGCCGCCCAGGTAATATAGACCGCCGTCCTCGCCCTTGGTGAACATCAGGTTATCCTTGCTCAGGATGCTGTTGTCTACGAAAAATTCCGTGAAATACTGCAACAGATAGGTACGGAAATCCTCATAGGTCGGGAAACGGGGATCGGTGATTTTGTAGTATGTCAATTCATCCTTTTCGTATGTGGCATTTTCATCATAATCAAATGCGCCAAAGCTAATCTGGTAATAAATTTTATAAGCACCTTCGTAAATTTCCTGTAAATCCTCACTCAGTGGGGGCAGGCTCTCCTTATCTACTGTAATATCGGCGGCAACGGAATCCTCCGGCAGTTCCTTTGCAGAGGTATTGCCTCCGCAGCCGGAAAGCGCGCCAATGCCGACAGCAGCACAGAGCAAAAGGGTGATAAATTTCTTTTTCATGGGGTGTTTCTCCTTTCAGGTTTTCTTTTCGGATAACATAGTAGCACAAAGTTTCCTCAAAGAAAAGGGGCTTTCGGAAATTGAAAGAAAGTCTTAAGAATTAAAGCAAAAGGGCGAAACCGAGAGATTTCGCCCTTTTGTTAGATATATTCTGATTGATGTTTGTGAAAATTGAAATTATCTTTGAAATTACCTATATTCTCAAAAAATACCTTTGTTATATTTGAATTGTCCATATAGCATAAAGCCTAATCCGACAACAACTGCCGGATGGGTGATATAAGCTATCATTTCTTCACTCCAAAACGAAACTATGAAACCTAACACAAGAGATACTCCGATTATAAGCGTTCCTGTGCCGACGGCTTTTCCGTACTTCGGTATATCTTCTTCCTTTACTTTTCGTCTGTTATAAGAGTGAATGGTGCTGATATTGCCTTTGATATTTACAATTCCCATAACAGATATGAACACTCCCAAAATCAATAACACAATATTTTCCATAATAACCTCCTAAAAATAAAACAAATCTTCAAACTTCTTATCTAATGCAATACAAAGGATAAGAGCCAATTTTGCAGTTGGATTGAATTGCCCTGTTTCAATGGAACTAATCGTGTTTCTTGACACGCCTACCATTTCTGCAAGTTGAGTTTGAGAAAGGTTTGCTTCTGTACGAAATTCCTTCAAGTGATTTTTCAGTTGTAATTGTTCTTTCATACCCTCACCTCTAAAAGGCGGCAAACAAATCCAACAAATGCCAAAATTGCAAGAATGAAAAATAAAACGCTCAGTACCAAATCGCTCTTTCGTTTCATTTTGATAAAACGAACTAACCATTGTGTTGCAAGAATGCTAAAGTATATAACCCATGGACTATAAATCATAATATGGACAAGCATAGATGATAACCAAGAAAGCAGACAACACACTAAGGCACCAACTCTGCTTGCGTGACATCCTGCTTGATATGCCACTTCCATTTCAGCCAAATCTTTGTTGCGATGCTCTTTTCTGCTTGCATTTAAAATTTCTTCCTTTTTCATAGAACACCTCCGTTCCAAGTTTTCTTTGCATACTTTCATTATATTCATGCCAAGTTTTCTTGTCAATAGAGTTGATAAAAAAGTTATACAATATGATAGATAACTTTTTCATCGCTTCGACTATACTCACAACGTAATGACTTCTTGAAAACTTACCGAAAAGGAAACACTGCCCTCTATCGACACACTGAAAAGGGCGGAACCTTTCGGTTCCGCCCTTCGTTTTTTTTAATTATTTTTTAAGCCTCTGCCAGCTTCTTATAGGATGCGTATTTATCCTTTGCATTTTCTGCTGCTTCCTTCAACAGAACCTCTGCGGTTTCGGGGAAGGTACGAACCAGAGAAGCGTAACGAACCTCACCCATCAGGAATTCATTGAAGTCCAGTGTAGGCTCCTTGGAATCCAGAATGAAGGGATTCTTGCCTTCCTTCTTGAGGTCGGGGTTGAAGCGATACAGGTGCCAGTAGCCTGCCTGAACAGCCAGCTTTGCTTCCAGCTGTGCATTTGCCATGCCCTTGGAAATACCATGGTTGATACAAGGTGCATAAGCAATAATCAGGGAAGGTCCTTTGTATGCCTCTGCTTCCTTCAGTGCCTTGATAAGCTGGTTGGGGTCTGCGCCCAGTGCAACCTGTGCAACATAGATGTAGCCATAGCTCATTGCCAGCATACCCAGATCCTTCTTTACAGTAGGCTTACCGCCTGCGGCAAACTGTGCCACAGCGCCGATGGGGGTTGCCTTGGAGGACTGACCGCCTGTGTTGGAGTAAACCTCGGTATCTACAACCAGTACGTTTACGTCACGGCCGCTTGCCAGAACGTGATCCAGACCGCCGTAGCCGATGTCGTATGCCCAGCCGTCACCGCCGTACATCCACATGGATTTCTTTGTCAGGTGTTCGCTGTTTTCCAGAATGAAGTCCTTCAGCTCTGCTGCTGCACCGTCAACCTGCAGCTCCTTCAGTGCTGCGATAACCGCACGGCTGTCAGCCTTGCTTCTGTCGCCGTTATCCCAGTTTTCCAGCCATGTTTCAGCTGCTGCCGCAAAATCTGTGCCTGCGGTCAGTGCCAGCAGATCCTTCACCTTCATGGTTACGCGGTCTCTCTGCTGCTCTACAGCAAGAACCATACCAACGGAGAACTGTGCGTTATTTTCAAACAGGGAGTTGCTCCATGCGGGGCCCCAGCCTTCCTTGTTTGTGGTGTAAGGTACGCAGGGAGCTGCTGCACCCCAAGCCTGTGTACAGCCTGTTGCGTTTGCCAGATACATTCTGTCGCCGTAAAGCTGTGTCATCAGCTTCGCATAAGCTGTTTCGCCGCAGCCTGCACATGCGCCGGAGAACTCCAGCAGAGGCTGTTCGAACTGAGAGCCCTTTACGGTGAATTTGCTCATGGGGTTTTTCTTATCAGACAGGGTCAGGGAGAAGTCCCAGTTGTCCTGTTCGTGCAGCTGTGTTTCCAGAGGCTGCATCACAAGTGCCTTTTCCTTTGCAGGGCAGGCTGTTACGCAGACACCGCAGCCCTGACAATCCAGAGGGTCAACCTGCATACGGAATTTGTACTGCTTGATTTCGCCTGCGCCGTTTGCATCCAGAACTGCGTAGGATGCGGGAGCATTTGCTGCTTCTTCTTCTGTCAGCAGGAAAGGACGGATTGCAGCGTGAGGGCAAACGTAGGAGCACTGGTTACACTGGATACATTTTGCTGCATCCCATGCGGGAACGTCAATCGCAACACCGCGTTTTTCAAATGCGGAGGTGCCAAGAGGAACTGTGCCGTCCTCTCTGCCTGCGAATACGGATACAGGCAGCAGGTCGCCCTTCAGTGCGTTCATGGGAACCATCAGCTTTTCAACATATTCGGGAAGAACCTTCTTGATTGCTTCCTGATCTACGTCCTTTGCATCCTTCCAGCTTGCGGGAACGTCAATCTTTGTCAGACCGGAAAGCCCTGCGTCAACAGCGGCATAGTTCATGTTGACAACCTTTTCGCCCTTCTTGCCGTAGGATTTTACGATAGCCGCCTTCATGTATGTAACTGCGTCATCAACGGGGATGATGTTTGCCAGCTTGAAGAATGCGGACTGCAAAATTGCGTTTGTCTTGTTGCCCAGACCGATTTCCTTACCAATCTTGATTGCATCAATGGTGTAGAAGTGGATGTTGTTGTTTGCGATGGTTCTCTTTACCTCCGCAGACAGGTGATGATCCAGCTCCTCGGGTGTCCATGTGCAGTTCAGCAGGAAGGTGCCGCCGGGTTTGATTTCGGAAACGATATCATATTTTTCCATGTAGCTCTGGTTATGACAAGCAACGAAGTTTGCGTTCTTTGTTACCAGATAGCTGGAGCGGATGGGCTTGTCGCCGAAACGCAGGTGAGAACGTGTGATACCGCCGGATTTCTTTGTGTCATATTCAAAATAAGCCTGTGCGTATTTATCTGTGTGGTCACCGATGATTTTGATGGAGTTTTTGTTTGCGCCAACCGTACCGTCGGAGCCAAGACCCCAGAATTTGCAGGATACGGTGCTTGCGTCAGCCAGATCGGGCTCTGCGCCAACCTCGATGGAGCTGTTGGAAATATCATCAATGATACCAACGGTGAAGTGGTTTTTCTGTGCGCCCTTCATGTTGTCAAATACTGCGATAATCTGTGCAGGAGTCACATCCTTGGAGGACAGACCGTATCTGCCTGCCAGAACCTTTGTGGTTCTGCCTGTTTCGATCAGTGCGGAACAAACATCGCCGTAAAGAGGCTCGCCCAGTGCGCCGGGTTCCTTTGTTCTGTCCAGAACGGTCAGAACCTTTACTGTTTCGGGCAGAGCTGCTGCGAAGTGTGCCAGAGAGAAGGGTCTGTACAGGTGAACCTGCAGGAAACCAACCTTTTCGCCCTTTGCGGTCAGGCTTTCCACAACCTCCTGCGCAACGCCTGTTACGGAGCCCATCGCTACGATAACATGCTCTGCGTCAGCTGCGCCGAAGTAGTTGAACAGCTTGTAATTTCTGCCTGTGATTTTGTTGATTTCGTTCATGTATTCCTCTACGATTTCAGGCAGTCTGGTGTAGAAGGGTGTGCATGCCTCTCTGTTCTGGAAGAATACGTCGGGGTTCTGTACGGTGGAGCGCTGTACGGGGTGTTCGGGATTCAGTGCATTCTTTCTGAATTTCTTCAGTGCATCCTGATCCACCAGCTTTTCCAGATCCTCATAGTCCATTACTTCGATTTTCTGCAGCTCATGAGAGGTGCGGAAGCCATCGAAGAAGTGGATGAAGGGAACGCTGCCCTTGATTGCGGAAAGGTGTGCCACACCTGCTAAGTCCATAACCTCCTGTACGGATGCGGAGGAAAGCATTGCGCAGCCAATCTGACGGCAGGACATAACGTCGGAGTGATCGCCGAAGATGGAGAAGGCATGTGTACCAACGGTTCTGGATGCAACGTGGAATACGCCGGGCTTCAGCTGCCCTGCGATTCTGTACATCGGGGGAATCATCAGCAGCAGCCCCTGAGATGCGGTATATGTTGTTGCCAGTGTGCCTGCCTCCAGAGCGCCGTGCATTGCGCCTGCGGCACCTGCCTCGGATTCCAGCTCCAGCAGACGCACGGTCTGGCCGAAGATATTCTTTTTGCCGTTTGCAGCCCAGCTGTCTACGTGCTCCGCCATAGGGGAGGAGGGAGTGATGGGGTAAATCGTTGCGACCTCTGTGAAGGCATAGGAAACGTATGCCGCAGCTTCATTACCATCCATGGTCTTCATCATTTTTGTGTTCATGGTGTGGACTCCTTTCATATAAATAGTAAGGGATAGAAATAGTGATTTGTTATCCTGTATCGGGTTCCCGTCTGAATGGGGAATTGCTATCTTTTGTATAATTTAATGTTAGATTATTGAAATTTTGTTGTCAATACTGTATGAGAAAAAGAACTTGTATTTTGTGTACAAAATTAAATACTTGTAAGTTTTGCATTAAGAAAAGTACAAACGGATGTAATTTTTTGGAATCGTATGGAGTTTTAAGGAAAAAGCAGGCGAATTTCTCTGACAAAACAGGGAAAAGCCTATCGGAAAAGGGGGAATAGAGCATGGAACCGGCAAGAGTGCGATTTCTGGAAGAGGGGGAGGAGCCTGTCCTTCCTAAGTGGACAAAGCTGCTGCCGCAGCGGTGGAGACAGAGAAAAACAGTGGACACTTACCCGTACACACTGACACGAGTGGACGGGGTACTGACAGGCATTTTGCAGGCAGAGCGGACAGCCGTACTGACAGCAGATTGGAGAAGGGGGGCATCACGCCTTCTGGCAGCCCTGGAGGAAGCGGGTGCCGCCATCATTGTGCCGCCTGCCGAGGGAGAATTTCCCAGAGAACAGCTTCCCTTTGCCGAGGGGCGCAGGCTGGCACAGCTTTTTGCCTTCGCAGGTGCGGCAGAGGCATTGCGCCGGCAGGGCAGAAATCCGGAGGAATCGGCATTTCTTCTGGCAGGGGGCGAGCCGCATATCTGGGGGAGGGTGCTTTCCTCTCTGGGAAATGAGGTGAACCGCCTTGCCATTTTTACGCAGGAGCCGGAAACGGCAGAGGGCGTGGTGCAGCGGCTTTATGCGGAGCGCGGCTTGATGGCGGAGGTCTTTTCCTCCCCGAAAAATGCTGCGCTTGGGGCGGCGGATGTGGTGCTTTCCTGCGGCATGGAGCAGCGTGCCTATGAGCATATTCTGAAGCGGGGGTGCATCTGGCTGGATTTCGCAGGCAATCGCCCTGTTCTGCGGCGGCTTAGGAGTCTGCGTCCGGATATTTCGGCGGCGGAGGGGTTCTTTTTCCGCATGGCGGCAGAGGGCGGTGAGCAGATGGAGGGCAGGCTTGCCGAGGCGAGGGCATACCTTGGCTGCGCGGCGTTTCGGGAAGGCTTTTCGGCAGAGGATTGGGACGGGGAGCGGCTGTTTTCCGCCTTGCAGGAGAAGGGTTTTTCCGTTTCGGGCTTTTCCGCCTTCGGCAAAAGGGTAAAAATAAAGCTGTATCCGGATAAGAAGCCTTGATTTTTCAAGGAAAAAGCGTTGACAATCCGATCGGAATCAGTATATAATATTACGATAGTTCGGGAGGGTAATCGCAAGCCTTCCTTTTTTCCTTGTCTAAAACGAGGAAAGCATGAAATGAGACTAAAACGAGGAGTGACACACCCATGACAGAAAAGAAAGTTGTTTTGACCTATGACGGTCTGAAAAACATGGAGGCGGAGCTGGAAAACCTGAAAACCGTCCGCAGAAAAGACGTAGCAGAAAAAATCAAAGAAGCAAGAGGTCAGGGTGACCTTTCCGAAAACGCCGAATATGATGCAGCGAAGGAAGAACAGGCAGAAATCGAAGCGCGTATCGTGCAGCTGGAAAAAATGCTGCGCAATGCAGAGGTTATCGATGAAGAAGAGGGTGCAAAGGATACCATCAGCCTGGGTACGACCGTAACGGTGCTGGATGTGGAATTTGACGAGGAAATGGAATACACCATTGTAGGCTCTGCAGAGGCAGACCCCATGAACGGCAGAATTTCCAACGAATCCCCTGTCGGTATGGCACTTCTGGGACATAAAAAGGACGATATCATTATGATTGAAACACCTGACGGCGAAGTAGAATTCAAGGTGCTGAGATTTACAAAATAAAACCATTACAAAAGAACGGACAGGAGGAAGAAAAGTGGCAGAGGAAAATAAGGAGTTGACCCAGCAGGAGCTGAGTGAACAGAATAGAATCAGAAGAGAAAAGCTGGCACAGATGCAGGAAGCAGGCAAGGACCCCTTCCAGATTGTAAAATATGACGTGACACACCACAGCGACGAAATCAGAGCGAACTTTGATGCGCTGGAGAATAAGGATGTTTGCATCGCAGGCAGACTGATGAGCAAGCGTATCATGGGGAAGGCATCCTTCTGCAATATTCAGGACAGAAACGGTCTGATGCAGTCCTATGTCAGCAAGAATGACATCGGCGAGGAGGATTACGCTGCATTCAAAAAATATGACATCGGTGATATCATCGGCATTAAGGGCTTTGTATTCAAAACAAAAACAGGCGAAATTTCCGTACACGCAAAAGAGGTTGTTCTGCTTTCCAAGAGCCTGCAGGTTCTGCCCGAAAAGTTCCATGGTCTGAAGGATCAGGAGCTGCGCTACAGACAGAGATATGTAGACCTGATTGTAAACCCCGAATCCAGAGATACCTTTATCAAGCGTTCCAAAATTATTACAGAAATCAGAAGGTTTTTGGACGCAAAGGGCTTCTTAGAGGTAGAAACTCCCGTTTTGCAGACCATCCCCGGCGGTGCGTCCGCAAGACCCTTTATCACACACCACAATACACTGGATATTGATATGTACTGCCGTATTGCGCTGGAGCTGCCCCTGAAGAGACTGATTGTCGGCGGCTTTGAAAGAGTATATGAAATTGGTCGTGTATTCAGAAACGAGGGCATTTCCGTTCGTCATAACCCCGAATTTACCCTGATGGAGCTGTATCAGGCCTACACAGATTACAAGGGCATGATGGATATTACGGAAGAAATGTTCCGCACCGTAGCACAGAACGTGCTGGGCACAACAAAGATTACCTACGGCGGCTATGATCTGGATCTGGGTCAGCCCTTCGCAAGAATCACAATGACAGATGCCGTAAAGCAGTTTACAGGCGTTGATTTCGACCAGGTGAAGGATACAGAGGAAGCAAAGAAAATCGCGGCAGAAAAGGGCGTAGAATTTGAAGAACGCCATGTAAAGGGCGATATTCTGAACCTGTTCTTTGAAGAATTCGTAGAAAAGAACCTGATTCAGCCTACCTTCATCATTGATTACCCTGTAGAAATTTCTCCTCTGACAAAGAGAAAGCCCGATAAACCGGAATTTACAGAAAGATTCGAGCTGTTTATTGTCGGCAGAGAATACGGCAACGCATACTCCGAGCTGAACGATCCCATCGACCAGCGTGCGCGTTTTGAATATCAGGAATATCTGCGCGAAAACGGCGACGATGAGGCAAATATGATTGATGAGGACTTCCTGACTGCGCTGGAATACGGTATGCCCCCTACAGGCGGTCTGGGTGTTGGTATCGACAGATTTGTTATGCTGCTGACAGAATCCGTTTCTATCAGAGACGTTATCTTGTTCCCGACGATGAAGCCGTTAGGTTCAGAAAAACAGGAAAATAAAGAACCTAAGAGCATTACAAATGAAAATTGCGACCAGATTGCGACTGAATCTGAGAAGATTGATTTTTCAAATGTAAAAATTGAGCCATTGTTTGAGGAAATGGTTGATTTTGATACATTCTCAAAATCGGATTTTAGAGCAGTAAAGGTTAAGGAATGTGTGGCAGTACCTAAGAGCAAAAAGCTTTTGCAGTTTACTCTTGATGATGGTACGGGTGTCGATAGAACCATTCTTTCTGGTATTCACGCATACTATGAGCCAGAAGAATTAGTTGGAAAGACACTTATTGCTATTACAAATCTTCCACCGAGAGCAATGATGGGAATTGAATCTTGCGGTATGTTACTTTCTGCGGTGAATAATCTTAAGGATTCCGAGGATGAAGAGCTTCATCTCATTATGGTAGATAACCATATCCCCGCAGGAGCTAAGTTGTACTAAAACAAAGAGGATACGCTTAAAGAAATAGGACTTCCAAATTTGGAAGTCCTATTTTTGAATACATTTTTTTGAAGTATTTATTATTTTATCTTTCCATTCGACAACACCTTTAATAGATAATTTTTCTTGAGCTTTTATAAACCTTGAAATATATGTGTAGTCAATATTATCGTTTGAGTCCACGGGAAGACTTATTTCCATATTCTTCAATACATTTTCGTTAAATGAAGATTGCCCCCATGCAAAATTTTGAAATGCTTTTCTCATCACTGTTAGAAGATAGCAAGCAAGCTCTGGATTTAATTCACAGTCACGATAAGACATAACTTTGATTTTATCACCAGTAAAGTAAGGCTTTTCTTGATAAAATATAGTTGCTGTATCTTGTCCAAATGAAATTGTTTTTGCAGGATTAAGATAACATTCATCTTGTGTTATGTATCCTCGAATACCATTGTTTAAACTGCTTCTTACAACGTATGGATACCTGCCACCGAATGTTACTGTGTTAGCGTTAAAACGCTTTTTGGGACTTGATATATCAAATAGCCTTTCATTGCCTTCACCAAGTTTATAAACTTTATACTTCACCTTGTTATCTTGGAATTGTTTTATAGTGTCTTTCTCGGATGAATTTAATTCATAACTATCTAGTCCGCTTATAGATAAATAAGCGGAAAGTTCGCGTATACGCTCCTCTTCGAGTTCGCGTATACGCTCCTCTTCGAGTTCGCGTATACGCTCCTCCATAAATGAATAATCAATTTTTCCTGTATTTGTAACAGGTAATTCAATGTATGTGTTCTTTAATGCTATTTTTGTAGCCTTATCATTATATGCGAACTTTTTTGTAATTACTTTTTTTATACATGTGATAATGTAAAGGGCATTTTTTTCATTTAACATATTGGATTGTAAAACACTCGTAGCACCATGTCCATCTTTTAAATAAAATGGAGTTTCCAAATAAACAATATTTTGATTGTTAGAATGTATTAAAATAGTAGGTTTGCCATCCTTGTTGTTCAAAACGTCTGGAGTAAGAGTTTCATATGAAATAATCCCATGGTTTAAGGTAGCTTGACCATAAAATGGATAAGTATACTTACCATCTATAGTAAGTTCATTAATTTTCAAGGGGTCAATTTCTCTTTGTGGTTGCCATTGCAATATTTCAGAAATTTTGAATTGTTTAGTTTTCATTTGGCATATCCTCTTTCATAATCATTGAGACTTTCCAACTTAGATATTCTTTTACAACATCTCTAAAATCATCCTCAGTTGGGATTGTTTCTATTTTTTGATGTTGTTTATAAGTCCAGTCATTTCCATCAAGGCTTATGGTATCTTCAGTGTATTCATCCTCGGTAAAATAGTGCAAATATGACTTTCCATATAATACAAGATTTACAATTTCCTCATATCGTTCCAAAGCATGGTCGGTATTTTTTAGATTAGTTTCTTGGCTTGATTTTTTTCGGTTTTGTCTTGTATAACCATCGTTTGTAAAATCAATAAATTTAACAAGTTGCTTAGTGTCATGTTTAACACCTACATTAAATACATATATTGCGGTTTGTACGCCTGCCTTGCCATGAAAAATATCTGACATATGGATGCTTGCAACAAGAGTGTTATTTTCTAATATGTTTTTTGTATAAGGTAAACCATTGCCACTGCCTGCATTTTCTTGTATGAGAATAACTGCTCGACCATTACTCATACGTTTTAAAGCTTTTTCTACAAAGATAAATCCCTTACCTAGTGCAGAATATGGTGGATTAAGCAAAAATACATTTGCAGGATATTTAGTATCTTTTAAAGCTCCCTGTTCATAATTACCACTATACTCCGTTAAACTGTCCTTATGGATGATATTTGAGGAACCATCTCCCATAAGAATCATATTAAGGACAGCGAGTAAATATATGTCTGAGCGTTTTTCTATACCAAGAAGCTGTTCGCATTTGATTTTTACAATCTTTTCATCTAGTTCTTTAGGACTTTTTATTCTTTCTTGTGCGTCCTTAATCATCAATTTCATTGATGAAATAAGAAAACCTGCTGAACCAACTGCGTAATCCCATACATAACTATCTTTATTAACTTGTGCAAGTTTTGCCATAAGTTCTGTAACATAGCGAGGGGTTAAGACAACGTCGTTTTTATCACTATCTGGAATATCAACCCATGCATTAAGGACATTGAAAAGACGCCCAGTGAAATCAAGGTGTCTGGCAGATGTAAAAATAGGCATAATATCATTTTTGACACTGGTATATACAGTTTTTAGTTTGCTTTCACCATTTACGGGTTTCCATAAGTCAGAGTATATAAATACTCTTGATAAGTCATTGATTATCATAGCTTTCTTTTCTTGAGGAAGATTGCGTTCTTCTAAAAAAGAATCTATTTTATTGATAATGGTAACACCATCATTTGTCTTTATTCCTGCTTCGCTCTTTAAATCTGCAATCTCTAGAGGGGCAATTTTTCCTTCCACACCTAAAGATGCCATAATCATGCCAGTAACAAGTTCTACTCTTGAACCAACAGATATTTTTAGGTCATCTTGCATTACTTGGTTTAGCTTTTTTAACTTGATTTCGATTTCATTTTCAAATTCTTTTGCTTTGGCTTCTAATTCTTCCTCACTCAAACCAATTTTATCGATATCTTCAACAAATTTTTCTTGATTCTTTTTTAAGAGGAAAGAAAGGTCGGTATACGTATCTATTTTTTTGGGAATACAGTAATTTTCGAGTGAAACATAATAAGCATCCACTTCATAAATGCGAGAGCCTGCTTCGTCATATCCGTTTAAACCTATCGCAACAACTTCTTTATAGCTTTTGGTATGTTCGATAATGGCATTAGCATAGTGGATTGCTCCGTTGACTGCATATTTATTGATGTTAGTATAATTTGGAGTGCCATCTTTCTTTTTATTGTCGATTTCTCCGTTAGAATTTAATTTGATAAGATTTCCTTTTGTACCTTTAACCTCAATCATAACTGGAATTTTACGGAGTGACTTTGTTTCTATAAAAAGTTTTATATCTGGATAATTTGTACCTGCACCACCAGATTTTGAAGGAGCAGTTTTAAGGGCAGTTTCGATCTCGGAGTTAATGCTTTCAGTTTTAGTATAGTATTTTGTCTTTCCGAGTTGTTTTTTACCCCAATCCTCAATTTGTTCCTCAATGCTTTTAGCCATAGCTATTCTCCTTTGCTATTTGTGCTTGAACTATCTAGAAGATATTTGTTTATTTCTCGTAGTAAATCTGATTGCTTCCAATTTTCTTTGTTTTCGTCTGGATAAATTAGCCTTTGAGGAACAGGGACAACGCTTTCGGATTCAGTAAACTGATTTTTTTCGTTTAATTCATAGAAAGCATTAATTTCTCTCTCAATCCAAGTTCGTTTTATATCATCGGGCATATAATTATCTTGACTCGCTCTAGCGGTTCTAATTAAGTAATTAAATAGAACTTTATCTATCTTTAATGTAGGACAATCGAATGATAGCTCGCCATCGGAGATATGAGAGTAATTCATAGATATATATTTCTCAAGCAGAACTAATAGAGAATTTTCATCGTTGCCAGAGACTAAGTAGTCATGAGAAACATTAAAGTGTTTTACAAGGCTATACTGATTTTCAAGTGTTAGTTGAGTTTTGCCTTTTTCTAATTTGGAAATGGAATTTTGAGATAATCCGATAGCTCTACCAAGCGTTTCTTGAGATTCTCCTTTTTTTTCTCTGAGATATTTTATTCGTTCACCTACCGTTTTTGGCGTATTATTGTCAATCATAGTAGTTTCCTCCATAATATATTCAATAATATTTATTATAAGAATTATAAATATAGCTGTCAAGATTTATATTTTAAAAATTAAAAATAAATAGTATTATAAATAGTAATATTAATAATGAAATACTACTTTGACATCCTTTATAATAATAAATATAATACACTTATCGGAAGCGCAACCGAATGTAGGCAACTCTGATATCGAGAGTAGCCAGAAAGGAGAAAAAAGTCATGCAGGTAAAATTAGTAGGCGTACAGCCAGTAAACTTTATCAACAAACATGGTGAGACAATCAATGGTACTAATATCTTCTGTGCTTTCAAGGATGAGAATGTAGACGGGCTTAGAACGGAGAAATTTTTTATTCGTCCTGAGATTAAGCTACCAGATTGCAAACTCAATGACATTATCGACATTTCTTTCAATATGAAAGGAAAAGTGGAGATGGTTTATAAGGCTTAAACATTTACACAATAAAGCATCGGGAGAGTTATTCTCCCGATGCTTTACTAAGAAGAAGGGAAAAATATGGAAAATAAACAATTTAATGAGCAAAGATATAGACGAAAGAAAAATAAATACAGATTAAGTTTAGGCATTCAACAATTCATTTACTATCCTATCTTGAATTTGTTCTGGGGACTATTTGTAATTGTATATATCTTGTTGGTGATATTTGAAAAAGAGTTCGTTGCGAATATGGAAGTGCATTCTGTGTTTAAAACAATATTTCCTTTATGCATGAAGGCAATTTTAATTATTGTTCCATTTATATGTGCGATAGGCTTGATACAAGCTGTTGGATATTGTTTTGCAGTTAAAGATGAAGCGGATTTAGAGATTATATTTAACGATAAGCGAGATGTAAAAAATCAATCTCCTATCCTCATCTATAAGAAGAAAGATAGAAAAAGTGGCGTAGTAAAGAGAGAGTTTTATACTTCGATTTCAATGGAACGGTGGCAGGAAAAGAAAGAAGCAATATGCGATAGGATGGATATTCATCTCATAGGCGATATTACCTATGGGGGAAAGAAAAAGAATAATGGGAATTTGATTTGTTTTGAGGCTGCTAAAGGAAGGACACCGACAGAAAGAGGCGTGCTGTATGACGATACCTTCTAACGAGTTGCTTATTGGCTATGATTATGATGCATGGTATGGGTATTCTGAAAAAGTACCTGTATGTGTGGATGCCTCCCTTAAAAATAATACTCAAACGCTTATATGTGGAATGTCAGGTTCTGGAAAATCCTATTTAGTAAATCAATATCTTGCTCGCATATGCTTGCATGGTGGGGAAGATTCGGTGGTGTATTTTTCTGATTTTAAGCAAGATGATAGTTATTCATATCTTAAAGGATGCCCTCGATATTATCCTTATGATAAAACCCTAGATGCTCTTGAAGAAGTATATGAAATTATGCATAAACGGCAATGTGGCGAAGATACATCAAGACATTTTGTGACGCTTGTATGGGATGAATATATGGCAAATATATTGGCACTTCTTGGTTCAGAGAAAAAGAAGGCAGAAACAGTTATGCATAAAGTATCAGAAATATTGATGCTTGGTCGCTCTCTTGCTGTAAGGCTTGTGATAGCTTGTCAGCGCCCAGATGCCTCAGCTTTTCCTACTGGGTCAAGACTTAATTTTGGTGTGATTATCATAGTAGGTGCGACCTTGGATAGCATATACTCAATGCTCATGCCAAAGGAGTTGATGGATAAGGTTGGAAACCGGGAGTTTCATGTTGGCGAAGGAGTCATGCTGTGGCAGAGTTCAGAACTTAGGTATATAAAAGTGCCTGTAATAAGGAATGAAGCAAAGATGAAGGCAATATGTATTGAGGCATTAACAAGATAACAAACAGAAGCGGTGGCGGTGGCGAAGCCACAAGCCAGCCGCAGCAGGTTTGGCTTAGTATTACCCAAACCTGCACAAACATGTGCAATCCTTGTATTTTACAGGCTTTATAGACTGTTCACAAGGCTGCACATAATGAACAGGAGGCGATAAAGATTAAAGATACTCAGAGCTTTATGTATCAGCTTACGATTAACGCTCCAGAGAACAAAGGATGGACGCACGAACGCATATTAGAGGTGATGCGTGGTAATTTTAAAACACTTGTCTATATCTGTATGGCAGATGAACAGGGAAGCTGTTATCATACTCATGTATTTGTGGTATTTGCATCCAGAGTTAGATTCAGTATGGTTAAGCGTTATTTCGAGGAAGCGCATATTGAAAAATGCAAGGGTTCGGTATCTGATAATGTAAATTATGTGAGAAAGACTGGAAAATGGGAAACAGACGAGTCAAAACAGGAAAAAAGAATTGACGGAACATTTGAAGAATATGGTACTCGACCACCAGACAGTAAAGGAAAAAGAAGTGATATGTCTGAGCTTTACCAAATGGTAATGGACAATATGACGAATGCAGAAATATTGGCTCAGAACCAAGACTATATTCTTCAAATTGATAAAATAGATAAAGTAAGAACAACAATATTAACAGAAAAATACAAAGAAACAGTCCGACTGGATTTAGAAGTGGTTTACATTAGCGGAGCTACTGGAACGGGGAAAACTAGAGGTGTTTTTGAAAAGCATGGATATTCTAATGTATATAGAATTACGGATTATTTACACCCTTTCGATTCATATAATGGACAGCCAGTAATTGCATTTGATGAGTTTCGTTCATCCTTGAGAATCAAAGAAATGCTTCTATTCTGTGATATATATCCTATTGAACTTCCAAGTAGATATACAAATAAATATGCGTGTTTCAATAAAATTTATATCATCTCAAACTGGCCTTTAGAAAAACAATATTATGAGGTTCAGAGAGATGATAGAGAATCGTGGGAAGCTTTTCTTAGGAGAATCCATAGGGTAATTGTATACTCAAGAGATGGGAGTATCAAAGAATATGATTCTGTGAGGATATATTTTGATAAAAAAACTTTATTGAGATAGATGATGATGGAGATTTACCTTATAATTGAAAGGAGTGATTGCTATAGAAAAGAAATATGTTCCCTTGTGGGAAAAAGCAAATTTAACACTTGAAGAAGCCTCTGTATATTTTGGAATCGGTCAGAATAAACTTAGGGAATTGACTAATAGTGATAATTGTCCTTATGTTATCTGGTGTGGAAATAAGCGCCTTATAAAGCGAAAATTGTTCACAGAATACCTAGAAAAAATGTACTCGATTTGATTAGATAGAGATGTAACTTTTAATAGACACAGAGAACATGTTTAGGCTATAATAAGCTTAAGCGTGTTCTCTTTGTTGTTATGAAAGGAGATTTTACATGGCAGTAGAGAGACGCAAGGATAATAAAAATAGAGTTTTGAAGGAAGGAGAGTATCAGAGAAGTAGCGGAACTTATGAGTTTAAATGGAGAGATAAGCGAGGCGGTCGACATTCTATTAGTGCAATTACTCTTGAGGAACTAAGAGAAAAGGAATTAGATGTGCTTCGTGATGTTCTGGATGGCGTCAGAGCAGATAAAAATAATCTTACTATCAATGATTTGTATAATAGTTGGGTGCAGCTTAAAAGAGGATTGAAAGAAAATACTTTTTCTAATTACAGATACATGTACACTATGTTTGTCGAACCAGATTTCGGCAAGAGTAAGATTGTGGATTTGAAACGCTCTGATGTTAGAGGCTTCTATAATTATTTGGCTGAGGAAAGACACATACAAATCAATACGATTGATAGTATTCATACTGTGTTGCATCAAGTATTAGAACTTGGTGTAGAGGATGATTATCTACGCTATAATCCTTCGGATAATGCTTTAAAAGAACTTAAGAAGGCTCGCAATTTTGAAGTTGAGAAGAGGCGAGCATTAACTGTTCCAGAACAAGAATTATTCGAGCAATTTCTTAGTAAGCAAGGGCAATATCATAGATGGTATCCTATCTTTATCATTATGTTGTGGACCGGAATGCGTGTCGGAGAGATAACAGGTCTTAGATGGTGTGATATTGATTTGGAAGAAGAAACAATCAATATAAATCATACATTGGTCTATTTCGATAAGAGAAATGAAGAACGCTGTACCTTCGCAATCAATACAACGAAAACTAGGGCGGGTGAAAGGACGATTCCCATGCTTCCTAAAGTAAAAGAAGCTTTTCTCATGGAAAAGAAATATCAAGAAGAATGTGGTATTAAAAGCGAAGCCGTTATAGATGGTTATCGAGATTTTATCTTTGTAAATCGGTTTGGTAATGTTCAACATCAAGGGACGCTTAATAAAGCATTGAGAAGAATTATACGAGATTGCAATTTTGAGGTGCTTGATAAAGGGCAAGGAGAAGATGCTGTCATTCTTCCAAAGTTTAGTAACCACTCTTTGAGACACACTTTTACAACAAGAATGTGCGAAGCAGGTGTAAACATCAAAGCCATGCAAGAGATTCTAGGGCATGCAGATGCAGAAACCACAATGGATATATATGCGGAAGCTACTAAGGATTTAAAAAAATCAGAGATTATCAATTTTGAAGATTATTTCACAAAACAAATGAAAGCTAATTCTGTTAGTTAGTAGGTTGCGACTTTGCGACCAGTATGCGACTGATTTGCGACCATTTATGGAGATAAGCGTAGAAATCTAAAATCAGAGCTGTATAAGCGAATGGCAGAAACATAGATATACTAAGCTATAAAAGCATATGTGTTTTATTGGACGATATTCCCGACAATGAAGCCTCTGGACGCTGATAAGAAGGCATCCAAGACTTCCGAAGCAGCACCTGCAGCAAAGGTCGCTGAGAGGGTTGATTTCTCCAATGTGAAGATTGAGCCTATTTTTAAAGAAATGGTAGATTTCGATACATTTGCAAAATCCGATTTCCGTGCGGTTAAGATTCTGGCATGTGAGGCAGTTGCAAAATCCAAAAAGCTGCTGAAGTTTGTACTGGATGACGGTGAACGTAAGGATCGTGTGATTTTAAGCGGTATTCACGACTATTATGAACCGGAAGAACTGGTTGGCAAGACAGCAATCGCTATCGTGAACCTGCCCCCCAGAAAAATGATGGGCATTGATTCCGAGGGTATGCTGATTTCGGCAGTACACGAGGAAGACGGTCACGAAGGACTGAACCTTCTGATGGTTGATGACAGAATTCCGGCAGGGGCTAAGCTGTACTAATTTTATAGAGAGAAAAAATGAGGACTTCCCGCAGGGGAAGTCCTGTTTTTATGTGGTTATCGGCAGAAGGCTTGCTGAGAGACGGTGAAGATGATATTATGCTTTAAGAGCCTATTGGATATGAGGGAGTTAAAGTATGAGAAAAACCTTGTTATATTATGAACAAAATGCAGAAAATTTTATCCGTGAAACAAGAAATGTCGATTTTAGTGAGGTACAAGAGCTTTTTTTGAGCAAGCTGGAAAAGGGTGCTTTGATTTTAGATTTTGGCTGTGGTTCGGGGCGTGACACGAAATACTTTTCAGATAGAGGCTATCTCGTTGAGGCGGTAGATGGTTCTGCCGAGATGTGCCATGCGGCAAGTCGATATACGGGTATTGAAGTGAAGCAAATGTTATTTCAGGAATTGGAGGAATATGAAAAGTATGATGGGATTTGGGCGTGTGCGTCCATTCTTCATTTAACCCATAATGAATTAAAAGAGGTGCTGAAAAAAATATTGCTTGCACTCAAGAAAGAGGGGATTGCCTATCTTTCATTTAAATATGGGAATTTTGAGGGAGAGCGAAGGGGAAGATATTTTCTTGATATGACAGAAGAAGCATTTGCGGAACTGTTAAATGAAACAGGCGGCTTTGACATAGAGGAGAAATGGATTACAGGCGATGTTCGACCGGAAAGAGGAGACGAACGGTGGCTGAATCTGATTCTGAGAAAACGAAATGAAGGGTGATTGCAATGATAGTAAATTCGTGGACAAGAAGGGAGTATTATCGAATAAAGGCAGCCTTGCACGGAAAAGTTCCGACAAGAATGGAGCTTTTCAGAATGATGAAGGAGCCACAATATTTATCCTGCATAGAAAAATCTAAAGAGAATATTTTCAGACAGTACCTTGCTGCACTGGAGGAAATGGGCGAGTTGAGTGCAGAGGATGAAAAATTGAAAATGAGTAGGCTACAAAAAAACAGGACTTCTGAAAAGAAGTCCTGTCAGACTGTAGACAAAGTAATTTTGAGGCAGCGGAAGGGCTTGGGAAACAAATCCGTTTCCCAAATGGAATCCGCAGTCGGAATTCACTTCCGGCGAGGAAAACAGCGAGTTTCGAGGCTTTTAAGCTGATGGAACTCGTCTGTTTATTCTTCTGTCTTAGCAAGTCGAAATCCTGATTTCGACTTAGGTGTCGACTTTGTCGACACCCTAACAGGACTTCTGAAAAGAAGTCCTGTTTTTATGCTAAAGCTCCTGCAGGCACAGCCTTTTTATCCAATACCTTTTCTGAATCGCATCCAGCCATTCCTGCGGCATGGCTTCATAATGATAATACAGCCCTGCCAGACCGCCTGCGATTGCGGCGGTGGTATCGGTATCATCGCCGAGATTGACTGCGCGGAGCAGGCAGTCCCGAAAGCGATTGGTATGAAGCAGACACCAGATTGCCGCCTCCAAAGCATGCAGAACATAGCCGTCGCTCTCGATTTCATCTTCGGGCAGGGAGAAAAATTCATTGAAGTCGCGTAATCTCCGGAAGTACATCAGCTCCGCAAGGCTTTCGGGCGTGTGATAAAAAGCAAAGCCTTTTTCTACGCCGCATTGGATACAGGTTTTCAAATCGGCATTTTTTGGTGCCATTGTGACGATGGCTTTTGCGATAAAATAATACAATCCGCTTGCGATATGACACCGCAGATGATTATGCGTAAGCCCTGTTGCCAGATGGATTTGCCGAAGGGCATCTGCATCCGAAATATCTTCCTTCTGGATGAAATACAGGCAGACAGGGAGAATTCGCATCAATGCGCCATTGCCGTTGGAATATTCGTCCGTTTCGCCGCAGGTTGTGAGGTCATGGCTGTCGCGATACTTATAGATGGCGTTGCTGCAGGTATTCCCCTCATCAAATGCCTTACCGAAGGGGGTATATGCGCCATGAAATTCCCAATCGAGAAAGCGTTCCATGATATCGCGCAGGTCGATGCCGTTCCTTTCGTTGATGCTCGCGAGGGTTGCAAGTGCCATACTGCTGTCATCCGTCCATGTGCCGGGGGGCATGTTATAGGTGCCGTAGCCCTCCATTTCGGTGACGGCTCCACGCTCCCGAAGTTCCTCTCTGCCGAGAAACTGAACGGGACACCCCAATGCGTCCCCGACCACCAGTCCCATCATGCCGTCTAAGACCATCTTTCTGTCGTTCATGTGCATGCTCCTTTCTGCATACCGTTCTTACCAATCCTCCCAGTAATCCTCTGCATTACTGCCATCCGGCATATAGCCGTCCCAGTCATCCATGAAATCCTCATAGCCTTCATAATCGTCGCAATCGGGCAGTTCGGGCTTCCTCTGCGATTTGGGGGCGGTGTATACGGGGGTGGGAGTTGTTTTGGCAGGCTGATTCTGCTCGGAAGATTTACTCTGTTCGGAGGGTTTATTCTGCGCAGCAGGCTGATTCTGACCGGAAACAGGCTTGCGCTTCGCACCTCTGTCGGAGGAAGCAAGCTGTTCTTCTCGACGAAAGATATGCTTATGCTGATCAAACAGAGAGCCATTAAGCGAAACAAACAGCGTTTCCTTTTGTGCCGTGGTGTCCAGTGTAAGTGTCAGCGCACCGCGCTGCGGATGCCATTTCGTAATGGTATAAGAAAATACTGCGCCGTTTTCATAGGTTTGTATTGCGGTATCGCCATGGATGCTCCATGCCTGCCGTTCCCCTCTCGCGGTGTAATATACAAAGGTATCTTGTAGGGCGGACTGCATTTCCTCCTGTGAGGAATAAAGCGTTCTTTCGGCAAGATTGTTGCGGTCGGTAATCAAGCATGTGACAATGAGAATAAAAATGACCGCGGCCCAGATAAGAAGGGTACTCCTTTTTTGCGACATTATCTGATCCCCCTTTAAGCGTTCTGTTTACTTTCCGAGCCTCTGCTTGGCGAGCATTTTTCTCTGATAAGTAGGGAAGTCCCTCTGTGCCAGCTCATATTCTGCCAGCTTTTCATCATATCTCTTTTTTGCATTTGAGGTTGCCATGATGATAAAGGAAACGCCGACAACAAGCCCGACAAGAAAATAAAAAGCGTCCATCAGAAAGAGACCGAAAGCGGCATCAAACAGACCAATGATGCCGATACCCATAAAAACCTTTTCGCCGGATCCCATTTTGTTTACCGGCTTTTCGGGCATCCGGATGCGGCTGAGAAGAAGCGCTTCTGTAGCAGGGTCGAGCTTTCTTCTGATAGTAGGGATGGTATCCTGCCATTCCGTAGCTTTGACAGAGCAATCCCGTTCCGCTTCCTTTTTCGCTTCCATAAAGGCAACGAATGAACTAAATTTCAGAAAATCCTTATCCATAGAAAGTTCCTCCTTTGCGAGAAAATGGCTGATTTAAGCTTATCATAGAGGATTTTTGCGAGAAAAGCAAGTTGGTTGCAGTCAGTCCGCGGTTTTATGGATTTCTGACGGGATCGGGGGAGAAGATGCAGATTTCCGCATCGGCGCAGCTTAGAAAAATCTGCCGACAGCATGCAGATGCGATTGATGACGAAAATCTTGAATTTATGCGGATGTTCGCATATACTGGAGATAGTATTTCAGACAGAGGACATCCTTTTGCGGCGCAATGCCTTTCTGTGCTGAGAGGATGCGGTGGAAAGGAAGTGAACGGCATGGCGATGGATGAAGAGCTTTACAGGCAATATCTTTGCGGCGATGAGGCGGGGCTTGTGGCATTGATGAAAAAATACGGCAATCCGCTGACCTTATATATCAACGGCTATCTGCATGACGTTCACGAAGCGGAGGATTTGATGATCGAAGTCTTTTCCTATTTATTTACGAAAAAGCCACGCATTCGAGACGGCGGCTTAAAGGCCTATCTGTATAAAGCGGCACGGCACATGGCTTTGCGCGGCAGAAGCAGACGGCGGCTTTTCTTCAGCCTGGATAATCTGACTGAGGAGCCGGACGGACAGACACTGGTGGAGGAGGTTGTCCGCACAAAGGAGCGGGATCGGATTCTGCATTTCTGCATGGCTGCGTTAAATCCGGATTACCGAGAGGCGCTTTATCTGGTCTATTTTGAGGGCATGAGCTATTTGCAGGCTGCTGAGGTTATGGGGAAAAGCGAGAAGCAGATTACCAATATGGTGTATCGGGGCAAGGGCCGTCTGCGCGGATTACTGGAACGGGAGGGAATCACAAATGCGGAGTCATGAGGAACGAATTGCAGAGGTAAAACGGCGGATTGCGGAAAAGGAGCGTCGGAGAAGGCAGCGGCAGGAACGGATCGCCGCCGTTTTCGGCGTGGCGGCGTGCCTTGTGGTAATCGTAGGGGTTTCTCTTTTTATGCCCGATATGGTCAATCGAATGGAGCCGGGCATGTCCTCCGGCTTTGGAACAGCGGCAACCATGCTGGGCGGCAGTGCTGCGCTTGGATATATCGTGACCGGACTGCTCGCCTTTGTCCTTGGTGTGTGTGTGACAATCGCGTGCTTCCGTATCTGCCTGCTGCATAAGGACGAACAGTCGGAGGAGCAAAAGGGGGACAATGCGAATGGAACTTGCCGATAACTTTGTGCAATTCTCTGTTACCCTGCTGGGCTTTTGCCTGAGCGGGATGCGATATCTGAAGGGCAGAAAGCAGGCGTATTTTCTGCTGACCTGCTTTTATGGCTGCTTTGCGCTCGGCTCCCTGTACTGGACGCTGCATCTGTTTTTGTTCTCAAAAACGCCGCAGGTTTTTTATGTATCGGAGTTTGGCTGGGTGGCAAGCGTTATTTTTCTTTCTATTTTGCAATACTCCCTTTCCTCCGCGGAAGAAAGAGGCTTTGTGTGCCGAAGGGCGCGGATTGCCTTCCTGATAGGCGTTCCCTTATGTATATTTTACTGCACCTTTGGGGATATTCTTTCGAATCTGCTTTGGTGCGGCATGATGATTGCTGTTTCCTATCATGCGATACGGGGGCTTACTTATGCGCGGACGCAGACGGGAGCGGCGCGGCAGCTGCGATATTTCCATATCGGGGTGCTGTGCTATGTGGCGGCGGAATATATCCTTTGGACTTCCGGCTGCTTCCGACAGGGGGATTCGGCTTCCTTCCTCTATTACGGGTTTGATGTTCTGCTGACGGGCTGCATATTCGCTCTGCTGCCTGCCACAGGAAGGGCGGTGCAGGCATGACATATATGGAAAATATTTTTATCTGCATGGCATCTCCTCTGCTGATTGCCGCCCTGTGCATGGGAAAACGGCATACAGGGGCTTTTCTGTTCTGCTTTGCGGGAATGGGCATGTGCCTGCTTTCTGCATATCTCAATACCTTTCTCGCGGCGCTGTATGGGGCGGATGCCTTTGCTGCCACTGTGGAGATTGCGCCTGTGGTGGAGGAGGGGATGAAGCTGCTGCCGCTGCTCTTTTATCTTTTGGTATTTGAGCCGCAGGCGCGGCAGATTGGGATTGCCGCAGTGATTACTGCGCTTTCCTTTGCGACCTTTGAAAATATCTGCTATCTGATTCAAAACGGAGCCGCGCATTTCTCCTTTATTTTCTTCCGTGGCATCGGAACGGGAGCAATGCATGTGATTTGCGGAGCCATCGTCGGCGGCGGGCTTGCGTATGTATGGCGGCGGACGTGGCTGAAAATTGCCGGAACCTGCGGACTGCTTGGGGCGGCGATTACCTTTCACGCGATTTATAACCTGCTGATTGCCTACGGCGGCACAGCGCAGTATATCGCGTATCTTTTACCTGTGGGGATTCTGGCGGCAGGCAAGCTGATTGCCCGTTATCTGAAGGCGGCAGAAGGCTGATTTTGAAAGCCGCTTTTGTGCGGATCTCTATTTTTTTATTTTTTTAAAAAAATTTGATTTTTAGGTGAGAGTTTTTCCATTTTTTTGTACCTATATAAGTGAAAGGCTCTTTCTGCGGTGTCTGCATGACACAGAAAAAAGGAGGGAGCGGGATACGGAAAAGGAAACAACATGACAGCAATGGAGGGAGGAAAAACGAATGAAAAAACAAAGAAAACGGATTTACACGGCACTGCTTTGCACCTGCTTCCTGTTTTCTACGGCTTCTGTGCCGGTATCGGCGGCAGAAACGGAGCAGGAGGAGGAAATGACTACCCTGTCAAGCAGAAGCGGAGAGGCGGAGGTTTCCACGGCGGCGGATTTGACTTCCGCACTGGGAGACAGTACGAAGGATACTGTCAAATTGACCGCAGACATTATTATCGATACTACACTGACGGTCAAACGCGCTGTGACATTGGATTTGAATGGCTTTGTGCTGCGAATGACGGGTGAAGGCAGTGTAATCAAGGTGGAGCAAGGCGGCGAACTGACGATTGCGGACAGTGACACAAACAAAGCGCATAAATTTGCCCAGAACACCGACGGTTTGTGGGTACTGGTCGATGATAGCAGTACCAGCAGCAAAACCGTCAAGGGCGGCATTATCACCGGCGGCAAGGCACAAAACGGCGGCGGCGTGTATGTCGCGCCCGATGGAAAGCTGCATATGACCGGGGGCAGCATTGTCGGCTGTCAGGCAAGGTATGGTGGTGGTGTGTATCTTGACAATAACGACCAAACAGGTGGTTTCAGCGAATTTACCATGACAGACAGCAGAATTATCGGCTGTACGGCGAGCGATAATGGTGGCGGTGTAGCGGTTGATCCGGCATGCAAATTCACGATGGATAATGGCTCTGAGATTCGCAGCTGTACTGCACGAATGGGCGGCGGTGTGTATATTAACGGCGGCGATACAAATGGAAACGGTGTATTTACCCTGCGTAACGGTGCTATCCTTTCGTGTACGGCTGATACGTCAGGATTTGTGCCCTCTCGGGGTGGCGGCGTTTTTAATGTAGGCGCATTTATTATGGAGAGTGGTACAATCAAAGGCTGCACTTCCATAAAGGACGACAGTTCGACCGGTGGGGTGCTTAACCGCAGGGAGTTCACCATGCGCGGCGGCACGATTGGTAAAGAGGACAAGACTGACGAAAGTCATGTGTACAACGATGCTAACACAGCGACTGTATTTACCATAAGCGGCGCTGCAAGAATCTATACAAACGTAGCCAATAATAGCAGATTAAATGCTGACGGCGGTGAGATTTTCGGTGAAGTGAAAAATGCTGTTGATAGTAGATATGCGGTAATCGCAGGCACCGAGGGGGCTGCCGGCAGTACTGAGTTTTCCGGTGCAGTAATCAATAGCGAAGCGGGCACTATTGCCGGCGGCGTATTTACGGGCAGTGTCACGAACAACTTAGGGGCGATTTTAGGCGGCGATTTCAGCCGAGCGAAGTCCCTGAGCGGTAAGCTTGTCATTACCTTTGACCCGAACAATGGAGGTAATAGCAGCAGGCAGGAGGTGGTTTGGAGTAAGAATGGAGCAAAACTTATAGCTCCGATTCCCAAGCCAACCAAAGAGGGGCATACGTTTGAGGGCTGGTATTACGATAACAACGGCGAAAATACAGAATGGGATTTTGAAACGGATAGAGCCAAATATACCATGAGGCTTACAGCGAAGTGGAAAGCGAATATATACAACGTGACGGTGGAAAATGATGGAAACGGCACTGCATCGGCTGACCCTGCTTCTGCAAAGATGGGCGCGGAAGTAAGTCTGACTGCTATGCCAAAGAGCGGCTATCATTTTAAGGAGTGGAAGGTTATTTCCGGCGATGTGGAAATCGAGGACAACAAATTTACCATGCCGGCGGATAATGTAACCGTAAAGGCAATCTTTGAAAGGAATGCAAGCAGCGGCGGCAGCGGCGGCGGTGGCGGCGGCACGACCTACTACACGCTGACCTTTGAAACCAACGGCGGCGACAGCATGCAGGCAATCCGCGCCGCTCGCGGCAAAACGCTTGACCTTTCCGCCTATACCCCGATGCGTGACGGCTATGACTTCGGCGGCTGGTATGCCGATGCGGCTTTGACGCAGAGAATTACGGAAATCAAGCTGAGCGGCAGCAAAACGGTTTATGCAGACTGGAAAAAGAGAGAGCCGAACGAGCCGGATGCAGTGAAGAATCCCTTTGCGGATGTCAATGCAGGCGATTGGTTTTATCGGGATGTTTTGTTTAGCTACGAAAAGGGACTGATGTCCGGCATGGATGCGGCAGCCTTTGCGCCCTATGCGAACACCACCCGTGCGCAGATTGCGGTAATTTTCTACCGCATGGAGGGCAGCCCTGCTGTCGAGGGAGAAAACAGCTTTACCGATGTTGTGCGTGGCTCCGGTACGGCATGGTTTTATGATGCGGTGACATGGGCACAGCAAAACGGCATTATGGGCGGCTACGGCAACAGCAGCTTTGCCCCGAATGATCCGATTACCCGTGAACAGCTTGCGGCGATTTTCTATCGCTACGCGCAGTATAAGGGCTATGATACCACACAGGGCGGCATGGCAATTCGGGAGTTCGACGATTACGAGAGCATTTCCGATTATGCGATGGGCGCTATGGCGTGGGCGGTGAATACCGGCCTTGTAAAGGGCGACAGCAATCTCCTTTATCCGAAGGGCACTGCTACGCGTGCCGAGATTGCGGCGCTGTTCCACCGCTTCGCTGAAAACGGAATGAAATAAGCAAACAAAAAGCAGAAGCTCCTGCGAAAAAGGAGTTTCTGCTTTTTTATTGGCGTTATACCTTCAAAACGAAATGGTTTTTATGAAAATCCAGCAGACCCTCATCCCGCATTTTCCCAAGCTCCAGAGAAAGTCCGCTGCGCTCCACCGCGAGGTAATCCGCAAGCTGCTGTCTGGAAAAGGGAATATCGAATTCATATTTTCCGAGCCGCTGTGCCTCTGCGGAAAAATAGGACATCAGCTTTGCGCGCGTTGTGCGCTGCCCCATGTGGGTCAGCTTTTCGCTGAAGCGAAGGTTTTTCTCCGCAAGCTCGCCAAGCAGATTTCGGATGATATGGCTATGATGCGCACAGGCGGAGGAGCACACATGCAGCACACGCTTTATGTTCAAATACAGCACCGTAACAGCCGTTTCTGCCACAACGCTTACATTCAGCACAGAGCCGGGCGCGCAGGCATAGGCGGCGGCAAAGGTCTGCCCCACCCCTGCCTTGGAAATGATGTTGCGGTTGCCCCAGATGTCCTCCTGTATGATTAGAATACTGCCCGACAGCACAAGACCGATGGCATCTGCCGTATCCCCGATGCGCAGCAGCAGGGCATCCTTGGGAAAGCTTTCCTTTCTTGTTTCCAGACAGGAGAGCATTGCGGTCAGTTCCTCCTCGGAAACGCCCGAAAAAAGCTGAGAGGAACGGATGATGGGAAAAAATTCTTTCATAAAAACCCTCTTTTCGTTGAAAATTCAACCGACTTGTTGAATTTAGCATACTATAATGAAAACAAAAAAGCAAGGAGGTTTTTATTGTGAAAAGAAGAATCATTGAAATTGATCAGAATAAATGCAATGGCTGCGGTGCTTGTGCCGCCGCTTGTCACGAAGGCGCAATCGCTATGGTAAACGGGAAGGCGCAGCTGATGCGCGATGACTACTGCGATGGTCTGGGCGATTGCCTGCCTACCTGCCCCACTGCCGCGATTACCTTTGTGGAGCGCGAAGCGGCAGCGTATGATGAAAAGGCTGTGGAGGAAAATAAGCGTAGAAGGCTACAGGAAAAAATGCAGACAGAAGGGATGACACTCCCCTGCGGATGTCCGGGAAGCCAGTCCAGAACAATCGCACACGAAGAATCCGCCGCGGCTTGCAATACAGAGGCGGTCAGCCGCCTGTCCCAGTGGCCTGTGCAGATTAAGCTGGTTCCTGCACGCGCACCGTATTTTGACGGCGCAAAGCTGCTGATTGCCGCAGACTGCACCGCGTATGCCTATGCCGCCTTCCACGAAAAATTCATCAAGGGACATATCACCCTTGTGGGCTGTCCGAAGCTGGACAGTGTGGATTATTCCGAGAAGCTGACCGAAATCATTCGTGAGAACGATATCAAAAGCGTCACCATTGTCCGCATGGAGGTTCCCTGCTGCGGCGGTCTGGAATTTGCGGCAAAAACGGCATTACAGCAGAGTGGGAAATTTATTCCATGGCAGGTTGTGACCATCTCCACAGACGGCAGAATTCTAGATTAAAAAGAGGACAAAGAAGAAAGCGAGGGTTTCAAATGGGCAACAAAATGTTTTGTTTTCAGTGTGAGCAGACGGCAGGATGTACCGGCTGTATGGGAAATGCAGGCGTTTGCGGCAAAACTGCTGATGTGGCACAGCTGCAGGATGAGCTGACAGGGGCGCTGATTGGGCTTGCGCGCGCAACGGACAATGCCCCCGATGTGAATGACGGCACATGGCGGCTGATGATTGAGGGATTATTTACCACCGTTACAAATGTAAGCTTCAACGAAAAGACACTGCGCGAGCTGATTGACCGCGTACATGCGGAAAAGGCAAGGCTTGTGCCTGACTGTTCGGACTGCGCTGCTCCGTGCGGTCGCGCTGCCGATTACGATATGGCAAGGCTCTGGAATGCGCAGGAGGATATCCGCAGCCTGAAATCCCTGATTCTGTTCGGGGTGCGCGGCATGGCGGCCTATGCGCATCATGCGCTGGTGCTGGGCTATACCGATGATGCGGTGAACGATTTCTTCGCAAAGGCGCTTTTTGCTGTCGGCGAGGATTGGGGCATGGAGGAGCTGCTGCCCATCGTGATGGAGGTCGGTGAGAAAAACCTCAAGTGCATGGCGCTTCTGGATCAGGCAAATACCGAAAGCTATGGCACGCCTGTACCTGTTACCGTTCCGCTGACTGTGGAAAAGGGGCCGTTTATTGTGATTTCCGGTCACGATCTGCATGATCTCAAGCTGCTGCTGGAGCAGACCGAGGGCAGGGGCATCAATATTTATACCCATGGCGAAATGCTGCCCGCACACGGTTATCCCGAATTGAAAAAATATGCGCATCTCAAGGGCAACTTCGGCACAGCATGGCAGAATCAGCAGAAGGAATTTGCAGAGCTGCCTGCGCCGGTGCTGTTTACCACCAACTGCCTGATGCCGCCGAAGGCAAGCTATGCCGACCGCGTATTCACCACAGAGGTGGTATCCTATCCCGAAATGACGCATATCGGCGCGGATAAGGACTTCACCCCTGTGATCGAAAAGGCACTGGAGCTGGGCGGTTATGCCGAGGATAGAATGTTTACAGGCATCAATGGCGGCAATACAGTGATGACAGGCTTTGCCCGCGGTACTGTGCTTGGGGTGGCGGATAAAGTCATCGAGGCTGTGAAAGCCGGCGCAATCAGACATTTCTTCCTTGTTGCAGGCTGCGATGGGGCGCGTCCCGGACGCAATTACTATACGGAGTTTGTAAAACAGACCCCTGCGGATACGGTTGTGCTGACGCTTGCCTGTGGCAAATACCGTTTCAATGACCTTGACCTTGGCACCATTGGCGGTCTGCCCCGTCTGATGGATATCGGGCAGTGCAATGATGCTTACAGTGCGATTCAGATTGCCGTTGCGCTTGCCGATGCGTTCGGCTGCGGCGTGAATGATTTGCCGCTGTCTATGGTGCTTTCCTGGTATGAGCAGAAGGCGGTGTGTATCCTGCTGACCCTGCTGTATTTGGGCATCAAGAATATTCGCCTTGGCCCTACCCTGCCGGCATTTGTTTCGCCCAATGTGCTGCAGTACCTTGTGGAGAATTTCGGGATTGCACCAATCACGACTCCGGAGGAGGATTTGAAGCAGCTGCTGCAGTAAAATAAGATATCTCTCATGAAAAGGCAACCCAAATGGGTTGCCTTCTTTTTTATTGTAGTGCCTTTAAACGAAACAAAACCACCCTCTTACGAAAAAATATTACAAATTAGGATATTTTTTATAAATTAAGGTTTTAATAGAAATCCCTTTTTGCTATAATTCAAATTGCATAAAATAATAAATTCCGCAGAAAACAAGCATAATTCGGCAAAGTAGGCGAAAGCCTATGACGCAAAGCTACAGGGCCTTTCAACTGGCAGCCAGCTGCAAAAAAACGAGCATTGCCGGATAGGGGCGGTGCTTTTTCTGTTTGTGAAGAAAAAAGGAATTTATTCGCATTGGGTATAAAGAAAGTACAGATAAAAGGGAGGAAAAAATATGAAGAAAAATTATTATGCGAAGGCACTTGCGCTGACCGTAGCGGCAAGTATGGTTTCTGTGCCGGCATTCGCGGCGGAGGGGACGGACGACCCTCAGGCACAGGAGAAAACGGTGGAGCAGGACGAGCAGAAAGGGGAAAAATCTGCTAAGGAAGATGAAATCGTAGCGGAAGAAGGGACAAAAGCAAACCCGTGGAATGTTTCCGCAGATGATGGAGAAAGCCGTGTTACAGCATATCTGGAAGAAAATGCTGATAATACTTACACCCTTAACATTGAGGGGGATGGTGCTATGGCAGACTATGCTGTTGGTGGTGCTCCATGGCATGAATATTTAAAGAAAAATAATGCTACACGTGATAAAATCTCTGATATCCGAATTTCAAACGGTTTAACTCGTATTGGAGATAATGCTTTTTTGCAGGCTTCGGTTACAAATGTTACCATTCCTGATACGGTAACATCTATTGGGGATAACGCATTTTGGAACTGTAATACAATACAGACAACAATTCCTGCCAGTGTACAGGATTTGGGCACAACTGCTTTCTTTGGTACATTTAATGTCAATGTAGCTGAGGGCAGTCCGTATTTTGTCAGTGAAGATAACGGGAAAGTTATTTATAATAAGGATAAAACTGTACTTTGGCAAGTATCTCAAGATTATTCGGATGAATTTGTAATTCCTGATACAGTTACAAAAATCAATGATTTTGCTATGTATGGATGTGAAAATGTTAAGGGAATTTTGACTATTCCGAATAGCGTGACGGAGATTTGTCAGGCGGCATTTTATAATACAGGGTTTAATGCAGTAACGCTTGGAAACAACGTTGAAAAGATTGGAACGAGTGCTTTTAGAGACTGCAAAAAAATGACAGGGGATTTTGTATTGCCTGAGTCTGTTACAGAGCTTGGTAACTTTATAGTTAGTGGTTCTGCGTTTAATGGAAAGTTGGATATCAAGGCAAATATAGAGGAAATACCTGCATATGCATTTAAGGATACAAAATTTACATCTCTTGCTCTTCCGAATAGTTTGAAAAAAATTGGAGAGCAGGCGTTTTATGGATGCGCAAGTTTAACGTCCAGCATAACTTTCGGTAATAAATTAGAAATTGTTGATAAGTATGCTTTTAGTAAATCGGGTATTGCCGGTGCATTAGTATTTCCTACTTCATTAAAGAAAATAGGTACTTTTGCATTTGCAGAATGTCCGAATATTACAGGAATCACATTACCAGAGGGAAATGCAACAATTGAATATGCAGCGTTCTATAAGGATCAGAATGTGGAAAAAGTGATGATTCCGTTTTCTGAGATTAATTTTGATAACTTAGAAAATGGGGATTTCTACTTTGAAATGTTTGAAACCGGTAAGTTGCATACAATTATAGTTGGGACTGCGCCAGAGGGAGTTTCATTTAGTACAATGTTTTCTGGTTCAATGAGTAACTTGAAAACGTTGGTAATCGGGATGGGCGTTTCCCAAATATCTGATTGGGCAATATCAAGCCAGATTGAAAATGGATTATATCCATCAACAATTACCATTGGTGAAGGAAACACAAATTATACAAACAAGGCTACAAAATACACTGTGACGAATGGGGCAATTTCTCGGGGCGAAGAAAAAAATATGCTGTCTTTGGAAACTCCCGATGGGCAGGCTTGTCCTGAAATTACCTATATGAGTTCCGATGAAAACATCATTTCTATAGATACGAATGGCAAAATGAAAGCAGTTGGTGCTGTTGGTCAGACAGCAACTGTTTTGGCAAAATATGACGGAACAACTTTTGCTCAAATTAATATGACGATTGGTGCAACAGTAGTTAATGATGACGCATATTATGTAAATCCTATCGTAGGTGATGTTACATATACAGGAGAAGGATTGAAACCTGCTATTGAAGTTTATAAGAATGGCACAAAGATTGAAGATACAACGGAATATACTGTTGACTATGCAAACAACACTAATGTAGGTGTAGCTACAGCTACAGTAAAGGTTGGAGAGACTGAAATTGGTACTGCAAACTTTAATATCGTAAGGGCAACACCGACAATCACAATCAGCCCTTCTGTAACTGCACAGCGCGGTGCAGGCACAGTTACCTTGACAGCTACAAAGCCTGAGAAAGCAACAGGAGCTGTTACAGTGAAATGTGATAACGGTATTACTGTATATGAAAAAAAGGACGGTGTATATACTGCTGCACTTCCCAATGCAACAAGAACATACACCTTCACAGCATCCTACGCAGGGGATAGCAATTATAACGCTGTGGAAAATGTTACCTGCACGGTTGATGTAACGAGAAAGAAATCCTCTTCTTCTTCCTCTGACACCTCCGCCCCGACCTACGGCGTAAGCACAGGTAAGACGGAAAACGGCGAAATCTCCGTTACCCCCGCGAAGGCAGAAGCCGGCGAAACAGTGACCATCAAGGCAACCCCCGACAGCGGTTATCAGCTGGACAAGATGACGGTAAAGGACAAAAACAACAGCACCGTGAAGCTGAAAAAGGTGGACGAGAACGAATACACATTTACCATGCCCGTCGGCAAGGTTTCCGTGGATGCGACATTCGTGCAGAAGGATGCGGCAGATGACAGCAACGCGGCTGAAGCAGGCAAGACCATTAAGCTGCAAATCGGCAGCCGTATCGTTAACGTGGATAACGAAGCAGTGATTTACGATGCTGCACCCGTCATCCGCAATGACAGAACTCTGGTGCCTATCAGAATTATCACCGAGGCTCTGGGCGGCAAGGTGGATTGGAACGGCGCGACCAAAGAGGTTACGCTCTCCATCAACGATAAGGAAATCAAGATGACTATCGGCAAGACGCTTGAAAAATATGGCGTTGCACCTGTTATCATCGACGGACGTACCTTCGTACCCGTGCGCTTCGTGGCGGACGAGCTTGGCGCAAACGTCGCTTGGGACGATGCAACCAAAACAGTGACAATCAAAACCGCTCGATAAGGCAATTCGGCGTTCATCAGAAATGGTGAACGCCATTTTTTTGTCCCGTTTGCGAAAAAGTATTTGACAACAGGGGGTGTTTTTGGTATACTAACTATTGCAGTAGGCGTTTTGTGGAGATGTACTCAAGAGGCTGAAGAGGTGCCCCTGCTAAGGGTATAGGTCATTAACGTGGCGCGAGGGTTCAAATCCCTCCATCTCCGTAGAAAAGAGACTATCGAAGGATAGTCTTTTTTATTTTGCAAAATTGAACCCCTTTTTTTGTGGCGCAATGCAAATCATATTAATAGGAAGCTTTTTGGCGTTTCGATTCCCCGAAACGTCTTTTTTTATACCTTGAGACTCCCTGAGACTTGGCATCTGCTATTCTCCATGACAGAAAGGAGGAGAGCAAAATGTATGTTACAGGGGACACGATTATCCGCTTTGCGACCGTTCTGGGAGCATTAGGCACGCTTGGAGCCCTGCTTTACCGCAGTTTTCGCTGGATGGAGCAGCAGAAGGCGCAGCAGGCGGAAATCGAGAACATCAAAAAGGAGCAGTGCGTTATATGCTACGGGCTTTTGGCAACACTGGACGGGCTCAAGCAGCTTGGCGCAAACGGCAATGTCAGTGATGCCTATCAGAGACTGGAAAAGCATCTGAATCAATCGGCGCATGAATGAAAGGGGGAAATGGAATGAAGGAAATTTGGAAAGAAGCTGTCGGAAATCTGCTGACGGTGAAAAGTATTGTAACATTGGTGCTGACGCTGGTATTTTCCGTTCTGGCAGTCACAAGCCGTATTGACGGCGGGCAATTTCTGAATATTTTTTCGATTGTGATTGCATTTTATTTCGGCACACAGCACAGGAAAAGCATGACGCAGGAAGTGGCACAGGAAAAGGGGGATGCGGAATGACGGGGAATGAATTGGTTGCATTTGCGAGAGGAAAGATTGGCACGCCTTATGTTTATGGCATGAAGGGCAAGGTGCTGACGCAAAAGACGTATGACCGGCTGAGAATCCTTTTTGGGCCGCTGGTCTGGGAGAGCGACGCGGCGAAAATCGGGCAGGTTTGTGTAGATTGCAGCGGTCTGATTTCGTGGGGGACAGGCATCCTCCGCAATTCGCAGGGCTATCATGACACAGCGGATGCGGTATTCCCCATCGCAACCATCGGGCAGGCACCCATTGGGGCGGCGGTCTGGCGCAAGGGACATATCGGCATTTACATCGGCGGCGGGAAATACATCGCGGCGGACGGCAGTGCCTACGGTGTGCGAATCGGCGCTGTTGCGGGCAGCGGCTTTACGCATTGGTTCCGCTTGAAGGATATTGCCTATGAAAGAAAGGAGGACGAAATGGTTACAAAGGAAACGATTTTTTATAATGATAAGGCATACACCGTCAGCCTCATCCGCAAGGACGGCGTAACATACCTGAAGACCAGAGATATTGCGGAAATTTTAGGCTTAGCGGTCGGCAGCAGGGGAAAGGCACCGGTCTTAGCAGACAAGCCTACTGCATAAATAAAACAATTTCATATCAGAATTTTATCCCTTTCGGATGAAAGGGATTTTTTGTTTAATTGAATAAAAATATAACAGTACGATTTTTTATTTTTCCTGTGCGAAGGAAACAAAGAGCAGGAAAATTTTTCATCTGATATTGTTCAGTTTTCATTTTTGCCAATAAAAGCGTATTTTACTTTACCCAAAAAAGAGAAAATGAACTATTTTTCAGTCTATTTTCCTCTTTTTCACAGGATGCGGTTGGACATTTTTTCACATCGTTCAAAAAAATGTACGAAAAACTATACAAAAATACCTGAGTTTGTAGAAAATTTCACAGTACCCCTTGCCTTTCTCAGGAAAAGTGGTATACTGATACTGTATTCGGGTAGGGATTTTCAGGAATTCATTGTGCGATTAGATACACGCTGAACTTTTTTTCAGGATGTGGTTTGCGCGTATCGGCAGAATGAGCCGAAGATCCTCCGAGAAGAGTACGCAGTTCTTCAAATACAAAATATCTATATCAAAAGGAGAAGTGAAAAACATGAGAATTTCCGACAGAGTGCAGGCAATGCAGAACTCCCCTATTAGAAAATTTAACCCTATGGCTGACGCAGCTGAAGCAGCAGGCGTTAAGATTTATCACCTGAACATCGGTCAGCCCGATATCGAAACACCTTCCGTATTCTGGGAAGCAGTTAAAGGCTTTGACCAGAAGGTACTGGCTTACGCTGGTTCTTGGGGTCTGCCCGAGCTGCAGGACGCTATCGTTGATTACTTCAAGAGATTCGACATGAATCTGGAAAGAAATGACGTTCTGATTACAGCAGGTGGTTCCGAAGCGCTGACACTGACATTCCTGTCCATCATCAACCCCGGTGATGAAGTTATCGTAGCTGAACCCTACTACACAAACTACCTGACATTCATTCAGGCTGCTGACGGTGTTGTAAAACCCGTTACAACATACGCTGAAGAAGGCTACAAATATGCAATCAAGGAAAGACTGGAAGCAGTTGTTACAGATAAGACAAAAATGATCTCCATCGTTAACCCCGGTAACCCTACAGGCTGCATCCTGTCCAGAGAAGACATGAGAGTTATCGCTGACTTCGCTAAAGAACATGATCTGTGGATTCTGGCTGACGAAGTTTACAGAGAATTCGCTTATGACGGCAGAGAAATGACATCCTTCGGTCAGCTGGCTGACATCGAAGACAGAGTTATCATCATCGACTCCGTTTCCAAGAGATTCTCCGCTTGCGGCGCTCGTATCGGCTGCATGGTTTGCAAAAACAAAGAATTCATGGCACAGGTATTCAAGATTGCTATGGGCCGTCTGTGTGTTCCTACACTGGACATGGTTGGCGCAACAGCAATGTACAAACTGCCTGCTGACTTCTTCAATAGCGTAAGAGCAGAATATGAACACAGAAGAGACGTTGCTTATGATGCACTGATGAAGATCCCCGGCGTTGTTTGCCAGAAACCCGGCGGTGCTTTCTACATCACATGCAAACTGCCTGTTGAAAATACAGAAGATCTGCTGCTGTTCCTGCTGAACGAATTCAGAGAAAACAATGAAACAGTTATGTACGCTCCCGCTGAAGGCTTCTACGCAACACCCGGTCTGGGCAGAGACGAACTGCGTATCGCTTACATCCTGAAAGCTGAAGATATGGCTAGAGGTATTGAACTGCTGGGCAAAGGTATCGAAGCATACAAAGCAAAAGGCGGCAAATAATTCAAGCTACATAAATTGAGTTAAGCATTGGCTTTGCACGTTAGGACGCTCCAATCGGGGCGTCCTTTCTCTATGCCGAAAAGCAACGAAACAAATCTGTTATATCCGTTACAAATGCTTAACAGATTTACAACAGATTTATGACAAATTGCACGATTTCTTTCTTTTTTTCGGTGCTTGTGGTATGATGAAAAAAATGAGTTATGGGGTTTTTTAGGAATTTTAAGGAGGTTTTGCAAATGGAGGAAAATAGAGAATTGACAAGAGCGGAGATTGTGGAGCAGGATGCAAAGGAATGTTTCAAGCAGGGTCTGAACTGTTCGGAATGTGTGATGACGGCATTTCTGAATCATTTTGACACAGGGCTGCCCAAGGAGGTTGTAAAGCTTGCAACCGGCTTCGGCGGCGGCATGGGGCATACAAAAAACACCTGCGGCGCGATTACGGGCGCGGTTATGGCGCTGAGTGCCATTGTGGGCAGAGAAAATCCTGCGGCAAAGGAAACGGTAGGCGAGAGAATTACCGAATTGCAGCAGGGCATTTATCCCATTGTCGGCAAAATGGTAAATGAAATCAAGGATGAATACGGCACACTGATCTGCTCTGAGCTTTCTAATCCCTTCGGTGATTTCGCATGCAAGGAAAGAAAGAAAAACTGCATGACTATGATTATGCACTGCGCAAATCTGGCGGCGAAATATGCAGAAGAAGCGCAGAAATAAAAAGCAATTATAACGTAATATAAAAGGAATATTGTAATAACGAACATAAGATTTGGTGATTGAGATGAAAAAAGTATTTTTGGGGCTTCTGGCAGCACTGATGCTTACCGTGCCTGCCTTTGCCCATCCGTTGATTACGGTTTATGTAGATGGAGAACAGTTAAGCTTCGACCAGCCGCCCATCATTCAGGATGACCGCACACTGGTACCCATGCGGAAAATCTTTGAGGCACTGGATGCACAGGTAATCTGGGATGAAGCAGACCAGACGGTTATGGCAATGCACAATGAGGATATCATTATGCTGCAGATTGGCGAAGCAGGTCTGTATAAAAACGGCGAATTGGTTTATACCATGTCTGTCCCTGCGCAGATTATCAATGACCGCACACTGGTGCCTCTGCGCGCCGTTGCGGAAAGCCTTGGCGCATCCGTTGCGTGGGATGGCGTGAAATATGTCATTGATATCCATTCGGACGGCACCTCCAAAAAGCCTACGGGCAGTGAGCAGCAAGCACCGCAGGTTGGCGGCTATACGTCCTCTGTCCTTGCGGCGGACGGCACAGAGGTGTTGCATGTGGAGCTGAAATGTGACGAGGTTGCGGGGCAGGCGGCAGTCAATACTGCCATGGCACAGGCTACCTTCAACGAAGGCAAAGCCTTTTTGCAGACCTATAAGGCGCAGGCGTTGCAGGCATACGCCAATGATCCCAACGGCTTCCAGCCCTATTACTGCGTGGGTGCGTATAACGTGACACGCAGCACAAACGGCTATGCATCCTTCTTGGGAACGGTTTCCTCCTACGCAGGCGGCACAGAGCAGGCGCAGTATACCTCTCATACCTATGCCATGAGCAGTGGCAGGGAGTGCGCCTTGAGCGAGCTGGTTTCCGATAGTCAGGCGGATTTGCAGGCACTCTGGAAGGCATCCTTTACAGCGCTGATTGAAGCGGACGAGGATGCGTTCTACAGCGATGCGGAAAGCAGATTGGCAAGAAGTCTGAATCAGGTGCAGTTCTACCTGACAGATAGCGGCATTGTTTTCTATCTCTCCCCCGGCATCATTGCCCCTGCGGCAACGGGTGCGGTGTCCTTTGAAATTGCATATCAGATTTAAGAAGAAGGCATAAAATAGAATTTTTTACGAAAAATAGAGAAATAAAAGAAAAAAGGAGGGAGTGCGGATGTGTACCGCAGTGAGCTATCACACCAAAGACCATTATTTCGGCAGAAATCTGGATTTTGAATGCTCCTATGGGGAGAGTGTGACGATTACCCCCAGACGTTTTTTGTTCTGCCTTCCCGAAGGGGCGGAATTTCGGACAAAGTATGCCATGATTGGCATGGCGCACGTTGCCGAGGGAACGCCGTTATATTATGATGTGGTCAACGAAAAGGGGCTTGCCATGGCAGGCCTGCTGTTCGCGGGCAATGCAGTCTATCAGAAGCGGCAGGAGGGGAAGGACAACATTCCCTCGTGGGCGCTGCTGCCTTGGATTTTGGGGCAATGCGAAACCGTAGCAGAGGCAAGGGTGCTTTTGGAGCGGATTGCAGTGACAGATGAGCCGTTCAGCGAGGCCTTACAGCCCAGCCCGATGCACTGGATGCTTGCGGATGCGGCGCAATGCCTTGTGATAGAACAAATGGCAGACGGACTGCATCTTTATGATAACCCGATTGGCGTTTTGGCGAATAATCCGCCCTTTCCCTTTCACAGAGAAAATATCAGGCAATATCTGAATGTTACCGCAGAGCCGGCGCAGGATCGCTTCAGCGGACAGGAGTTGCTTTCCCCTTTCAGCCGTGGCATGGGTGGGTTTGGACTGCCGGGCGACCTTAGCTCTGCCTCTCGGTTTGTGCGGGCTGCCTTTGTGAAATTAAACTCTCGTTCCGCAGAGGGAGAAAAAGAGAGTGTCAGCCAGTTTTTCCATATTCTCGGCGCAGTGGAGCAGCAGAGAGGATGCTGCTATCTGGGCGAGGGAAAATATGAGATTACCATATACAGCTCCTGCTGCAATCTGGAGAAGGGGATTTACTATTACAAGACCTATGATAATCACAGCATTACGGCAGTGGAGCTGCACAAGGAAAATCTGGACGGAGAGGAATTGATTTATTATCCCTTGGCTTAAGCCGTTTCTCTCCTTTACGATACAATGCAAAAAGGAGGATATTATGGAACTGATATTGGCTTCGGCCTCACCGCGCAGAAAGGAATTACTGGAAAAAATCGGGCTGCCCTTTACGGTACAGCCTGCCAAAGGCGAGGAACGCATCACGCAGAAAAGCCCTGCGGCGGTTGTTATGGAATTATCCCGACAGAAGGCAGAGGAAATCGCAGCAGCGCAGACAGGGGATTGCATTATCATCGGGGCGGATACGGTGGTTGCTAAGGGCGAGAAAATCATGGGCAAGCCGAAGGACGCGGCGGATGCAAAGCAGATGCTCAGAAGCATTGCCGATGACTGCCATCAGGTCTATACGGGTGTCACGCTTATCCGCACGGGTGCGCATCCCCAAAGCGTCACCTTTCAGGAAAAAACAGACGTATGCCTCTATCCGATTTCCGATGCGGAGGCGGATGCCTATATTGCAAGCGGCGACCCGATGGATAAGGCGGGTGCGTATGGCATACAGGGCGATTTCGCGATTTATGTGAAGCGCATTGCAGGAGATTACTATAATGTGGTGGGTCTGCCGATTGGCAGAGTCTATCAGGAATTGAAGCGGATGCTTTTTGTCAAAAAATGAACGGTTTTTCACTTTTTTTTATGAAAAATGAAAGATTTGTCAGTCTTGTTGTTGACAGACAATAAAAAATAGTTTGTTTAATGATGAAAATTTGTGCATTTATTTGGTTGACACTAAAATATATTTTAGTTATACTTGTAGACGTTAAAAGTAATAGCTTCCATATATACAATTTACTTACCTTCCCCCCCTGAAGTACCGTTCAGGGGTATTTTTTTGCCTGCGGCTAAGTCAAAAACAGGTTTTTGACTTGGGGGACAGAGGAATAAACGAATGGGTTCCGGCGGCGGAGCCTGGAAACCCATCGTTTTCCTCGGCGGAACTAAATTCCGCCTGCGGAGTTAATTCGGGGAAGAATTCCCCGAACCCCTCTTTCTGTTCTCGCTGTTTTCTATAAAAGTTTAAAATATTAAACTTTTTGTTTATTTTCTCTTGATTTTTTTCCTATTTTCGATATAATAGTCTGGGTTTAGTAAAAATATTCTGAAAGTTTAGCAATACTAAAACAGGAAAGGAAGATGACTGCTGTGGAAATTGGCAGGAAAATTAAGCAATTACGCATACAGAAGGGGCTGACGCTGGAGGAGCTTGCCAGCCGCAGCGAGCTGACAAAGGGCTTTCTTTCTCAGCTAGAGCGAGAGCTGACCTCGCCCTCCATCGCAACCCTGAACGATATTGTAGAGGCGTTGGGCAGCTCCTTAGCGGAGTTTTTCAAGGAGGAGGAGCAGGAGCAGCTTGTCTTTCATAAAAAGGATTTTTTTGTGGATGAGCGCGAAATCTACACCATCAACTGGATTGTGCCGAATACGCAGAAAAACGCCATGGAGCCCATTCTGATAGAGCTGCCGCAGGGCGGAGATTCCTTCGTGATGGACCCCCACAGCGGCGAGGAATTCGGCTATGTCCTGGAGGGAGCGATTATCCTTATGGTCGGGGAGGAAAAGCATATCGTCCATAAGGGCGAAACCTTCTATCTTTCGGGCAAAAGCCGCCATTATCTGAAAAACGAGAAGAAAACAACCGCAAAGGTGCTTTGGGTTTCCACGCCGCCTTTGTTTTAAGTATTGAGTACAAGGAGGATATGAAATGAAGAAAAAGCTGATTCAGTTCAAAAATATCGTCAAGAGCTATGAGGACGGCAAGGTCGTTCTGAAGGGAATTGACCTTGATATTTACGAAAATGAATTTGTGACGCTCCTCGGCCCTTCCGGCTGCGGGAAAACAACGCTTTTGCGTATTTTGGGCGGCTTTTTGCAGGCAGATCAGGGCGAGGTGCTGTTTGACGGGCAGGAAATTTCCAAGCTGCCCCCCTATAAAAGAGAAATCAACACGGTATTCCAGAAATATGCCCTTTTCCCCCACATGAATGTGTATGATAACATTGCCTTCGGCTTGAAGCTGAAAAAGGAGCCGAAGGACATCATCGAGCAGAAGGTAAAGCGTATGCTCAAGCTGGTAAATCTGGAGGAATTTGCGGACAGAAGCGTCACTGCCATGTCCGGCGGGCAGCAGCAGCGAATTGCCATTGCCCGTGCCTTAGTGAATGAGCCGAGCGTGCTGCTTCTGGATGAGCCTCTGGGTGCGCTTGACTTAAAGCTCAGAAAGGAAATGCAGCAGGAGCTGAAAAAAATTCAGCAGGAGGTCGGCATCACCTTTATTTATGTGACACATGATCAGGAGGAAGCGCTGACCATGTCCGATAAAATCGTTGTCATGCGAGAGGGCGAAATTCAGCAGATTGGCAGCCCTACTGATATTTATAACGAGCCTGTCAATGAATTTGTTGCGAACTTCATCGGCGAATCCAATATCATTGAAGGTATGATGGTGGATGATTACAAGGTTGTGTTCGGCGGCAGACGCTTTGACTGCGTGGATAACGGCTTCGGTAAAAACGAGGTGGTTGATGTTGTCATCCGTCCGGAGGATTTGGATATTGTTCCGAGGGGAGAGGGCAAGCTGAAGGGCGTTGTGAAATCCGTTTTGTTTAAGGGCGTGCATTATGAAACCATGGTGGAAACAAAGGTCGGTACGGAAATCACCGTAAAAATGGCAGTTTCCAACGACAGCCCCGTTTATAATGAAGCGGCAAACGAAAAAATGTCCGCCAACGATTTCTATCTGGATATGGAGGACGTAGAGGAGCTGGACGAAGCAACCATCATTGCCCGTGCGGACGCGCAGGCATGGAATCCCGATGAGGATGAATTTATCTCCATCAAGGAGGTGGATTATGATATCAAAAAGGAAAACGGCAAATATCCCGTTACCTTCTCCACAGCCGCAGGCACCTCCGTTACGGTTAATATGATTGTAAAGGATGAAAACCGCGTGACAAGCACCGAAAACGAGGAAGAAATCTATGCCATGAATTTCTTTAAGAAGGTGGATGAAATTCAGGAAGCGGTTGCACTGGATACCGACCTGAAAACATGGGCGAATGCTTCCGCATGGAGCCTTGAGGATGACACAGCTGTTGAAATTACGGATGTCAAATATGATTTTGACCCCGAAACCATTACCCCCGGCATTTATGATGTGACCTTTGCCACAAAGGGGTATGAATATAAGATTGACACCACGGACAAGTTCGAGGTGGGCGATGAGGTTGGGCTGACCTTCCAACCAGAAGATATCCATATCATGTCGAAGAACAATTATTAAGAAAGGGGGCGTGATAAGTGAAACAATTTCGTAATATGCTCTATCCGTATGTGGTCTGGCTGTTTATCATGGTCTTAGTCCCCATGCTGATGATTTTATTATATGCCTTCACAACCGCAGGCAATGAGGTAACCACCTTCCGCTTCACTCTGGATAACTTCTCCCGTTTTCTGACGGATACGGTTTTTCTGGATGTACTGAAGCGCTCCCTGATGATTGCAGTTGTGACAACGGTGGTCTGCGTGCTTTTAGGCTACCCCATCGCCTATACGATTGCCAAGGGACCTGAACGCAGCGGCTTCTTCTGGATTATGCTGATTACTCTGCCGACATGGATTAACATGCTGGTGCGTACCTATGCGTGGGTGGGTATTTTGCAGGATGATGGTCTGGTGAACCGTTTTCTGGGGATGCTCGGCATTGGCTCCTTCCACATGCTCTATACCACCTTTGCAGTTGTTCTGGGGATGGTCTATAACTTCATTCCCTTTATGATATTGCAGATTCATTCCTCCCTTGCGAAGATGGATAAAAGTCTGCTGGAGGCGGCAAGCGACCTTGGCGCAACGCCCATGCAGAGCTTTCTGAAGGTGACACTGCCCCTTTCCCTGCCCGGTGTGCTGAGTGGGATTACGCTGGTGTTCCTGCCTGCGGTGTCCAGCTTCTTTATTCCGAAGCTTCTGGGCGGCGGACAGTATGTACTGGTCGGCAATGTCATTGAAACACAGTTCTTAACCAGCGGCGACTGGAACTTCGGCTCTGCCATTTCTCTGATTATGGCAGTGATCATTATGCTTTCCATGTGGCTGACGCGCAAGGTCGATACAGACCCTGCGGCAAACGGAAAGGGGGCGTAAGGGATGCAGGATAACCGAAAAACAGGCATCGGCGGGAAAGTCCTTCTGGCATTGACCATGATTTTTTTCTATCTGCCGATTCTGTATATCATTGTATTTTCCTTCAACGGCTCCCGTTCGCTGACACATCTGGAGGGGTTCTCTCTCCGTTGGTATGAAAAAATGTTCGCGGACAGCAATATGATGGAAGCTGTTGTCTATACCATCGTGATTGCGGTGCTGGCAACGGTGATTTCTACGATTGCAGGCACTCTGGCGGCAATCGGGATGTCCCGTTCCAAAAAAATTCTGCGCAATCTGGTAGATCAGGTGAATAATCTGCCGATTCTCAACCCTGAGATTGTAACCGCTATCGGGCTGCTGATGTTTTTCAGCGCCCTTGGCGTGAAAAAGGGCTTTGTGACGTTGCTTCTGGCGCATATTATGTTCTGTATCCCCTATGTGATACTGTCTGTTATGCCGAAGCTGCGCTCCCTTGACCCGAACCTTGCGGATGCAGCCATGGACTTGGGCGCAACGCCCTTTCAGGCACTGACAAAGGTTATTGTGCCGCAGATTTTGCCGGGTATTATCTCCGGTGCATTGGTTGCCTTTACCATGAGCTTTGATGATTTCATCATTTCTTATTTCGTAACGGGCAACGGTGTCCAGAATATTTCTATTCTGGTATATACCATGTCTAAGCGTGTCAACCCGTCCATCAATGCGCTGTCCACTCTGGTGATTGTGCTGATTACCGCTGCGCTGACGGTTGTGAATGTCATTCCCGTTATCCGCGAAAAGCAGGGCAAAAGCGGTGCAGCCCTCGGCAAGCGCGGCATTGCGGTCTGCATGGCGGTTGTGGTTGCCATCACAGGCGTGGGCATTGCCATGCTCAGAAAGGGCGGCGGTGCTTCTCCGCAGGATGCCATTGCGAAATATGGCTCGGATACCTTAAAGCTGTATATCCCCGGGGAATACATGAGCGAGGAGCTGATTCCAAACTTTGAAAAGGAATATGGGGTAAAGGTAATTGTGGAACTTTTCGATTCCAACGAGATGATGTATACGAAGCTGCAGGCAGGGGATTCCTATGACGTTGTCGTTCCCTCTGATTATATGATTCAGCGTATGCTTGCAGATGATGCCCTGCAGGAATTGGATAAAGACCTGATTCCCAATCTGGATAACCTGACCCCTGAGGTGAAGAATCTCCCCTATGACCCCGACAATACCTATTCTGTACCGTATTTCTGGGGCAGCGTCGGCATTATCTATAACCATAACAACGTAGACCCTGCCGAGGTGGAGGAGCAGGGCTTTGATATCCTGCGCAACCCGAAATATAAGGGGCATATCTATATGTACGATTCCGAGCGTGATGCCTTCATGGTGGCGCTCAAGGCGCTTGGCTATTCCATGAATACAAGCGATGCTGATGAAATTCAAGCGGCGTATGAGTGGCTGCTGGATATGAATAACACCATGAACCCGACCTACGTTACAGATGAGGTTATCGATGGCATGGCGAATGGCAATAAGGACATCGCGATTGTATACAGCGGTGACGCAACCTATGTCCAGTCCGAAAATGAGGACATGAGCTACTGGATGCCCAAGGAAGGCACAAACCTCTGGTATGATGCCATGGTGGTTCCCAAAAACGCACAGAATCCCCTTCTGGCGCAGGAATTCATCAATTATACACTGACCTATGAAGCGGCACTGGGCAATTCCGAATATGTCGGCTATACCTCTCCCAATGAGGAGGTTATGCTGGAGCTGAGCGGCGAGGAGGGCATGTACGGCGCATACGAAGCCTATATCCCCCGTTCCGGCTACGAAAAGGATGAGGTATTCCAGGATAATCCCATTCTGAAAAAGAAGATTGCCGAGCTTTGGATTAAGGTAAAGGCTTCAAAGGGGTGAGAGGAATGTTTGAAAAATGCAGACTGATTTGCTTAGGTAATGACGCAGGCAAGCAGGCATGGCTTGCAGGCGGGGGAGATTCGGCACTGATTTTCTCTGCCAATCAGCTCAGGGGGCGGCTTGCCATCGGAGAGGCTTTGCCTGAACAGCTTGTATTTGACGGCAGTCTGAAGGAATGTATCCATATTTTTTCGGAGCAGTCCATAGAGGAGGGCAGCGAGAAAATCAATGCCTATCTGGAGCAGGGCGCAGCCGAATGGACAGAGAACGGCTGGGAGCAGTTCACCTGCCGCACGGCGGTGCTTGGCTGCTGTAGTGGATTTTATCTTTCCATCGTCAATAAAAAAGACTTATAAGTCGAAATCAGGATTTCGACTTGCACGAAAAAAGAGATGTGAGTTTCACATCTCTTTTTTATTTAGAAAAACATATCATAAATTACTTTAATAAACAGCAGTACGATTACCACAATCAGCATTTTGCGGATGACCGCTGCGCCTTTTTTAATGGCAACCCCTGCGCCTGCATAATTGCCGCAGATATTCAGCACTGCCGCAGGAATCGCAACCTTCCAATATACCGTTCCTGCCAGAATATACACTGCCAGAGAAGCACAGTTGGACGCAAGGTTCAGAAATTTTGCGTTTCCTGTTGCTGTCCGCATATCGTATTTCAGAATCAGGCAGAAGGCAATCAGTGCAAATGTGCCTGTCCCCGGTCCGAATAGACCGTCATACAGCCCAATCAAGCCGCCAATCAGCACGGAAAGGGCATATTTTTTCCGTTTGCCGAATCGGTCGGAATGGTTATCGTTGCCCATGTTTTTGTTGATGAGCGTAATCACTGCCGCAACAGGCAGAATCACGAGAAGCATGGTTTTCAGCGTATGCGCATCCAGCACCAGCACGATTTTTGCCGCTATCGCGGAGCAGACAAACGCCCCTGCCGCCGCCAGCAGCCCCACGGGGATATCCACCATTTTGTTGCGGTAATACCGCAGGGTGGCGATTGCTGTGCCGCAGGAGGATGCAAATTTATTGCAGGCATAAACCATGTGGACGGGTAGACCGCTGATGAGGTAGGCGGGAATGGTAATCAGACCGCCGCCCCCTGCAATGGCATCCAGAAAGCCTGCCAGAAAGCTTGCAAGCATCAGAAAAACGAAGCTTTGCGTTGAAATAATCAGGTGAAGCATGTTTCATTCCTCTTTTGTGATAGCTTCTGAAGCTGCTCAGGCTTCGCTTGCCTTTGTGGTAACGGTTTTTGTGGAAACGCCGTCAAGCATCCCCAGCTTGCCGGAAAGTGCGCTTGTCACGCTGCCGGGGGCATCCATCACAATGCAGATGATGGAAACCTTGCGTTCTCTGTAGGGAATCCCCATGCGCCCCACGATGTAGCTGCCATATTCATGCAGAAGATCGTTCACTGCTGCCGCCTGCGCTGTGTCCTCAATGATAATGCTGATAACGGAAATGCGATTTTCCATAGGTTTTTCCTCCTTGTTTTCATAAAACGGTATCCAAAGAATACGCCGAACCCTTCGTTCGGTCACTACCTAGAAGGATAACAAATCTGCCGCCGCTTTGCAAGGGAAAACCATCCTTCCGCCGCCGTATAACAGCCATAATCAGGAAAACTTATCCTACTAATAAAAAATCCTTATCTTTTTTGGAAAATCTGCTATCATACGGCAAAAATCCTCTTTATTTTTCTCTGTTTCTATGCCGTTGTTTTGGTTGTATTACCTTTTTTTTTCGTTTAAAATAAAACTAGCGGAAAAATTCTGCGGACTACAAAATAATACGGTTTGTTTTTTATACATAAGGAGGCACATCATGGGCGGCTTTTTTGGCGTAACAAGTAAAAATGACTGCGTTCTGGATATTTTCTTTGGCGTAGATTATCACTCCCATCTAGGTACAAAAAAAGGCGGTATGGCACTTCATAGTAAGGAAAAGGGATTTCAGAGAGAAATCCATAACATTGAAAACACACCCTTCCGTACAAAATTCGAGGATGATTTGTATGAATTTGAGGGCTGCGTTTCCGGCATCGGCTGTATCAGCGATAACGACCCTCAGCCCCTGCTTGTGCGCTCCCATCTGGGCACCTACGCGATTACAACCATCGGTGCGATTAACAATGCAGAGGAGCTGCTGCAGGCGGAATTTGATAAAGGGCATCAGTTTATGTCCCGTTCCACAGGCAACGTAAACGAAACGGAGCTGGTTGCAAGCCTGATTAACCAGAGGAGCGATCTCATCAGCGGCATCAAATATGCACAGGAGGCGATCGAAGGCTCTGTTACCCTTCTGATTCTGACGGAGGATGATGCAATCATTGCCGCAAGAGATAGACTGGGCAGACTCCCTGTTCTCATCGGGAAGGATGAGGAGGGCTATGCTGTTTCCTTTGAATCCTTCGCATATCAGAAGCTGGGCTATGAAAAGGATTATGAGCTTGGCCCCGGCGAAATCGTGAAAATTACCCCCGAAGGCTACAAAACCTTACAGCCTGCCGGCGAGGATATGAAAATCTGTGCCTTTCTCTGGAGCTATTACGGCTACCCTAACTCCAATTATGAGGGCGTTAATGTAGAAGTGATGCGTTATAAAAACGGCGAGATTATGGCGCGGGATGAAGCAGCAAGAGGAACACTCCCTGAGGTTGATTATGTCGCAGGTATCCCCGATTCCGGCGTGCCTCATGCCATGGGCTATGCGCAGGAAAGCGGCTATACCTATGCGCGCCCCTTCGTAAAATATACCCCGACATGGCCTCGTTCCTTCACACCTGCGAGCCAGAAAATCAGAAACCGCGTGGCGAAGATGAAACAGATTCCCGTACCCGAGCTGATTGAAGGCAAGAAGCTGCTCTTTGTGGATGACTCTATCGTTCGCGGTACGCAGCTTGGCGAAACCGTTGAATTCCTTTATAGCACCCATGCAAAGGAGGTTCACATGCGTTCTGCCTGTCCTCCCATCATGTATGGCTGCAAATATCTGAATTTCACAAGCAAGAGCAGTGAGGATGATTTGCTTGCACGCCGCATCATTCATGAACTGGAAGGCCTGCAGGGGGATGCGTATCTGGAAGAATATGCGGATGCCTCCACGGAAAGAGGGCAGTGCATGCTGAAGCGCATCTGTGAAAAGCTTGGCTTCGCTTCCCTTGGATTCCAGTCTCTGGATGGTCTTCTGGAGGCAATCGGTCTGCCTAAAGAAAAGGTATGTACCTATTGCTGGAACGGGAAAGAATAAAAATTGAAATAAAAAACAAACGAGAATATAAGAAAAGCCGAGAATCATTTGATTCTCGGCTTTTTGCGTGGGAATGAATGTACCCAAAGGGTAGCCGCATGCCATAGTGCAGGACTGCTCTGAAAAATGGATTCAGCTTGACAAAATGGAAATTATCTGAGCAGTTTATATATTTCGTAGGCAACCGGTTCACACCACTCATTCGATGCCTCTTCGCCCGGCACTTCAATTGCCAGATGAGAAAACCATTTATCCGGTGCGGCACCATGCCAGTGTTTCACTTCTGCTGGAATATTGATACAGTCACCGGGCTTCATTTCTACAGCATCTTTTCCCTCTTCCTGATAATATCCTCTTCCGGCAATACATACTAAGATCTGCCCACCTCCACTTTTTGCATGATGGATGTGCCAGTTATTTCTGCATCCGGGTTCAAATGTCACATTGAAAATTCCAACCTGAGAAGTGGAGATCGGTGCAAGAAAGCTTCTGCCGGAAAAATACTGTGCAAAGCCATCATTTGGTGCACCAATTGGGAATACCATCTTTTTTGCATGTGCCCGCATTGCTTCCTCTTCGTATGGTAAATCTCCTTCGCCTGTCTCCCACACTTCCTTTGCAAGATTGAAAACAGCCCATGCCTTTGGCCATCCTGCATAGAATGCGACATGTGTGATCACTGCAGCAATCTCTTTTTGTGTCACACCATGATTTTTTGCATTTTGAAGGTGATATTTTAAAGAAGAATCCGTAATTCCGGAAGCCATCAGGGCAACCACTGTAATGATACTTCTTGTTTTTACATCAATATCCTGGTTGTTCCAGTTTTCACCGAAAAGCACATCATCATTAAAATGTGCAAACTCCGGTGCAAATTTACCAAGTGCATTTCTTCCTGCTGTCTGTACTATTTTTTTCATATTCTGTATACCTCCATAGTACTGCTATTTATAAAGATTTTACCCACGCACTGATTTCCTGTTTTGTTCCACGATTTAACAGACTACCTTCTGTGATAATTGCATCTGGTGCGGATGGCTGCAATTCCTTTACAGTATTACCGAATCCACTTCCGCCGGATGTTGCAAAAAGCACGATCTTTTTACCACTAAAGTCATAGGCTTCCAAAAATGTATTGATGATTGTCGGAGCCACATACCACCAGATAGGGAATCCTAAAAGGATTTCGTCATAAGAACTCATATCCAACTCTTTCTTCATGATCTCCGGTCTGTATTTCTTATCACTCATTTCCACACTGCTTCGAGATTTTTTATTCATCCAGTCAAGATCAGCCTTTGTATATGGAACCTTCGGCTCAATCTCAAATAAATCCGCTTTTGCTTCCTCTGCAATCATCTCTGCTACTTTTTTTGTTGTTCCGCTTGCACTGAAAAATACGACTAGTTTTTTACTCATAATAAAAAACCCCTTTCTTTACGAATATTTCGCATAAAAATAGATGTAGAAGATTTGAATTTCTCTTATACACCTATTTTATACCTAGTTATTTTATTATGTCTAATGCTTATATTGAATTCTTTTCTATGCCTGAAAAGCATTTATTTCTTCTATCATTTTACTGACCGCCAAAGAATACGGGATGTTTCGCCTCCAGGCAATGACAGTACTTGTCATGATTTCGGGAGAAATTCTTCGCTGTACAAGAATGTCCTCTCTCCAATACTTTGCGGCACCTTCGATTGATATTGGATACCCCAATCCATTTGCCGCCATGACTCCTGCATTGGTTCCGAGATTACTCGTAAAAGCAATCTGCAGGTTCGAAAAATCTTTTCCAAACCAATTGGCAAGTTCACTTTGAATATTCATTCTTTCGGGCAGAATCAATGGTTTTCCGATGAGGTCTTCTTTTTTTATAAGCTCTTTTTCTGCCAGCGGATCATTCGGTCGCATTCCGACACACCAATGATCACAATCTGTAATCCGGATATAATCCAGCCCTTCGGTGTCCACCGGCTCCAGGAATAATGCAATATCTACAAGGCCTTTTTTCATCATCTCATACACCGTATCTGCTGTTGCGGTATGAAGTGCAATCTGAACCAGTGGGTATTTTTCTTTATACGTTTTACATATCCTTGCCAATATCTCTACTGCCGCAAATTCACCGCATCCAATGGTTATAGTGCCCTCTACAACATCTTCTTTTCCCTTCAGCTCCTCCAGTGTTTTTTCTTCAAGATGAAGAATTTCCAAGGCACGCCTTTTTAATAAAATCCCTTCATCAGTAAGGGAAATCCTTTTTCCATTTCGAAGAAACAATGTAATTCCAAGTTCATCTTCCAATGCAGCCATTTGTCTGGAAAGCGTTGGCTGTGTAATGTGTAATTGTTCTGCTGCTTTTGTAAAGCTCTGTTCTTTTGCCACTGTCAAAAAATAGCGTAATAGTCTTAATTCCATATTTTTTATTCCCACAACTCCTGATTTGCTAATTTGTTATGCTACAAATTATATCACATCGGTTTTTGAAAAACCACTTCCATACGTAAAGGCAACCCGAAGGCTGCTCGGGGCACCACGCCGATCCATCCCCAATGCGGGGTAAATAGACGCTCTATATATAACGATATTCAATTTTGTCTGCGATAACAACCGTCCGATTCCGGAGGGAGTGTCAAAAATCAAATTTTGGAGTAGAATTTTATCTCATACAGTGAAAGAGTTTTTTCGTGCCTTTTCATATAAAAAAGCCGAAAACCCTTGAAAACAAAGGCTTTCGGCGTTATTATCTGGCGCGCCAAAAGGGATTCGAACCCCCGGCCTTCCCCTTAGGAGATGGACCCAGTGCATATATTCCCTATCAACAGGGATA
>ERZ834382.374-NODE-374-length-57816-cov-3.911428_pt1 | contig 57816 bp, 49 predicted proteins | sample MGYA00519692_ERZ834382 | MGnify/ENA primary metagenome ERZ834382 (study PRJEB31850, sample SAMEA3708751) | human gut metagenome | biome: human gut; feature: human-associated habitat; material: faeces | place: China | collected 2014 ...
GGTCTTGCATATTTGAATTATTATTTATATCTTTGCAAGAAAAAAAAAAGATATGAGAGTAAAACAAATAGCAGGACCAAATCAAACAAAAGTCTGCCCAATGTGCAATAGAGATTTACCTTTGGAAGCATATTCAAAAGGTACAGGTATGTATGGGAGGAGAAGCATATGTAAAGAGTGTGATAGACTATTACATAATACTCCAGAAGTCAGGGAAAGAAGAAGACTCAGGAGAATTGAAAGGAGAAAAACTGTTGTTGGCTATGTTGAAAGGGAAAAACAAGTTAATTTACAAAGGATACTTGTTAATGAGGATTCCTATAAAAAATACTTAGTTAGAGGAGCAAAGCAGAGAGCATCAAAACAGAAGATTCCTTTCAATATAGATTATACTGATATTGTAATCCCTGAATATTGTCCCCTACTTGGGATAAAACTTGTCAAACATCTTGGAAGTGGAGGAAAGAAACACGATGATTCTCCTTCAATAGATAGAATTATTCCATCTTTAGGGTATATTAAGGGTAATGTTTGGGTTATTAGTGACAAAGCAAATAGAATTAAAAGTGATGCAACTATAGAAGAGTTAGAACTCTTAGTTAGAAATTTAAGAGACCATTGGATACATTGATATGGAAGTATGGAAAATAATAATCCCTATAGTTGTGTTTATACTGTGTCCATTAGGGATATGGTATGCAACAAAGCTTAAACTAAAGGAGATAAGAGAGAAACTGTACATATATCCTAAGAATGGTCATCATTATCTGCCACTGTTTATATGCAGGATGAAGTGTCCTGTATCTGGACAATGGTTTGATGCACTAATCTATCAGGATTACGACACTAAGCATTTGTATGTCAGAGAAAGGAAGGATTTCTTTGATAAGTTTGTTAAATTAGTAGATTGGGAAAAGGATGGAAGTAACAATAAACAAGGAATATCAGAACCTCATTGATAGGTTGGATGCAGCTATTACTGCATATAAAGATTCTGGTAGGACAGAAATTGGCCTTTCTCTCTTAAGAGGGGTAAAGGAAGGAATCAGAATGTTAGGCAGCAGACCTAAACTGGCTGAAAGTGTGGAGAGGTTCACTGAGATTACCAATAACATGGCTAAGACTTATGCAGCCAAGAATCATGACTATGGTAATAGCTTTGACAAGTCTCTTGATAAATTTGGCATTGTAGCATCAATAGTAAGGATGGGAGACAAGATGAATAGAATTGAGTCTCTTACAAATAAGGAAGCAAAGGTTAATGATGAATCTGTTAAAGATACTCTTCTTGACCTTGCAAATTATGCTATAATGACTGTTATGTGGTTAGATAAAACTAGGAAGGGTGCTGAATAGCATCCTTCCTTTTCTTTTATTTAGAAAGGAGAGTTTATGAAGGTAGAATTAGAAAATATCTTGGACATTGGTACTGAATTGTACAGTCTCGATGAAAACTTCAAGATTAAGAGGAAAGTTGTAGTGAATATACGAAGTATCTTTGAGCAGGATACAAATCATCTTCCAAGAATTCATACTACTTACAAAGTATCCAATACGATGAGTAGTTGTCTTGCTACAGATGTAAAGGATTCTGAAATAGGAAAGTCTTGGTTCACTTCCAAGTCTGATTTACTCAAGAAAATAGCTGAGCAATTATGATAATAGCAGTAGATTTTGATGGAACTTGTGTTAAACATAGGTATCCAATGGTAGGAGAGGATGTGGATGGTGCTGTTTCTGTCTTGAAGGAGTTAGTAAGAAAGGGGCATAAGATTATCCTATATACCATGAGGAGTGGGGACACATTGGATGATGCTATAAGTTGGTTCATAGACAATGACATTGAACTATGGGGAATTAACAGGAATCCTGAACAATATGGATGGTCCTCATCTCCCAAAGTATTTGCTAACCTGTACATAGATGATGCAGCTTTGGGTATTCCATTAATTGAGCCTGAAGATGATAGAGACTATGTAGATTGGAATGGAGTAAGGAACCTATTAATAGCAAGAAACATAATATAACAAACAATGTTAGTATGCAAGAAAGAAAGATAATCATATGTCGGGGAACACGAAGTAGTGGTAAGACTGATTGGACTAAGCAATGGGTACTTAAAGACCCTGAGCATAGGGTAAGGTTCAGTGATGATGACATTAGGAACATGCTTGGCAAGCATCAGGCTCCTGAAAGAGAAGTGCTGGTTAGTGCTATGAGAAGGCAGTTCATTGTCGCTGCCCTCAAGAAGTGCTATGATGTAGTTATAGATGGTACCCTCAAGCCTCATGAGGATGATTTTGTTAAGAGATGTGTAAAGGCTCATAATAGTACTGTAGATGAACTACGGAGTCTTGGTAAGTTGTCACCTCAGGATGATATTAGGTATAGTATTGAATATAAAGACTCTATTGTACCACTTCAAGAGTCCACTGATGAGGATGCAACTACAGCTACTTATAAGAAGACATACAAATTTATTGGGACATGGTAGCATTTATAATAATTTTCTTCTATATTCTACCTCTCATTGTCTGCACACTATTAGGAAGGTACTATAATAATGTAGAGTTTCTTGATAAAACAAGTAATGACCAAGTAGAGGGGTATGTGATATTTTCTATGTTTCCTATCCTTAATATAATTACGATAGTTGTTGGCATATTTTACATTACCAAAGACTTCATCAGAGGTGTAGGAACAAAATAGGCAGATGAGACAATATACATCAAGGGAGTTTATAAGGATAGTAAAATTTAATGGTTTCCGATATAGCAGACATAGTGGAGACCATGCTATCTATGTAAATGACAAGGGAAGGCATATTAGCATACCTAGAAATCTTGAATGTGTAATTGCTCGAAGACTAATTAAAGAGAACAACTTGGTAACAGACTTCAAAAAGAAGAAAAAAAAATGACTGAAAGTGGATATTACCCTTTAGGTGCAGAACATGACCCTAATGCACCTTGGAATCAGGCTGATAATCCTGAAAGGGAAATTGAGGTCACAGTAAGTGTCACCCTTAGTAAAACTGTAAAGATTAAGGTATCTGACTATGAGATTACTGACTCTGGAAAGGATGAAGATGGTGAGTATTTTGAGGATATAAATTACTCAAACTGTGACCTTAAAGGTGCAGTTGAAGAGCAAATTACACTTCCACAAGATGCCTACAAATATGTAAAGGGAGAATTTGATAATGACCAATACAATGACCTTAAAGGTTGGTGTGTTGATGATTTTGAGGTGATAGAAGAGTAATATGAGAAAAGGTATAGTAGATAATTGAGTATGTCAAAGTATTGTTGCAGTGAATGTGGTGGCACTAATATCCAAGTGCAAGCATGGATAAACCCTAATACTGGGCAGGTCACGGACACTCTTGAGAGTAATGATTGCTGGTGTGAAGATTGTAAAGACCGCACTAAACTTAAGCAAATATGAGAGCAGTAGTGATAGAGGATTTTAATGGAAGCATTGAACTTGTAAGAGACCCTGATACATGTGATGTATTGGTATTTGAGGACTTGGAGTCAGCATGGGAGGAAGCTAACAGATGTCAGAATGGAATAGTAGCAATGCTTAGTACATGAATCTTGAGGATAGAATAATGGAAGAGGCAAGCAAGGGTAATTACAATAAGGTATATGCCCTTGCCTTACTCTATTTATGTAAGAAATATAAAGAAGGAATATGAAACTTGTAGAAATTGAACTTTACCTCATAAGCTACATTGGTAAGCTTGGGTTTGAAGATACAGTGTTTATAGAGGCCAACAGTATCTCTGAGGCTGAAAAGCTATTCAATGAGAACTTTCATAAACGCAAACTGATTGGAGTTAAAGAGTATGGTATAAGGGCCTTTAAAAAGACTGCTAGTTAAAAAAAAGAGAAAGAAGATGGATAATTTTAAAGTTTCCTTAGCCAAGTATATGTGCCCAATCTGCGGAGGAGTAGCTGAAGAGGTAATTGTGACAAACACTCGCCTTACAAAGGGAGCTGCTTCTAAAGTAGAGGAGTTGAATGGAAAAACTATAGGATTTTCTGACCATGCCTGTAAGGAGTGCTCTAAATATAAAGACAAAGCTGTGTTCTTTATTGGAATAGACACAGAGAAATCTTTCAGTGAAGAAGTATACAGAATAGGGCAAGTTGTTGGGGTAAGAAATGAGGCCCCTTTAATTGCGCACTTCAGTAAGTATATACGTTCCTTGAAGGATGGAACTAGATTCTGCTTTATTGATGAATTAGCAGGAAAGAAGATAGGATTATGGAATTAATAAGTAAAATATTTAAGTACAATGAAATTGATTAAACCCTCATTTGAAATTTTAGAACAGAAACCAAGAGCTATTGCTATTCCTGACGATATGGAAATAGGCCCACGTAAGGTAAGAGAAGAACTTCTAAATTCCATATATAGGCAAATAGAAATAGCTGGAAGAATCTGTTACAAATCAGAGGACAAGATTACAGAAGATTCTGCCAAGTCATTTGTAGAAAGGATGATTAAGGCAGGTCATGGTGCCATGTTGGAACATGGTACTGTTTACATGAAAAGGTACTCTATAAAGGATGACAACCTTGATTGGGCACGTAAATATAATCTTAGTCCCTATGCATGGGTATCCTATGGTACAGGCAGTCATAGAGTAGGCAAAGTGCTATATAACACTATATATGTCACTACTAATCTTAGGGTTCTTGTGGAAGGAAACTGTCTTAGAGACTTAGAGTATCTTTGTGAACCTACAGAATATCACGAGAAAAGAATTACTGTTAAGTTCATCTGTGACAGAGGTGTGAGTCATGAGTTTGTAAGGCATAGAGTATTCTCTTTTGCTCAAGAGAGTACTAGATACTGTAATTATTCTAAGGATAAGTTTGATAGTGAGTGTACATTTATTATTCCTTGTTGGCTTAATATTGTAGAAGGCTCTTATACCTTAGAAGATGTTGAGGAGAAATATGATAGGTGCTTAATTACTGACTCTGGCAAGGGAATTACCAATGAAGCTGCTGAATATATCAGAAGTCTTATATATAGTGAAAAAACTTACTTTAGTTTACTAGACAGAAACTGGAGACCTCAACAAGCAAGGGCAGTATTACCTAATTCTTTAAAAACAGAATTAGTAATGACAGGGTTTGTATCTGATTGGAAACATTTCTTCGAGTTAAGATGTTCTTCCAGTGCACATCCCCAAGCAAGAGAATTGGCTATTCCTCTGCAAGAGGAGTTTATTGCAAGAGGATATATTAACAACTAAAAAAAAAAGAATGAGTTTACTAGGAAAGAAGAAAGTGATTAATCCCACTCTGTTCAATGACAGGCTGGCATCTATCAAGGCTGTATTCAAAGCTGCACATGAGAATGCAAGCACCCTCCATGCAGAGATGGAAGAGGATGTTAAAAGCAAAAGTGCTCAGATAGAGTCCCTACAACATGACATTGAAACCATCAATGCTTGTAAGGAGGAAACTGAGAAGTTTATGGAAAACATATCTAAACTTATTTAAACAATGAGGACAAATCTAATTAAGCCTAAGAATATAAGTGAGGCAAAGAGTAAAACTAGTAATGATGGAATGCTTGATATGGTCATTGCATTTGATACCACTGGGTCTATGGCAAGCTACATAAGGTCAGTAAAGGAATATGTCACTGAACTTGTGCCTAAGCTGTTTGCTGTTAATCCCAACCTTAAATTAGGTGTTGTAGCATTTGGGGACTATTGTGATATGGAGAGCCAGCATGAGTTTGGTAAGGCGTATCAAGTACTTGACCTTACATATGACGGGCATGAGATTATTGAGTTTATAAGTAAAGCTGAGAACACTTATGGAGGTGATAGTAGCGAGTTTTATGAGTTGGTCATTAAGAAGATAACTGAAGAAACATCTCGGAGGGAAGGTTCTGTTAAGTCTGTGCTACTCATTGCTGATGCTACACCTCATGAGGTAGGATATTCCTATGGGGATAGAGTACGTAACAATAAAATTAACTGGAGGGCAGAGGCTAAGAAAGCCGCTAAAAAAGGTATTAAGTTTGATACACTTTCTATTGGTGACAGTCGGTGGTTCACTAAATTGTCCGAAATGACTAATGGTGTTCACTCTCCCTTCAGTACAGATTCAAAAACCTCACAGCTTGTTGAGGTTGCTGCGCTATCAAGAGGAGGTGAGAATGCAAAAGCACTCTATAAGGCCAATTACCAGAAGTTTGTGGAGGAAGGTGATACGGAAATGGTTGATGTATATTTAGCGTATTCAAAGGAAGTTTTATGTTAAAAAAAAAAGTATGAAAGTAAATCTTAGGGAAATCGAAGTAGGAGACATCTTCTCGGAAGAATCTCACTACGTTGTTAAAGAAGTAAAGTCAGAAAGTGTTGTATTCAAGCATCTTGAGAGTGGAAAGACTGTAAATCTTAGTAATGAGTATGTCTATAACATGCTTAATACTTCAGACCAATATGAGAAAGAAGTAAAGGTTACTAGGGAGGACAAGAAAGATGGTACCCCCGGTATCAGGACTATCTTTGAGGGCATCAGGTCCTCTGAAGTATTCACTGTAGTCTTCAAGAAACAAGATAAGGCCAAGACTAAAAAGCAGTTTGAATCTGAGAAGGAAGCTCAGAGAATGGAAGCCATTAGTATGATTGATAAGGCAAAGAGACAGAAGAAGTCTATGGCCACTGCCTATAAAGAAGCTCTTGAGTTTGTTCAAAGCAATCCTATAAAGGATTATACTGAAGGAGAGGACAGGGTATTGAGGGGCTTCAAGATTCAGTTCGTCTCAAGAGATGGCAAATACAGGTGTATGGATATGGACATTGAGAAGACTGAAAAGGATACAGGAGAGAGGTTGGTAAACATTAACACCATATCTCAACTTATCTACAATGGAGTAAAATATACAGTTGAGTAACTTTGCAAGGAGGAGTAAGTTAATCACTTATTCCTCCTTAACTTTCTATGCAGCACATTGCATATTAAAATTAAATTTCTTACCTTTGCACAAAATAATACTTTTAATTATATGAGTTGTTTAACTATAACACCAAGAATTAAAGAATTAGCTAAAAAGTTTCCTAATGAGACAGAACAATCAGTACTCAATCTGGTTGGTATGTGGCAGGAAAAGAATAGTAAGTCTATTGAGGATATTCCATCAGGAAGTGAACTTAATGATTTCATTAAAGAGCTTAGAAGTGGGGAAGCTGTTGAACAGCTTGATGAAGCACTTGGTAGTTCTTTTGACACTCCAAGGATTACTTCTATTGAGGAGCAGCAAAAGGTGGACTTACTCTTTGACCCAAGAACAAGAAGGGATAGGGTAACACTTATTGCAAGATTCTTTAGCAATGAAGTTGATAATGCCCTACAGGAGATGTCTGATTCTTTGAAGAGAAGAATTGATAATGCAAGTGGTGTAGAGAAAGAGGGATTGCAGGCTGAGCTTAATAGCTTGGACAGGTTCTCTGTCATAAGGAAATATACACCTGCTGGTATATTTAAGAGAGTAGCCAATATCTTCAATTCTTATGTGCAAGATACTGAAGAAGGCAGAACCCAGCAGGAACTTAATGCAATCAACTCCATGAAAGGTGCTGATAAGTTCTCTGATGAGCAGAAGCTGGAAGCTGCTAAGAAGAAAGCTGCCTACAAGAATCAGGAATATAAGAAGATAGTTGATGACCCTTATGTCTATAAAGCTCTTGCTGAGGAAGCAAGTACATTGCTTGTAATGACAGAGGGTATTAGAATAGACCCCAATTATATTGCACCTGCTGATGCAAACCTCAATAATGATGACCCGGAAGGCAATAGTGAAGTGGATAATGAGGCAGAAGATTGGAGACAAGAAGAGGCTTATAAGGATGGTTGGATGACCAATTTCAGACAAGTAAGTTCTCATGAGTCACTGTCACAGGCTGTAAGGAGAGTAATCAGGCAAGTACCTAAACTTGACTATAGAGGTAAGTATGAAAAGGATGATTTGGGTTTCACAAGATACCTTGATGCAGACTATGTCCATGCTACCTTCATTGACAAGTTAAAGGATATGATTAACTCCGATGATATGATTCCTCTCATGGAGGATTTACAAAAAATCAAGCCTTGGGTAAAGCAGGTTACCAAACTTATTCAAGGTGATGAGATTTTGTTCTCTCAATTCTATCAGGACTTCAGGAAGGATTATATGCCTTATTGGATTCAGAAGAAGAGGATAATGCCTGATGGTACACTAAAGATGGAGACTATTGCCATCAACAAGCCTGAAGGTGTGTATTACCTTCTTGATGCTTGGAGGGATAATTATGAGAATGGAATACAGCTTGATGATGATAGCATATATGAAAAGAATGGAGAAATAAATAGGGATAATGCAGCCAAAGGATTACAATGGACTGAGACATTAAACAATATGTTTCAGAACCTTGATACAGAGTCCAGACTTCAACTCTTGGAGAGAGAAGATGTATGGAATACCATAATGAAGTTGCTTCACATGTTGGGTATTGATGCTAATCCCTCTGTATTAAAGACTTCATTGACTAATATAAAGACTGCTACAGGGGTTACATTTACTGACCCTATTATGCTTCTATTACCTCAGTTAAACATTATATTTAGTGGAGTTGCTGGAGGTAAAGTGCAGGATAAGGTGGATGAGAATGAGGCAGTTAAGAGAGGGGACCTTATCAATACCTTTGGTTCTGCCTATAATACAATTGCAAATATGATGGCAGAAGTAACTGAAGATGCCATAGAGAGTAGTGTCAGGGAGAATGATAAGTCTTACTATTCTCATGTTACTCCTAACTACTTAGGTAAGCTTATTAAGAATCTCAAGAATGTCATGAATGACAAAAAGAGATTTGAACAGTTTATGCAGACAGAATTCAAGGACTATGAATGGTTTTACAAGGATGGTTACTGGAGAAATGACTGGTTGGCTCAACTGAATCAGTTTGATGAGTTGAGAAGAGGTCTTAATCATAAGGTAGTGTTAAACTCTGATAAGGTGGACTACACCAACTGGGATGATTTGGATTACACCTTGGCTCTTTTGACAGAATATTGGGGAGACCCTGACTCTGCAAAGTCAAGTATAAAGTATGCTTGGTATCATGTACCTATTCTTTCAGATAGCCCCTCTGCTGAATTTATCAGATTTAGAAAGTACACCACAGGTGATGTGCTTGATGAAAATGGTAAGAAGAGGACTTATGATGATGTTATCCTTGACAAGTTAGTAGACTTGGTTAATCAAGAGTATGACAGAATTATGCTGGTTAGAGAGAGGGATGAGGCTTATCAGAGAGGAGATAAGAGTGTTGAACCTATAGCAAACTATGATATTGTAAGGAAGAAAGATGGCTCTATAAAGAGTCTTGGAGGTGCAGAATTTAAGTTCCTTCCTGCTCTTAATAACATCAAGTATGACAATGGAGAATCCTTTATTGATAGACTAAGCAAACTCAGAAACAAAGGTACTGGTGCTGAACTTAGACTGTTTCTAAGAGAAACACTTAATGACATGATGGAAGATGGTTTTGAACAGACCTACAGAGATTGGGTAGCCATAGGTCTACTTGATGAGCTTCCTAATGGCAAATATAAGTACTTACCTTTTGAAGGTCAGTCTAAACAAAATAGCATAACTGCTAAAGCACTTATCAAGGCTAAAGATGCCTTAGGTTCTTTATGGACAACTAATATGGAACTGTTGCTTAGAGCCTATAACAACAATAGTGCTTTTGGCACTAGAGAGGCAAATAACCTGATGGAGCAGATTAAGAATTTACTTACAGATAAGGCTACAAGAGGTGAAATGGAGTTGAAAGATGTCCAATCAATCTCAAGGAGTCTATTTGTAAAGAACAATGCTAAAGATGCTCTCAGAGAGTACTATTGGAATAGTAAATTAGCTACTTCACAGATTATCCAACTTACTACTACTGACCTTGCTTTCTATAAGAACCTTGAGGACTTTCAGAAGAGATATAAGGAGGTTCATGCTCCTGCTCTCAGATTGAATACTAAAGCTACTTATAAAGGTGAGAGAATTGGTAGAGATTGGGAGAGAACTATTTACTTGAAGGATGATGAAATAGTATCTGCTGTACTTGAGGATATTAAGACTGTACTTGATGAAAAGGTCAAGAAAGGTGAGATGTCCAAGATAGACAGGGATAATATCATCAGTAAGTTCAGAAATGTGAATGTAGCAGATGCCCAAGCTTACAGAAGCCTGAGTTCTTATAGAGCTATCCTAGGAATGTCAGGTCAATGGACAGATGATATGGAACAGGCATATAACAACTTCAAGAATGGAGATTGGAATATAAAGGACTTCAATATCATTTGGCAGACCAAGAAACCTTATGTCTATACACAAGTCAACAATAATAGTGGTGTTGAAGGGCATACTGGAATCAAAACCCCTGTGCAGCATAAGAACTCAGAGTTTCTGTTACTTGCAATGCATGAGTTGGTAGCTGGTCCATTAGGAAGGTCAAGCAAGCTGAAAGCCATAAATAAGTTTATGGAGGATAATCAGATTGATGTGGTACAGTTTGAATCTACTACCAAAGTTGGTAAACAGGGTGTGATAGATTTGAATGATGTAAATACAGGGGACGAAGTCCTCCAAAGACTTAATGATACCACAGGTATTGGATTTGGTAATGAGAATCCCAATGTAGTACATAAAATATCTTATGAGGATTATGGTATTCAGACTGCAACTCCTGAGCATGCTATTGATGCAGTTCAGTTAGTAGGTACTCAAATTAGAAAGCTTATTACTGCTGACATTAGTGATGATACCACCATTACAGTGGATGGCAAAAGCATGACTAAAAAAGAGTGGCTTGACCTGTATAATGCTATCAATACTGAGAATATCTTACAAGCATTTGCTGATGTGGATGAGATATTCAAAGACCCGGAGGAAGTGGAGAAAATCCTACTTGAAGAGATTAGAGGTAATCAGAGGTATGGCATGGACATGATGAGGGCTTGTACTCTTGATGAGAACAACAACTTCAATATACCTCTCTTTGACCCTGTACAGTCTCAAAAAGTACAGACATTACTCAATAGTGTAATCAAGAGTAGAATTACTAAACAGAAGATTAGAGGTGGAGCATTGATTCAGGTATCTGATTATGGTCTGACTGATGAACTTCATGTAGTATTTGAAGGTGAAGGTGCCAACAAGAGAATCAAGTACCTTGAATGTTATATGCCTGCATATAGCAGAGAGTTCTATGAGCCTCTTATGGACCCAAATACTCACCAACTTGATGTGACTAAGCTGCCTGAGGACTTAAGAAAGTTGATTGGTTATAGAGTTCCAACAGAGGATAAGTATAGTATGGCTCCCCTGTATATCAAGGGATTCCTACCTCAACAGAATGGTTCTGCAATTATGCTTCCTGCTGAGATTACTACTCTATCAGGTTCTGACTTTGATGTGGACAAGATGTATATCATGTTGCCTGAGTTCAATATATCCAAGGAAGTGAATTGGAAAAAGTTTACTGATTTGGTTATGCAGAATCAGGGATTCAGGAAGTGGGGTATAGACAATGTCAAGATGACTATTGACCAGATTAGGAATGGCAATATATCATTCTCAGAAGATACTCCTGAAATGCACCTTTTTGACTATTATAACGATATAAAGGACAATTTGATGGAGACTAAGATAAGAAAGGTCAAGTACAATTTCAGCAAATCTCCACAGGAGAATAGTCTTGAAGCAAGAAATAACCTATTGATAGATATGATGTATGGGGTTCTCACTAATGCAGATACAGCTTCCAAGATTCTTAACCCCGGTGGTTTTGATTATCAAAAGAGGTCTGCAAGAATAATGACTATCCTAAATGATTCTTATGAGGGTAATTTGAGCACTGCCTTGCAAGCAATAGGAGTAAAACTTGATAAGACTGTTCAAGAGAATGGTAAATCTTATCCTAAGTCCATTGCTTCATACTTGTTTGACTTAGACCTTGATACTCTTGATAAATTGGCTGAAAAGACTAAGACCAAGATGGACCCATTATCTCCAAGAACTCAGGTAATGTTACATCAACAGAACATGACTGGTGCAAAGCTGATTGGTATATATGCCAACCATAATGCCAACCATGCCCTGATGCAGCACACCCAGCTATCTCTAGATGAGGAAAATGGTTCATTTACACTGAATGGAAAGAGACTTACATCTTTGCATGATGTCATGAATAGGGATAAGGAATTTATCTCAAAGAACAATGCTGGCTTCCTAGCTGCTTCTGTGGATAATGTGAAAGACCCTGTGCTTGCAGCACTTAATCAGAATACGTTTACCGCTGATGCTTCTATGCTTCTTTCAAGATTAGGTTATAATCCTATTGAAATAGGTTTGCTTATGATGCAGCCTATTGTCCAAGAGATTACTCAAACCTACTTTAGAGAAAGTAGAGAGGGTAAAGGCAAAGATACTATTATTGATGAGGTACTTGACAAATACAAGGAAAAGGCTGCTCTTAATAGTGACTTGACTTATGATAACTACAAGAATAACAGCTTCTACATTGAAGAGCTTGCAGACAATATAATGCTTGCCAAGGAGGCTGTTACTGATAGGTCTCAGACTTCTGACTTTAGGAAGATAGAGTTCTACCAGAAACAAGTTGCAGTTGGTTATCTGTTTAAGAGAGTTATGAACTCTGCCAATGCTTTGGGTCAATTAGTACAAGCCACAAGGTCTGATACCCAAGGTGGTGCTGCTGGTCCTACTATTGCAGATACAGAGTTGAAGATACAGAAAGTAAAAGACCTGTTAGACCAAATAGAGAGTAATGATAAGTTCCCATTGAAGAATGCCAATGTCATATATGATGATTTGCTTGCAGATAATCCAGACACTGACACTCTTAGAGAAAGATTATTATCAGCTCCTCTCCCATTCTTACAGGCTTTCTACACCCTTGGTTTGCAGATGTCAGAGAGAATGTTGGGTTCTTATTTCCCTCAATATACTGAATCATTTAGGTCTGTAATTGATAGCCTTAGAGATTTGACAAAGACTGGCAGGTTAAATGTAAAGACTATGAATAGCATCTACAATGACTTACTTGCCTATATAATGTCAAAGAATGGATTCTTTGGTTCTGAGCTGGTTGTAAACCCTGACTCTGAAGTAGGTGATGTTGTTGTTTCTTCTTCTGAAAAGAGAAAAGATTTTATCAATAACTTCCCTGCTTACTTTAAGAAAGTAGTAACAGACAATGAGGATATAGCTGACCTTGAATTTATTAAGAGACTTAAGGTGATTAGAGCAAATGACACTAATCCTGTGGATACTGTAGTGTTCAAAAATGTAGGTCAATTAAGTCCTACTCTAAGGGAAAGATATATGAGGGATTGGACATCTCTCCTATATATGTCTAATCCTGAAGCTCAGAGACTTGCTCTTAACCTGTTCAGGTACAGCTATTACAGGAATGGCTTTGCATTTGGCCCAAATACCTTCATCCACTTGGCTCCTGTGGCAGTGAGAAACATCATACCAGAGTATATAAGTACACTAAGAGGCCTTACATTATCCAATGATGATTACAGTCAATTTGTAGACCAATATGTCTATAACCACTTGGATGATAGGAAGTTGGTTCCTGAAGTTCCTGACACAGCCTCTGTCCAGTTCATAGGAGAGGATAATGAAATCAAGGATGTGGTTACATTTGTGATTGATGGTGATGCTACCTTTGGTGATAAGAAAGTCATCAAGAAAAGGATAGATACCCCTGATGGCCCAGTCTATGACTTCTTCAAGTATATAGGTAAGAGAATCAGAGGAGGTTATGTCTATTACAAGTTACTCTCATTAGGTACTGAGCAGGCTAATGTGGCAACCTATGAAAGAATTGAACCACTAGGTTTCAGGAACAGCTTTATTGAGTATGAGTATGGTAAGGATGCAGAAGAGATGGAAACTGTAATTGATAAGAACAAGAAGGATTATGACCCTTATACAGATACATTGTCAAGATTTGATGATGGGAATATAGAAGTGGATTATGACTCCATGCCTGATTATCAAGATATTCCTCAGGTGGATGTAGATGCTTTCCAACAAGTATATGGCACTCCTCTTGATGCCTCTGCTCCTAGAATGGATGATATGATGTCCATTGAACCTAATAAAGAATATAGAGATGCAGAAGGGAATACTATCTGTTAATAATCCATATTATATAAAGTTTACAAAAGTATGGCAAGAAGTTGCGCAATTATTCCAACAGTAGAAAATAAAAATGGTCAAAAAGTGGACAGCAAGTTATTTAAGGACTTGCTGTCCTTCGCTTCCAATAATAGGGAACAGGCCAAGTACATATATAAAATTACAAAGTCTGACTATTTTGTAAGGAACTTTATGCCAAAATTAACATTGGATGAAAACAATGAGCCTACACTGAGAAGTTTATTAAAGCAAACTAATCTTAGCGAGGTTATTCCTGAGTCTAAAGTACTTGAAGTACTTAATAGAGAGATTGGGTATTATAAGAAGGGAATGGATAGACCTACTCTTTGGGTAAACAATGATGAGAATTATCAGAAGTTAAAACAAAGGGCTATAGCCTTTAATCAAAACTCTGAGTTTAGAGATGATTATGTGGCTAATATAATCAAGATTCAGGACTCTGAGTCCCCAAGAATATTCATAGGAGTAAAGGTTGAGAAAAGAAATAGGCTTAATTCTGTAAATGCAGATAAGATGGAATACAATGAAAACCTTAACAATAGGTTGAGAGGTATTCTTGAATCTCATGGTATAGGGATAGGTGCTTTGACTGACCTTGAAAAGAGAATGGGTATTCATGGTGTAACTGACTTTGACGTTGCAAGGAATGCAGCAAATGGTCTTATTGAAATGATTAGGCTTGCTAATGGTATTCAAGGTGAGAAGGCTCTCCCTGAAGAGTTTGCACACTTTGCCATTGAAGCTATGGGAGATAATCCCCTTGTGACAAGGCTAGTCAACAATATATCCTCTAATGGGTTGGCAAAGGAAATTATAGGTGAAGACTATGATACTTATGATACTTTATATCATGGTGATGAGTCTAAGCTGGCAAAAGAAGCTGCGGGTAAATTACTTGCAAAGCATTTATTACAAGGTGAGGATATTCCATCAAAGCCCTATAAGAATCTTCTGCAAAGAGTAATCCAAGCAGTTAAGGGTTTCTTTCAGAAGCTCAGCGCAAGTCCTATCCAGAAAGCCATGAAGGAGGCTGACAAGAACTTTGGTTCTTTAGCAAGGCAGATACTTGATGGAAGCTTGGATGAAACTATCAGTGTTGACAATATTAAATCAAGTGGAGTATTATATAATACCTCAGAGAGGATAGCTAGGGATAAGAAATTACTTCAGGAAATCATTGGTAATGAGCTAAAGAGATTGAAGATTTACGAAAAAAGAAACCCCAATAGCCAGTTTAGCGCCAACCAAAGGCTCCTTATTGATAGGTTAGATATTGAATTGGCTGATAATAATGAGATAGAGGGCATTTACACATTCCTAGAGAATGCACTTGAAGAGTTATCTAAAGTGAATAACAGGCTCACTATGTTACAGAATACTCCTGCTACTGATATAAATGAGAGGGCTAGGGTATTAAGGGATGTAAGGAACTACTTATATAGTTATAAACATATTACTGATGACATAAGAAAATCCCTTGTTGATGAGGAAAAATATGAAGACAATAGATATGGTCAAAGAGTAAGGGTAGCACTTGATAATACAAGTACATTGCTTGGTGACCTGTTTGTCAAATATAATAATGTATCAATGCCTCTCTTTGTTGATTTTATCAAGCCCTTTGTAGGAGAGAGTATTACTGTCCCCTTTGGCAAGTTTAAGGGTAAAACCATGACTGCTGAGGATTTGGTTAAAGTAGCTGACAATGATATATCATTCTTTGACAGGTGGCTTGATTCTATGGCAGACTCCTCAGACTATATGTTGAAGGTAATGGACCAAGCTGTCAAGAAGAGTAAGGAAAATGCAAGGCTTGAGACTATTAATGTCATGAAGGAGTTGCAGGCTGCTGCTATCAGGCTAGAACAAGCTGGTATAAAGAATACTGACTGGATGTTTGAAAGGGATAGCAAAGGTAATCTGACAGGTAACTATATATCTGAGATTAACCAAGGCTTATTCAAAGAGAAAGTTAGGGAAATGTTCAAGGCTCTTAATGAGAAGTATGGGCATAATCCTGTTGGTGATTATGCAGAAAAGTATAGGAGGGAAAGACAGGCTTGGTTTGATGCCAACATGGAGATTGTTGATGGAAAGAAACAACCTAAAGTATCCATTTATGGCAACAAGGCTTATCAAAACCTGAATCCTGCTCAAAAAGAGTATTATAATAAGGTTATGGATATAAAGGCCAAGCTAGATTCATACCTTCCTGACAAATATACTACCTTAACCAATGCAGTTAAGATTAGAAAAGATTTACTTGAAAGAGTAAAGTCTTCTGATGGTGTAAAGTCCGGAGCAAAACAAATATGGGAAAGCATAAAGGACAGATGATACCGAGTTTGGTGATAGGGCTACTGTGAAAGACTTTGAAGGCAGAGAAGTGCAGGTACTCCCCATCTATTATACCAAGATGAAGAAGGGAGAAAGTCCTAATGACCTATCTACTGATGTGACATCTACCCTTACAGCTTATGCTGCTATGGCAAATGATTTCAATGAGATGGGTAAGGTAATTGATGTTCTTGAACTTGGCAGGGATATGCTAAGGGAAAGGGAAATAGTACAGGTAAGAGGAGGTAAACCTCTTGCAGAGAAGTTCAAATCTGTAGGAAGAAAGGTAGAATCAACATTGACTAAGTCAGGGGATGAGACAAGATTCATGCAGAGATTAAATGATTTCTTTGAGATGCAAGTGTATGGCAGGTATATGGCAGATGAAGGAACATTTGGCAATACCAAGATTGATAAAGGAAAGGTAGCTAATTTCGTTAATAGGGTGACTTCTCTTAACACATTAGCAATCAATGTACTATCTGGCATTTCCAATGTGGCTACTGGTGGAGTGATGATGAGAATTGAATCTTTCTCTGGAGAATTCTTCAATGAATCCAATACTCTTAGGGCTGACAGGAATTATGGTCAAGCATTACCTGAATTCCTTGCAGAGATTGGTAATAGGGTTAAGACAAGCAAGCTTGCTTTGTGGGATGAACTATTCAATGTTATGCAGGAATATGAAACTGATGTCAAGGAAGTGAACTTTGATAGGAAGACATGGTTTAGCAGAATGTTTGGTACATCTGCATTATTCCTTATGAATAATGCTGGAGAACACTGGATGCAGAATAGAACTTCATTGGCACTTGCAGATGCTTACAAAATGAAGGCTCCTGATGGTAAAATAGTATCTTTATGGGATGCTATGGAAGTAGTTCCTATTGATAAGAATAATAAGAAGTTAGGTGCTAAACTTCAATTAAAGCAAGGTTATACTAAGGAAGATGGCTCTGCATTCACAAAGGATGATATTATAGCTTTCAGTAGAAAGTCTGCTGCCATAAACCAAAGAATGCATGGTATCTATAATAAAGCTGACAGAAATGCAGTGCAAAGGCTGGCTATAGGTAGAATGGCAATAATGTTTAGGAAGTGGGTGAAACCCTCACTTAACAGAAGGTTCAAATCAGCTTCTTACAATATGGACTTACAAACTTGGACTGAAGGTTACTACATAACTACAGGCAGGTTTCTATGGCAGTTGGCACAGGAACTTAGAAAGTCCCAATTTGATATAGTATCAGATTGGAACAAATTATCAAAAACTGAAAAGGCTAATATTAAAAGAGCAGTTACTGAGGTTGCCCATTATTTAGCGATAGTGGCAGTACTTGGAATGATTGATTGGGATGATAAGGATAACAGACCTTGGCTTACTAAGATAGTAGAATATCAACTTAGAAGACTAAAGACAGAAACTGGTGTTTTAATCCCAGGAAAGCCTATGGTTGATGAAGGATTGAAAATTATGAAATCCCCAGCAGCAGCCGTCCAGACAATTCAATCTACTTTAGATTTAGTTGGGTTGATTAACCCAATGAATTATGAAGTGTTTGCAGGTGAGGATGCTCTTATACAGTCAGGACAGTTTAAGGATAAGACTAAGGCTTATAGGCTCTTAATGAAAAGTCCATTAGTTCCTATGAGAAGTACTATTACAAGAGGTATAGACCCTGAATTGGCTATACCTTATTTTAAGCAATAATTAAAAGAGGAGATTCCTCTCCTCTTTTTTTTTATTCACTATAAATAATTTATTTATCCACTTGCATATTAGTGGATTTATTTGTATCTTTGCAGTGAACAATAGAACATTTAATATGGAAGAAATTTGGAAAGATATTCAAGGATATGAAGGTTTGTACCAAGTATCAAACTTAGGTAGGGTTAAGTCTCTTGGAAGAAGTGGGAAGGGATGTAGTCTAGAAGATAGGGTCCTAAAGCCTATGATTAATGATGATGGCTATGAGTTAGTAAACTTAAAAAGTAGCAATCATATTGCTAAATGGCATTCTGTACACAGATTAGTAGCAATACACTTCATTCCCAATCCTAATGATTATAAAGAGATTAATCATAAGGATGAAATTAAGAACAATAATATTGTGTCTAATCTTGAATGGTGTACAAGAAAATACAATGTTGGATATGGAACTGTTAAAGAGAGACAGTCTATTAATAAAAGAGGACAATCAAATAGCTGGCTTAATAAACCTGTTCTACAATATAGCTTAGATGGGAAATTTATAGCAGAGTATAATTCTACTACTCAAGCAGCCAAGGAACTGTCTCAGACCTTAAATAAAGATTGGGAGAAGATAAAGAAAGCAATTAATAATCAGCTAAGGATATACCCTAATGGTAAATCCTATGGCTATAAATGGAGATATAAATTATGAGTGAATTAGCTGCAACAGTAATTTGTGCTGGTATATTTTGGTGGTTATTTAATCCTAATAATGCCAGTAAATCTAAGTGAATTGTTAATGATGGAAGTAGGAGGAGTGAGTAGATTAAGTTCTACTCCTCCTCCTATTTTTTTTTTAATTTTTTTTTTACCTAATAAAATAGGGCAAGGTGATTAACCCTGCCCTAATAAAAAATTTCATCCTATTGACTAGAAGGCTATACACTTGATGGCTTGGTCTCTTTCTTCTTGGGAAATTGAATCAAACTTCTCCTTAGTCCAACCCTTCTTCAATAAGTTCTCCTTAATAGCGTCATCCATCATATCAAATGTGGTCAATGTTCCTTTAGGAAGCTTCCTATACCTAGTATCATCATTGGTTCTACTATAAGTGCCAACATTATTGGTAGCTGATTTTACTTGGTTGGCAGTAGGAACTACTATTTCCTCAAATTTGCCTTCTGTACCACTGTATAGAACACCATCATATTGCTTCAGTTCATCAGGAGCATTTTCTCTATTGAACATATTCACTATTTCACCTCTTCTAGTGGACTCATCCATGTCTAAAGTACTATCTATACCTACAATGAATGGGTTCCTCATATTGACAAACAACTCCATAATATTACCATACTGCATGGCCTTGCCCTTTACAGAAGATAAGTATAATCCCTTGCCATAATATCCTTCATCTGTAGCAGAGCCAAACAGATTTGGGTTATATGTAGTCCATTGGCTGTTGGTACCATGATATACTACCAGAGGTTCACCATTTTCATCAACCACCTTACTAGCTTCCTCAGGATTATTTTCCCAGTCCCCAAACCATTCTTTAAATGCTTTGGTTCTTACATGGATATATTGCCTTTCAGTAAGGTTTGAGGGTTTCTTATTAGGTGCCAATAAATTACCCTGCTCATCTCTTGAATTTTTTAGTATATCCAGCATTTCTGGAGTATACTCCTCTTGTCTAAGTCTGGATTCATCAAGAGATTTAATCTTTTCCTCTTTATTAGCATATTTTCCTTCATTAATAGCCCTGAAATAGTAGATAGAAGATGGCCTAAAGTCTTTCCAATACTTAGTCTTAATGAATAATGACTTAAAGAAGTCTATTATCTTCCTTCCTAAGCTTCTGGTATCCTTTCCTCCTTGCATTACAAATGCCCTGAAATCCTCAGCCAGTTCTTCTTCCAGCTCAAGGTTACCCATATTAGGATGCTTTCCTCTATACTCATTCAATAACACCATCCTCTCATTATTGTCTAGAAGGAGATTAAACACAGCATGGAATGCTTCATGGTATGCAGTACCTTCAGCAGCTATATCAGACAAAGTGATAATGCCTTTATCAAATTGACCCCAAGCCAATGCACCTTGACTTCCTACTTTAATAAGACCCTTTACTATATGTATCCTATCACTTTCACTTAATTGGGGCAATGTCTTTGCAATCCAATCAAGTTCCTTTTCCTGATTCCATACAGTAGCTTCTGTAGAATCTACTCTTCTCAAAGTAAACTCATCCTCAAACTCTTCATCGTGGTTATTGATTGCCTGCTCCTTTTGTGCAGTATAAGCAGCACCTGTTTGAGTATTGCCTTGATTAATAGTAGCAGGAGTTACTGTATTGGTAATAGGAGCTATATCGACAGCAGGAACCTCATCAGGATTGAATAGCATAGTCTTTTCATTAGACATATCCTTAACCTTTTGTGGTTTGGCACTTAAAGCTTTCATTATAACATTAAATGCTTCCTCATCTGATTTACTAAGTGTTCTGGTATCTACAAGCTTACCATTTGGTAATACCACAAAGTAAGAAGATGACTTATTCATTTCACCATCTCTGCCAAATCCCCTATCTCTTTCCTTTGTAATGTATATAGGAATCCCATCTACTTCACCAGCCTTCTTGATATATCCTTTATACAATTTCCCGTCTTTCTCATAATAACCCACAATAGAACCTTTTCCCAAAGAGTTTTCAGGCAGTATCCTATCTACAGGGTTCTGAGTTTCCAATGAGGTTTCAAAGATAGGTAGTACTTGCTGGCTCTGTGCTGGAGTAGCAGGAGTTTCAGCAACCTTATTTACTTCAACAGGACTGACTAAAGGCACATTTACAGCAGGATTATACTCAACAGGAATACCTTTCTCACTTTGTACTGCTGACACATTCTCCTTGTCATAGCTCAACACAAATGGCATTATAGCCAGTTTGGTAATCGGGGTTCCATATTGGGATTCAAACAGGTTCTTGTATGCAGACAACTGTAAGGTATAGTAATCCTTTGCACTCATTCTTTGAGTGGCAGATGGAGTGGTAAAGTAATTCACCTTGTGTCCATATCTGTCAGTAAAGTCATAGAAGCTGTATCTACTTGATTTCACATCATAGATTCTAAAGTTACCATCCTTATCAACTGATAGAATATCAACTTCTCCTGCAACTCTTGTGCCATCAGGATATTTCTGATACAATATAATATTATCAGCAAGGAATCTTTCTCCCATATGCTCCATATTTGATTTGACCCTGTTAAGAGTAGTAATCAAATCCATGAAGGCATTTTCTGACACATTAGATGGCTTGACTATCCTTGATACATCTCTTATAGTGAAATATTGCCTGATAATGCTATCTACTGCTGAGCCAGCATCCAATGCTCTTTGTGAGTTGGTACCAGACATCTTGTCTCTTACTGTATTCACAATTACATCTCTACTCTTGGCATCAGTCTTTCCTTGGTAACCATCAAGACTAATCTTGTATTTATTCTCAAGGAATTTCAAGTAGTTATCATATTGTGCTGGAACATCAACCAACTGTGATAACTTGGCTCTTACCTGAGTTAAAGCCTCTGCTTGCTTAGAGGACTCTATCCAGTTAGAACCTAATCTACTGTGTACTCTACTATATTGGTGATACTCGCCATCATCCTCAAGTACATAATAGAACTCACCATCAGTTCTTGTCTTATCTACTTTCTTTTGGTTCTCATATATTTCACTGATAACCTCCTTAGATTTAGCAACTCTATCTTCTTTCTCCTTCTTTCTTCCTGCAATAGTATCTTTTACATCTTGTGCTTCTTGCCCTGTAATGTACTTCTGAGAGGCTCTATCAAGAACCTGTCCATCAGGTGTAAGAACTTTGTTATCTACCATCATTGAAGAGTTTGTAGCATCACCAAAGTTATCTTGTGCCCAAGCCAAGTCAAACAATATTCTATTGCTGTCAGTAACTTCTACACTCTTGCCTTGTTCATCCCTAATAGTATTTGTCTTCAAGTCTACATAGTAAGACTTATTTGTGAAAGCAGATACTATCCTTGTGCCTGAAATAGCACCCTCAGTACCACCTACAGGAGTCTCAACCTTTCTCTTAGGTTGAGGAGCTACAAAGGCTGGGCTTATAGCTTGGTGCAGGTTGCCCTCATTATCAAAGTAATCAGTTGTAAACCAAGTACTTTTTACTGAAGCCTCAGTAATATTTGAGGTAAGAATGTCAGAATTGATAAGCCTGTTATTGTATGCACCCTCATTAATCCTCTTTGTGCTGACTTGTAAAGGAAGGTTGAATTTAATAAGGTGCCCAAGTATTTCATTGTATATATCATTAGGGTCTTTAGGAGCATTGAAAGCACTTGTATCACCTTGTTCCTCTGCTGCTGTTATATCCCATTCTACTCCTGAAATGATAGCAGTCTTACTCCCTGTAGAGAAGTATATATCATACTTATCTTCCTTGATTTGCTCCTTACCATCTATGATAACTTTCTCATAAGTACCATCTGGTCTTTTGACCTTCTTACTAATTACAATACCATCACCTGACCTGCTACTAAACCAAGTAACCATTACATCCTGCATATACAAGTCTTGTGCCAAGTCCTGCATTGCAGCAGATACATCATCTTGTGATGTAGCTGTAGATAACTTAGTAATTGCATTCTTTATATCCTCCCCAATTGGAGTAGAACCTACTGAAGGGTCATTTAAATTAAACTCCTCATTATTGAAGTGCTTAACTCTTACAGCAGCAGGTGAATACTTTCCAGCCCCATTAGGAATAAGTAGATATAGTCTACCTTCCTTTTGGCTCATATCTACTGGCTTGATAACAAGACTGTCATCAACTTTGCCATTAGTTGTCAAAACTCCATTCTTGATGATTCCGAAAACAGGTCTTCTATCATCTGATGATACATTAGGAATATCCTTAAGACTTCTTTCTGTATTACCATAAGGAATCCTACCTATCATTATCTTGGATACCCTTGTAACAGGTGTGGCAATGAATTTACCAGCTCTATTTTCCCTGTTAGCAAACTCATCTTTTATTCTCTCTTCAAGTCTCTTCAGGCCCTCATATCTTGAAACACTGTAATCAGACTCATCCAAGCTGCCAACTACTTGGTTATTCTTTCTATCTATAATGAAGATGGTTTTGTCATTGAAGTCTGGGTCAATCATAAACCCAAGTTCATCACCTGCCTTCAAGTTACCTTCATTTAAATATCTGAATGTATTCTGGTCCCTAAGATAACCATAGATACCAGAGAAGTCCACTCCCTTTTCCCTTTCGCCTACTACAACATCAAATGGCCTAAAGTCACCTTCCTTGCTTGCTTCTATATGCAACTCAGGTATGGCAGGTCTATAGAACTGGTTGACTCTATCCCTACTTGGTCTTTGTGGGGCTTCCACCCTTTCATTGGCTTTCTTATTTTCCTCATTAACCATTTCAGGAGTTACATTGCCAACAGGTATTTCTACTACAGGCAAGTCTTCACTACTTGTTACAGTAGGGACAGTAGAAGTTCTACTGTCTCCAGTAGTATCTCTTCTATCATCACCTCTTGTGGTACCTTCTCTTCTCTCTACAGGCTTCTTATATTCAGGAGAGAACCTATCCTTAAACTTATTGTCATTATTTACCTGAGACATTGCTTTTTGCAAAGCATATTGAGCCTCTTGGAATCTTGTTGCAGACAACTCAACATCACCCTCAGATGCTTCATCAAAGGCATTCTCATTGTTAATGTAGATAGAATTAGGATTAGCTACCTGTTCAAGATTTTCAGAGTTATTAAACTGGTCTTGAAGGAGTTTAATAGCATCTTGCTTTACTTGTGGCTCTTCATCTGATGATTGTATAATCCTACTAACTTCATTATTATATTGTGAGGTCTCTCTATAGTTCTTGGCCATCTCATTACCTTCATCTTCCAAGGCTTTCAAGGTATTATCCCTATTTACTATATCATCTTGGTCATCCAAGATAGCTCTGAACTCTTGTAGATTCTGTGCAGAACTCAAAGAAGTTTTCAAGTCATTTGATTTCTTCTCAGCCTCTTGTTGTGCAGCTTGTTCACCTGCCTTTATATGGTCTTCTACCTGCTTCTGAGGATTTCTGAGGTACTCATTAAGTTTGTTGTTATATACCTCTGAGGCATTTCCTAACTTGACAATATCATTAATCTTGGTTATAATGTCTTCTTTCTCATCCCCACTAAGCACAGTATCATCAACCTCATTAATCTCATTGATTAATCCCTTGGTAAACTTAGGATAGTCTATCAATGTTCTAGGCAAGACATTATCCTCCTGACCTTTTACAAAGCTAAGAGTATTTATAGCTTTCTCAATGGCTCTTATATTATTGTCTGCCTGTTGATACCCTTCAGATAATCCTTTATGAGACTGACCCTCACTGCTCCTTACTTGCTGATTGAATCTAAGGAATGAATTTAGATTGCCTATCACATTACCAATAGCTGACTTTACCTCTCCAGACATAGCTGTAGCCCTTTCAGCCCAATTACCAATTTGGGACTTCATCCAAGTCAGTTCCTCAAGTTGGTCATCTGATAATTGCTGGCCTGTCCTAATATCAATGTCATCTCTTATCTTCAGGTAATCACTGATGGTCTTGGTCATTTCATCATGATTCTGCTGTAGTTTCTCTATCATCTCCTGTTTGCCCTCTGGAGTAGCATACATAGGGTTTCCATTCCTATCTACAAATGGGCCAACCTTAGAACCATCTTCAAGAGTAGTTGTGGTATTCTCTACAATAGAGGCAAGATTCTCGTCTGATGTATCAAATGCAGCATCAATAAGTGTGTTAAGGTCTTCCATCCTTCCTGCATTATCAAACATGGCAATATCAGATACCAACTGGGCATGCTCTGCATTTTTGAAGTTGAACTCATCACCCTGCTCAGCAGCCCTATTCATATCATTCTGATACTTATTATGCCTGATAAGACCTTGATAGTAGTTCTTAAACTCAGGAGAATTTACTCTGTCATTCATGTAGTTGGCAATTCTCTCTTCCCTTGCCATCCTTTCATTGTAATCTCTCCACTCATTTATGGCTCCTCCCTCAATTGTAACAGGAGATTGGATACCTCCCTGCTTATTCCTTATACTTCTGAATCTAGGCATACCCAGTGCACCTGTAAGAGCACCAATAAAGAACTCTTCCCAAGAAGACCCTTCGTTGACAGTCTCATTTACTCCTTGGGCAAATGCCTTAACCCAATCCAATGTTTCCTGTGAAGCTTCAGGGTCAGTCTTTGACTTGTAGAAGTTGTTTACATCAGTTGAATAATAATTGCCTGCTGTCCTACTTGCTATACTCTGTGCCATCTCCTCAGCACCTTCTGACAGAGCACCTCTTGTTATGGCAGCAATGGTTCCTAATCTTGTAGTACCAGCAGTATATTCCCCTGACTTTTCCACTATGTTGGTAGCCTTTCTTGCAGTCTTGAATCCATTGGCATACAGTTTGCCAAACTGAGTTATATTGGAAGCCAACAGGACAGGTATATTCATAAGCAAATCCACATTACCCATCTTTAACCTGTCCTCACTCAGCTTCTCCAATGCCTCATTATATGCTTGGCTTTCAGCAGATACAAGCTGATTATACATTTCAGTACCACCATAAATATCCCCTATAGCCTGCATCCTTTGATTATACCTGTCATCAAGCTGTGCTTTTTGCAACTCAAACCAATCCTTACTATTATTCAGGGCTTCTATTCTTCCCTCATTTACTGAGGAGATAGTAGCTCCTACAGCAGAATTGACTATTGCTGGAGCCTTTGATGAGTTCTTAATGGCTCCTATTAATTGAGGCAGTTTAGAGGCTTTCAACCCAGCAGCAGTTATATTACCACTATAGAAGGCACCTACACTGAATCCTAGGTTCTTGATAAACTTGTCACCTATAAAGTTTGCAGTAAAGATGTTCTCATACCAAGGCTCTTCCTGCTCATCTCTTGTATAGTAATTAGGCAATGTCTCTTCAGACCATTCATTGACTGATTGCATAGCCTTGGAGAAATCATTATCCCATAGGCCAGACCACCTCCCCTCATTTATTGCAGTACCTGCACCAAGCACTAATCCTACAGTACCATCAAGGAAAGTGGTACCTGTCAACACAGCTCCTTTAGCAAGACCTGCCCCTAATTGGGCATACCAAGGCTGCTCTATAGCTCTGACTTCATTCAGGTCATCAGCTTGGCTGACAAAGTTTATGTCTTCATCATAGATACTTTGACCATACCCTTTGTCAGCCAGCTCTATGCCTACCTCCTCAGAGGTGGAAGGTGCCAAGGACTGTTGTAATGCCCTTGTACCTCCCAATACACTCAATTCAAACTCTCCCATTTCAGGGACCCTGTTAAGTCCCTTAAGTCCTTTAAGACCTACAGGACCTGTCTTTGTTATATCTTGATACTCCATATTTATTTTTCCCCAACTTTAGAACTGGTCTTTGTCAAGGATTGGTTATATCCACCCAATCCTATAGAACTTATACCTTCCATAAGAAACATTTCTCCATAATCCTCTGCCTCTTTCTCAGTAAATCCCTCAGACATCAACTCTTTAATCCTTCTGTCATATAGTCTGAACAGGTTACCCATTTCTCCTGAGATAAGGTCAGGATTAAATGCAACCTTTGACCCATCCTTATAAGATACTATTACCTTGTCCCTATGTTTGGTACTGTGACTGAAATCCACTATAGGATTGTCCTCAGTTCCATAATCTTCAGGGTCAAACTTCTTGGAAGTTCTATTAAAGTTTTTATCCAAGATAGTTGCATTTCCAGCCAACGATTTTTCCCAATTCTTTTGGTTACTTATATTCTTAGTCAATACTTCTGATAGATACTCAGGGTCTCCATTTATAAAGTATTCCGTATAGGATTTTGCAGCAGAGTTTATTGTTTCATCCATATTCCTGAAGTCATCAAGCGATGACTTGTTGGTATAACCAATATCCTTTAATGTCTTATAGTCTTCATCAGATAAAATCTTTATGTCCTCTCCATATTTCTTCTTGAGAGTATCCATAGCTTCTTTCTCTACATCAGACCAAGACCTATGTACTCCATACTGAGCTTGGTATAGTTCAGTTCCTATACCTGGCCTTACAGGTCCTGTCATCTTCCTGTATTCCTCGTACACCTTTAATGGGTTATATGTACCCTTCTTGCCAAAGTAAGAAGCCTTCAGTCCTTTCCCGGGAATATTCAATCTATTCATTGTCTGCCTTGCATTATATATAGTCCCATTAGCCTCTAAGTGTGATAATGTCCTAGGCTTGTAATTCAATGTCGGGGTAGGGTTATCTAAAGCTTTCAATCTCTTCTGCATAGCCTCCTGTGCTGATAACTTGGCCCCATAATCTTCATAAGGAGATACTTGTGTCTGGCCAACTGCCTGATATAATGCTGGAGCTACTCTACTGAAGTAGTCCATAACAGCAGCTTTGTCTGACCACTTGCCTACTCCAGAGACATTAAGCTCATCTTGAAGGATAGAATTAAGGACTCCATTAGTATCCACATCAGTGTCTCCATTAATCAGTCTTTGAATGTCATTGATGGCCTTTGCTACATCAGTATCCTTATATCCATGTTCTTGTAGCCAAGTCTTGACATAGGGGTCAAGTCTCTTGCCATTTCTATAGTCTCTCAATCCTTTGGATAATGCAGAAGCTGTAGTAGCTACCCTCTTAAATCCCTCTTGACTATTAGCCTGATTGAATCTTATAGAGGGATTATTCAGGTATCTGTCTAATGAGGCTGTAGAAGCATCCCCTTCATATACCATACCAGCAGCTCTTCCCTTATATTGTTCTGCTGCCTCTTCTGTCCTTGCCTTATATGCTTGCTCAATAGGAATAATTTCCTTACTGTACCTTGCTCTCATGTTAAGCATATTCTTCCTACTTACAGCATTAAGTCCTTCACTTGCAAGCTGACTGGCTTGATTCTCCAAATCATTTGCATAGGTCTTGTACATCTTATAGGTATATGGGTCAGTCTGCTCATTGGCTAAACCATCCCATATACCTGCCTTTGCAGACAAGTCAGTATATTGTTCCTCAATTTCTTTATAACTCTGACCATATATTTGATATGGTTGCAAGTACCTGTCAAAAGAGAAAGGCTGGAACTTGCTATTTACAACCAAACTATAATTTGCCATATTAGTAAGTGAGACCTCCTCTTCTCTTCTTTAATTTTCCTCCTTTAGAATACTTGCCTCCTGCTACAGACATCTTGTAATCTTCCCACTCTTCTTTACTCCATTCCTTAGGTTTCTGGCTTAGAGTACCGAATACTCCTGAGTTGATTAGCATATCCCTGTCAGACCTGTTATAAGCATCTATTCCTATATTACCCAGTGAGTCAAACAGATTAGTCAGGTTAGCACTCATACTTGCACCTCTTCTTGCATCTATTGCATCTCTCATTGCCATAGCTTGTGTAATACCACTTAGCCTTGTACTTCCTGCCTTTAGTGCAGCCTCTTGGTTAGCCATTGCAGCTTTAAGTCCCATTTCAGAGTTTGCTTGATTGGTTCCCCTATTAAACTGCTCTACCATTTGTCTCTGTGCCAAGTTGTACTCCTCAGCCTGTCTTGCTAAGTCTCCCAACTTTCCTTGTGCATTATAGTCTGCTGCAAGCAGTGCAGCATTCCTTGAAGGACTTGAAGAGTTCATGATAGCTCTTCTTGCTGCACCAGCCTGTGCACTAAGCTTATTTATATAAAAGTTCCTGTCAAGTGGTTTATATTGCAGGTAATTCCCTATTGGCTTATAGCTTGCAGGAGTGTAATTACCTACTTTGTTTGCAGCCTCTATGATTGCATCAGGTCCTGTATAGTCAGGTCTGCTGAATATACTTTGACCCAATCCTATTGCAGAACCTACTACAGGTGCATATCTTAGCCAAGTAGTATCAAATCCCCTTCTGTCTGTATTACCTTTTCTTTTGGGTACCCTAACCTTAGCAGGAGTTGTACCTTCCACATTAGAAGGTATATCATATCCTACTTTACCAATACCTGATATTTCCATAGGAGACAGGCCACTAAATCCTGCATAAAGACCATCAATACCTACAGACTCTATGGTAGAAGGTATGTCATAATCCACATATTTAATCATGCTGGGTCTCTTTGCTGTAGCTGTAATCTCTGGCATCTCTCCTGATTTCCAAGAACCAAATACCGGAGTATATGTGTAATCATCAGGTATAAGACCTCCTTCTGCATATTGTACTCCTTCAAGTCCATATTGCTCTTGCTCCCTAAGAGCCTCTTGCTCTTGCATTAATTTTATGAGGCCATCTTCCAACCCCCTCTTGCTTATTGGGTCATTGGGCCTTTCCTCAGACTCCTTTTGAATCTTTTTGGCAGCATCTGCAAATGTCAGACCTTTGCCACCCTTCAATTTATACTTCTGCTTCACTGAATCAGGTACTTTAATCCTGTTACTAAATACATAATCATTATAAATCACCTCTCCTTCTTCCACAAGATTAGGTATTCCATTATAATCAACCCCAATCTGTACTCCTTCATGTGGATTCTCTTCATGGTATCCTCCATTATTTATAACAGTGACACCATTGGTAAAATCTGCTCCATGAGTACCCATGAGGCCACCATCTCCAAATGGATTAAAAGGTATTTGTATATTAGGTTTGGTAATAGTTCTCATATTATAATCTGATAAGTCAGACAGGTTGGGAGTGTGCATCTTGTCATATACAGACCTCGCCTTCTTTCTTTTAGAGGTTCTAGAGAATTCCTCTCCCCTGACATATCCTCTTTCAAATGCAGAAGAGGAGGCCTCAGGAGTATTGGATTTCTCGAAGTTGTTCAGACTTTTTCTACTCAACCAATTCATCCTATCTACACTATTAAGTGTATTTTCCAAGTAGTCCATTTGGCTAGGCAGATAAGAGCTTTCAGGTATTCTGGCACCTCTCCATTGCATGATTCCATGTGCTCCCTTTCCACCACCTCTGGGATTATAGGCATAGGGATTGAACCTTGATTCCCCATATATTGAACTGTATACAGCAGCCTTTTGAGAGTTATTAAGTCCCATGTTATTTACCCTGTCTGCTATATAGGCACTGTAAGGCAAAGTAAACTCTTCATCTATCCATCCTCCATCATCATGTTTCCACTTTCTAGCATTCAAGGCAAAGGTAGCCATCTTCTTTTGTGCAGGAGTACCATGCTCCTTGAACCAAGATGCTGACTTTCCAGTCCTCTTTTTAAGGGCAGTAAACTTGCCTCTGTTCTCAGGCTTGATATGAATCTTACCTCCCTTTGCCATGTAATTGGACATAGCTCTTAAATCATTCATCTTATCAGCACTTTCTATTGCATTATCATAACTTAGCAGTGCTCTGCCTCTGGCTATCTCCTGTTCCTTCTTCAACTCATTATATAAATCTTCTGCCTTGTCACTGAACAATCCATCTTTCCCAATATCTGATTGGGAGAAGTCTGCTCCAAAGTCCTGATTAGACCATTGATTAAGTATAGAGTCATTGCTACTGCTATCAACTTTAACTGTACTCAGGGCATTATTGGAGTTTCTGACATTATTGACATTTTCCTCATTAATCTTTGAACCGAATAATGCATTGGTTATACCACCTATCAACCCAGTACCAGCAGACACAATGCCTCCTAATAAAGGGTTGACTGTGCTAATAGCAGAGCCTACAGTACTTCCTACTTTATTGACTGCATTGCCTGCTCCTGAACTTAGTCCATTACTTATTAAACCATTTGCTGCATTACCAGCAGGGCCTAATAATCCAAGACCTAGTTTACCTAAGTTTTCTTTGGTAAAAAGCTTGCTAATGTCCCATATACTACCACCATCATCATATCTATTAATGATACCAGTAGTAACAGGACTATTGTGTTTCCTTATAACTTTTCTATTAACCATGTTATAATAATTTATTTGCAAAGATAAGTAAAGTATCAGAATTATACAAGAATATTATTTAAAAAGTAAAGGGAAGATAAGTTTATTACTTACCTTCCCTTTAGGCTATCTCTATTGAGTTATTCAAAGTAGTGCACTACCATATCATGCAATATGGTCTTATTTGTGTTTTCAGATTCCATAGACAGCTTAAGATATAACCAAGGATTTCTCATCCTGTCTTTATTGTTTGATTTATCTCTTGGTATATTAGCCCTCCATATCCTGAACTTCTTCTTAAGACTTGAAGGTCTTCCAAGTACATGAGTAAGCTTGGATTCACCACTTTGGTATTCATTCCAAACACTAAGAGTGTCATAGGTTGTATCCAATAACTTACCTTCACTATTCCAACTGTCTGCCCTGAACTCAAGAGTATTGAATATCTTATCTTGGGTCATATCAGGATTGGATATGACAGTAGTATAGAAAGGCTGGTAGTTGTTAAAGAAGGTATTATAATCACCTTCATTGTGCAGCCATAGCTTTCCATCCTTTACCCACAGTCCCCTATCTAGTATATTGGAGAAGTATGGTACATTCTCATAGCTGTAGAATGAAGAGAACTGGCCTAATGGTTCTGAAAATGCCAAGCACTCATCCTTGCTTATAAAGAATACATCTCCATTTACCTTATCATAGTATGTTACAAATCCACTAAAGTCTTTAGGATTCCATACATTTATTCCAGTTGACCTACTGTTAATCCATGAATGGAATCCAAGCCTATCAGAGATGTTATCCAACTGGTTGTTAAGTAGGAAGATACCTTTGGTAATATCATCTATAAAATAGGTACCATTAGGTGTCCTGCATATAGACCACTTATTAGAACATCCTATACTATCAGATAAGTACCTCTTACCAGTAACTTTTCCACTGTTGGCAATTTCAATAGGCACTCCATTAGTGGGAGAAATCTGCACATTCTCATTATACAATATCTGACTAATGCCTTTATCTTGAAAAGCAAGGATATTATTATTATGCATTCTCAGAGCTGTTATACTACCCTTATCACCATCAAAATCAAGAGTGGATGCAAGAGTGATATTGGTCCAAGTATCAATAAGTTCTCCAGCAGTCTTAGTCTTAGTCCAAGTAACCACATTAGGAAATTTGTTCAATACTGAAGTATCATCAGTACTTACCTTATAGGTAAAGAAGTTATCCTTTTGATTGTATACTTGATTTAGCTTGTTAAAGTCCTCAGGGGTTATATATAGATTAGAAGTATTGCCTCTATCATTGTCATACCTGCCATCTAGATTTACCCTTGTCTCACACATAAATGACATTATCTCAGTCACCGAGTTTTCATCTTTCAAAGTAAATGGATAAGTCTTTAAATGGTCATATCTTTGGAAGTATGTGTCTCCTTCCAAGTACTTTACAAGATAAGTATGGCTGGAGTCATCATCATAGAAATAGGTAGTTTCTCCACATGGTAACCATTGATTACTCTGTATAGCATCATCAGACTCTCCTCCAAACCTATTAGTGACATCACTTCTGTATAATTCTGCTAACCACCACCAGCCATATTGGATACTTTTAACTGTCTTATTAGGACCAGTACCTACAAAGTCTCCTATAACATCCTGAGACACAGAGTTGTATACTTCCAAAGTATCCCAGAAGTTAGGGGCACCATCATGAGTTATTGCAACACGGTTTACAGGCCAACTACTAGATGTAGGCTCTCCATAATCATTACCATCTATGATAGTAGGCAAAACCTTATATGAGTACTTACCCAAGTTGTACTTGTCTTCAAGTACAATAACAGCATGAGGGGTAGACTTGTACTTTATGTGTACAGGGTCATATGCCTTATTTATTGAGTTATCAGTGAAAGGTATGGTAGGTGTAAAGTCACCAACATATATGTCGTGGTTAGTATATGAGGTATCATTCTGATTATAGGTGGAAGATGTTACAATCTGGTAATAATCACTACCTGAATATTCAGTATTTGAAGTAATCTTATCTACATTTCCATAGTACACTAAAGTGCCTTTTCCAGAATGCTCCTGAGCTTTCAATTTGAGTGGAGTAACCTCGTTTGAATTAAAAATCTGTGCATCTGCAAGTTCCCCTGAATCCCATGTACTAGTACTGCTAAGGTACAGGTTAGTGGCAGAGAATTTCAAATTGGATAGCCTCTTATACTGTAACTTGGCAGGTCTATATCCCTTCTCATTTGCCCAGCCTGTACCATCAAGACCTCCACTCCTATGCCAAGGATATGTGGCAAAGCCTACCTGCATCCTTCTATATTGTGAGGGCATAACATCACCAAAGTCTCTTTGAATATTATCTATCCAGTTGATATTAGCCAATTGGCTTCTGAATGCCCAAGGGGATATGTTGACACTACCACAAGACTCTTTGTAAAACCCTGTTGGTGGGAACTTCTCATCACCTGCGCCAACCATGGTAGTTCCTGTGGTAGAAGTTACAATGTCAATATCCCCTACACTGGCGGTTACCAAAGTTGCACCTATTATCCTCAGCTTACACTTGGAAATATCATAATTCTCAACTTCACTGTTAAATTCAATATCTGGGGAATGAAGAGTAACTATTGATTGGTCTACAAAAAACTCATGTTTATGCTTCTCCACATATTCACTGAAATCTGTCAGCAAATGGTTTCCTCCTGCAAGGCGTGGAGTGGCAGGAGGGTAGGATATATTCTGTATCTCCGCATTCCTATGAGTGTTTCCTGGTATAGGACTACTATGCCTACACTCAGCCCAAGTACCTGCATCAACCAAGGAAATATTTATTTTAACTGGCTCATTAGGAGAATAAAACTGCTTATCATTATTTATTATACCATATCTTGACAAGGTTTGGTCACTATATAATGCCTTTTCAGGAACGTCAAATATAGGTGACACATCTGGCAAGCCTGCATCCCCAGACTCTGACCTTATCACATCAAAGGGAATGTTGGGTCTTGAGAACCAAGAAGACTGTACAAATGGGGAATTACTGAATCTGTCACCAACATTATAAACAGTGGGACATAAAACTCCTTGGCATATTACTTCTCTATCCCCTATAGAGGGATATACTATTATAGGCCTGAATCCAATATATCCTAAATCCTTTAGTTTACCAATTATGGTATCATCATTGAATGATACCTCAGGTATGCACTTATAGAATACCAGATTTGAAACACCAAAACTACCATATAAGTCATTAGTACCGGGTGTTTTGGTAATCTGAGCGTCTTTTATGAATACTGGAGAAGACCACCTGCCTGACTTATGCTTAAACTGTATGCCAAATCTGTACCACTCCAAATATTTAAATATCTTAATAGTGCTAGAGTTGTTATTCAACTGAAACTCATGTTGATAATATCCAGAAGGTGTTCCCAAATTAATTGTGGTAACTGTATTGAGGTTTACATTTAATCCTCTGAAGTACTCTCTAATAGAGCTATCAGGCTCAATTCTATTAACATTGATATTTCCTAAGAATAATGTATTGTCCTTTTGGCACATTGTACCACAAGATATGTCTTCTCCTCCCAAGTATAATAATTCAGTATGGTCAATACTCTCTCCAATATTACCAGTATCTGTAAAACTGATTGTTTGAGTAGAGGAAGATAACTTTATATCTTGAACTCTTTTGACAATGGGAGTTGAATCTTGTGTAGTTCTCAGTATTGAATATAATCTGACATACTCACATGCAACATCTTTAACAGACACTGTTACATTAAAACTCACAGATAAAGAATCCTCAGGACTACCTCCATTATCATACTTTGTTATGTAATATAGAGGAGATATAGCCAGTATATTGGACTCCTGAGCATTCTTGGTGTAGACTGTAACACAATATTGTATTACCCCTGACGGGAATATCCCACTATACCCTTTTTCTATATTGGTTATGTTAACAGTTGAACCGGGATTCAAACTCATAACAAAGTCAAAAGAATTGGGTGTGTAATCTTCTATAGAAGTAATATTGATAACTCTGGGCTGGTTTAATCCATCAGTCCAATATACTTTCTGTATGTTATCATCTTCATAGAATGACAATGTCTCTATAGGATAGAGAGGATTAAAGTTAAGATTGCCTTTGTTACTATCATATAATATTACTCCATGCAAGCTGTCCTTGTCAAACCATATCTTATATATGTAATCTTTTCCATTGTCTTGGTCTGTAGTGAACAGTACTAGATAACCATTAATTGTAGCTTGTCCTATAGGTAATCCCTTTATAGAGTCTATACCTTCTATGTTTGATACCTCTTTAGTACCCTTCTCATTTACTATGCTGAGCAGGGTATTATCATCAGTAGACATTATCCTTATATTCTTGTTCTCATAAGCATACTCAGAAGAGAATTTGCTTACAGACAAGTCCCTCTGCATACCCTTTATCTGCCATGTAGATTTCTTTATCATACTATTGCAATTTTATATACTCTTTATTGCCAAGAGAAGAGAATCCATTATCAAACTCACTTGTCCTTTGAATAAGAGTATTCCACATTCTGCTTATTGATTCCATTTCAGATTGTGATGGTATAGTAAATTCACTCTGTAATTGTCCTGCTAACCAAGCATATTGTTGTTGGGTGTTATATAATACAGCAGGAGAAATCTTTCCCATATCAAACAAAGTAGTGAACTCTTCCATCTTAATATATAGCTCAAGTGTTCTCATAAACACAGGATTGTCTATGAGCAATGGAAACCCATCCTCATCTATTGGAACAGACTTATATGAGACTATTATATCTCCTGACTTGAAGGAAGTATATATTACTCTGCCTTGTGTCTTAAAGGCAAACTCTTGCGGTCTTTTATGTCCTTCATACTTATCACGATGTTCTCTAGGCATGAAATTATCTGTCATACTCCTTAAACATATCCCAGTCTTACACTCCTTCACCTGATTTATGGATACAAGGTCACAGGGCAATATGGCCCTAAACTCTTCTATATGCAGTACACTCTCCTTATTTAAATATAACTCTGGCATTCCAAATATCCCAATAAATGTAACTAGGTGGGATACCACTTGTTCAAGTGTAAGGTTCTGCAATAGAGGATGCCTTTTCAGTCTATCCAGTATCTGTCTGATGTTAGTATATTGAATATTATTAATCATTTATCCATCTCAATTAAATTTCTACAATCCTTTAGTTTAACACTTGAAGGCATCAATCTTGCCATCTTTTATCCTCTTCTTCAATTCTTTCCTTAATTCTCTATTGGGATTGAACTCATAAAAGGTTTGGTTATTATAGTCTGCCTTACTTCTATTATAATGGATTTTAAATACCTCTTTCTCCTCCATTCTAACTAAAGTCCTATTATCATAAGATTCCTTGTCTTCATACCATAACCTTAATGTCTTATCCCAATCTATTGGCAAGTTGGTGACAACCTTATTATCTTTAAGGTAGATTTTGGCATCATATTTTCTCAGCTCCAGTCTTCCCATCCTATGAGGAAGACTAATATCATGTCCTTTAAGCAGCTCTTCAGCCAGATAGTTGTTGACTCTTCTTATAATGCTGTAAAACTCATGCTCAGTCAATGGCCTGCCTATGTCAAACCACTTGTTTTTCCTTATATACTTGTAGGCATCGTACACACCCAAGGAACCTGATACCTTATGTGTTCTATGTTCATTCAAGTGGCACACTGATGTCCTAAACTCCTTCCATTTCTTATACTCTTCCTGACAATCACTCATAGGTTACTGCTTTATTGAAACATCAGATGAATCATCCTTAGCATTGTTCTTATTATCATCAGGTCTGTATTTAGCACCCAGCACCTCTCCTACTATAAGACTTACAAGGGGAGTAACAAGGCTCTCCTCAATAGGAAATTTCCTATCAAGCACATCACACTCCTTATTGTCTCCACATTCCAATTCAGAGGCTATGCTGGCATCTTCAAATATAGCAGTTACCTTTATCTTGGAGAGATAAAGGAATTGGGGATTCATAGAGATTAAATACAAGTGGTTATCCGGAGCAAGAGAGCAATATATTATGTTCTGTAGATATTTGTCATATCCTACATATCTCATCCTATCCCTGCTTATGAAGGTTATACTATCCTGATAGAAATCAATAGGATATACTCTGGTATTACTGACACTTAATATATTAGGTACCTCTTCCTTACTCATAAGATAGGTTCTGCCACATGGACCAGAAGGAGATACTGATTTGGTCAAATCCAGACATATAGTCTGATAGTTGCTTTCAGGTATAGGCTTCTTGACATCAGAATATCTTTGCTTTATAAGGAATGCCCTATACTTATCTGCCAAAAGTATAATATGATTCTCATTGAAAGTAGAGTCATCTGATATACTCTTTACCTCATCCAGACATAAATAAACTAATTCTCTGTATGTCATAACTATATATGCATGCTTATTAATAAATAAAAAACTATTGCAAATATAGATATTTATAATCAATATTGCAATAGTTTTAATTGAATCTTTTGCAGTAAGCAAATATATAACTTATATAGCAGGAGTTCTAGGTTTGTTATCTTGTGTGAATCTTATCATGTCATCCTCAGATATTCTGATAGATTCCTCTTCACCATACACAGCAGAGCTTTCCTCAGTAGGAGGATATGGTATTAGGCATGAAGTACCAAATATACAATATAGGGCATTATTCATGCTATTGTAGTCCTTATCATCTATAAAGGCAGACATTGGGCCACTAGTAAGCTCTTCTATCAAGGACAAAAGCAGTAACTTATTGACATCATTATAACACACATATCCTGTACTTGAAAGTACATTGAAGTATGTAGCTAATGCCCTTTCCAATACATTACTTAAGTTATCCATAATGAGCACTCACATTTAGTACTTGTATCATCTGTTATCACACAGTTCCTAAAGAACTTGTTCCAATACTTTATTGCCAAAGTATAGTTCCCTGTCTTTAAGGAAGTAGTAAAAGCCTTCAGTTGAAGGTATTTGTCTATAAGCTGCTTGGGAATATTGCAAGTCTCCTCTACCTGTCTGATGCCACCCATCAGTGACTTATAAAGGTTATGCATATTGACAGCTATTCCTAAATCATAATATCTGTCATATCCACATGGAGTATCAGGTGCCATTGTACCTTTGACAGTAATATAGACAAAGAATAAGTCCTTACCAAAATCTACTGCTGCATTGAAATCTGTCTTGTCTAGGATTAATGTCACATGCTTGGAATTACCATCAATGCTTTTTGTATACACACTGCTTGATGATGGCCCAGAGGTCATGAAGGTATCCTGAGTATCTATGACTACTGAGTCAATATAGACATCATCATAGAAGGAGTATGCTTCTATAGAAGCATCAATTACCAACTGCCTGCATTCTCCTGAGACTTTTAATGTAGCAAATCTTATCATATTACACAAATTAGGTAAATAAAAAAAAAGGAGACTATAAAAGTCTCCTTATTTGTATCTCGCTTTTAGGAGATGTCTGCAATAGTAAGTCCTGTAGCAGTTTCCACTGCATCGATTATCTGATTGAGAACTGCTTTATCTGCACAAGCAATAGTTATTGTCTTTTCAGACTTTTGTACTGACTCATTGCTGCCTACATAGGCATAGTGTATATCAAGTACATTATATGTCTTACTTGGGTCTATCAGATAAGTGGTAGGAATGTTGTTAGGCCAGCCAATGCCTCTGTAGATGTCTCCTCTTTCACCCATACAGAAGTACTCTAAATCTGCAATAACCTTACCATTACCTATTGTACCATTGGTACCCATCTCTACAGTACCCCAAACTCTCTCATCTCCATCTACAATTATTTCAACTGGCTGTACAGTGAAATATACTGGTGTCTGAGACATAACACCCAATCTCCAAGGCTGTTCTACCTCAGTAATTCTGATGCTGTCAATGTCAGCTACAATTGCTGAAGTACCATCATAGTATGGGTTAGTACTATCACTCTTGCCATTATCCTTAGTAGAAGGAGTTACTGTCATATAACCATTTGCATCAAATCCTCCCTTGCTCTTGGCTGCAGCACTATGTACCTCAATCTTAATCAAGGGAACTATTTCCCTGCTAAAGTTCTTAGCAATAGATTGAGCAAGAGTCTTGTAGAACACATCAGCAGTCATGCCAGAATAAGCATGAACCATGCCATATTTGAAGTATTGGTCCTCATCAGACATGCCCACATACTGTTTAAATGCAATTCTTAGGATATAATCCTGACCTGCAACTGGGGCACCACCATTAACACTTGAATCCAATGCTATGGTAGCTGACTTCATCTTGTAAGCCATGCTATTAGCACTAGTTGCCTTTGCATAGAGAATGTTTTCTATATCTATAAGGTCACTTCTCATTCTGTTATCAGCTCCCTTATATTCAAAATACAGGTGTTTCTTTTCAGTATCATTTGATACTGCAATAGCACCAGCAGTGTCAGACTCAATTACATGGGGAGTCTTAAATGCAGTTGCTACATAAAATTGCCTTACCTGATTTGTACTAAATGTTGCCATTTTAATTTAATATTAAATTACACAATAGTTTATTTTGTTCTGTTTGTATCCAAACCCTTGCTTGCTATTGCAAGTCCTACTGCCCTATCAAGTATTACCCTATGCAATGCAGGATGTAAATCACACTCTGTTATCTTGCTTTCTCCATTTATGTTTAGATGGGCAGGCAATGCTACCAATATGATTGGATTGGGTTTAGATAGGTACCTGACTAAGTACCTGCTTATATTATACTTTGATACTATTTCTGCAATCCCGTTATCAATGTCAAGTCTTAGGACTCTTCTATATCCCGGACCCCTGAATGGATTGTTATATGTATTGTAGTAGTCATCCAAGGTAGTGGGTACCACAAGTACTTGGTTACCATCCTTACAGCCTAGCTTATCATCCCTCAGTTCAACTGATTCATAAACTATAAACCACAAGTCACTAGGTAACTTGAAGAATACAGACTTATCAGATATTCCAGTAATGTCTGCTATTTTTTCAGTAGTAGTATAAGTCTTTACCAAGTTGCTCAGGTATCTCCTTATTTCCTCAGTCTCTTCAAATGATTCCCTGAATGGATTCTTACCATTGTATAATTCCACTAACAGGTCTTCTTGGGCTTTTGTAAGAAAGATTGATTTCTCATACTCGTTGAACTCAACTCCACCTGAAGAGTAACTATTCAATAGAACATCAAATTCATTAGAAAATTCCTCAGTTGTCATTATTCACTTCTTTGTCCCAGTTCAACACTACTTTTCAAATCTCCCATATAAGCAGATTTAGCTAACTCTACTGCCCTTTGAAGAATTTCAGGATGTAGTTCACTATTCAAGACACATGGAGATTGCTGTGATTCTCCATCTACTGATACACCAACCAAGTCCTCCAATACTATTGGCTTAGGCTTGATTAGGTATGTGATAAAGTAAATGGCCTTGGTATCCTCTGGACTTTCACCTCCAGATTCTCCTAGGAATTGTTCATCTGCATCATGCAATATAAACCTAAACCCATTGTACTTTGTAGGAATTACAGTCTGGTCTCCAGACCCTTTAGGGTCTCCAAAAGTCTCTATAACTCTCCACACTTGCCTCTTTAAAGGTCTTCCATAGGGCTTGCTCAGGTTATTAAGCAAACTATCTAATTTTATAGGCACTACCTGATAATACTTATCTACATTATTATCTGTATCCTTAATGATTATCCTTTCTGATACCACTAACAGTATTTTGTCAATAAAGCTAGGGGCATTGAATAATACAGCTTCAGGAGCACTGCCATAGATATTTCCGGGGATTGTGACACCCTCCAAAATATCAGTTCCCCTCTTGGAATCCACCTTTATCAAGGGACAGGCTTCTTGCACTAGAAGAGTAGAGAAATCTATTTGTCTTTTGGCAGAATCATCAAACCCTTGCTGGTACTTGTTACCTCCTTGGGTAGAAGTAAAGTAGTTCTTTACTATCTCATTCTGAGCTTTTGTGAGAAACACAGACTTTTCATACTCATTAAGGCCCGGAGCTTGGTTACTGGATATGTTATTGTAGAGAACATCAAATTCATCTGAAAACTCCTGTAGTGTCATAATCTTATATTCTTCTTTATTTTAACTTGGCCTCCAAGGAAAACTTGATTTCCTGATGTTTTGGAGAGTTCAGGTACTTGGCTGCTGTATTCAATGTAGGTTCCTCATTAGCCTCACATAGTGGAGTATTGTCACTTCTCAAGTATAGGAAACCTCCTCTATTTGAAATTAATCCTGCTTCTATACTCTTCTTGATGAATACCTTAGTAGGTAACATTGGGTCAGTGATAACCTTCAGGAAGAGCTTGTTATTGGATTGAATAAGCTCATTAGCCTTAGTTTGCAAGAACTCTAGTTTAGCATTTTGAGATGTAGGTCTTCCATCAACAGTCTCTATGATAACTCTCAAAGTATCCACATCACTCTCAATCTTTCCAAACTCCTTATAACACTTCATTGTAGTGCTCATATTATCCTGAGCAGTCTTTGTCTCATCATTCTCAGAGATGATGACAAACTGATATGAAGCCTTAGGTCTATCTTGCAAAGCCTGCAATGATGGTGCAATAAAGTCCTTATTAGCCAAGAGTATTTTATATCTTATATAATCTTCTGGATTGGATAGGTTAAGATAATTGTCCTGCTTTGTCAGCCTTACCTTATTTATTCCACTCTCATTAGAATCATCCCAGAAGTTATCTACCTTCTTATAGATACTTAGGGCATTGTATTCCAAGCCCATTGCATCTTCCAAGAATGCCTTTTCCTTGTCTGTAAGTACATTGACATACATGCCTGATGACAGTCTAGGTACTACAAATACTCTAACAGACCCTTCTGCCATACCTCCAGCAAGAAGATGTTTAGGGTTAGTCCCCCATATTCCTCCTAGTTTGGGAATGAATCTGACAATTACTCTCTCATTTCTTAAACAGCTTATCAACTGCTCATCACCATTCTCTTCTATATTTCTCACTTCCTGTGAGGCTTTTGGTTTTCTCCTTGCAGGTTTTTCCTCTTCTTTTGGCACTTCCTTCAATGGCAGTGCTGTATCATCTACTTCAAAACCAAGTGTACCATAATCTACTTCTTCCTTTTCCTTTGACATATCTTCTCCTTATTTAATAGAAATAAAAATAAATTAAGGGAAGCAGGAGTTACCCCTACTCCCCTTTATAGTTTATCCTTGCAAAATAGCAGGAATTAATGACATAGTTCTTGTTGGGTCAAGAACACAGATACCAAGAGTAGCCATTCTGTGTATTACAGCAGCATCCTCATCAAATGACATGTAAGGATTGCCTATCTGTCCTGTAAATGGATTTCTCACATTTTTATGTTACTATTACATCGTGTCCATGTAATATCTTTAGCTTTCACTAAAGTTCGGACTATATCTTCATCATCTATTTAGATGAGCAAGGCATTTCAGCATTACTTAATGCTTACTCCCATCTGGGATAGTCTCTGAACCTTCATATATGCTATTATATATGCTTGGCTGCTGATTATCCAATCTTTCACATTGTTTCTTTTTATGAATTATGTTTTTAAGAGATTGATATTCTATATTAAAGAGTTTAGCAATCTGATTGACTGTATAAGTCTCTCTAAGTTTATCTATCTGACTTATTTGAAAATCTGTTAGAATCGTCTTCTTAGGAACTTTCTTACATACTCTTCTTGACCCAAATCTAAAAGAATGTATTACGTTTTCCTTTGGAGTTACCCACTCTAGATTTTCAATCCTATTATTTTGTCTGTTTCCATCTATATGATTAACTGCTTGCTTATTATCTGGATTAGGGATAAATGCTTTAGCAACTAATCTATGTACTGGTTGTGAAGTCCAAGTTCCATCCAATTTCTGAACTGAGACTCTACAATAACCATCTCTATCTTTTGGAAACTCTGTTAATATTCTCTCTTTTCTACTCTTATTGGCAGCTTTCCATATTCTACCAATTGAGCTTACTCTAATACCCTTATACTCTTCAAGGGACTTCCATAATTCTTTAACTTCCATATTTAAATGTTTGAAGTTTAAAAAGCAGTGAAAGCTCTAAGGAACTTCCAGCAATTAACCTTGTTTTATTTTTTAGCCTCTCTTCTGTTTCTAGGTCAGGCTATGGGAACTGAGAAATGTGCAAAGGCTTATGCAGCCATTAATCCCCATTGGTAACCTCTATATTCATTATCACCCTTAATCTTACACTTGAAGATATTAGGTTGGTCCATAGTACCAATGTACATAATATCATATCTGTAAGAGAAGGCAACACCACCCTGTGGGTGTGGTATCTTATTTCTAACAGGGTCATCATAGAATGGGTCTACATCAATCTTAACCCTTACACCATTAGGTGCTCTATACTCTACAAATTGGAAACCTGCACTTAGAGCATTTTGATGCAACTGAGACTGAGTCTTTTGAACAACACCAATAGAGTTGTTATCAAGAACAAACTGTGTCCAACCTGATACTGTCTTCAACACTTCCTTGTGGAATTGGATAGCACCTCTTTCACCAGTCTTGATTAGGAAGTACCTATCACCAAAGTCTAATTTAGAAGCAGAAAGCTCATATAGGGCATCCTCAAGAAGCTTCAAGCTAAATACATTATAGTACATAGTATTAGCAACCTCCATCTGCTCAAACAAGCCAGCACCAGTCCTGATTACACCACCAGACTTACCAATGTTCATATATTCACCATTGGAATTTCTGTTGCTTCTACCAAATGCAAGAGCATTATTCTTGTACTCAGAGAATTGCTGTTCTACCTCAAAGTCTACATTGTGCATCCACATCTTAGCTACTGACTTGGTATATCTGCCATCAGTCTCTTTGATAACAGGAATACCTACAGCCAACTTCTTGTTTAGCATTGAGCCGGGAACCTTGTGTTGGATTCTTACTACAGACCACTCATTTCTCATAGAAACAGGGCTTGTGTATCTTACATCACCAACCTTTCTTGACAATTCCTTTTCTACAAATGCAGCCTCAATAGAGAATCTTTCTCCTGCAAGCAGTCTCTCAGCAGGAACTCCTGCTGTATTACCTCCAGCAAGTTCCACCTTATAAACTGCATTGGTACCTTCCATTCTAGGGTCTCCCAAAATTCTGAATTGATACAACTCATTTAGATTACCTACAATGTACTCACCATCTGCAAACCAATCTTCAGGGAAGACAAGATAGAAAGGAGAAGTACCCTCTCCAATCATGCTACCATCATCTTCGACCTTTGTTCCATCCTCTTTTCTTGCCTCTACCAAAGGAATATTCCTTCTTGAAGAGCCAATAACGTCCCAGTAATATTCACTGTCATCCTCAAATTCCTTTACAGGAAACTGATTCAAGAATGAATCAAGTGTCTTTCCTCTATAAAAGGCTAGCAGTTGTACCATTAGGTTTGTAGCTCTTTGCGGAGCTAACTGAAAGACAGAACCTAGGTGATTCTCTTTAGTTAAACCCTTCCAATGTTGGAAGCTCACCATCTGAAACTTACCTAATTTTCCAGCCATAAAATAATTGTTTATTAGTTAAAATTATAATCTTTACTTAGATTTCAAATATTCTTCATACAAATCCTGAAGTCCCAAGTCCTCCCAAGTCTTATCCAACTTATAAGTAGTACCATCATTTAGTTTAGTCAATTCATTGTCATTATAATTGACAGATGAAAACAATACCAGTACTTCATCTTTGGAAGTCAATGCCTTTCTTATGTTTTCAGGATTAAATCTTTCAGACTTCAAGTCTTTTCCATTTCCAAAAAGCAATATAGGAATGTAGCAGCCCCCATATGAAACAAAAGCTCTTGTATTATTTGTGTTCCAAAGTATCCTTGAATTGGTAAGTTCAGAAAACAAAAGTGTTGGGGTAAACTTCTGTAGTTTAATACCTGAAGTCCTAACTTCTGTATCTATTGCAGAAGTTGTATCTTGAGCCAATCTCTTTATGTCATTACTGTCAATAATGGGTGTTACTGCTACTGGTATGTTACCTGCACTTGAGGTAACAAGATATATCCCCGGCATAACAACACCATTATACATTCCATCTGAGTTTGTAATTGGAATAGCAGTATCATTAGAGGTATATTTAGAATATGTCGAAGTTTCTATGAATATACTACTACTAAGTTCCGTATTGACAACATCAATATGACTAAGTCTATTGATACATATTGCCCTACGGGTATAAGCAGGACCCAGTGTAAATACATATGGAAGTGAAGGATTATCTGCGTTCTCACACACTTCTATAAGTGAAGAGTAAGAAGCAGACTTATCCTTATACACTATGTTTGTTTTTTTTTCTCTGTTGGGTAGGAGATTAGGGTCTCCTTCCCATTGTATCAACCTTTTTATCCTTGGCATAATTGTTTAGACATCTATTTTCCAACCTTTACCTATGAATGATTCAGGGTCTTCATCTACTCCACTGACAAACTTCAGATTACCATCTGAGCTTCTTGCAGTGTTATTAATAGCATGTTCCAAATCCCTCAGGCCATTCTTTACCTCTTTCTTTACCTTGCCTTTTACCAGACCATCAAGGCTCTTGAACCCATCAGTCAATGTAAAAATCAGACCCAAGTACTTCAGGAAGTCTACTCTGTTATCCTTTTCATACTTCTGGATAGCAGTATAATACTCTCCAGTTTCAGGGTCTTTATATATAGGCTTGGATATGTTGTCATATATCTTCTGTCTTGTCGTCTTATCTATTGACAAGTCTCCCAATATATTCTTCTCATTGAGAATAGACTCCTTTAGTTTATTAGCTTGTTCTTTTCTATCCTCTTCTTCTTTCTGTGCCTCTAACTTGGCATCCTCAATAAGGTCATCATATTTACCTTTGAAGTATTCGGTATTACTCTTCAATGCTTCCTTTGCATCTTCAATGTCAGTACCTGCATTAAAGGATTTCTGTACTTCCCTTGTAGCTCTTTCCCTGCTGTAACCCCTATTAATGAAGTCCTGAAAGATAAGATTCTTTCTCAACTCTTCACCTTTATCACTCTCATCAGTGATATTTTCCTCCTTAACACTGTCAAGGAAGTTCAAGGTATTCTCATACCTTTTTATCTCTGTGGGTTCAATGCCATAATTAAGGGCATCATCAATCCTCTTCTGTCTCTCTTCAAGACCAGCCTTGATTTGCTGTTCCACTAAGTCCCTGAAATCTTCAGGCTCTTTAACTTTAGAGAGGACTTCATCATCAAGGTCTGGAAAGATACCTTCCTCCTTCAAGGCTTTAGCAATGGAAGAGTAGATAGTTTTTTGGGGAGAAGTGCTGTCCTCTCTAGAGGAAGTATCTTCCTTTCCTTTTATATTATCCTTTCCACTACCTACGCTCTCTGGCTCATCTGTAAACAAGTTATCTACATCAATAACCTCAGTAGTTTCTTCGTCTTTCTCTTTATTCTTTTTATCCTCCTTACCATCCTCTTGGTCAGGAGTTACTTCATCTTCAGGCGAAGTATCCTGTACTTCATCATCTACAAACAGATTCTCTATTTCCTCTGCTCCTAGAATATTGTCTAAAATCAATTCTTCTTCCATAATCTCCCATTATGATATAATTAAACAATGCAAAGTTATATAGAATTTTACACCCATACAATATAGTAAATAAATTACTTTGCAAGCACAAATAAGATACTTATTATATATGCAAAAAGAAAGGGCAAGATTATACCTTGCCCTTGTCCTATCAGTATTCTTTAAAGTAACTTACTACCTTATTTCTGGATTTGCAATCCACATCTTTGAACCAGAATATAATAGCAGATTCTATTATCTTTTGGTCTACATTGTCACCAAACCAACTCTTAAACAGCTCAACATAATCATGATACTGTGAGTTGATTGCCACATACACATCAGTAGGAGTTGCAGACACAGGAATCACTCCTCTATACCTTTCACAAATTTCCTTTGCCTTATGTATATCAAACTTTTCTCCACTATACTTTCTGCCACCCTCAGATTAATATACAGGGCTTTAACTTAGTAACATATGTACAAAAAAAAAGGAGGTAATAATTACCTCCTGCTATATTACTCCTTATTGTCTTTATGCTTATAAAATACTTGTGTTATCTTATCATATATGTAAGTCAGCAAGTATGCATCCACCTCATCATTATCTCTCTGAGGGGTGTATCCTATATACTGCCATATATGATTCTTTATATGCTCAGCCTCATGGACTATGCTACTTCCTCTTCTTGAATTAACAGCTACTAAGGATGCTCCATATGCACTTATGGTAATAGCATTTGCTTCTGTATCCATTTCATCCTGAGGTATACTTCCTTCCAACTCTTCCCATCTATCAAATATAACTATGGTAAGCTTATAATTGAATATGGGTATTATAGTCTTTCTTTGAGTTATCATATCTTCTTCTCCTAATTACTTCAATAAATTCCACCAAAGCTATTAAGCAATCCTTGAGTCTGGATTGCTCCGCAATCCTTGAGTACTTCTACTCTTCTTGACAAAGTCATCCAGAACTTTCTTAGACCAACTTAATTCTTTGTTCTATATATTTCCTTAGGTTATCTATTTCATGCTTACCTCTTGGTAACTTTCCTTCTCTAACATAGTTGTCAAAAGTTGCCCTACTGACATTTAAGTATTTGCAGGCTGCATATTTGCTTAATCTCTTCTCTTTATCAGTAAATCTCCTTAAGTTATCTACTATTTCTATAGCCTCTCCTTCTGTAATATTTGAATTACCTGCATCAATATCATCTACTATCTTCAATAGTAAGCTTCTTATGACTTTTAACATACAAATATAATATTATAAATAATGAAATGCCTGTAATACTCATGTGTAACACAAACAATTCTCTGTTAGTAACACTAATCCCAATATACCAATCATATATGTTTATTATATCATTTACTGCTATATAATGCAGAAACATCCTATGATACTCACAAAACTTGAATACATAAGAAGAGATATACATAAATATTAGTGGTATTAAAGACATTCCTGCAATACTTGCAAGTATTGGAATATCAACTCCAAAATAAGAAGAAACTGTATTTACCAAATATGCTAAAGCAATTACCATAGGCATTATCTTTAGTAAATACAGTTCCACCTTATAAAGATTCTTACTTTTTAACCTTGCCTCCGCAACCATACCTTCTCCTAGTTTTAGTCACTCCTGCTTTTGGAGACATGGGCTTTGTTCTACCAGCTTTTCTCGCCATAATCATTCAATTTTTAATTGGTTATTTATTCTCTATTTTCCTCACCTCATCAAGTATAGTCCTCTTCAAATTCACTGCATTACAGTGCTGAAACCACCCAAAGTAGGGCTGACATTGGCATTAACATTACCTGAACTATTAGTAGAATTGAAGTTAGCTAAGCTAGCATTAGAACCATTATTAGCCTTGCTACTAACTAGTTTTTACAATTAGAACTAACCAAGTCGTATAATATATGTCCTACATAGTGAAACTATGATTTTCTTTTCTTTATCAAATCAGCTTATCAGTGTTAAGCACCTAAAGCCGACACTGGCACCAACAGCACCCGAACCATTAGCAGAATCGAAGGTAGCCAAGCCAGCATAAGAACCATAATGAGAACTGCCACTAGCCAGTAGCGTATCCTGAGTATTATCGTAATCTACCCAGTAACGGTCACACATATAAGTAGTTGCAGAACCGCCAACACTAACAGGTATTATATCTGCATACTCCCCTAATGCCCACTTTGTAATATACCCTCCTGTATGTCCTGATACTACTACTCTATCCGCATTGGTAGGTGCATCTGACAAAGTATCAGTGAACTTATCAGGGTCATTTATAATATACACATAGTTTGGTGTGGACTCACTGGCACCGACAGGAGTATCTATTAGGATACCATCCAGATTAGTCCAAATATCTCCAAACACGTTATCAAATCCTCTCCACCTTGGTACTTTGAAAGTTACGGTACTGATACCATCTGAAGCAGGAATTACCAAGTCCTTAATTCCAGTAAAGTTACCAAACTCATTACAATATCCACATGGAGTTATTGGGCATCTGCCACTATAAGTATTCCAAACAGTATCAGACCAAGTAGTAACTCCATTGCCAAGCCCTCCCTGTCTATATCCATCTTCAGTCAAATCTTCAACATAGTTTGCCTGACTATTGAAGTTTGCATATTCTATAACATACAACCAATAGAATATTGCCTTGTAGTACTCATAAGTAAGCAACATCTTGCCAGCATTTTTGGCATAAGTTCTGAAGTTTGCCCTACTAGTGTTTGTTCTAGGTTTTCCTAAATTAGTCCTGAATTTATCCGATTCCAAGTAGGTATCACTGCTAGAGCTATTATTTCCTCCTCTACAATAAGAGGAGGTATTTACAACTGAAATAGCACTATTTACTTGAAGTGTAGATAAATAGCCCATATTCTCAGGTACTTCATTGAGTACAGTACTCTTATAAGCATCTACCAGCATATGAGGAATCCTTATAGCATAAGGAACCACTTTTTGGGTAGACACATATACTCTGGATTTGGTTCCTTCCGTTTCAGACCACAAATAAAATTCAGGTACTTCTACCTGTACAGTACCATCATATCCATCCAATCTGGAATCTGTACCATCTGCTTTCTTAGACCAGTCATTTGGGTCCAAATAATACATTATCCTTTTACCTTGGCATACACATCCTCTTAATGCTGATTGTATTGGGAGAGACTTATGCAGGCTCATGTTACCTATTCTAGTAAGTACAGGACTACTATTGGTAGAATCCCATTCCACACCATAAGCTAGCAAATTCTTTGGGTCAGATAGATTATCTAACTTAGCCTTATCCTCACTTGATATAATACCTGCGGTATTACTGTCAGCCAAAGGTATGCTCCACTGGCATAATGAGGTAGGAACTTGTGGTACCCCACTTACCCCAGGATTAGCAGTAAGTTCTATACTAAGGGACTCGGAAGTGGAAACTTTACCAGCCTTAAATAATTTGAATATATTAGGGAATAGGTTTACTGTGGTATCTCCAATCATCAGGTTTATTGTGGCATCCTGCTGACTGCTAGTCCTATTATACCAGCTTAAAGATACTGGAACACTTGAAGGGTCTATTATAATATTACCTTCTCCTAATATAGATTCTCCATTCAAGGTCTTGATTTTAGTAGTGCCTCCTGCTGCATGTAGGATGTCAGTACTGGCTTTGCCACCCACTGATATTCCAGAACCATTATACACAGTACTCCCACTATCTGATGGGAAGGATATGTTGCTGCCCTTATCCATTGTACCTCCTGATAAGGGCAAATACTTCTTTATTTGCTCACCTATGGAGTCTTTCAAATCACTTACCTCTTCCTTAGTGGCATAATCAGTCAGGTCTATTGTGGTAGGACCAACAAGCTCCCAATGGCCATCAGGATAAGTCTCATCCTTTACCCATAGATATTCATTATACCTATTATCTTCTGTAGGGTCTTCATTGGGGATAAAATATATCCTGTTAGGTCTACCTGTCTCTGGTAAAGTAGGCAGTATTGATGCCTTAGGAAGATGCTTTAATGTACCTATAATTGCTGTTGCCATATCTTAATATCCATATTGAAGAACTCCTGAAGGAGCATTTATAACACCTTTACATATCTCTGGATTCCATCCAACACCTAGAATAGTCTTTATGCTATCCTTTTGTCCTGCTGGAATTATAGTAACCTCCACATCATCATCAGATATATTCTTCAGTAGGAAGTTGACTCCGGGATTGAAGTTCCCTGAAGGCACCTCCTTCAGTACAGATATTTGAAGGCTATTTATAACTTGATTTGAAACTATTCTTGCATCCATAATCATTTACCTCTATTGTTCTTACCTTTTCCTTTGCAACCACACTTCTTTGCCATATCATAGAATTTTTATGGTTATTTTCTCACCTCTATTCTTGCCCTCTTGAAGTAGCTTATATAGCTTCCTGAATGTATCCTGACTATTCAGAACCTTACCAACTTCAGAGTTTACACCTACCAAGAGACATCCCGAAGTATCCTTATCTGTATTACCTGCATGTATAAGGATACCATCAAACCCCTTTACATTAAGAAGTCTGGGTAATTTGCCATTGCATGTTTCTTTGTAGAAAGATTTAGGCCCAAACTTAGGGCTATATACATCTAAAGTTACATCATAAGTTCCACTAGGGATTGCTGTAATGCCTGATTTCTTTAAGGATTTGATTTTAGCGACACTCATGCTGTCATCTAATCCTCTATCAGTGTCTTCAAGTACATTACAGAACCACTTCCCATCTACAAGTAGGTTACTTATCGTGTAACTCTGTTTCTTCCATTTCCTGTCTACTATCAGTTCCATTTTGCTCATTAAATAAATTCAAGTTTCTTTTCCTCAACTGACAAGTAAGGTCAGTACAGATGGAGTTCATGAGACTGAACATCTGCTTCCTTAAATCCCTTATCTCCTGTTCCAGCTCTGCATTTCTTTTAAGAACCTCGTCAAGCCTGTTCTTGTTGTCGTCAGACAACTTCTTATAAAACTCCAAAGACTGCTGCATGTTCTCTATGAGGTTATTATCTACCTCACTATTATACTTTCTTCTTGCAAAGAACCAAGAAGTCCAACCACTGATTACTGTGGTTATTATCCCTACTCCTCCAGTAATTAATATACCTAGGTCAATCATGTCATTTAATTATTTCAATAAATTTTTGCTGCTTATTATTCACATAAGGACTATTTTCCACAATAGTAACTTCCACCACTCTATGTTTCTTCTGAAACCATCTAAACAGAAAAAATTTCTTAGGAGGATTTACAGTCTCTTTCTTGCTATGTGTAACTATGTATTTCTCACTTACAAATTTAGGATGCACTGTAATGACATTAGGGAATTTCATTCCCAGCTTCAACTGATACCATTTATCCCCAATCAGAGTATCAACATGAAATGTTGTTTCACTGAATATGGTATCTTGGAAAGTAACAGTATCTATCCTTTCTGATGTAGATAACAGATATTGTAAGTATTGCAAATCCTTATCCTTTATCTTCAACTCCTTTCTAATCCTGTCCATTTCAACAGTAATGGAATCACTGTAATACTCAAGCTGCTCAGCAGTTAGCTTATACACTCTATTTTCCTTCTTCAGGGAACTGTTCTCCAAGGAGTATGCCTTATTGTTATTCACTGCAACAGCCAACTCATCAGACATTTTCTTATACCCATTGCAGTAATACATGGAACAGGATATGGAAGCCAGCATAATCACTGATATAATACTTACTAATATCTTTCTCATAGCTATGTAGTTGGAGTAAATGAACTTAATTTGTTGTAAACTATAGAACCCTTGAAGTTGTATAATTGCTGATTAGAATTGACATTAGTGGGAGGTGTCTCCATGCTTGAACCTACTGAATAACTCCCATTAGATTTTCCATCATCTGTCAATGGAAGCATAGCACACCACACAGAATTAGTAGCATTACCATTAGAATCACCTACTGCTTGTGTCTTTGTGTAATTTGCACCATTAAACGGGTTACTGTAAACAGAACTATTTCTCATAATAGCATTAGCCAGCTTATATATGTTGTTACCTGACATAAGATTGGTAATGCTCTTATTATTATACTGAACCATGGTATTTTGGTCATTATACAATACTATGTATAACCTAGCTAGTGAGGTGCCTGCAACAACAGATATTTTCATGCCTGAGAATAGCATATACTGTGCACCATAATTGTCATCTCTACCACCATTAGTAGGAGTATATACACTTGAAGAAATCTGACCACCATCAACAGGTACTGCACATAAGACTGCCTTAGTCTGTGATAATTGGTCAGAGTCACTAAGATATGTAAATCCTTGAGGAGTGCCACTTTCAAATCCAAAAGAAACCCTCACCTCAGGAATTGTTATTTCATATTTAGTTGTTACTATAGCAGGCTTTATATGCATTTCACTCACAAAGTCTTTTGTTTCATACCCTTGTAGGGAGTTGGTATCAAATATACCAGAATGGCCTGCAAGCCAAGAGGCTGTACAAAATTGTTTTGTAGCAGAAGGTAGGGAACCTCCTACCTTCTCTACTGCCTCTATTTGTGTCATGAATTCTCTTCCCATACTCTTCTCATAGAATTTATCGTATCCTCAAGATATTCTATCCTGCTCTCCAGTTGCTTGTTCCTCATTACAACCTCCTGTAATGCCTTGATTGCCAGCACGCCAAATCTATCATATTCTACCCACTTGGTATCATATTTATCAGCTCTGCTGTGGACCATAGTAGCATATACACCACCCAGTGACAGAAGCTGGTCAGCCTTCACACCAAAAGTGCATCTTATACCATTTTCATCAGGGTGTTCCCATATATACTTTATGACATTTAATGACATCAGATTATCCAGCACATCAGGCATACATGTGACTTCCCTTTTGAATCTCATATCAGAGCCTGAATTACCAGCACCTGACTTAAAGTCCTGATATGCTGTCCAGCTATTACTCTTATTAACCAGAGCTAAGTCATCTTCCACAATTGTTGAAACCTCCAACATGCCCATCTCTCCAAATCTAGCAAGAGAGCCTAGGTTACCAGCATCCTTATCTTCGTAGGCTAACTCTGCCAATGCAGAATCCATACTGACTAACCCATTCTTTGAGGTACTTACTACACTATAAGTAGTATTCACCCAAGGAACATACACTGAAAGTACCTTATTACCATCTGTTCCTGCACTACCTGATGGATAAGCAAGCTGGACAGGATATATTCTGTTCTGTGAACCAAAAGTAGTAGCAGCAACAGTAGATATTGTGCTAATCTCAGTGCTGGATACCTTTACACCACCTAGTGTAGTAGGTGTTGCCTTCCCTAGGGAGAAAACTGTTCCTGATAAACTAAGTCCAGCTCCTGCTGAGTAAGTTGTGTTATTGTCAGTCCAAGGGACATTGACATACATCTGATTTGAGGAATTAAGCTCAACAGGATAATTCTTGCCACTCTCAGGATACCCAATCCTAACCAATCCTAGTGTAGTTGAAGTAGCTACTCCATACTCAACTGGCTCTCCTGCTGTTGGAGCATATATGTCAGTATTGGTACCATTAATATTAATGGTACCTATCTTTGTACCTGAAGACAAAGACCTGCTGAATGACACAGCATCTGCACCTGCTTGGATTCCATCAAGCTTGGACTTATCACTGGAACTCATAAGTCCATTGGCACTAGTAGTAGCAACATTATATGTTGTATTTGTATCTGTCCATGGTACATTAACATAAGCCTTACCAGAACTATCCAACTCTACAGCATAATTCCTGCCATTATCAGAGTACCCTATCTTTATACCTCCTAATGCTGAACTAGAAGCTTGAGGTATAGAAGTTATACCTCCTGCACCAATCTCAGTCCAAGAAGACCAGCTAGTACCATTATATCTCCTAACATATATAGTATTATTAGCGTATAATGTCTGACTTACAGAAGTATCTCCTACTCCATCTTTGAATACTTGGAGAGCAAAATTATTGACTCCAGAGGGCTTGTTAGTAATACTATTACCTCCACTAGAATAGTATACTCCTAATTTACTTAAAGTATTATAGTTATTCAAGTTTTCACTGTTGCCAATTTGCTTAGGAGATACTGTACTTGCATTCCAATCATATATGTTCCCATTAAATATGATGACATTATCATCATCTATAGGGAAATACAACACATTGGGGTAACTGCCAGCAGAGCTACTTATTGCAGTAGCCCTGTCGGTAGATACATTTACTTTAAACTCTTTATCTTTTGCACTCATAACTTTTTTTTTTACTCTATGGTGATGCCTCCACCAAGAGAACCCTCATCTATAGTGGCAGAAATCCAATTAGTTCCATTGTGGTTAGCTAGTACGGCTACCATGGTAGAATTACTCAGTATCGCAAACATTCTAACCCTACTGTTAGCAGTATCATTGAATGCTGAGAATGCTACTGTATTCATTCTGTTGATTCTGTCTTTATATACTCCATGTATTACCTTACCTGCATTAAGGGCGGCATTGAAGCTACTATAGGGACCTAGAATAGCATCTATTTCACTCTGAGTGGATAGTGTGCTACTTTCAAATGTTTTGAGAAGCTGATAGGTCTCCTTATCATCTTCTAATTCCGTTATCATAGTAGCAAGGGCAAGTCCTTGTTTAGCAGAGAGAGGCTTTTTTGAATCTGAAGTTGATAGGTTATCAACTATATCACTCTTAGGCACATAAGTACTCAAATCAACAGTACCTCCCAACGGGTCCCAATTTCCTTCATCGTGGTCAGATGAGCTAGTTGCTGCAATACATACAACATTGGTATTTGCAGGATATGGCTTACCACCTAAAGTAAAGGCATTAGTCACATTCCAAACATCACCAACCTTTGCATCAGTAAGGGCTAGTACATCAGATAAGTTAGTCTTAGTACCCTTCACTCTATACACACTGCCCAAACCTGAGATTCTGTCATTAAGAGCCTTACCTTGAGCTGCTGAAAGAGCCTCACTAGTACTAGTTGAAGTTAAGGTATTGTTTATAGCAGGTACAAACCTACTACCCTGAGCAACAGTCATATTTGTATAATTACTGCCACTTATAGTAACTGATATATTCTTACTGTATAAGTTAAAACCTGCGAATCTAATACCTGTAAATGATACCTTTGTAGCACTTACCTCCTGCAAAGTAATTACCCAATCATCACTACTACTGTCAACCAGATTTGCACCATAAGTAAGCTTTTTAACAAGAGTGACACCATCTATGTTCCCCATGTAGCCTTTTATAGTGGCATTATCTGTTGAATTTGAAGTAGCTGAGAAGTTGATATTTATCTTGTTCCCATTAAACTTGTCATTCAACGCTTTACCCTGTGCCGCTGATAAGGCTTTTGAAGTATCAGTAGTGGTAAGGTTATTCACTACGTCTGTTTTTGCTAACTTTTCATCATTTAGCTTCTTACCCTGTGCAGCAGAAAGTGGCTTATCTATGCTGCTACTGGTGAGTGTATTATTAACATCACTAACATATAAAGAAGTATCATGTGTTAATTGAGCAATAGAATACCCACTACCAGTAGAATATTGTATAGTGATAAAGTGATATTCCATAAGCATATTAAACGTTATACTTAGTGAACCACTGGAATCAACAACTATACTAGTAGGAATTAATATACTATCACTCATTGCAACATATACAATACTTCCTGCATTCACAGCTTCTTTCCATTTATCATAGGTAAAGTCTCCCAAAAAGGATTGAATAGCACCTGTATTACTATCAGCACTGAGGTTTTCAAGCCCTTTTAATACATATACTCCATACTTCTTCCCATTAAACCAAATACTGTTTTCATCAGTACTGAAAGACATTAAATTAGGTGTAGTACTTTGTATACTCTTACCTTGCGCGGAAGTCTTTGTTATCGCTACTCTTAGTTTTTGTCCATTTGCTGCCAGTGCTTCTATGTCACTCATTGGCATAATTGAATTAACAATCTTCATTCTTTTTTTTTTACTCGATAATAATAGTACCTGCTGCTTCACTCAATAGGTCTTTCAACAGGATTATCTTATTCTCACCACCTGAGACAATGGCTATCATATCATCTTCAGATACTTCTTCTGTTACCTTAAACTCTGTATCCTTGACTCCCAACTGAGCCAATTTGTCTCTAATTTCTTCTATTTGATTCTTAGTGAACATGTTACTCTATAATTACTTTAGAATCTTGACCTAATACAGGTTGCCACTCTCCATTGACAAAGTATAGCAACTTGCCATCCCTTAACCATAGATTCTCTATAAGAGGCTCTCTATTATGGGAAGCAACAACCTGTTTCTTTTTCATCATTTCCATACTACACCTCAATATAATCTACAAGGTACTGACCTGAGGATTGCTTCTTAATTGTAGTAAAGCACCCTCCATTAGCAGTGCCATCCGCATTATAACTACTATAGTGACAGTAGCACAATCTAGACGGTACTAAGTCAGGAGAGGAATTAGGGGCAATACCCTGTATTGGATACAAAGCATCATTACCAAAACCAGCACATTCACCACTCATGTAAATCACTTCTCCAGCATTCAACCTTCTACATATTTCAGGAGTGAAACCTGCTTCAACCAACTGCTCTTGTGTAACATTAGGACTACTGGATACCAACTCCATTAGTTTTGTACCTGTAGGTGTAAGCACTGCAACATTAGACTTACTCTCTAATTCTGTTACCCTATCATTAAGAATCCTACCTTGGTTGGCAGAGAGAGGTAATTCAGTTCCTGAACTAT